>Ga0335074_10013107_pt1 | contig 11646 bp, 5 predicted proteins | sample Lox_Sample_23_FD_206715 | JGI IMG/M metagenome (GOLD analysis project Ga0335074, IMG submission 206715) | Soil microbial communities from Loxahatchee National Wildlife Refuge, Florida, United States - Lox_Sample_2.3 | ecosystem: Environmental > Terrestrial > Soil > Wetlands | place: USA: Florida...
CGCCAGGAGGGAAGGTCCCACCAAGCGGGTTGATGCGGCGTGCGGCCTGGGCACCTTTTGATCAGGTGCGGCGCCACATGCATCGGGGCCAGCGAACGAGGGCCACCCGGGGAACGCCAGCCGGGTCGACCAAGGCCGCGGAACCTAGTGGCGAGGATGGGGGGTGTCAATATCGGGTCGTGCAATCGGATGGAGCATTTCAGCGAAGCTCCGGCAATCGAGCAAGCCGGCGATGCCGATCGCCGGCAGACGAAGCCCGGGGCAGACGCAGCCCGGCGGCGGCCGTTCAGAGTTGGTCGCTCTTCAGGAACTCGATCACCTCACCATTCGGGCCGGTGACGAACGCGATCTGCACTTCGGCCGGCGGATTGCCGCCCAGCGTCGCTGTGCGCGGCGGAATGCGAGACACCGCACCCGCCGCCATTGCACCGGCATAGGCGGCTTCGACATCCGCCACGCGCAAGCAGAAATGCAGCAGCGCGCCTTCCGTCGGTTCTTCATCGTGACGGCGGCGGCGGCCTTCGGCCTGCACCGTCGATCCCTCGCCGAAGACCTCGATATAGCGGCCGTCGCCGGTGTCGATGAAAGCGGCGCGGTCGATCCGGCCGGGCACTGCGAATTCATAGCGGACAGTGCAGCCGAGTCCCCGGGTATAGAATTCGATCGTCCGGTCGAAATCCACGGCGCGGATCGCGACGTGGTGAAAGCCCGGGCCAGTCTTTCTGGCATCCATCGACCGATTTTCCTTCCCTGTTTGATTTGAGTTCAGTGACGGCAAATCAAAAGCCAGGCGCCGCCTCGACCGCTGCGTCAAGCAACCTGGTCCGATCCTCATCCGTCATAGAACCAGGATCGACAAGAGACCGGCTCGCGGCGCGCAGGCACGCCTGAAGCTCACGGGCCATTGCCGGCACCTCTGCCCGCGAAGCACGACGCCGATGCCGCGGATGAAATGCGTTGCGTACCGTCCCAGCCGGCATGCGCAGCATCGCCGCGAACGGCTTTTCACGCAACGGTCTCCGCGTTACCGCTGGCTAGCCGGCGGCGCCCCGAAGCCGCCAGGACCGTCGGCCGGCTCTCCGGCCACGGCCCGTACCCAGCCAGAACGCAAGACCCAGCCCGAAACGCGAGGGCCGGCGGCACTCTCGCACCGCCGGCCCCATGTTCGTGCCTATGGCCGGGCCGCAGCCCGGCCATGACGGGTGAACAGCTACTCCGCCGCCTGCCGGTCCGTCGTGACCTGCGGCGCTGTCCCCATCGACAGCAGCCGCTGATCCCGCCCCGAGGCGATGGACCGCAGCCGGTTCATCACCGCCCCGGTGCCCGCCGGAATCAGCCGCCCGACGATCACGTTCTCCTTCAGCCCCGTCAGGTCGTCCCGCTTGCCGGCCACCGCCGCCTCGGTCAGCACGCGCGTCGTCTCCTGGAACGACGCCGCACTGATGAAGCTGTTGGTCTGCAGGCTGGCCTTGGTGATGCCCTGCAGCACCGGCATCGCCACCGCCGGACGGTCGTCCTTCCCTAGCCGTGAATTCTCATGTTCGAACTCCATGCGATCCACTTGCTCGCCGGCCAGGTACGTCGTGTCGCCCGGATCGAGGATTTCCACCTTCTGCAGCATCTGGCGGACGATCACCTCGATATGCTTGTCGTTGATCTTCACGCCCTGCAGCCGGTACACGTCCTGGATCTCGTTCACCAGGTAGTCCGACAGAGCCTCCACCCCCAGCACCTTCAGGATGTCATGCGGCACGCGGGGACCATCCACCAGCGGGTCGCCCCGCCGCACGAAATCGCCTTCCTGAACCGACACGTGCTTGCCCTTCGGGATCAGGTACTCGCTCTCCTCGCCGGTCTCGTCGTTCTTCACGATGACGCGGCGCTTCGCCTTGTAGTCCTTGCCGAACTCCACGCGGCCGTCGTTCTCGGCAATCACCGCGTGATCCTTCGGCCGGCGCGCCTCGAACAACTCAGCGACGCGCGGCAGGCCGCCGGTGATGTCGCGGGTCTTGCTGCCCTCCCGCGGGATGCGGGCCAGCACGTCGCCCGCCGCCACCGTGGCACCGTTATCGACGCTCAGGATCGAATCCGGCGCCAGGAAGTAGCGCGCATCGGTATTGTTCGGCAGCCGCAACACCTCGCCGCGCTCGTCCTTCAACTGCAAGCGCGGCCGCAGATCGACGCCCTTCGCACCCTGCTTGTAGTCGACCACCACCTTCGACGTGAGGCCGGTGACCTCGTCCATGCGCTCGATCAGCGTGATGCTGTCGATAAGGTCGATGTATTCGACCTTGCCGGCGCGCTCGGTGATGATCGGCAGCGTGTACGGATCCCACTCCGCCAGCTTCTGGCCGCGTGCCACCTGCTGGCCTTCATCGACCAGCAGCCGCGCACCATAGGGCACCCGGAACCGCGCCCGTTCGCGCCCATTGGCATCCGTCAGCACGATCTCGCAGTTTCTGCTCATCACCACAGGCGTACCCTGCGAGTTCATCACCACGTTGCGATTCTTGATGGTGACGATGCCCTCGTGGCTCGCCTCCACGCTCGATTGCTCTGCCCCGCGCTGGGCAGCGCCGCCGATGTGGAAGGTGCGCATGGTCAACTGCGTGCCCGGCTCGCCGATCGACTGCGCTGCGATCACCCCCACGGCCTCGCCGATATTCACCGGCGTGCCGCGCGCCAGGTCGCGGCCATAGCAGTGTCCGCATACGCCCACGCGCGCATCGCAGGTCAGCACCGAGCGGATCTTCACCGCCTCGACCCCGGCCTTCTCGATCCGGTCCGCCTGGTCTTCCTCGATCAGCGTGTTGGCGGGCGCCAGCACTTCGCTGGTGGAAGGATCGAGCACGTCCTCGGCCGCGGTGCGGCCCAGGATTCGTTCCGACAGCGACGACACCACCTCGCCGCCATCCATCACCGCGCGCACGGTCAGGCCGCGCTCGGTGCCGCAATCCTCCTCCACGATGATGCAGTCCTGCGCCACGTCCACCAGGCGCCGCGTCAGGTAGCCGGAGTTCGCGGTCTTCAACGCGGTGTCCGCCAGGCCCTTGCGGGCGCCGTGCGTGGAGTTGAAATACTCCAGCACCGACAGGCCTTCCTTGAAGTTGGCGATGATCGGTTGCTCGATGATCTCGCCCGACGGCTTCGCCATCAGCCCGCGCATGCCGGCCAACTGCCGCATCTGCGCCGGCGAACCGCGCGCGCCGGAGTGGCTCATCATCCACACCGAGTTCGTCTGCTGGCCCGCGGTCTGCTTGCTGATCTCCTTCATCATCGCGCTGGCGACCTCGTCGGTGCAGCGCGACCAGGCATCCACCACCTTGTTGTAGCGCTCGCCCGCAGTGATCAGGCCGTCCTGGTACTGTTGCTCGAACTCCTTCACCTCGGCCGAGGTGCGGCGGATCAGCTCCTCCTTCTCGGCCGGAATGATCAGGTCGTCCTTGCCGAACGAAATGCCCGCCTTCGCCGCCTGGCCGAAGCCAAGCCCCATCAGGCGGTCGGCGAAGATCACGCATTCCTTCTGGCCGCAGTGGCGGTACACCGCGTCGATCACGTCGGAGACGTTTCGCTTGGTCAGTTGCTTGTTGACCAGGTCGAACGGCACGTTCGGGTGCTTCGGCAGGATCTGCGCGATCATCATCCGGCCCGGGGTGGACACCACCACCTGCCGCACCGGATTGCCGCCGGCATCGATGGTTTCCCACCGCGCCTTGATCTTGTCGTGCAGCGTGACCGCCCGCGCGAACAACGCATGCTCGATCTCGCCGATGGTGCCGAAGGACGGCGCCTTGTCGTCAGGCATGTCGCGGAACGCCGGCGTCTCCAGCGACAAATAGTAGAGGCCCAGCACGATGTCCTGGCTCGGCACGATGATCGGCTTGCCGTTCGCCGGGCTAAGGATGTTGTTGGTGGACATCATCAGCACGCGGCCTTCAAGCTGCGCTTCCAGCGACAGCGGCACGTGCACCGCCATCTGGTCGCCGTCGAAATCGGCGTTGAACGCGGTGCAGACCAGCGGGTGAAGCTGGATCGCCTTACCTTCGATCAGCACCGGCTCGAATGCCTGGATGCCGAGCCGGTGCAAGGTCGGCGCCCGGTTCAGCATCACCGGGTGCTCGCGGATCACCTCTTCCAGGATGTCCCAGACTTCCGGCCGCTCCTTCTCCACCATGCGCTTCGCCGCCTTGATGGTAGTGGCGTGGCCGTACTTCTCCAGCTTCGAGTAGATGAAGGGCTTGAACAACTCCAGCGCCATCTTCTTCGGCAGCCCGCACTGGTGCAGCTTCAGCTCCGGGCCGACCACGATCACCGAACGGCCGGAATAATCGACGCGCTTGCCTAGCAGGTTCTGGCGGAAGCGGCCCTGCTTGCCCTTCAGCATGTCGGACAGCGACTTCAGCGGGCGCTTGTTGGCACCCGTGATGGCGCGGCCGCGGCGGCCGTTGTCGAACAATGCGTCCACGCTCTCCTGCAGCATGCGCTTCTCGTTGCGCACGATGATGTCGGGCGCACGCAGCTCGATCAGCCGCTTCAGGCGGTTGTTGCGGTTGATGACGCGGCGGTACAGGTCGTTCAGGTCCGACGTGGCGAACCGGCCGCCATCCAGCGGCACCAGCGGGCGCAGCTCGGGCGGGATCACCGGCACCACGTCCAGGATCATCCACTCCGGCCGGGAACCGGATTCGGCGAACGACTCGACCAGCTTCAGGCGCTTGACCAGCTTCTTGCGCTTGGCCTCGCTGGAGGTTTCCTTCAGGTCGCCACGCAGCTTCACCTTCTCTTCGTCGAGGTTGATCTTGTTCAGCACCTTCTTGATCGCCTCGGCGCCGATCCCGACCTCGAATTGGTCTTCGCCAAATTCATCCTGCTTCGCCAGAAGCTGGTCCTCGGTCAGAAGCTGGTGCACCTTCATGTCCGTCGTGCCGGGTTCCAGCACGACATAGCTCTCGAAGTACAGGATCTTCTCGAGCTCCTTCAGCGTCAGATCGACCATCAGGCCGATGCGGCTGGGCAGCGACTTCAGGAACCAGATATGCGCGACCGGCGACGCAAGTTCGATGTGGCCCATGCGCTCGCGCCGCACCTTGGCCAGCGTGACCTCGACCCCGCACTTCTCGCAGATGATGCCGCGGAACTTCATCCGCTTGTACTTGCCGCACAGGCACTCATAGTCCTTGATCGGGCCGAAGATGCGGGCGCAGAACAAGCCGTCCCGCTCCGGCTTGAAGGTGCGGTAATTGATGGTCTCCGGCTTCTTGATCTCGCCATAGGACCAGGAACGGATCTGCTCCGGGCTGGCGATATTGATGCGAATCTGGTCGAAGGTCAGCGACTGACCGGTTTGACCCAGGATTTTCATCAGTTCGTTCATGCGTTGGGTACCCTTCTGGCCATGCACGCCATGACCGGCCTCGAGCCGGCCATCCGCGCACGGGTGGTGCGGGGGCAGATGGCCAGGCCATCCTCGGGTCTGGCCCGAGGACATGGCCCGGCCATGACGATTGCTGTTGCGGGCTTCACGTGCTCCATCATGCCGCGGTGCGCGTATCCAGATCGACGTTCAGGCCGAGCGACTTCAGTTCCTTCACCAGGACATTGAAGCTCTCCGGAACCCCGGCCTCGAACGTATCCTGCTCGCGCACGATCGCTTCGTAGACCTTGGTGCGGCCCGACACGTCGTCCGACTTTACGGTCAGCATCTCCTGCAAGGTGTAAGCGGCGCCGTACGCTTCCAGCGCCCACACCTCCATCTCGCCGAAGCGCTGGCCGCCAAACTGCGCCTTGCCGCCCAGCGGCTGCTGCGTCACCAGCGAGTATGGCCCGATCGAACGCGCGTGGATCTTGTCGTCCACCAGGTGGTGCAGCTTCAGCATGTAGATGTAGCCCACCGTCACCTTGCGCTCGAACGGCTCGCCGGTGCGGCCGTCGACCAGCGTCACCTGACCGGACGTATCGAGGCCCGCCTTGACCAGCATGGCCTCGATGTCCGACATGCGCGCGCCGTCGAACACCGGCGTGGCGATCGGCACGCCCTTCGTCAGGTTCTGGCACAGCTCGATCAACTGGTCCGTGTCCAGATTGGCGATCTGCTGACCGTAGACCTCATCGCCGTACACGTCGCGCAGCTTCTCCAGCAATGCCTCGCGCTGTGCGCCGGTGCGCCGATATTGCTCCACCAGGTCGCCGATCTGCCGCCCCAGCGCAGCGCAGGCCCAGCCCAGGTGGGTCTCCAGGATCTGCCCCACATTCATGCGCGACGGCACGCCCAGCGGGTTCAGCACCAGGTCGACCGGCGTGCCGTCCTCGAGGAACGGAATGTCCTCCACCGGGACTACGCGCGACACCACGCCCTTGTTGCCGTGGCGGCCGGCCATCTTGTCTCCCGGCTGCAGCTTGCGCTTCACCGCGATGAAGACCTTCACCATCTTCATCACGCCGGGCGGCAGCTCGTCGCCGCGCTGCAGCTTCTCCACCTTGCTGTCGAACCGCGCCTGCAACCGGCCAACGGCGGCATCGAACTCACGTTTCAGCGTCTCGATCTCCGCCATCACGGGGTCGTCCTGCACGCCGATATGGCGCCACGCCCCCCGCGGGTTCTCGTTCAGCACGTCATCGGTGATCACCGTGCCGGACTTGATGCCCTTGAACCCGCCGGATGCCTTGCGGCCAAGCAGCTTCTCGCGCAGCCGGTTCAGGAAGCTGCGCTCCTGGATCGCCTTCTCGTCGTCGCGGTCCTTGGCCAGGCGCTCGATCTCGGCACGCTCGATCGCCATCGCGCGCTCGTCCTTGTCGACGCCGCGGCGGCTGAACACGCGCACATCCACCACCGTGCCGGTGACACCCGGGGGCAGCTTGAGCGACGTATCCCGCACGTCGGAGGCCTTCTCGCCGAAGATCGCGCGCAGCAGCTTCTCTTCCGGCGTCATCGGGCTTTCGCCTTTCGGCGTGACCTTGCCCACCAGGATGTCGCCCGGGTTCACTTCCGCGCCGATATAGACGATGCCGGCCTCGTCGAGGTTCTTCAGCGCTTCCTCGCCGACATTCGGGATGTCGCGCGTGATCTCCTCCTGGCCCAGCTTGGTATCCCGCGCCATCACTTCGAATTCCTCGATGTGAATCGACGTGAACACGTCGTCGCGCGCGATCCGTTCGCTGATCAGGATCGAATCTTCGAAATTGTAGCCGTTCCACGGCATGAACGCGACCAGCACGTTCCGCCCCAGCGCCAGCTCGCCGAGCTCCGTCGACGGCCCGTCGGCAATGATCTCGCCTTCGCCGACCCGGTCGCCCACCTTCACCAGCGGACGCTGGTTGATGCAGGTCGACTGGTTCGAACGCTGGAACTTGCGCAGCCGGTAGATATCGACGCCCTTCGTCGTGCCGTCCTCGTTGGTGGCGCGCACGACGATGCGGGCGCCGTCGATCTGGTCCACGATGCCGGGCCGCCGCGCCACGATGGTCGCACCGGAATCGCGCGCCACCGCCAGTTCCATGCCGGTGCCAACCAGCGGCGCGTCCGCCTGGATCAGCGGCACCGCCTGGCGCTGCATGTTGGAACCCATCAGAGCACGGTTGGCGTCGTCGTTCTCCAGGAACGGGATCAGCGCCGCCGCCACCGACACCAACTGCTTCGGCGAGACGTCCACCGCGGTGACATCGGTCGGCTTCACCAGGCGGAAATCGCCCTGCTTGCGCACCGAGATCAGGTCCTCGGTAAAGCGGCCCTCGGCATCCTTCGGCGCGTCGGCCTGGGCGACGACCAGCTTCTCCTCCTCCATTGCCGAGAGATAGCGCCATTCATCGGTGACCTGGCCGTCCTCCACCAGGCGATACGGCGTCTCGATGAAGCCGTACTTGTTCACCTTGGCATAGGTGGCCAGCGAGTTGATCAGCCCGATATTCGGACCTTCCGGCGTCTCGATTGGGCAGATGCGGCCGTAATGCGTCGGGTGCACGTCGCGCACCTCGAAGCCCGCCCGTTCGCGGGTCAGACCGCCCGGACCCAGCGCGGAGAGGCGGCGCTTATGCGTCACCTCGGACAGCGGGTTTGTCTGGTCCATGAACTGGCTGAGCTGGCTCGACCCGAAGAATTCCCGCACCGCCGCTGCCGCCGGCTTCGCGTTGATCAGGTCATGCGGCATCACCGTGTCGATATCGACGCTGCCCATGCGCTCGCGGATCGCGCGTTCCATGCGCAGGAGGCCGACGCGGTACTGATTCTCCATCAGCTCGCCGACGGAACGGACGCGGCGGTTGCCGAGATTGTCGATGTCGTCGATCTGGCCGCGGCCGTCCTTCAGCTCGCACAGGGTCGCCACCGTGCGCAGCAAATCGTCCTTGCGCAGGACGCGGACCGAGTCGGGGATCTCCTCGCTGGAGATGCCGAGCCGCATGTTCATCTTCACGCGGCCCACCGCCGACAGATCGTAGCGGTCGGCGTCGAAGAACAATCCGCGGAACAGGGATTCGGCGGTGTCCGCGGTGGGCGGCTCGCCGGGACGCATGACGCGGTAGATGTCGATCAGCGCATCGTCGCGGTTGGTGTTCTTGTCCACCGCCAGCGTGTTGCGGATCCACGGGCCGTTCGCCTGGTCGATCGCCAGGGTCGGCAGCTTGGTGACGCCGGCGTTCTCCAGCGCGGTCAGCTTGGGCTCGGTGAGTTCCTCGCCGGCTTCGGCAAAAATCTCTCCGGTTTCCAGGTTCACCAGATCCTCGGCGACGAAGCGGCCGAGCAAATCGGTTCGGCCGATCAGCACTTCCTTGGTGTTCTCGGCAATCTTGCGCGCCTGCCGGGCGGTCAGCTTCGCATCGGCGTCCGCCACCACTTCCCCGGTCTCGGCATCGATCAGCGGTTCCAGCAGCTTCACGCCGCGGAACGCATCCGGCTCGAACGGCCGCGCCCACCCCTTCGCCGTGCGGTCGAACACCACCTGGTTGTAGAAGAAGCTGAGAATCTCCTCCTGATCCATGCCGCGGACTTCGCCCGGCTCCAGCGCTTCGCCCTTCGCCTCGCGCGCGGCGCGCAACGCCTCGGTCGCCTTGCTCTCCAGCGCGTACAGCAGCGTGGTGACCGGCAGCTTCCGCTTGCGGTCGATGCGGACGTAGACCAAATCCTTGCTGTCGAACTCGAAATCCAGCCACGACCCGCGATACGGGATCACCCGTGCGGCAAACAGATACTTGCCGCTGCTGTGGGTCTTGCCCTTGTCGTGGTCGAAGAAAACGCCCGGCGAGCGGTGCATTTGCGACACGATCACCCGTTCCGTGCCGTTGATGATGAACGTCCCGTTGTCTGTCATCAGCGGCATGTCGCCCATGTACACCGGCTGCTCTTTGATGTCGCGGATCGAGCGGGCGCCGGTGTCCTCGTCCACGTCCCACACGATCAGGCGCAGCACCACCTTCAGCGGCGCGGCATAGGTCATGCCCCGCTGGATGCACTCCTCCACGTCGTATTTCGGCTCTTCCAGCTCGTAATAGACGAACTCCAGCCGGCCGCGGCCGGCGAAATCGTCGATCGGGAAGACCGACTTGAAGACCTCCTGCAGGCCGGTATGCGTCCGGTTGTCCGGATGGACGTTCATCTGCAGGAACGCCTCGTAGCTGGCGCGCTGCACGTCGATCAGATTCGGCATCGGGGTGACTTCGGGAATGCGCCCGAAGTCGCGACGAATCCGCTTGCGCCCGACAAAAGACCTGCTGATCGCGTTCATCGATTGACCTGTCCTGCTGCCATCACGTACGACCCGCTACCCCCGGTCGCTCGGGCATTTGCAGGGGACGATCCCCCCGGCAAGGCACAGAAAAGCATAACCGGGACGGGAATCGACCTGATTCCCGCCCGGTTCCAGTTCAGAGAGGATGGCGCCACCCGACGGTGCGGCGCCAGCCCGGAAAATTCGGTCCGGCGTGCTACTTGACCTCCACGGTGGCGCCCTGGTCTTCCAGCATCTTGCGCAGCTTCGCCGCCTCATCCTTGTTGACGCCCTCCTTCACGGTCTTGGGCGCGCCCTCCACCAGGTCCTTGGCTTCCTTCAGCCCAAGGCCCGTGATGGTCCGGATCTCCTTGATCACATTGATCTTCTTGTCCCCGGCCTTGGCCAGGACGACGGTGAACTCGGTCTGCTCCTCGGCCGGCGCGGCAGCCGCGGCCGCACCGCCCCCAGCCGCCGGCGCAGCAGCCACCGCGACAGGCGCGGCAGCGGACACGCCCCACTTCTCCTCAAGGAGCTTTGACAGCTCGGCAGCCTCGAGCACCGTGAGGCTGGACAGCTCGTCCACCAGCTTTTGTAGGTCGGCCATGATCGTGTATCCCTAATTTAGACGTCGGTTGGTTCCATGCAAGCCGGGTACCCCGGCCATCTTCACGCTTGCGCGCAGGCGAGCCATGCGGTCACGGTCTCGTGACCCGCTACGCGGCGGCCGCGCCAGCCTCGTCCCTCTTGGCGAAGGCCCCGAAGACGCGTGCGAGTTGTCCGCCCGGGCCTTGCAGCACGCCGGCGATGCGGGTCGCGGGGGCGGCGATCATCCCCACGATCCTGGCGCGCAGCGTGTCGATGCCCGGTAGTTCGGCCAGTGCCCGCACCCCATCCGCGTTCAGCGTCTGGGTGCCGAGGGCGCCGCCGATCAGCACGAACTTCTCGTTGGTCCTGGCGAACTCGACGGCCGCCTTCGCCACTGCCACCGGGTCCTGCGCCCAGGCGAGCGCGGTCGGTCCCTTCAGCAGGGGCTTGATGCCGTCGAATCGGGTCCCGTCCAAAGCGAGGTTGGCGAGCCGGTTCTTCGCGATCTTGAAGGTCGCCCCGGCGGTACGCATCTTGCGGCGCAAATCCGTCGCCTCGGCAACCGAGAGACCCTGGTTGCGGGTCACCACGATCATCGAGGTGTCGGCAAGCGCCTGATGCAGCCCGGTGACGAACTGCCGCTTCTCCGTACGGTCCAAGTCTCGTCTCCAGTTGGCACGGCGCGGATGGACCGCGCCGGGCCGGGTTGCCCTTTGGACCCGCCACCGGGAACGGTGGCCCCTCGGCTCACGCCCGAGGCATGGGTCCGGTTCGCCTGTCCACAGCCGGAACCACCAATCGCCAGGCCGACCGGCCTGGTTGCTGGCTTCCCCGTCTCCCGTGCGCTGGCCTTGCGGCCGATTAAGCCCCAGGCCTGGGCCCAGGGGCACGAACGGTCTCGGACAGGTTCGGGAAGGCATCGCCCCGGGCTCGCCCGGGACCGGCCCCCCTGCCCGCCCGCCCGGCATGAGCCGGACTGGCGTATGCGGAATTGCGGATCGCCCGGAGCTCCGGCTCCGTGCGAAGCGCGGGGAGGTAGCCGAAAGCGGCACGGAAGTCGAGGGTTGAATTGTCACGGCAGCAGTTCTCATTTTGCCACGGAGGCACTAGCGCAGCCGCTTCTGAGGTGACCGACAGGCATGGCCGGCAGTCGTATGGCCGGCCCTACCGAGTCGAAAATGTCACACTCGCCGGATGATCGCGCGTTGGGGCCATTTTCTGGATTCGCACCCACCGCGATCTCGGATTCAAGGTGCCGGTGCCAATCCAGGACCGCCTGCTCGCTGCACTGCGCCGCTGCTGCCACGCCCTGCCCGACCCCCGGCGCGGCAAGAATATCAGCTATGACATGGCCGAGTTC
>Ga0335074_10013108_pt1 | contig 11646 bp, 7 predicted proteins | sample Lox_Sample_23_FD_206715 | JGI IMG/M metagenome (GOLD analysis project Ga0335074, IMG submission 206715) | Soil microbial communities from Loxahatchee National Wildlife Refuge, Florida, United States - Lox_Sample_2.3 | ecosystem: Environmental > Terrestrial > Soil > Wetlands | place: USA: Florida...
GCCGGCGTTGAGGGAGTTGCCGCAGCCGGTCGTGTCGTAGTAGTCGCGCGGGTTGCCGGGCGCCAGCCGGTAGTACGCCGCGTTGTCGATGCCGCGGAAGCACAGCGTGGGCCCGTCCGCGCCCGCCTCGGCGGAGTGGTTGAACACCACGTCGAGCACCACTTCGAGGCCGGCCCGGTGCAGTGCGTCCACCATCGCCTTGAACTCGCTGACCTGGCCGCCAGGCTGGCCGGCCCGCACGGCGGCCGAGTAGCCGTTGTGCGGTGCGAAGAACCCGATCGTGTTGTAACCCCAGTAGTTCGTCAGCCCGCGCTCGGGCAGGAACGACTCGGGCACGTTCTGATGGACGGGCAGCAGCTCGACGGTGGTGACACCCAGGTCGGTCAGGTGCCCGATCGCGGCCTCGTGGCCCAGCCCGGCGTAGCTGCCGCGCAGCTCGTGCGGTATGCCGGGATGGCGCATGGTGAAGCCCTTGACATGGACCTCGTACACGACCGTGTCCGCGTACCGGCGCCACGGCCGGTCGCCGTCATGCCAGTCGAACGCGGGGTCGGCGACCAGGCTCCTGGGCACATGGGCCGAGGAGTCGAGCGTGCTCGGCGCATCCGGGTTCGCTAGTTCGTGGCCGTACACCTCGGGCCCGAACGAGACGGTCCCGCTGATTGCTCGCGCGTACGGGTCGAGGAGCAGCTTGGCCGGGTTGCAGCGCAGCCCCTGGGCTGGATTCCAGGGTCCGCTGACCCGGTACCCGTATGCCTGGCCCGGCCCGACGCCAGGTACAAACGCGTGCCAGATTTCTGCGTCGTTGTCTTTCAGCGGGATCTGCGTCTCCGCCCCGTTCTCGTCGAACAGGCACAAGGTGACGCCGTCGGCGACGCTCGAGGCGATCGCGAAGTTCGTGCCTACCTTGCCGAAGCGCTCGCCGGGGATTGCGCCCAGCTGGAAGGGGGAGCCGGGCAGGGCACCCGCCGACCTCGCGTCTGGCCTGGCGAAGGCGTCCGGGGCGACGCGGGCGCCGGGAATCTGAACTGTGGTGGTTTGCTCGCTGGTCATCGCTCACCTGCCGCGGCAATTCGCCGCACAACGTCTCCGATTGATTCGACCTCACCATGCCTGCGCCGGATCAGGTCGGCGACCACGCCGGTCCAGCCGGTCTGGTGGAACGCGCCGATCGCGGCGCCGTTATCGCCGTGGAAGTACTCGCTGAAGATCAGGTTTCCGTGCCAGGCGGGATCGGTCTGCATGATTTCGGTCCCGCCGAAGCAGGCCCGCCGGCCGTCTTGATCCTGAGTGAAAAGCGAGATCAGCCTGTCCGACAGGTCGGCGGCGACCTTGTCCAGGCTCAGGTGCTGACCCGAGCCCGTCGGGTACTCGATCGTGAAGTCGTCGCCGTAGAACCGGTGGTAGCGCTCGAGCACGCTGACCATCAGGTAGTTCAGCGGGAACCAGACCGGGCCGCGCCAGTTGGAGTTGCCGCCGAACATGGGCGTGGTCGACTCGGCCGGCTCGTAGTCGATGTCCGCCGTGATGCCCTCCACCTGAAGCTGATACGGGTGGTCGCGGTGATAGGCGGACAGCGCCCGCAGCCCGTGCGGGGACAAGAACTCGCCCTCGTCGAACAGCTTGGCGAACAGCCGCTCCAGCCGATCGGGACCGCAGATGCTGAGCAGCAGCCGCTGCTGGCCGGGCTCCCCGCGCAGCAGGCCGCGCTGACTCAGTTTCTCCCGGTCCGTCATCTCGTTCTTGATCATGAAGTCGGCGAAGTGCTTGCCGACCCCGAGTGCCCGCCGCACGTCGTCCTCGCCGATGACCGCCGCCGCCAGCGCGGGGATGATGCCCACCATCGACCGGACCCTTACCGGCACGGCCTGGCCGCTCGGTGTCTTGAGCCGGTCGTAGTAGAGCCCGTCTTGCTCGTCCCATAGCCCGAGGCCGTCGAGCGCCGTGCTGATCGCGGCGAAGTGCTCGAGGAACTTCAGCGCCAGGTCCTGTGCGGGGCGCTGGCCGGACCGGTTGAGGATCACCGCCATGGTGCCCATGGCGACCGCGTAGAAGCCCATCCACCCGGTGGCGTCGGACTGCTCGAGTACCCCGCCGACCGGCAGGTGCGAGCGGTCGATCGGGCCGATATTGTCCAGCCCGAGGAAGCCGCCCTCAAACAGGTTGTTGCCCTCGGCGTCCTCCCGGTTGATCCACCAGGTGAAGTTGACCAGCATCTTGTCGAAGATCCGGCTGATGAACTCGATGTCCCGGCCGCCGTCGATCGAGAACACCTCGAGCGCCGCCCAGGCCTGCACCGGCGGGTTAACGTCGCCGAAGTCCCACTCGTAGGCTGGCAGCTGGCCGTTCGGGTTCTGGAACCACTCCCGGCACAGCAGGATCAGCTGGTACTTGGCGAAGGCCGGGTCCACATGCGCGAGCGCCACGCAGTGGAAGCCCATGTCCCACGCCGCGAACCACGGGTATTCCCACTTGTCCGGCATCGACATGATGTCGAAGGCCTTGAAGTTACGCCACCGCGAGTTGCGCCCGGCTAGTCGCTGCTCAGGCGGCCTGGGCTCGGTCGGGTCGCCGTCCAGCCAGCGGTTGACGTCGTAGTAGAACAGCTGCTTGCTCCACAGCATCCCGCCGAAGGCCTGCCGCATCACCATCGCCTCGTCCGCGGTCGCGGTCGAGGGCGTCAGCTCGGCGTAGAACTCGTCCGCCTCGGCCTCGCGAGCCGTCAGCACCTCGTCGAACGCGGCGCCGAACGCGTCCGCCGCCTGCACCGGCCGCAGCCGCAGCCGCAGCGTGACCGTCTCGCCCGGCTGGACGGTGACCTTGTACCAGAACGCGCACTTGGTGCCGCTGCGCTCGGGGTTGACCGTGGGCGCTCCGTTGACGACGTGGTCGTTGATGCCGTCCTTGGGATACGGCGTGATCGGCTCCGCGCCGTAGAGCCGCTGCTGATTCGTCTCGTTCTCGCAGAACAAGGCCGTCGGCACGACGCCGTCGGGGCCGTCCTCGGCGAGCAGCTCGAGCTGCCCGAGGAACGGGTGCTCGATCCCCACGGACTTGTCACTCGTCGCTCTCATGGACGGCCGCGGCTCGTTTATCTCCCAGGACCACGTGTTGCGGAACCAGGCGGTCGGCAGCACGTGCAGCGTGTCGGCGTCCGGTCCCGCGTTGGTCACCGAGATCTTCATCAGCACGTCGTTCGGATCGGCCTTGGCGTAGTGCGCCTCGACGATCCAGTACCGGTTGCCGTCGAACGCCCCGGTGTCCAGGAGCTCATATTCCGGCTGGTAGCGGTTACGTCCGCCATTGGTGTCGATCAGATCCTGGTACGGGAACGCGACCTGCGGATAGTGGTACCGCCACCGGTTCCACGCGTGGCTGGGCATCGCGTCCAGATACCACCAGTACTCCTTGACGTCCTCGCCGTGATTGCCCTGGGCCCCGGTCAGCCCGAAGGCCCGCTCCTTGAGGATCGGATCGCGCCCGTTCCACAACGCCAGGCCCAGGCACAGCCGTTGCTCGACGTCGCAGAACCCGGCCAGCCCTTCCTCGCCCCACCGGTAGGCATAGGACCTGGCCTTGTCGTGTGTTATGTAGTCCCACGCGTCACCGTCGGCGCTGTAGTCTTCTCGCACCGTCCCCCATTGCCGCTCGCTGAGGTACGGTCCCCACGTGTACCACTGGCTGGCCTGGCGCAGCCCGTCCTCGAGCCTGCCGAATCCCGCCACCCGTTCGCTTTCGGCTCCCATAGAAGCCCCCGCCTTTCATCTCAGCCGAATGCATGGCAAGCACGCGCGGCTTCCCCAATGTCAGCCTGGGCCAAGCCGGAGCTCATGGCATCACCCCGGCGGGGGGATATCGCGCGCCGGGTATGGGTCCGGCGAGCGCGCCAGCCCGTACAAGAAGGGGACCCAATGCCGCATCGGGCCCCTCCCGATGCCGCATCGGGCCCCTCCCGCGATCACCCGGCGGCCCTGCCCGCCGGGAGCGAAGCGTGGTTCATCACCGGCGAGCAGCTGCACAGAGCTACCGGTATCGCGTGAATCGCGTGCGCCTCAAGCTGCGGCGCGAGGTCGGCGGCGGGGGCAGCCGCATGCGCCATGGCGGGCGCGGGTGCGGCGGACGCGGGCGCGGGTGCGGCGGCGGCCCGCAGTTCTGCGAGACGCTGCCGGGATGGCAGCAGGACGATCGCGAGGATCACGCCGAGACCGAAGATTCCCGCGGACACCGCGAAGGCCGTGGTGTAACCGTGGGTGGCCGCGATCGCCGGCGCCAGTGGCCCCGTGTGCTGCGCGGTGAGGTAGCTGGCCGTCGCGGTCAGCGCGATGGTGCTCAGCGCGGAGACCCCGATCGATCCGCCGACCTGCTGCATGGTGTTGACCAGCGCGGAGGCTACGCCTGAGTCCTGGCGCTGGACGCCAGCGGTGGCCGTGTTGATGGCCGGGGAGAAGATCATGCCGAATCCCAGGCCCATGATGAGCAGAGCCGGCAGGACGCCGCCGACGTAACTGGAACTCACGGTGAGCTGCGTCAGGTACGTCATCCCGCCGGCACCGAATAGCATGCCGGTGGTGATCAGGACGCGCGGCCCGAGCCGGGGCAAGGCAGCGATGCTGGACACGTTGGAGCTGAGAAGGATGCAGCCGATCAGCGGCAGGAAAGCCAGCCCGCTGGTCACCGGGCCGTACCGCTTGACCTCCTGCAGGTAGTACGTGAGGAACAGGAAGATGCCGAAGATCGCGATTCCCGTGAGGAAGACCGCGACGTAGGAGCCGCCCCGGGTACGGTCGAGTATCACGCGCAGCGGAAGCAGCGGGTGACTGCCCCGCCGCTCGGCGACAACGAAAGCGGCGAGCAGCACCACACCGAGGACCAGGGAGCCGATCGTCAGCCCGGCCGTCCAACTGGCGGTCTCGGCGTGGGAGAACCCGAAGACTATGAGAAACAGCCCAGCGCAGGCCAGAACTGCCCCGGGCCAGTCCATCCGCGGCCGGATGGCCGGCCGGCTGCCGCGCATGTACGCTAGGGCGCCGGCCACGGCTATCGAGGCGAACAGCAAATTGACATAGAGCGTCCAGCGCCAGGACAGGTACTGGGTGAGCAGCCCGCCGAGGATCAGGCCCACGCCGCCGCCGCCGGCGGCGACCGAGCCGAAGACACCGAAGGCCCGCCCCCGCTCCCGCGGGTCCTGAAAGGTGCTGACCAGAGTGCCCAGGGCAGACGGCGCGAGGATGGCGCCGAACGCGCCCTGCAGCGCCCGGGCCGCCACCAGCATCTCGAACGATCCGGCGGCGCCCCCGATGGCCGAGGAGATGGCGAATCCGGCCAGGCCGGTGATGAAGACCCGCTTGCGGCTGAACATGTCGCCGATCCGGCCGCCCACCAGCAGCAGGCTGCCGAAAGCCAGGGCATAGGCCGTCACCACCCACTGCCGGTCACTGTTGGAAAACCCCAGCGCATGCTGAGCCGACGGCAGCGCGATGTTCACGATGGTGGAATCAAGCACCACCATGAGCTGAGCGATGGCGACCACGACAAGGACCATCCAACGACGGTCAACGGGTGCTGCCTGGCGGTCCTGAGTGCCGTTTGACATTGGACATATATGCCCCTTCGCGTTGAGTGCACTGCACGGATCGCTACCGGGATCTACGGATCGCTACCGGGAGTTCAGTGCCGGATACGCGCGGCTCAGGCGAGGCTGACCTGGCTCTGGCTCCTGGTGTTCATGACGTACCTGACCAGGCTGACTAGGACTTTCTTGACGGAATCTCGGTCCCGGGCGTCACACATCACGATGGGCACCTCCGGCCCCAGCGTCAGGGCGATCCTGATGTCATGAGGCTCGAACCGGGGGGCGCCGTCGAAGCAGTTAACGGCGATGATGAAAGGCGTCCCGTTCCGTTCGAAATAATCGATCGACGCGAAGCAGTCGCCGATGCGCCGCGTGTCGGTCATCACCACCGCGCCGACCGCGCCGATGGCCAGATCGTCCCACATGAACCAGAACCGCTCCTGGCCCGGCGTGCCGAACAGGTAGAGCACGAGTTGTGACGGAAAGCTAATCCGGCCGAAATCCATGGCTACCGTCGTGGTGGTCTTGGCGTTCACGCCCTGCGTGTCGTCGACGTCGACGCCGCGGTCGCTCAGCGGTTCCTCGGTCCGCAGCGGCCTGATCTCGCTGATCGCGCCGACCAGCGTGGTCTTCCCCACGCCGAACCCTCCGGCGATGAGGATCTTGGCGGTCGACGACACGCCCACGTCCGCCGTGGCGTCGTCAGAGGGATTCAAGGCCATCAAGCATCATCCTCAACAGGCGCTGATCAGGTTCTGGCTCTTGCTGCGCGGGGATGATGCGAACCATTCCCGCCTCCGTCAGGTCGCCGAGCAGCACGCGCACCACCCCGAGGGGAAGGTCAAGCTCTGAGGTCAGGTCGACGACGGGGATGGGGCGGCGGCATAGGCTCAGCATCCGCCGGTGCTCGGGTCCCTGCCGGAAGTCCTCGGACGTCTGTTCGCCGGTCCTGAGCACGATGTCGATCAGGCCGAACCATGTCCCGCCGCTCGGCGCCGTTCGCCCCCTGGTCACGGCATAGGGGCGGACCACCGGGCCGGCCTCCTGGTCGAGCCAGCGGTTCGCGTCACCGTCGCGCGAATTCATTCCACGGCTGTCTCATGGTCGGGGTACCGCGACTCGGAGCCGAGGTATTTGCCCATCCGGCGCACCAGCATGGCCATCTCGTAGGCGACGACGCCGACGTTCGGGTCGGCGCAGGTCAGTACAGCCAGGCACGTCCCCTTGCCGGCCGTGCTGACGAACAGGAAGGCAAACTCCATCTCGATGATGGTCTGCCGTACTTCCCCGCCGTGAAAGTGCTGTCCAGCCCCCCTGGCCAAGCTCTGCACTCCGGCGGCGAGGGCCGAAAGGTGCTCGCCGTCCTGTCTGGTCAGGCCCTGCGACGCGGCCACCACCAGGCCATCCCTGGACAGGATGAGCGCCTGCTGGATGTGCTCCACCTGATTGACGAGGTTGTCAAGCAGCCAGCTCAGCTCTCCGGTCGTGTCGATAAGCGCCATATCTCCCCCTCTCGCTAGCGGCCGGCTCCGTTGTCCGGGACACCCTCGGGTTCGTCGAGATCGTCCACGCGCCCCCGCTCCCACCCGTGTTGCATCAAGATCAACATGTCGCGTGTCGCTTCCGGCGACCGCTGGCCGACGTCGGCCGCCTGGTGCGCGGCGGTCTGCGAGTCCGTGTCAGGGTGCGCACGCAACTGAGGGGCGAGGTTCGCCTGCGGAACCCTGACCGGCATTCCGAGATGGCTCCCGAGCGAACCGGCCACCGGTCCCCCGGGTTCCCGCCCGGAGGGCCCGGGTGACGTGAGCGGCTGGCCGGGACCGGTGTCCTTCAGCCCATCGCGACCCGATGCTTCCCGCCGGACGGCGCTGGGCTGGAATGCCTGTGGCCACGAGGTCATCGCGTCGGCCCGCCGGGGTGCCGGTGGGGCCGCTGACGGCCAGCCCGCCGGCGCCTCCGGCGGGCTGGGCTGCCCGGTCGGTGACGGCAGCTCGCCGACCGCCCGCAACCGTTGCTGCTCACCGGTGGCTGGGGTCCCTCCAGTGTCCGCGCGCCGACCCGTCGCGGCCGCGGGCAGCCGGTCGTGCTGTCCGCCCGGTCCGAACGGCGAGGGAATTCCGGCCCCGTCCGAGGGGGAGTGCTCCTCGGACACCATCGGCACCGGCCCGGTCGCACCCCGCGGCAAGGCCGCTGGGTGCGCGGTGTCATCAGCGCCGCCGACGGTGTCGTCGGCGGCGCGCCGCTCGTCCGGCCAGCCGATCGAGCCGGGCTGGCCGGGGTCTTCTGCCCGCACGATCACGCCGAACGGCAGCAACAGGATCGCGGTCGTGCCTCCGTACGCGGACCGGCGCAGGGTGACTGTGATGGCGTGCCGGGCCGCCAGCCTGCTGACGACGAACAGCCCGAGCTGTTCGCTGTTCGCGAGGTCCCATTCCGCCGGGCCGGCGAGGCGGCTGTTGATGTCGGCGAGCTCTTCCTGGGCCAGGCCGAGACCGCGGTCCTCGATCTCAACGGCCAGGCCGTTGCCCACCCGGTCTGCCCGGATCTCGATCCGGGTACTAGGCGGAGAGAAGGCCGTGGCGTTCTCGATGAGCTCGGCGCACAGGTGGATAAGGTCGTTGACCGCGATCCCCGCGACCAGGTCGCCCGATTCGCTTACCACCTCGACCCGGACGTAGTCCTCGACCTCGGCGATCGCGGCGCGCAGCACGTCGACGACGGGGACCGGATTACGCCATCCGCGGGCCGGAGTGGATCCCGACAAGATGATCAGGCCCTCCGCATGCCTTCGCATGCGCGTCGTGAGGTGGTCAAGGCGGAAGAGGTCGGCGAGCGCTCCCGGCTCGCTGGTCTGCCGCTCCATCGAGTCCAGCATGGCCAGCTGCCGGTGCAGCAGGGATTGACTGCGCATGGAGATGTTCAGGAAGACCTGGCTGACCCCCTTACGCAGTCGCGCCTGGTCGACGGCGACCGCGACGGCCTCCTCCTGCACGGTCGCGAACGACGCCGCGATCTGGGAGATCTCCCGAATGGTGCTGGCCGGCGGCGGCGGAGACTCCGCGAGGACATCCACGTCTTCGCCCCGCCGCAGGCGTTCGACCACCCGCGGCAGCCGTTCTTCGGCCATGGCGCGGACGCTGCCGTCCAAGCCCTTTAGGTCCCTGGTGAGCTTGCGGCCGAACCAGGCCATCAGGAGAACTGAGCCGATGACGGCGGCCAGCCCGGCGCCTCCCGCGACCAGGGCCTCGGTGAGCGACCTGTCGCTTTGCGCGGCGGCCATCGCCGCCAGTTGCCCCGCGCTGTTGAGCTCCGCCGTTGTCATCGCGGCCAGGTACCCTTGCGAGGCCGACTGCCAGGCGCTCGCGTTCACCGGAATCGGCGCGCGGCTGCCGACGCTCGAGGTGATCTGGGTCTCCATGGTCTGGAATTGCCGGTATTGCGCCGAGTTCTCGACCCTGGCGTAATCGACGCTCATGCTGGCCGGCAGCAGGGTGACGGCGTCGTTCATGAGCAGCCGCCGACTCGCCGCGGCGGCTATGAACGACTGCTGGGCGGCGGCGCTCAGCCTGCCCCGGTCGGCGAGTGCGCCGTCGGCGAGCACCGTCTCCCTGTCGGCCATTTCAAGCGCGTAGGCCCCGTCCGAGGCACCGATCGAGGGCTGCGACAGCGTGGAACCCGGGTCCTGGATCGCCGAGTAGTAGTAATGGAACTCGGCATCGATGATTGTGGTGTACGACTGGAATGCGGCCAGCGGGCTCATCGCTCCTGAGTCGACGGCCGCCCGGATCGCGCCGAGCTGTCCGAGATCAGAGAACCAGGCGTGGAACGCCGATGCGGCCGCAGGGAGCATCGGGATACCCCCCGAGGCGAGCGAGGTCTCGGCGCCGGGGAGCGCCTCGTTCACTACGTTCCGCGCGGCGAGCACGGAATTATCGGGCGTTGTTCGGCCGGCGACCAGCCACAGGTAGGTTTGCGCCCGCTCGTCGGTCAGTCCCAGTGACAGCAGCGCGCCCTTGCTGCCGATGGCCCGCGAGGCTGAGCTGAAGTTGTGATTATTGATGGCACTGGTCGCCGTGATGCTGGTTATGAAGGCCCATAGCCCCACCACCGAGACCAGTGGCACGGCGAACATGACGATCAGGAATAGCCGGATGGGTCGTGAACGGACACGCCGCCGGATTGCCGCCATAGCGCCTCACACGAAATTCACGCGAAGGGAGCCGGGCACCCCGTCTGGTCGTTGCGCGACGCGGAACAAAACCATCCGTCTTTCCCACGCCTCAGCGGCGGCCGCCAGGACCCCGAGCGATTGCACCTGGTCGATCACCGTAAGCTAACACGCCACAAGTTGGTACGCTGGGGTTATTTGTTATGATCTCTGGGCAAGCCGCCTCATTGCCGTCCCGCTTAACAGATATGAACAAACATTGAGGCGATAGCGAATGAAATCGCACTTCTTACGCCTAATTCCAACTATCTCACGTGCCGGCGCCCGCGCCCCAGCGCGCCCGACCCGTCGCTGCCCTCGGCGGCGTAAGGCCGCCACAGCGGCGAGAAATCACTGAGGCCGGCCACCCGGCCCAACCGGTTTTCCGCGGACATGCGTTCGGGATGACATGCGCATCGGCACCGCGCACACCGCTGCCGTTCGGCCCCACGCGGCTGCGATCGTGGAAGCGGACGGCGTCTGGGCGCCGGGACGGTCGGTCTTACCGTCGGTGCCAGCCCACTTGCGGTAAGCGGCCTGGGCGGGCGCGGCTGCAGGGAGGACGTGAGGGTGTCACGTTACAGCCGCCGGTTTCGTCAAGGTCGGTGAAGGAGGAGCGGAATAAGTTGAGATGCTCAACTGTTGAGTCGGTCATGAGCATTGAAATGCGGGGACCGGACGCGGCGCGGGCTGAAGAATCGGCACCGGCGCTGAACCGGGACATCCTCGACTCGCTCACCGCGCTCGTCAAGCGGGCGGGCACGGCCGGGCACTCGATCGCGGCGAGCTTCGCGATCGCGCCGCACGACCTGCTCGCGATGTTCAAGCTCGAGGGCGGGCTCCCGATGAAGGAACTGGCACAGCGAATGGGGTGCGACGCGTCGTTCGTCACGGCGATCGCCGACACCCTGGAGCGGCGCGGGTTCCTCCGCCGAGAGGCCAGCCAGCGCGACCGGCGCATCAAGCACCTGGTGCTGACGCCGGAGGGCCTGGCCGCGAAGGAGCGGCTGATGGCACAGCTCGCGGCCAAGATGCCGTGGTGCTACGCGCTCGACGACGAGGAGCGGCGGTGCTTCCTCGGCCTGCTGCGGAAGATGGTTGACGCGCCAGAGCCGGACGCGGGCACCGAAGAAAGCGTGGCGGCGGCTGACCGCCACGAGCTTGCCGACACACGGGGTGCGGGGGACTAGCCATGGTTTCCGCCTAGTCCCCGGAATCGCGGACAGGAACTGGCCGCGATTGGCCATAGCTTGGGTGTTACCGGCCCTCGCTGCAGACATTGACCTAACCGGCGCGGGACATCCGCGCCTCATGAAGCACGACTCTGAAGTTCTTAAAATCGGTCGACAAAGGGGAGAATCCTGTGTCAGCAACTTCGGGGCAGGCGGACAGCGTGGCGCAAGCCGCGCCCGCCGTCGACACGCCGCGATCCGGCGCGGACGCGCGGCCGCGACGGCTCGGGCTCGCGCTCGTGGTGATCGCGGCCGCGCAGCTCATGGTCGTCCTTGACGCCACGATCGTGAACGTGGCGCTGCCGCACATCCAGGACGCGCTGCACTTCTCCGGCAGCAACCTAGAGTGGGTGGTCAATGCCTATACGCTGGCCTTCGGCGGCCTGCTGCTGCTCGGCGGACGCATGGGCGACCTGCTCGGACGGCGCCGGATCTTTATCGCGGGCATCGCGCTGTTCGCGCTCGCCTCGCTGGCCGGCGGCTTCGCCCAGGACCAGGCGTGGCTGCTCACCGCCCGTGTCATCCAGGGCATCGGCGGCGCGCTGGCCGCGCCCGCCTCGCTGTCGCTGATCGCCGTCACCTTCCCCGAGGGCAAGGAGCGGAACCGGGCGATGGGCGTCTACGCCGGCGTCTCG
>Ga0335074_10013110_pt1 | contig 11645 bp, 7 predicted proteins | sample Lox_Sample_23_FD_206715 | JGI IMG/M metagenome (GOLD analysis project Ga0335074, IMG submission 206715) | Soil microbial communities from Loxahatchee National Wildlife Refuge, Florida, United States - Lox_Sample_2.3 | ecosystem: Environmental > Terrestrial > Soil > Wetlands | place: USA: Florida...
GTCCGGCGGTGACCGGTCCGCGGTCACCGGCGGCACCACCGTGCTGTCCGACCGGATCGTGGTGCATATCACCTCCAAGCCCGGCGAGACGTTCATCGACCGGATGATCGCGCTGGTGGAAGGCGCGAAGCGGCAGAAGACGCCGAACGAGATCGCGCTGAACATCCTGCTCGCCTCGCTGACGATCATCTTCATGCTCGCGGTGATCACGCTGCAGCCGATGGCGATGCACTTCGGTGACGGGCAGACCCTGGTCATTCTGGTCGCGCTGCTGGTCGCACTGATCCCGACCACGATCGGCGCGCTGCTGTCCGCGATCGGCATCGCCGGCATGGACCGGCTGGTGCAGCGCAACGTGCTGGCCATGTCCGGCCGCGCCGTCGAAGCGGCGGGCGACGTGAACACGCTGCTGCTGGACAAGACCGGCACGATCACCATCGGGAACCGGCAGGCGTCGGAGTTCCTCCCGGTGGGCGGTGCCTCTGTCGAAGAACTGGCCAGCGCGGCCCAGCTGTCCTCCATGGCCGACTACACCCCCGAGGGACGGTCGATCGTGGTGCTCGCCAAGAACCAGTTCGGCTTGCGCGAACGCAGCGAGGGTGAGCTCAAAGACGCCGAGTTCGTCGAGTTCAGCGCGCAGACCAGGATGAGCGGCATCAACCTGGCCGATGGCAGGCAAGTCCGCAAGGGCGCGTCGAACTCGGTGCAGAACTGGATCAGGGAGAACGGCGGCACGGTTCCCGATGACCTCGGGTCGATCGTGGACGGCATCTCGGCGGTCGGCGGTACCCCGCTGGTGGTGGCCGAGATCGTGAACGGCACCGCCAAGGCCCTTGGCGTGATCTACCTCAAGGACATCGTCAAGGAGGGGATCAGGGAGCGGTTCGCCGAGATGCGCAAGATGGGCATCCGGACCGTGATGATCACCGGCGACAACCCGCTGACCGCCAAGGCGATCGCGGACGAGTCCGGCGTGGACGACTTCCTCGCCGAGGCGACGCCGGAAGACAAGATGGCGCTGATCAAGAAGGAGCAGGAGGGCGGCAAGCTGGTCGCGATGACCGGGGACGGCACCAACGACGCCCCGGCCCTCGCCCAAGCCGACGTCGGCGTGGCCATGAACACCGGAACCTCGGCCGCCAAGGAGGCCGGGAACATGGTGGACCTGGACTCCAACCCGACCAAGCTCATCGAGATCGTCGAGATCGGCAAGCAGTTGCTGATCACCCGCGGCGCGCTCACCACGTTCTCCATCACCAACGACGTCGCGAAGTACTTCGCGATGCTGCCCGCGATGTTCGGCGGAACCTTCCCCGCCCTGGAGAAGCTGAACATCCTGAAGCTGCACAGTGCGCAGTCGGCGATCACCTCGGCGATCATCTTCAACGCGCTGATCATCGTCGCGCTGATCCCGCTGGCGCTGCGCGGGGTCAGGTACCGGCCGTCCTCCGCGCAAACCCTGCTGCGCAGGAACCTGTGGGTCTACGGCGTCGGCGGCCTGATCATCCCGTTCATCGGGATCAAGTGCATCGACCTCATCATCATGAACATTCCTGGATTCAGGTGATCACGACATGAATCGCCTTCCCGTTATCGTGCGGCAGTACATAGCCGCGTTCCGCATCCTGGTGGTGTTCACCATCATCTGCGGCGTGATTTACCCGGCAGTGGAGTTCGGCGTCGCCCAGCTGGCCTTCCACAAGCAGGCCAACGGGTCGCTGGTCTCGTACGACGGCCACGTGGTCGGCTCCGGGCTGCTGTGCCAGGAGTTCGTGAACGCCAAGGGCCAGCCGCTGCCGCAGTGGTTCCAGCCACGGCCGTCTGCGGCGACCAGTGACGACGACTTCCAGCCCAGCGGCCAGCTCGGCGGCGACGGCGACTTTGGCTGCGACGCGGAGTACTCGTCGGCCACCAACCTCGGGCCGACCAATCCGCTCCTGGTCCAGATGATCGCTTCCCGGCAGAAGCAGATCTCCGCGTTCGACCACGTGCCGATCTCGGAGATCCCGCCGGACGCGGTGACCGCGTCGGGGTCCGGGCTTGACCCGGACATCTCACCCGCCAACGCGGACATCCAGGCGGCGCGGGTGGCCGCCGCGCGGCACCTGCCGCTGTCCACGGTGATGGCGCTGATCGCCAAGAACACCACGGGCAGGGACCTGGGCATTCTCGGCGAGCCTGGGGTGAACGTGCTGACGCTCAACATCGCGATAGCCGAACTGCCCGGGCAGGCCGCCTACAACGCGTACCCCAACGCGTCCACCAAGTAGCCGAGCCGCGCCAGATGAGAGCAGCCACGGCTAACTCACGGGACCCCTGGGGTCGGGTGGGCGATCCTCACCCGGCTCCAGGGGCCCCTGGGCCCGTTCTGGGTCACGGAACTGGCCTTGGTCCTGGACATGGTTCCGGCTTCGAGATCGCACGGCCGGCCAGGGTGCTGATCGTGGAGGATCAGCCGGAGCTGCAACGGGCACTGCGGATCAACCTGCGAGCCCGGCAATACGAGGTGCTGGCGGCGAGGACCGGGCGCGAGGCGCTCAGCGTGGCCGCCAGCCAGCCCCCCGACGCGATCATCCTGGACCTCGGACTCCCGGACATCGACGGCACCGAGGTCATCGTCGAACTGCGCCGCTGGTACCGGGCGCCGATCATCGTGCTATCCGGCCGCACCTCGCCCGGCGACAAGATCGGCGCGCTGGACGTGGGGGCCGACGACTACGTCACCAAGCCGTTCGCGATGGCCGAACTGCTCGCCCGGCTGCGTGCCGCGCTGCGGCGCGACGAGGGTGACGTGGCGCACGAGGCGGTGAGTTCGGTGGTAATAGGGCGGTGGCACGTGGACCTGGCCGCGCATCGCGTGACGCTGGCATCGCCGCCGTCCTCGGCTCCTGCGCCGTCCTCGGCTCCTGCGCCGTCCTCGGCTTGGCCGGCGGAGACGCTGCGGCTGACCCCTACCGAATGGCGCATCCTCGAGCTGCTGGTGCAGCGCCCCGGCCAGCTCGTGGGGTCCACGCAGATCCTGACGGTCGTGTGGGGACCCGGTTTCCAGCAGCGCACCAACTACCTGCGGTTCCACATGGCGCGCCTGCGGCGCAAGCTAGAAGACAACCCGGCCCGACCCCGCCACTTGCTCACCGAACCAGGCATGGGGTACCGCTATCAGCCGTGAGGCAGGCTCACCGGGTCAGGCTCACCGGGTCAGGCTCGCCGGGTCAGGCTCACCGGGTTGTGCGTCCAGCGTAACGAGCGGGCGGGCCGGACGGGCTCAGCCGGGCTGAGCCGGGCTGAGCCGGGCTCGGGCCGGGGCCCGGGTCGGCCCCGGGCTGGGCTCAGCCGGGCCCGGGCCGTTTGGGAAGTCGCCCCGGCCGGGCTTGGGTCGGTCGACGTCGCAAATTGACGCGGTGGGTGGACAATAGGGCCTCATGGAACCGCTGCGCGCCGACGATCCCTTGATGATCGGCGGCTTCAGGCTCCGCGGACGGCTCGGTTCAGGCGGCATGGGCCGGGTCTATCTCGGGATGGCGCCGTCCGGCCGCCTGGTGGCGATCAAGGTCGTCCGTACCGAACTCGCCCGCGACGCCGAATTCTTGCGGCGGTTCCGCACCGAGGTCGCCGCGGCGCAGGCGGTCAGCGGAATCTACACCGCGCCCGCCGTGGCGATCGGCCTGGACGACGACCCGCCGTGGCTGGTCACCACGTTCATAGCCGCCCCGACCCTGCAGCAAGCGGTGGACGAAGGCGGCCCGCTACCCGAAGCGGCTGCCTGGCGGCTCGGCGCCGGACTTGCCGAAGCGCTCGCGGCCGTCCATGCCTGCGGGCTGGTGCACCGCGACCTGAAGCCCACTAACGTCCTGCTCGCCGAAGACGGGCCCCGGGTCATCGACTTCGGCGTATCGCGCGCGCTGGACGGCACAGTGCTGACGAAGACCGGCATAGCCATAGGAACCCCGCCGTTCATGTCACCTGAGCAAGCAGAGGGCAAGCCGGTCACAGCGGCAAGCGACGTTTTCTCGCTCGGCTCCGTGCTGTGCTTCGCGGTGTGCGGGAGCCTGCCGTTCGGTGACGGGAACGTGCCGGCCGTGCTCTACCGGGTGGTTAACGAGCCGCCGGCACTGGACCGGGTGCCCGCGGGTTTGCGTGACGTCGTGGCCGGCTGCCTGGCCAAGGACCCGGCACGACGGCCGGACGTGCCATGGCTCGCCAAGCGCCTAGCCGACGGCTCGGCAGGGTCGCCCGGTGCCGAGGAGTGGACCGTGGCGTTCTGGCCGATCGAGGTCGAGCTGCGGATCCGCGCCTTCCGGGCGGGCCTCAGCGAAGGCCCGGTAGCCCGCGGCCCGGCCGGAGGTAACGAGCCGCCCACGATAACCAGGGTCACCGTCGCGGTAGAGCAGCCCGCTGAGCCGGTAGCGGTAGAGCAGCCCGCGGTGCCAGTCGCGGTGCCAGTCGCGGTGCCGGTCGCGGTGCCGGTCGCTGAGCCGCGCCGTTCGCGCCTGGTGAAGCGGACGCCACGCCCGTCCGGTACGGTGCTGTGGCGGGCCAGATCGGAGCCCGTCCAGGCGATGGCTGTCGCCGACGGCGTATGTTACACAGCGACGCGTACCGGGAAGGTCTGCGCGCTGGATACCGCCAACGGCAAGCGGATCTGGCGCCGCCCACACCCCGGAAACCTGACCGGGCTGGCCGCCGACGACAAGAACGTCTATCTCCTGAGCGACATGGGAACCTGCGCCTGGAGCGCCGCCATCGGCCAGACCATCTGGGAGCACGGAGCCTGCGACGGCCCGCTGACCGTGGGCAGCGGGGCCGTGTACCTGGGCGAAAAGGTTCAGGTCGTGGCGCTGACCGCCGAACTGGGAAGAACGATCTGGCGTACACCGCTCGCGGCCGACGTCGCTGCGCTCGCGGTCACCGGTGGAACCGTCTATGCCGCAGTGACCGCTCCGGGGAACGCGCTGGCTTCGATCGACGCCGCCACCGGCGACATCAGATGGCGCCGGATACTGCCATATGGGAACCCGTGGCGGCTCGTCACGGCCGGCGATGTCGTCTACGTAACCGGCTGGTCGCCGGATGGGTGGGTGCTGGCGGCCGACGCCCGCACCGGGCGTCACCTGTGGGAGTTTCTCTCCGCGCACGCGCACGCGCCCGAGATCGCCGCTGTCGAGGGCGCCGTATACATCTCCGGGACCGGCGCGGAAGTCCGGACTTACCACGTCCGGTCCGGACAGCCGGGCTGGACAAGGAAATTCGCCTCCGCCGTGACCGCAGGCCCAGCCATCGCCGCCGGCTTGGTTTACGTCGGCCTCGATACCGGAGATGTGCACGCCCTCGACGCCGCGACCGGCGGCGATCTGTGGAGCTACCCGCTCGGCGCCCCGGTCAGCTCCGTCATGGTGGCAGCCGGGATCGCCTACGCGACTTCCGCCGAATCCGCCATCTACGCGTTCCCGGCTCCCTGAAACCCGGCCGCACTCGGATAACGGCTCCAGTCCGCTGTACGAGGGTGCTGCTGGCCGGCTGCTGCTCCTGGCTGACGGCACGCGAGCAGGGAAGTGACCTGTGTGCCGTACGGTGCCCGTGTGGCATGCGGGCCGGTCCTGGTCCCGGTTTAACGTGGTGTTCTGCCGCTTCGTGGAAGTCTAACCGTCGTATACGTATGACAGACGGACACGACGCGGTAATCTTCCACGTTATCTGGCTCTAGGACGCACTTTAACGGGGAGACCGGTTGCCGGCCCTGGCCGTCCGAAGGGTGCATCTGCGCCATCTCACTGGCTGAAGCTGGTTACTCGAATTAGTGTGTGCAGTTGCACCCCCTATAGGGGGTGCAACTGCACACGATAGCTGGAATCGCTGACTGTGCGGGTGTTATGTACCGTTCTGGCCGCTCACCGGGCCTGGGGTATCCGTGTCATCGGAGACGAGGTCCCATAAAGTGAGCCAGAGCCCGTTATCTCGATTCCGCCTCGGTCACGGCGGCCTCCGGGGACGATGCCGCCGGGCTCACCGGCCGCCCGGCGGCGCCCGCCCTGGCCAGGTATGCGGCAGGCTCACCGGCGACCAGTGGGCACTCAATACGCGCGTTTCCGCATGTCGGCAGCCGTGCGCACGCGGTCCGCATGCCGGCGCTCGCATTCGGGGAAGCGCTTGGATTCCGTATGCGGGCGTTTGCATAGCGTTTGCTAAGCCGCATCCGGGCTGGCGGGCGCGGCAGTGTGGGCGTATGGCACATAGGCGGACATGGGCGTCGGCCAGCGGCTTGCTCGCCGGTTACTGCGGGCTGGCCGGCGCGACTGGGATAGCCGTCGCGGTCGGCGGCGCCCGGAGGCCAAGTCTGGCGCTCGCGATCCTGGCGGTGGCGGTGCTGCTGCTCGCCACGCGGGCAAAGGCGCTGGCGGCTGCCGGGCTGGGCTTCATGGCCTGGCTGTTCTATGCCGGGTTCATCGCCGGGCGGCACGGAAATCTGGCCTGGCACGGCTCTGACGACGTGTGGTGGCTCGGCGTCCTGGCGGGCTCGGCCTTTCTCGGCGTCACCCTGTCCTGGCTGGCCGCCACCCTCGGCGGGAGCCAGCGGGCCGGGAACCAACGGGCCAGGAACCAACGGGCCAGGAACCAACGGGCCAGGAACCACCCGGCCGGGAGCCAGCGGGCCGGGAAGCATCTGACTGGAAACGGGCCGGCCGGGGGGCCTCGAGGAGACACGCAACGGGCGGGCGTGATCAGCCTGGCCGAGGCTAGGATCAGCCGACGCGGGTGAGCTAACGCGTCGAACGAGGGCTCCGTGACGTGCGGAATTACCGAGGCTTCCATGTGCTTGACTTAGGTGGCGGCAGCGACTGGCTGTCGCCAGGGACGTAACAAGGGAACACGGGCCGACATGGCCGAGAATGACAGCACGGTGGGCGGCCTCAACGCGGGGGCCTCGGTCACGGGCGACGCTTATTCGCTGGGACGACCGGGGCGCGGGCATCTGCGGATTTACCTTGGCTCGGCGGCCGGTGTCGGCAAAACGTTTGCCATGCTTGGCGAAGGTCACCGAAGGCTCGAACGTGGTGCCGATGTCGTGGTGGCGTTCGCCGAGGCGCACGGGCGACCGCAGACGGAGGCGCTGCTGGACGGCCTGGAGGTCATCCCCCGGAGAAAGATCGAGTACCGGGGCGGGACGTTCGAGGAGATGGACATCGACGCCGTCCTCTCCCGGCGCCCGGAAATCGCGCTGGTCGACGAGTTCGCGCACACCAACGTCCCGGGGTCCCGCAATGAGAAACGCTGGCAGGACGTCGAGGAACTGCTCGACGCCGGCGTCGACGTCATCTCAGCGGTCAACATCCAGCACCTGGAGTCGCTCAACGACGTCGTCGAGAAGATAACCCGGGTCCCGCAACGGGAAACGGTGCCCGACGCGATCGTCCGCGCTGCCGACCAAGTCGAGATGGTCGACATGACGGCGGAGGCGCTGCGCAGGAGGATGGCGCACGGCAACATCTATCCGGCGGAGAAGATCGACGCCGCGCTCACCAACTACTTCCGGGCCGGCAACCTGTCCGCGCTGCGTGAACTCGCCCTGCTCTGGCTCGCCGACAAGGTCGATGAGGGCCTGCAGCAGTACCGCACCGAGCACAAGATCCAGAGCGCGTGGGAAGCGCGCGAGCGGGTTGTGGTCGCCCTCACCGGCGGACCCGAGGGCAAGACGCTGATCAGGCGTGCCGCGAGGATCGCGGCCAGGTCCCTGGGCGGCGACCTGCTGGCCGTCCACGTCACCAAGTCCGATGGCCTGACCGGAGCCTCGCCGGCCGCGCTGGCCGCGCAGCGGCGGCTGGTCGAGTCGGTAGGCGGCACGTATCACCAGGTGGTCGGCGACGATATCTCCGAGGCGCTGCTGACCTTCGCCCGCGCCGAGAACGCCACCCAGCTCGTGCTAGGCGCGAGCCGAAGATCCTGGCTGAGCGCCATGCTGACCGGGCCGGGTATCGGGCAGCGGACGATCCGCGGCTCCGGCGACATCGACGTGCACATCGTCACCCATTCGGAGATGGGCCGGGGCCGAGGGCTGCCCAGGCACCGGGGCGGCATCACCCGGCGGCGCCAGGTCACCGGGTACCTGCTCGCCGCGGCGCTCGCGCCGCTGCTCACGTTCATCCTGGCCAGCATGCGCGGCAGCCTCAACCGCACCAGCGACGTCCTCATCTACCTCACCTGGGTGGTCGTGGTCGCGCTGGTCGGCGGCTTCGCGCCGGCCCTGCTGGCCGCCATCATCGGCTCGCTGCTGCTGAACTACTACTTCATCCCGCCGGTCCACAAGCTGACCATCGCCCAGACGAACAACGCGGTGGCGCTCGGCGTGTTCGTCGGTGTCGCACTGCTGGTCAGCTCCGTGGTGGACACCGCCGCCCGGCGCACCAAACAGGCCGCGCGGGCCAGTGCCGAGTCCGAGTTGCTCGCCACCACCGCCGAGAACGTGCTGCGCGGCCAGCAGGGCCTCACCGCGCTACTGGACCGGGTCAAGGAAGCGTTCGGCATGGACTCGGTCACACTGCTCGAATGCACCTCCCCCAGCGGGTCACCGGACGGGAGCAGGCTGCGCACGATGGCCGGCAACTGGCAGCCGGTAGCCAGCTGCGGCGACTGCCCGCTTACCCGCCCGGAAGAGGCCGACGTCGAGATACCCGTCACGGACAGCCTGTCCCTCGCGCTGCGCGGCCGGCCGCTGCCGGCCGCGGACCGGCGCGTGCTCGGCGCGTTCGCCACCTACGCGGCGGTCGCGCTCGACCAGCAGCGGCTCTCCGCGCAGGCCGAGGCGGCCAAGCCGATCGCGGCGGCCGACCGGATGCGCACCGCGCTGCTCGCCGCGGTCAGCCATGACCTGCGCACACCGCTCGCCTCGGCGAAGGCGGCTGTCACCAGCCTGCGCTCCCCCGACGTCGACTGGGACGCCGAAGACCACGATGAACTACTGGCCACCGCCGAGGAGTCGCTGGACCGGCTGACGCACCTGGTAGACAACCTGCTCGACATGAGCCGGCTGCAGGCCGGGGCGCTGTCCCTGTTCCCCCGCCCGGTCGGACTGGATGAGATCGTGTCGCGCGCGCTGGACAACCTGGAACCGCACGCCAGCAACATCATGGTGGACATTCCCGAGTCGCTGCCGGAAATCAGCGTCGACCCGGCGATCCTGGAACGCGTGATCGTCAACCTGACCGAGAACGCGCTCCGCTACTCTCCTCAGCACAAGCCGCCGCTGCTGACGGCGAGCGCACTCGGCGACCGGGTTGAGCTGCGCGTGATCGACCGCGGCCCCGGCATACCCGAACAGGACAGGGACCGCATGTTCGTGCCGTTCCAGCGGCTCGGCGACACCGACAACACGACCGGCGTCGGGCTGGGCCTGGCCTTGTCGCGCGGCCTGACCGAGGCGATGGGCGGCTCGCTGACACCCGAGGAGACGCCGGGCGGCGGGCTGACCATGACGGTATCGTTGCCGGTTGTCGCCGAGCAGGCGTATTACGAGCCTGGTGTTGGCCGGTGACCAGGGTCCTCGTCGTCGACGACGAACCGCAGATCCTGCGCGCGCTGCGGATCAACCTGCGCGTGCGCGAGTACGAGGTGCACATGGCCTCATCCGGCGCCGAGGCGCTCGCGGTGGCCGGGCGCTTCCCGCCGGACCTGGTCATCCTGGACCTCGGCCTGCCCGACCTGGACGGCGTCGAGGTGATCCAGGGTCTGCGCGGCTGGACGAAGGCCCCGATCATCGTCTTGTCCGGGCGCGCGGACAGCACCGACAAGGTGGAGGCGCTGGACGCCGGGGCGGACGACTACATCACCAAGCCGTTCGGCGTCGAGGAACTGCTCGCCAGGATGCGGGCGGCGGCACGGCGCGTGGGCGCGGGCGAGGACCTGCCCAGGATCAAGCTGGGCGACCTCACCGTCGACCTCACCGCCAAGCGGGTCATCTCGGCTGCGAATGAGGACATCCGGCTCACCCCCACCGAGTGGCACCTGCTCGAGGTGCTGCTGCGCAATCCGGGCAAGCTGCTCAGCCGCAATCAGCTGCTGACCGAGGTGTGGGGCCCTGGCTATGCCGACGCGACCGGCAACCTGCGCCTGTATATGGCCCAGTTGCGCCGTAAGCTCGAACCCGACCCGGCACGGCCTCGCTGGCTGATCACCGAACCCGGTATGGGATACCGCTACCAGCCGAGCCCAGAGGATTAATTACCAGGGGTACGGCTGGCCGTCCCTGGTGAACGTGCCGGTGGGACCGCCGTTGGGCAGCGTCACCGCCCAGATCACGCTGGCCGCGGCCTGGGCGAGCGAGCGGCTGGAGTTCGGCTGGCCAGGGCAAACGGCGTTGACGAGGATCCCGTCCCGGCCAAGCTCGCCGGCCAGCAGCCGGGTCAGTGCGTTCAGCGAAGCCTTCGAGACGCTGAACGCCGGCGCGCCGCCGCTCATCCCGGCGATCGAAGCGTTCTCGCTGCTCACGTTCACGATCCTTGGCCGCGGGCTGGACCGCAGCAGCGGCAGCAGCGCCTGGACCACCCGCCAGGCGCCGAACAGGTTGACGTCGATAGCCTCGGCAACCAGGCCCAGGTCCGTGTCGCTCGCCGTCGCCCACCGGTCGTACGGCGTCGACGCGTTGTTGACCAGGACATCGGTCCGGCCGAAGCGTTCCTTCATCCAGCCCGCCAGCCCGCCGACGCTGATCGAGTTGTCGACCTCGATCGGGCAGGCGATGATCCTGGACCCCTCCGGGTCCAGTTCCTTGGCGGTCAGTTCACCCTGGCGCAGGTCACGCGCACCGAGCGCGACCAGGTAGCCGAGCAATGCCAGTTGCCGACAGACCTCGCGGCCCACGCCACGATTTCCGCCCGTCACCACGGCCACCGGCAGGTCAATGCTCATGCGAGCAATCTTGCCACCGGTGGCCGCTTCCGCTAACACCCGTTTGCCCAATTGGTCATGTAACGGTCACGCCACGAACCAGTTCAGCCGGACGCCGAGCCTTTGCCGGCGCCATGAGAAGAGCCAGAACTAGCGCCGGAACCGGGAGCCTTGCCGCCGCCAAGACCAGGACCACCGAAGCCCTTCGAACGGCCCGACGCCGACATCTGCCCCTGCGACTGCGAGATGTTCAGTGTGACCGGCCCCACCGGGGTGCTGAAGGGCTGATTCTGGCAGACCAGGGCCGCCCCGTCCTCGACCAGGCTGACACCGGTCTGCCAGGTCTGTGAGCTGGGGTTCAGCACCCCGATGGACAGCTCCGTTCCGGCCGGCATCTGCGCGGCGTTAATGGTGAAGGTGACGCCACCGCCGCCCTTCGAAGCGGTGATGATCGGTCCGCTCCCGGCCGGGGGCTGGTCGGAGGCCGACGCCTCGCACACCTTGCCGACCGTGATGGCCGCGGGCACGCCGGCCTGGGCGAGCGTCTGCTGCAGCAACGTCGGATCTGAGAAGTCGCGCACAGTCAGCTGCACCGTACCGGCTGAGGTGGTGTTCACCGACCAGTCAGCAAGATTGACATGAACCGATTTACCAGAACTAGCAGGCGTGACACCGCTGGTGCCGCTGAAGCCGACGCCGAGGCCGACGCCCAGCGCCAGTGTGCCTGCCCCGGCAACGGAAAGGCTTCGGCGCAGGCGGCGGTTCCT
>Ga0335074_10013112_pt1 | contig 11643 bp, 10 predicted proteins | sample Lox_Sample_23_FD_206715 | JGI IMG/M metagenome (GOLD analysis project Ga0335074, IMG submission 206715) | Soil microbial communities from Loxahatchee National Wildlife Refuge, Florida, United States - Lox_Sample_2.3 | ecosystem: Environmental > Terrestrial > Soil > Wetlands | place: USA...
AGTTACTGAGCCCGTCGATGCAGGGCCAGCTCGAGGTCATGGAGGTCGCCATCGGCCCCGGCCAGGTGTCCGCCCCCGAGTTACTCAGCCACGCTGGCGAGGAGTGCCTGGTCATCCTCACCGGCCGCGGCGCTCTCGAGCTCGGTGATGGGGTCATCGACCTTCACGCCGGCGACGCCGCGACCTTCCAGGGCACGATCCCGCACCGGCTGCGCAACGCCGGCCGGCGCGAGCTGCGGGCCCTGTCCATCATCACGCCGCCCTCATTCTGACCCGGTGCGATTTCCGGGCCAGGCGATCACCTGGAACAGCTCGCGCGCCCGCTCACAGAACCGCCCGACCTCAGCGGCATCCGGCTCGTCGCCGCTGGCGAGCATGCGGGCCTGGAGTTCCTCGGCTCGCACGCCCCCGTAGCGGGTCAGCACGGCGGCGATCACCGGCTGCACCGCGAAATGCAAGTGCTTCCGCGCGTCAACGCCATGTGACCACAGGCACCCGTAGGTCTGCTCGGGCTGGCAGAGCGCCTCGACGACGCGTGCGGCTGGCTGAGATCGCCGGGCCGATGACCGCCGCGCAGTGCGAGCGGGTTCGCCGCCGCGACCCGGCCCCGGGGCAGCGCGGCCGTCTGGGCCGCCCGAGCCATCGCCGTCGGTCGGCGATCTACGCGTAGACGAGGTCGATGCGGTGCATGGCGACCGGGTAGCCGGCCTTCGCGAACGTGGCCGCCATCGGGAGGTTCGTCACGTCGGTACCCGCGACGATCCGGTCGGCGCCTTCGGCAACGAGCAGGCGGGTGGCTTCGGCGAGGAGATCGTAGGCATAGCCGTGGCCGCGCTGCTCAGGCACGACGGCGATGTAGCCGATAACGGCGTCGTTGGGGTTGCGGCACGGCGCGGCGAGCCCGACCAGGTCACCGCCGCTGGTGTAGGCGAGCCGCCACCACTCGCGCGGGCTGGGCATCCAGCGCAGGTAATCCAGGTCTTCCTGGGCGGCGGCGTCGAGCCCGGACGCCGCGAGGGTGCGGCGAGCGTGAGCATCGAGCGTGCCGCGGTGAACCCGCCGGAACACGTCGAGGATCGCGTCGTCATCGGGTTCGGGGCGGAACTCCAGTCGGCCGGGCGCGGCTGGCATGCCGCATTCCGGCGTCCACCGGTAGCGGTAGCGCTCGACCAGCAAGGTCATGCCGGCCTCCTGGGCCGCGGCGATGCGGGCCTGGGCGGCCTGCGCGACGGCGGGGCTGTCCCGCCAGCCCGGGGGCAGCCGGAGGGAGTATTCGGTGCGCAGCGGCGCGGTGCGCAGCAGTTGCACGCCGGCGCCGGGGTCGGTGAAGTCGAACCAGTCCAGCACGGACGGCTCGTCGTCGTCGGGGCCGCCCCACCATGCCGCGCGGGCGACCACCGCCCCGTCGCGCAGCGCTACCCACGTCCACTCCGGGCGGTAGTCGCCACGGGCGGCCATGTCGCTGTAGCGGTCGCCGAAGGCGCCGAAGCCCACCAGCGCAGGATCTGGCAGGGATTCAAACAGCGATTCTTCGCCCTCGGTCAGCTGGCGGATTACCAGACCGGTCATGTGATGTCCTTCCGGGAAGCGGCGCGCTCCCCGGTCAGGATCTCGGCACCCTCATGGCGAGGGGGAAGCGCGTGGATGTCGTCGTAACCACGGGTCCCACCTCCCTCGCCATGCTGAGAGTGCTGTCGCAGCCTAGCGACGGTGCCACATGACCAGCAACGGCGTTTCTACCGTGCCAGCATCTCGATGACTTCGGCGGCGGGCCGGTCGGTGGCGGACCGGAAACCCTGGCCGGCCCACAGGCTCATCCGGTCGATGTCCCCGGCCTTGGCGGCTGCCGCGCGGAGGCCGCGGGTTGCGTTGTTGATCTCCGGATACGCGGCCGGAGCGTCGGCGTGATCGAGCATGAACCGGTTGAGCAGTCCGCGGGCAGGCCGGCCGCTGAACGCGCGGGTGATCGCGGTCACGGTGAAGCGGGGGCTGGCGAGCGCGGCCTTGTGCGCCGCGTGCGCGCCGCTTTCCGGGCAGCGCAGGAACGCGGTGCCGCACTGGGCGGCGACCGCCCCGGCCGCCAGAACGGCCCGGACCTGGGCGGGGGAGACGATCCCGCCGGCCGCGATCTGCGGCACGCCGGTCACCCGGGCCACCTCGCCGATCAGCGACAGCAGCCCGTAGTCCTGGCCGGGGGAGTCGCTGTTGCTGAACGTTCCCCGGTGCGCGCCCGCCTCGATGCCCTGCGCACACAGCAGGTCCGCGCCGGCCGCGGTGGCGGCCTGGGCCTCGGCGGGGCTGGTCACCGTCACCGCGACGGCCGTGCCTGCGGCCCGGAACCCGGCCACGACCTCCGCCGAGGGACAGCCGAAGGTGAAGCTGACCAGCGGCGGCGCCGCCGCCAGCACGGCGGCCAGCTTGTCCGCCCAGCCGTCGTCGTCCCACACCGGGCCGCCGACGGTGCCGCCGGCGGCCCGGGCGTCCTCCGCCAGCGAGGCCACGTAGGCGACGACGCGTTCCGGCTCCGGAGACGGCTCCCCGGGGACGAAGAGATTGACCCCGAACGGGCCCGCCGTCGCGGCCCGGACCTCGGCGATCTCGGCGGCGAGAGCGCTGGCCGTCTTATAGCCGCCGGCGAGAAAGCCGATCGCGCCCGCCTCGGCCGCGGCGGCCACGAGCGCCGGATTCGACGGGCCACCGGCCATCGGCGCGACAGCCACCGGCAGGCGGAACAGGTCTCTCAACTCGTGCACGGTCATGACCCTCATGATTCCGGTCGGCTTGTACCGAGGAGACATCTCTTGACAACCGGGTGACGCTCGCCGCACGATGCATCGGCGATGAGCAGCACGAATGTTCCCGGCGGCGACGCGAGCCAGCGGGCGATGCGGCCGGACGGCCGGACGTCGGCGGCCTGCTTCACGCTTGACCTCGACGGCGAGGAAGCGCCATCCGGGCGCGGTGCCGGCGATCCTCGCCGATGGTCACGAGGTCGGCCATCACGGCTACACCCACCGGCCGCCGGCCGCGCTGTCGGCCGCGCTCGGCCGCCACGGACAGCAGCGTCCGGGTCGCCCGCGCCGACGAGATCGCCAGGGCCGCCGCGCTGCACCAGGCCAGCCCCGATAGTGACCGTTCCGGGAGGTCATCGTGAGCACCTATCCGCGCCTTCGAGTCAGCGGGGACGCCCGGCAGCGGGGCCGCGCGTACGGCGAGCAGGCACGGGAGCGCATCCAGCTCAGCCGGTCCTGTTATGAGGAAGTCTTCGCCGCCGTGGCCGGCTGGAGCTGGGAGCAGGCGGTCGCGTCGGCCGCCCGCTACGAGGAACCGGTCCGGGAGCTGGCTCCGGACGTGATGCAGGAAATGGAGGGCATCGCCGAGGGCTCCGGGCTGTCGGTCGGTGACGTGCTGGCGATCAACGCGCGCACCGAGATCCTCTTCGCCGCCACCGCCAGGGAAGCTGCCGCGCAGCGCGCCGCCATGGCCAGTGAGTGCACGGCTCTCGCCCTGCTGTCCCGCAGGACCCGAGCGGGGCGCCCGCTGCTGGCACAGAACTGGGACTGGATGGTGCACGCGTTCGGCACCGTCGTCGTGCTCGAGGTCGAGCAGCCTGGCGACCGGCCGAATTTCGTGACGCTCGTCGAGGCGGGCCTGCTGGCCAAGACCAGCATGAATTCGGCTGGACTCGGCGTGGCAACGAACGCGCTGGTGAGCTCCGCGGACCGGGGAGAACCGGGGATCCCTTACCACGTGATGCTCCGACTGATGGCCGACTGCGAGACCCTGACCGACGCCCTGAAGGTGGCCCAGGCCGCACCGCGAGCGTCATCGGCCAACTACCTCATCGCGCACGCCGACGACGTCGCGGTCAACGTGGAAGCCGCACCGGGCGACTTCCGGGCGCTGAGCTGGCAGATCCCGCAGGATGGCTGCCTCGTCCACACCAACCACTTCCTCAGCCTGCCGCCCGGAACGGATGAGGTATCGCTGTACGCGATGCCCGACAGCCTGGTCCGCCTGCAGCGCGCGGCGGGCGAGCTCGGCGCGAGCGCCGCCTGGGATGTCAAGGAGATCGGCGAGCTCCTGGCCGATCACTCCGGCTGGCCCACCAGCATCTGCGGCCACCCCGACCCGCGCGCGCAGCCGGTTGACCTGGGCGCCACCGTCGTGTCGGTCGTCATGGACCTGGCCGGCCGGCAGATGTGGCTGGCGAGTGGGAACCCGTGCACGCACCCGTTCGAGCAGCTCAGCTTCGGAGGGCTGCTCGACAAGCCCAGCGCGCTGTCGGCCGCGCGGGACGCCGCGCTCTCACAGACTGTGAGCGATGGCTGACGCGAAGCCGCCCGTGCCGGAGCTGGCGATCGCCGTCATACCCGGCGACGGAATCGGCGCGGAGGTCGTCGCCGTGGGCCGGGCCGCTGTGGAGGCGGCGGCCGCCCGTTCCGGCGCGTTCACCGTCCGGTGGACCGAGTTCGGATGGGGCTGCGACTACTATGCGCGGCACGGCCGGATGATGGCCGCCGATGGCCTGGACCAGCTCCGGGGCTTCGACGCGATCTACTTCGGGGCGGTCGGCTGGCCTACCGTGCCCGACCACGTCAGCCTCTGGGGCCTGCGGCTGGCGATCTGCCAGGGGCTCGATCTGTGGGCCAACATCCGGCCGGTCACGTTCCTGCCCGGGATCCAGGGCCCGCTGCGCAACACCGGGCTGGCCGGGACCAGCTGGGTGATGGTGCGCGAGAACAGCGAGGGCGAGTACTCGGGCATCGGCGGGCGCAACCTCGGCGCGCGCGGCCAGGGCGGCGAGGTCGCCCTGGAGACCGCGCTGTTCACCGACGCGGGCTGCGAGCGGATCATGCGCCACGCCTTCGAGCTGGCGCTGGGCCGGCCCGTTCGGCACGTCACCAGCGTCACCAAGAGCAATGCTCAGCGCTTCGGCATGGTGCTCTGGGATGAGGTGCTGGAACGCGTCGCCGGTGACTACCCGGGTGTGTCCACCGACCGGTGCCTGGTGGATGCGATGGCCGCGCGGATGGTCCTCAAGCCGGAGAGCCTGTCCGTGGTCGTCGCCTCGAACCTGCACGCCGACATCCTGTCCGACCTGGGCAGCGCGCTGTCCGGCGGTCTCGGCCTGGGGTGCAGCGCGAATCTGAACCCGCAGCGCCGCGCGCCCAGCATGTTCGAGCCCGTGCACGGCTCCGCGCCGGACATCGCCGGGAGGGGGATCGCCAATCCGATCGGCGCGGTGGCGAGCGCCGCGATGATGCTTGATCATCTCGGCCACGCCGCCGAGGCCGGATGGATCTCCGGCGCGGTCCGCAGCACCGTCGCCGACGGCTTTCTAACCCCTGACCTGGGCGGGTCCAGCACCAGTGCCGAGTTTTGCGATCAGCTCATCGGCCGGATCGGGCAGGCCGCAGAAATCTAGGGTGAACCCTATGCCCCGCAGCGTGCTCTGCATGGCGCGGCGAGGCGTCTAGCAGGGTACAAGCCGCAAATACCCAGGGATGGGTCAGGCGCATCCCTGGCGCGGGCAGTAGCCCGAGCATTCTTTTGGGGGGACGACCTCATGGCAATGCCACCCGGCAAGCGTGCCTGGCCGATGCGCCATACGGCCTGGTCAGGCCCGATATCGTTAGTCGCGCTGTTAGCCGCCGTCGCCGGCTGCGCTAGCGGCAACGGCTCGAAGGCCGCCGGCTCAGCCACGGCGGAACAAACTCCGCGGCCGACCGCCACCTCGGCGGTCCGTGCGACGGCGGACCTCGTATGCCACGCCAGCGCCGTTGTCTGGCGGCCGGCTGACGACACGATCGCAAGGGTACGGGTCCGCACCGTGGCGGGTGCGCAGGTGACCGCCAGCGGACCGCTCGCATGGCTGCACGGCGGGGGCGCAGCCATCCGGGCAAACGCCGACGGCACCCGAACGCTGCGATTCCGGGTCGGCAATGCCACGCCAGGTGCACTGGTCGTGATCACCGTGAACGTATCCCGCAACCAGAGCACAGGCAGCTGCCACGCGCGGCTGCGGCCACGGCCAGGCGCGGTCACTGCCGCAGCGCCGGCCCAGCCGACCACGCCACCGCCAGCCGCACAGCCGCCTGCGCCGCAGCCCCAGGCTTCGTGTTACCCGATCAGCGACGAAGGGACGTGCTACGAGCCCGGCGAGTTCTGCCGGGATGACGATCACGGCATGACGGGCCTGGCCGGCGATGGGGAAACCATTGTCTGCGAGGACAACGACGGATGGCGCTGGGAGCCCGAATAGGCCCGGCCACGTCAAGCAAGGGAGCCCTGCCAGCTGATACCGCTGGCAGGGCTCCCCATAACCGGATCGGCTCTAGCTCCCGCTGATGTTTGCGCACAGGAGCGGACGGAAGTAAATGGTCGGGTTGCCGTTGCTGAGGATCTGGTTGCTGTTTCCCTGGTGGATGTTGAGGTACCAGCCGCTCGCAGGGATCGGCGTCGTGACATTGGTGAAGACGCGCACGGCGTTCACGATCTTGCCCTTGTTGTTCGCCAGCAGGTCCTTCAGCATGTACTTGACCGGCCCCTGGCTCATGCAGCTGCCGAGGTGAATGTGCGCGGCGTGCAGCCCGGGGGTCACCCCGCTGGCGTTGACCGTGACGGTGAGCGTCTTGCGGCGCGAGTTATACGAGATCGTGCCCACGCCGCGCGGCGTGCCGTAGCTGACGCCGGTGTAGCTGTACTCGACGGAGGTGAGCAGGTGCGGCTGGGTGGTGAAGCGGCGCAGCACGCCGGTCTGAGCGATCCGCTGCCGGGCGACGCTGCCGTGCCCGGCGCCCATGTGGACCACTAGCCGCATCCCACGGGGCCATGGGCCGGTGTAGTTGCTGGTCAGCGTGACACGCGCCTGGCCGACGCTGTTGGCGGTCAGCGTGCCGAACCGGATGACGTAGTACCTGTGCGCCGAAATCAGGTTGACGCGGTGCGACGAGCCGGGCGTGAGCCCGTACATCTCCGCGGCGACGGTGAGGCGGTTGCGGCGGTCCCGGCCGAACGCGACAGTGCCCACCGGCATGGCGTTCAGCGGGAGCACGTGGGAGGCCCAGGAGGGACTCGCCACCTGTCCGGGGGCCGCGGCGCCGCTCGTGCTCGCGCCGGCCGGTGCCACAAAGGCGAGAGCGGCGGCCAGTGCTGGTACGGCGACGGCGCCGAGGCGGATCCAGGCGCGCACCCTCACCGGGCGCTTAGCGCGCCCCATGGCGCTGCTTTGAAAGGTCATTATTCAGGTCCTTCGCTATTCGCGAGCCCGCAGCTAATCCGGAATACTCAGATGATGCTATCCCCGGAATTACCGCAGACTTATTAACTGGCAGCGACCTTTTTATTGGCGCGCCATAACATAAAAGCGGCGCGATGGCACGTTCTTGGCGTGCCCGCCGTGGTGGTGATATTGCGAAAGACGCGGTATGGCTAGACGATCGACGTCTGGCGGCCCTTCCAGTACGCATCCCGCAGGAGGCGCTTGTACAGCTTGCCGGTCGCCGACCGGGGCAGCTCGTCAGCGAAATCAACCGTCCGCGGGCACTTGAAGTGGGTCAGCCGGTCCCGGCAGTACGTGATCAGCTCCTGCTCCAGGTCCGGCCCGGCGGCGGCGGGATCCACGAGCTGCACCACCGCCTTGACCTCCTCGCCCAGGTCGTCGTTGGGGACGCCGATGACGGCCACGTCCAGCACGGCCGGGTGGCCGGACAGCAGGTTCTCGGTTTCCTGCGGGTAGATGTTGACCCCGCCGGAGATGATCATGTAGCTCTTGCGGTCGGTGAGGTACAGGTAGCCCTCGGCGTCGACGTGGCCAACGTCGCCGACCGTGCTCGTGGCGCCGTCGCTGGTCCGGCTCTCCGCGGTCTTGGACGGGTCCTGGAAGTATGTGAACGCGGTCGCGCCGCGGAACCAGATGGTCCCGTCCTCGCCCGTCGGGCGGGGCTGGCCGTCGTCATCGAGGATCAGCAGGTCGCCGAGGATGGCGCGGCCGACGGTGCCGGGATGCGCGAGCCACTGCGCTGAGTCGCAGAACGTGAAGCCGTTGGCCTCTGTGGCGCCGTAGTACTCGGTGATGACCGGGCCGAGCCAGTCGATCATCGCCTGCTTGACGTGAATGGGGCACGGGGCGGCGGCGTGCACGATGCACTCCAGCGACGAGGTGCCGTAGCGCTCGCGCACCTCGTCGGGCAGGTGCAGCAGCCTGCTGAACATGACCGGCACCATCTGGCAGTTGGTGACGTGGTACCGCTCCACCAGCGCCAGCCATTGCTCGGCGTCGAAGTGCTCCATAACCACGGTGGTGCAGCCCATCCGCAGCGACGCAGCCACGCTCGCCTGCGGAGCCGAGTGATACAGCGGCGCCGGGTTCAGGTAGGTCATGCCGTCGCGGAACCCGAACATGGCCCGGACGAACAGCATCACCGGAAGCGGCTCGCTTGGCGCGACCGTCGGCAGGTCCCGCAGGACGCCCTTGGGCTGGCCGGTGGTGCCCGAGGAGTACAGCATGGCCGCCCCGAGCGACTCGTCCGGGACCGGGCCTGATGGGAGCCCGGCGACTGCCGCGTCGAAGGACTCCCAGCCGTCCGGCGGAAGATCGGATCCGGTCATGAACAAGCGCTCGAGCTGCGGGCACTTCGCCGCCGCCCGCTCGGCCACCTCCCGCTTGGCGGCCGAGCTGAACAGCAGCCGGGCGGCCGAGTTCGTGATGATGTACGCCACCTCGTCGGGCGCCAGGTGGCTGTTGATCAGCGTGTAGTACAGCCCGGTCCGCTCGGCGGCACCCTCGATCTCCAGCATCGGGATGCTGTTTTCCATGAAAACCGCGATGTGGTCGCCCCGCTGCAGGCCCGCTGATCTCAGGAGATGCGCGATCTGATTGCAGTGCGCCTCATACTCGGCAAAGGTGACGGTATCGCCGGTTGCCCCCATGATGATGGCGGGCTGGTCAGGGTGATCCAGAGCATGCTGGCGTGCGAACATGCGCTCCCCCTCGGGACTCGTTACGGTAAAAGATATGTCTTCTGGCGGTTGCGGCCAGCCCCTTCGCGCTGCGGTGCTGCGTTGATCGACTTGATCGATGTCGCCGCGCTGGAAGGCTGGCTTGATGCGCAGGGCTTCCCGCCTGGGCCGGTGGAGGAGCTGGCCGAGCTCGAGGGAGGCACGCAGAACCTGCTGATCCGGTTCTGCCGGGCGGGCGCCGCTTACGTGCTGCGCCGCCCCTCCCGGCATCCGCGGCCGCGGGCGGGGGAGATCATCCTTCGCGAAGCGCGGGTTCTCGAGGCGCTGGCCGCCACCGACGTGCCGCACCCGCGCTGGGTGGCGACCTGCGCGGACGAGTCAGTGCTCGGTATCCCGTTCGTGGTCATGCGGGCTGTCGACGGTGTCAACCCGATGGTGCGGCTGCCGTCCTACGCCTCGGCCGCTGCCGGCAGGCGGCAGCTCGGCCGCGAAGCCGCCACGGAGCTGGCGCGGATCGGGTGCGTCGACTATGCGGCCGCCGGGCTGGCGGACTTCGGGCGCCCGGACGGGTTCCTGGGCCGCCAGGTACCCCGCTGGCTCGCGGAATGGGAGGGGTACCGCCGGCTACCCGGGTACCCGGGCGAGTCGCTGCCCGGCATGGGCGAGCTGGCGGAGTTCCTGACAGCCCACCAGCCGTCCGACCAGCCTCCCGGGCTGATGCACGGCGACTTTCACTTTGGCAACCTGCTGGTCGACGCGGGCCAGCCCCGCGTTGCTGCGGTGCTCGACTGGGAGATGGCGACGATTGGTGACCCGCTGGTGGACCTGGGCCGGTTCCTGGCCAGCCTGCCCATCGAGAACGAGTCCACGGAGTCGGGCGGCGCGCTGTGGGACGCAGGCGACGTCGGCCCGGTCAGCGAGATCGCCGCCGCGTACTCGGAGGTCAGCAGCCGGGCCCTCGACGCGCTCGACTGGTACGTCGTGCTGGCCTGCTTCAAGCTCGGGATCATTCTGGAGAGCTCCAACGCGCGGGCCTGCGCTGGGCTGACCGACCGCGCCATCGGCGACCGGCTGCACGCCATGGCCGTCGCGCTGTTCGCCCGCGGCCGCCGTCTCGCGCAGGTGTGAGCGCCGCCGCGGCTACCAGCGGCCGCGGTGCTCGGGTACGAGCAGCATGAGCGGCAGCGAGCAGGCCGTGATCGCTGCGAAGACCAGGAACACGTGCGCCTGGGTGATCCCCGGGTTGGTGCTGCGGGCCACGATGGCCGCCGTGATCGAGACCGCCGTGATGGCTCCGGACTGCCGGAACATGCCGCGCAGCCCGGCCACCGCGGCCGCGTGCTCCGGGGCCAGCTGCAGCGTCGCGTTGTTGGAGGCCGGGGTCGAGATACCCATGCCGATGCCGCAGACGCCGGTGCCCAGCACCAGCCAGGCATAGGGCGTCAGCCCGTGCGGGCTGAGCGCGGTGCCCAGGACGCCGGCGGCCATCAGCGTGAAGCCAACGACCATCGGCCACCGGTACCCGGTCCGGCGCAGCAGGTAGACGGCCAGCCCGGCAGTGGCGATCATCCCGACCGCCCGGGCGGTCAGCAGCGTGCCCGCGGCCAGCGGCCGCAGGCCGTACCGGTTCTGCGCGTACAGCGGAACGAGCGGGGCAAAGCCCAGCACCGAGGCGCCGTAGATAAAGTTCAGCAGGTTCATGATGCCGAAGCCCCGGCCGGTGATGAACCGCAGCGAGATAAACGGGGTTGAGGCCCGGGCCGTGTGCCGCAGGAACAGGATGCACGCGGCCACGGCCGCGCACTCCGGGATGAGGAACTCCGGGCTGCCGACGAAGCCGTTGCTTCCCCCGAGGTACGCGATGCCGAGCATGGCAGGCAGCAGCGTGCCGCCCAGCAGCGCCACGCCCCGGAGGTCGAGGTGGCGGTCGGGCCGCCGGGGGATGGCGGGGATGATAACCGTGCCCAGGGCCAGCAGGACGATCCCGAGCGGGACGTTCACCAGGAAGATCCCGCGCCAGGACCAGTACGTGACGAACACGCCGCCCAGCACAGGCCCGATGATGCCGCCAATCGGGAAGATGCTCGAGAACAGGCCGACCGCACGGTCCCGCTCGGCACCGAAGATCTCCGAGATGATCCCGGTGGCCGACGGCATGAGGGCTCCGCCGCCGATCGCCTGGACCGCGCGCAGCACAATCAGCAGGTAGATGTCATTGGCGAAGCCGCAGCACAGCGAGGCGGCGGTGAACAGAACGACGGCGCCGAGGAAGATTGCCTTGCGGCCGTACTGGTCGCCGAGCTTGCCCGCGAGGGGCATCACCAGCACCTGGCCGAGGGAGTAGATGGTGATTGTCCAGCTGCTCCAGTTCACCTGGGCGTGCAGGTCGTGCTGAATCGAGCTCAGCGCGGTGGCGACAATGGTCTGGTCGACGGAGGACATCATGAGCGCGAGCGACACCACGGCGAAAACGATGTAACGATGGCGCGCTGGCGTCGCCTCGGCGCCGGAGAAGCCGCGGTCAGCCTGTGTAACCTGCTCAGCCACTAGCCTATGACATTACACTGCTTGCCGAAAGGCAACTATCGTTTCCGGGAAGACGGAAGGCCAGGCTATGGACGATGACGGGGCAATCCGCCTCCGGCGGGTCGTCGGCAAGCTCGCCCGGCAGCTGAACAC
>Ga0335074_10013113_pt1 | contig 11643 bp, 11 predicted proteins | sample Lox_Sample_23_FD_206715 | JGI IMG/M metagenome (GOLD analysis project Ga0335074, IMG submission 206715) | Soil microbial communities from Loxahatchee National Wildlife Refuge, Florida, United States - Lox_Sample_2.3 | ecosystem: Environmental > Terrestrial > Soil > Wetlands | place: USA...
AGGATCGCAGTGTAATCATAACTTATGCCACGATATTTTGTCGGATGAGCCATCATTTTGTTGAAAATCCAGCAATGTGAGCCGTGTCTTTGGGATGTGCCATATTGGTTCCTCAAGCGTCGAATTTTTGCTTTGAGATTTCCATATTTGTTTGATGTATTGAAGTCTGGAAATAATTCAGACATCTGAATGTCATCAGGCCCGATGGTTTTGGATAGAAAGACGTCACAAAGCAATCTCGTATGGAGAACTGCACTTTCCTCGACCGCATTCGCAAAGACTTTAGGTAATTGGCTAAGAGTAGAAGGATCAAGAACGATCTCATAGGTCGCGTAAAACATTCTGACTTCGTAGCCGATAATATCCCATGACTGGCTGATAGACTGGGCCATTTCCCAAGCTCCCGAGCGTCACCGCTTTCTTTAGCGACTGCCGTCGCTCCTTGTCGAGTTGAGCGACGCATCTTTCATGCGCCGCTTATTGCAGGAGCTGTCGATCGCAACGGTGGTGCCCTTGACAAGCCGAACGCGGGTGCGACCGCCGCACCCCACCCTTGCTGAGGTAGCGTTTGGGCGTCGGCGCGATAAGCCCGACACTGGGTGAATAATGAGAGGCGAGACACCCGCCCGACCAGGAGTCAAAAGACCCGTGGGGCTCAGCAACCCGGCGCCGATCTACGCCGTCGGCCTGTTCGGCATGGGCTACACCGATTTCTACATCTTCCTCATTCCGCTTTACGGCCTGTCGCTTGGCATGAACGCGAGCCAGGTCGGCTTGCTGGTCGGCGGGCGCTCGCTGCTGGCGGTATTCCTGTCGATCCATATCGGCGTGCTGATGGACCGATTTGGCACGCGCCGGGTGACGCTGTTCTTTGTCTGGTCGGCGATCGCCTTGGCGCCGGTCTTTCCGCTGCTGCCGTGGTTCTGGCCGCTGTTGATTTTGCAGATCGTCAATGGCGGCGCGCTCAGTTTCGCGTGGTCGGGCGCGCAGACGCTGATCGCCCAGCTCGCCGAGGGCGAGGCCGAATATATCGGCCGGTTCAGCTTTTTCGCGCGTATCGGCACCACCGCCGCGCCGATCCTGGCCGGCCTCGCCTGGGATTTTGGCGGCGCCTGGCCGAGCTACGCGATCGGCGCGTTATGGGGCGTGATCCTGACCATCGCATTGTTGCGTGCACCCGAGGCCAAGGAGCGTACGCGGGCGACGGCTTCGACGTTTCGCCTGCGCGACCTGTTGCCCAATTTCTCCGACTATGTGAGCTGTTTTGCGCTGATGGCGATCCCCGCGGTGGCGACGTCGATGGCCATCATCTTCCTGCGCACCGCAACGATGGGCGTGCAGTCGTCGCTCTATGTTGTCTACCTGCATAATATAGGGCTGATCGGGACGACGATCGGCCTGCTGTTCGCAGCGGTGGAGGTCTTCAGCGGGCTGGGGCATCTGTTCGCCGGCCGGGCGATGCGGCTCGGCGACCCGCAAAAGACGATGCTGAGCGGCACGGTAGTCTCGATCGGATTGATCTGTGTGACGCCGTTTCTCGGCGGCATCTACGTGTTGTTGCTGGCTGCGAATGTCGTGCGCGGCTGGCTGCAAGGCGTGGTGCAGCCGATGATGTTCTCGGTGCAGGCCAAGGCGGTCGGCCCCTATCGCCAGGGCGCCATCGTCGGGCTCCGGCAGACGATGAACCGCCTCGCGGCGATCACCATTCCGCCGATCATGGGTGTGCTCGCCGATGCTTGGGGCGCGACCGCGAGCTTTGTGATCCTTGGTGTGATTCTTTCCCTGCTCTGCGTGCCGGTGACCTGGATCACCCGTCAGGGGGCGCAGCTGCGCGCCGAGCAGGCTTCCGATTAAGCGGGGTTTTCACTTAAGTTTCCAGCGACAGCCAGCCGGGAGGGACGCATGCCGACGATCGACGTTCAGGTCCACGCCTATGAGCGCAACCACCCCGGTCGGCCCTGGGTCGGCACGCTGCACGGCCCCGCCGAGGTCACCGGCGACCAGATGGTCGCGGCGATGGACGAGGTCGGCGTCGACGGCGCGGTGCTGGTGTCGCCGTTTTCGATGTACGGCTATGACGCGAGTTACGCGCTCGATGTCTATGCCAAGCACCCGACCAAATACCGGCTGGTGAAGCCGGTCGACCCCAGTGATCCCGCCGTCGCCGAGACGATCGCCGATTGGGCGGCGCAGAAGGGGACGGTCGGCGTGCGCATCATGATGCGCGACAATGTCTCGACCGACCCGGCTGATCCCGGCCTCAACCGGGTGCTCGCGGCGGCGGGGAAGCATGGGCTGGCGGTCAATTTGCTGTGCTGGGGCCGGCTCGAGCAGGCTGCGCGGATGGCGGCGCGCAACCCGAACACGCAGATCGTCATCGACCATATCGGGCTGCAGCAGCCATTCGAGCCGCCCGCGCCGCCGACAGCCTGGGACGATGTGCCCAAGGTGGTGGCGCTGGCGAAACAGCCCAACATCGCGATCAAGATCAGCGGCGGCTGCACGCTGTCGCACGAGAAGTTCCCCTACAACGACATCTGGGACCCGCTGATGCGCATCATCAACGCATTCGGGCTCGGGCGGTGCATGTGGGGCACCGACTGGACGCGCGCGGTAGGGCTGTTGACCTATAAGGAAGGGGTCGACGCGTTCCGCGTCACCCGGCGCCTGTTCGACAGCGACAAGGCGGCGCTGATGGGCGAGACCTTGATGCGGGTCTACAACTGGTCGAAATGGTGATCGTCGGCGCTCAACCCCACGCCGTCTCGGCGGCGGCGTTGCGGCCGGCGATGCGGCCAAAGGCCAGGCATTCGCCGATATTGCCGGTGCCCTGGTAGAGGTAGCTGTAGATCGAGCCCAACTCGCCAGCGCTGTAGAGGCGCGGGATCGGCGTGCCGTCCGGGCGGACGATCTGCGCCCTTTCGTTGCGGCGCGGGCCGCCTTGCGTGTTGAGCATCGAGGGCGACAGCTCGACCGCGTAATAGGGCCCGTCGCCAAGCGGCTGCATCATCAGCTTGCGGCCGAATTCGGCGTCGTGTCCGGCGTCGCAGGCGCGGTTCCAGCGCGCGACGCTCTCGCCGAGCGCCGCGGCGTCGAGCCCGATGGCGGCGGCGAGTGCGGAGATGCTATCCGCACGCGTGACCCAGCCTTTCGCCAATTCCCGGCTGTTGTCGGCGCTCCAGTCGTATTTCTCGACGATCTGCGTCCAGCCGTGGCTCGGATGCGCGTCATAAAGCGGCCCGGCCGAGAACAGCGCGTGGTCGAAGACCATGTACATCGGGCATGGCGTCGACAGCGGCAGCCAGCTTCCGTTGACCGGCACCTTGCCGTGCCGCGTCTTGTATTTCTCGTCGCAGAAGCGGCGCCCATCCGGACCGACGACGATCATCCCGCCGAGGATTTCCTTGCTGTAATGCAGCGCCTGCATCGAGAACGAGGTGCGCACCTCCGGCACCTTGAGCGCCATCGACGGCCCGGCGTAATTGTTCATGTGCCAGAGATCGGCGCCGACCGACATCGCCATGGTGATGCCGTCGCCCTCGTTGTAGGGGCTGCCCGAGGTGTAGCAACAGGGGATGCCCGGCAGGTAGTTGCGGATCATTTCCTGGTTGTTCTCGAACCCGCCGCAGGTCAGCACCACGCCCTTCTTCGCCTTTACGAAGACCGACTTCTCGCCGCGCTCGGCGCGCACGCCGAGGATTTCCTTGGTCGTGTCGTGCTGGACCAGTTCGGCGCCCGGCGTCTCGTAAAGGACCGGGACGGCCGCTCGCGGACCAGGCTCTCAAAGCGTTTCCAGGTGTAGGAATAGCCGTAGGTCGGGCCGTCGTGGAATTTATGGGTGGAGAAGGCGCCGGGCAGGTCGGGGAACTCTATGCCGACCGGCTGGTGCTGGTGCTCCTGCGGGTCGCCGCCGAGGCCGGCGAGCCAGTCGTTGTTGCGGCCCATCTCGTCCGCCCACGCGGCGACCATCGCCTCGGGCACGGTGAAGGGGCCGCACAGCGCGGTGAGATATTTAGCCGCCTCAGCGGCGTCGGACGTATTGAGATAGCCCTGGCCGGCAACGCGGGTGTTGCCGCCGTGCTCACCGTCGGGTGCCTTTTCGAGGATGACGGTCTTGGCGCCCAACTCGTGCGCGGTCACCGACGCGGCGACGCCCGCCGCGCCAAAGCCGACGACAACGACATCGGCCTCGACATCCCAGGAAACGGGCTGTGCCATCTTCCAAGCTCCGGCGTGAATGCTGACCTATTCTAGACGGCAAACCGCCGGGCGATGTCCACCATTGTCGTCAGCGGATTTGCGTGCCCTCGGCCGCCACGACCCTCTGCACCGCGGGACGCGCCAGCATGCGTGCGCGATGCTGCATGACCTTGGGCAGCTTGCCGGTGTCGACGCTGTCGCCTTCGAGCCAGGAGGCGATCGTGAAGAGATAGGGGTCGGCGATGGTGTAATGCTCGCCCATGACCCACGGCCCCTTGAGGAACTTGTGCTCGATCAGCTCGAAGCACTCGGTCATCGTCGCCGGCACCTTGCGCCGCATGTCCTCGTGACTGCTGGCATCGTCCGCCCACCGTGTGCCGCGCCGGCCATGCGCGTGGGCGACATGCACCGTCGCGCAGAGATAGCTGTTGAATTCCTGGATTTGCGCGAGCGCGAACGGGTCGCTGAGCGGCGCCAGCTCGGCCTGCGGAAAGCGCTGTGCGACATACACCAATAAAGCCGGCGTTTCGGTGAGCGTGCCGGTTTCGGTCACCAGCGCGGGCACGCGTCCTTTCGGATTGACCGCGAGATATTCCGGGCTGCGCTGGGCCTGCGACGCGAAATCGAGCCGCACAGCCTCATAAGGCGCGCCGGTCTCTTCGAGCGCGATATGCGTCGCGAGCGCGCAGGTGCCGGTGGCGTAGAACAGCTTCAACATGACTTTGGTCTTTCCTTGGATTCGGCCGGAACCATCAACGGCTGCGCAGTTCGCACAGCCGTTCAAGATTTCGACCTCGGTCTGGGAGTTGCCTTCCAGACCGAGGGCCGGTCGTGTTCCCGGAGCTACTCGGCGGCGGCGAGGTTCGGCGTGAACTCCAGCGGCAGGCCGGGATGGCCGGTCAGCCGCTCGCCTTCTTCCCACATCTCCAGCGCCCGCTTCTTCATCGCCGGCAGCACCTCGGCGATCTTGCCGGTGTCGAGGTCGGCGGCGACGCCGGGATAGCCGGCGCGGGTGATCATCGCCGGCAGCTTGCCGGTCTCGAACTGCTCGAGCGTCCAGGCCAGCGGGTTCTCGACCAGCGTGCGGTCCCAGTAGATGCGGTGGTTCTTGTTGCGCGGCCCGTAATGGTAATGCGCGCCGTTCCAGAAATGATCGAACGCGAGCAGCTCGGTCTCTTCGGTGTATTTCTTGCCGGGCGTCCCACCGATATCGGACAGCACGTGGATGGCGAGCCCGCCATCGCCCATCGGCAGCCGACGCATCTCAAGCCCGAAGCGGATGTTGCCGCATTCGAAGATGTCGGTGCCGCGGTTGTGTTTCACGGTGTTGCGCTTGGTCGCGAAGAGCTCGCGCGCGCAAGCCTCGACTTCCGGCAGAACCTGGCGCACCGCGTCATAATCGACGGTCTTCGCGATCGCCGGATAGCCGGCGCGGTCGAGCATCCGGTCGAGCTTGGTGCCGAGCGTCTTGACCGTCCAGCCGATCGGGTTGCCGCAGGCGATCGGGTCCATCTGGTAGTGATTGGTCAGCATCGAGCCGCCCAGCATCTCCGGCCCGGCAACCGCCAGCTCGCGGTTTTCCGGCCCGTAATCATAGCTCTTTTCGACGTCGAAGCAGTTGAAGCGCAAGAGGGTGGTGTCCTTGCCGCTGACCTGCGCCTTGACCATGATCGCAACGCCCTGGTCGGCGTGATCCTGGATGTTTTCGTCCCACAGCTCGTGCTTGACGGCGATCGTCAGCGGCCCAGCCGTGAATTCTGCTTTCGGTGCTGCGTCCATCTGTGGTGCTCCTCCTCGAAACCTCTCGCCACAGTATAACCAAATATTCGCGGTTCGCGTCATCTCTCGCGTAGGGCCGGGCGGCGCACGGATGCATGGCTCGTGGCGGCGATCCGCGACGCGGCATCCTTGACGATGGCGCGAGTGAAGGACGAAAGTTTGCGGCACGTGTTGGCCGCTTTCTGGAGGAAACCCGTCGTGAGCATTGGATCATTGCCGCTGTCCGGTTACACCGTCCTCGACCTGACCCATGCCCGTGCGGGACCGACCGCGGTCCGCCAGTTCGCCGATTGGGGCGCCAATGTCATCAAGATCGAGCCGCCGGGCGGCCCCGGCACCGACATCACCGGGTCGCGGCGCGACGGGTTCGACTTCCAGAACCTGCACCGCAATAAGCGCAGCCTGGCGATCAACCTGAAGACCAAGGAAGGTCTGGCGATCTTCATGAAGCTGGCGGCGAAGGCCGATGTCATCGTCGAGAATTTCCGCTCGACCGTGAAGCACCGGCTCGGCGTCGACTACGAGTCGGTGAAGAAGATCAACCCGCGCATCGTCTACGGCAGCATCTCGGGATTCGGCCAGACCGGGCCTTACGCCAAGCGGCCCGGCGTCGACCAGATCGCCCAGGGCATGGGCGGGCTCATGTCGATCACCGGTTTCCCGGGCCAGGGGCCGGTGCGCGTCGGCATCCCGATCGACGATCTCTGCGCCGGGCTGCTTTTGGCGCAGGCGATGATGATGGCGCTCATCGAGCGCGAGAAGACCGGCGAAGGTCAGTGGGTCCACACCTCGCTGCTCGAAGCGCAGATCTTCATGCTGGACTTCCAGGGCTCGCGCTGGCTGCAGGCCGGCGAGGTCGCGAAGCAAGCCGGTAACGACCATCCAACCGGCATCCCGACCGGGCTGTTCCCGACCGCGGACGGGCAGATCAACATCGCAGCCTCGGGCGACAACCTCTACAAGCGCTTTTGCGAGGCGGCAGAGGTGCCGCATCTCTTGACCGACCCGGATTACGCGACCGGGCCGGCGCGCTCCAAGAACCGCAAGAAACTCAACGAGATCATCAGTGAAGTGACCAAGAAGAAGCCAAGCGCCTATTGGATCGAGCTGTTGAACGAGGTCGGCGTGCCGTGCGGCCCGCTCTACACGATCGATCAGACCTTTGGCGATCCGCAGGTGGAGCATCTCGAAATGGCGCGGCCGATGGACCATCCGCGGCTCGGCGAACTGAAGGTCGTCGGCCAGGCGATCAACATGATGAAGACGCCGGAGCCGGCGCGTATGCGCCTGCCGACCCCGGACAACGGCCAGCACAACGACGAGATCCTGCGCGAACTCGGCTATAACCAGGCCGACATCGCCGGGCTGCGCGAAGCGGGGGCGTTCGCCGCGGCCTAAGCGGAACCCCTCGTGGTTCTGCTCGTTCCGCGGTACGGGAAAGTGCAGGATGCAGGCACCCTCGGGCTCACCTGCCTCACATGCAAGGAGGTCGCCGCAGCGTAGAGTATCCTCGCGGCGCACTGATCCGGCTGGGCATCATGCGGCATTGGCGGATGCGCTCGCTTGCGTGATCTGCCACACTGCGCGCCGGGATTGACCAAATCGAACCAATCGGAGCGCGAACCGCTATGCTCGACCAGCCTCTCGTCTCCTCGAAGATGATCCTCGAAAAAGACGGCGCGATCGGCCGCATCATCTTCAACAACCCGGCGCGCCACAACGCGGTCTCGCTCGATATGTGGCAGGCGGTCGGGCAGATCATGGAGGATTTCGAGAGCGATCCCGAAATCCGCGTGATCGTGCTGTCGGGCGCGGGCGGCAAGGCCTTCGTGTCGGGGGCCGACATCTCCGAGTTCAAGGAAAAGCGCGCAACGGCCGAGGCGGCGGAGGAATACTCTCGCGTCTCGGAAAAGGCGCGGGTCGCGCTGCAGGAGACGCTAAAGCCGACGATCGCGATGATCCGCGGCTATTGCATCGGCGGCGGCATGGCGACCGCGCTCGCCTGCGATATCCGCGTCGCCGCGGAAGGCTCGAAATTCGGTATTCCGGCCGCAAAGCTCGGCCTCGGCTATGCCTATGACGGCATCAAGAAGCTCGTCGACATCGTCGGCCCGGCCTATGCGCGCGAGATTTTCTTCACCGCACGCCAGTTCACCACCGACGAGGCGCTGCGCATGGGCCTTGTCAACCAGGTCGTGCCGAGCGAAGAGCTGGAGACGACGGTCGAAAACATGGCCAAGACGATCGCCGGCAACGCGCCGCTGACCGTGCGTGCCGCCAAGCAGATCGTGCGCGAGGCGCTCAAGGACGAATCGAAGCGCGACATGGAATTGTGCAAGCGCGTCGTCGCCGAGTGCTTTGCCAGCGAGGACTACACCGAGGGCCGCACCGCCTTCATGGAAAAGCGCCGTCCGGTGTTCAAGGGGCGTTAGTCCCCAGGCGCGCGTAACGCCGACAAAGCCAATGAGCATCGCTGATGACGCCGCCGACGAGCGTATCGTCGATCCGGCAATCCGCCGTTTTGTCGAGTACTGGCGCGGGAAGCGCGGCACCGTCGAGTTTCCGGCGCGGAGCGATCTCGATCCGATCGATTTCCGCTATGTGCTGGGCGACGTGGCGCTGATCCAGGCTTCCCGGACAGCGGCAGGTAGCCGCTGGCCGTGGCAATTCCATTATCGGCTCGTCGGCGCCAGTCTGGTGGAGCGCGACGGTTATGACCTCACCAACAAGTCGCTCGACGAGTTGCCCGAACCCGAATACCGCGAACGTGTTCGCACGAGCTTTATCGAGGTCTGCGAGACCCGAGCGCCGATCCATCGCATCCGCGAGCTGTTTCTCGATCATCGGGTGCGCCGCTACGAGGCCGTGGTCCTGCCGCTCGCCAGCAACGGTCACGACATCGACATGCTGATTTCCGTGCAGCGCGAAATGCGCCGCGGCATGGGGGCACCATGAAACTCCCGCGTCACGGCCGCTACGACTATGTGCCCATCCATCAGCGGCCGGTTTACGACTGGCCCGAGGGAAAACGGCTCGCGGTGTTCTTCTGCAACAATATCGAGCATTTCGCGTTCCGCGCCGGTGTCGGTCCGGATTCGACCGGCGAGGGCCAGGCGCAAAACCAGCGCAATTACGCGTGGCGCGATTACGGCAACCGGGTGGGTCTTTGGTACTATTTCGACCTGCTCGACGAGTTCGGCCTGCCCGGCGCGCACAATGTGAATTCGGCAGTGCTGGAAGCTTGTCCGGCGATCGTCGAGCGCATGAACGCGCGCGGCGACGAATATGTCGGCCACGGCCGCACCAATTCCGAGCGTCAGGACGGGCTGTGGGAGGAGGACGAGGCGCGCCTCATCGGCGAGGCGACGGCCGTGGTGACCAAGCTTTCCGGCAAGCCGCCGACCGGCTGGCTCGGCCCGGGATTGGCACAGAGCGGCGTCACGCTCGACCTCTTGAAGGAGGCCGGCTATCGCTATGTGATGGATTGGCCGGTCGACGACCAGCCGATCTGGATGACGACGCGCGCCGGACCAATCCTCACCGTGCCGTATCCCGTCGAGCTCAACGACATGTCGAGCCTCATCGGCCGCCGCCACACGGGGCAGGAATTCGAGGCGATGATGATCGACCAGTTTGACGAGATGCTCGAACAGTCGGTCAAATACCCGCTGGTCTATTCGGTGGCGCTGCACCCGTTCATCATCGGCCAGCCTTATCGGCTGCGTGCGTTTCGCCGCGCCATCCGCCACATCATGGCGCACAAGGATGCGCTGTGGATCGCCACGCCGGGCGAGATCGCGCGCTATTGCGAAAGTCTGCCGAAAGGAATCGTGCCAGGGTCGTAGGCGCTATCGCGTTGCCGGGAGCCAATTGTTGCGGCGGGCGACTTCGGCGACGACGCGGGCGATCTCGGCGCCGACCTTTGTCGCGTCGGCATCGACGCCGGTTTCGCGCGTCGTCGCGCCGTTATTGGCGGTCGCGGGCGGGGCGTTGCGCGAGTCGACCGCGAAGCTCTGCACCGGCTGGGTTCCGCCGCCCGGCAGCTCGGCCTTGATGTTGACCCGACCGATGACCGCGCTGTGCTCGTCGCCGGCGCGGCGGCGCTGACCTTCGTCGATTGTCGTCAACGTACCGCTGATGATCAGCGCGCGGTGGCCGGTGTCCGACGGGTTGGGGTTGGTGGTGCTGACCGTGTCGTAGCCCCTCGCGCGCAGCTGGTCGACCACCGTGTCAGTGACGAGAAAGGCGACCGCGCGCCCGACCGAGGTGGCGCGCTGCTCCCTCGGCACGCCGGCCTCGCCGCGATAAAGCGAAAAGCCCATTGTCGGATCGAGACGCACCGCGCCCTGGGGCACCGCGAAGTCGCTCACCACGATAAAATCGGACGATGGCCCGTTGGGCGCCATCGGCGCCTGAACACAGGCCGCGGCCGAAACCAACAACCCTATCGCGAAAAACCGACCGAGAACCGACACCACTGAAACCACGCTCGCTCACGCCCCGCCAATCGCCGAATAAACGCCCCGCTCGAAGTCGCCGTAAACCGCCAGCGTCGCCGGATCGAGAAAGGGCAGGATCTGGGTCATGATCACCCCGGCCACCCGCTTTACCGGATCGAGCCAATAGTAGGTGTTGAAGATGCCGGCCCAATTGACGCTGCCGGCGCTGCGGCCGTGGGGACCCGGTTCAGGGGTCAGCATGTAGCCAAGCCCCCAGCGCACCGGCTGTCCCGGAAGCAGCGGGTCGAGGTCGTTGGTCATCGCTGGCCGGGTCGTCCCGAGCACGCCGACCTGCAGCCCGCCGATATGATTTTCGCCCATCAATGCGACCGTCTCGGGCTTAAGGATGCGCTCCCCGTTGAGGCTGCCATCCTGCAGCAGCATCTGAAGAAAGGCTAGGTAATCAACCGCAGTAGAATACAAACCGCCGCCGCCGGCGAGGAATTCGCGCTCGATCGGCTGCTCGAACGGCTGCGGCGTCAGCGCGCTTCCCTCGCGCTGGTGCACGCTGGCCTGGCGCGCTCGCTGCTCGCCCGATACGGCAAAATCGGTATCCTTCATGCCGAGCCGCCCGGTGATGTGCTCGACCAAATATGAGTCGAGCTTCTGCCCGCTCGCTTCCTCGACGAGGCGGCCGACCCAATCGATGTTGATGCCATATTCCCAGCGCTCGCCGGGATCGAACATCAGCGGCATGCGCAGCGCCGCGAGCTTGCCGGTCGCCATCTGCGGCATCCCGCTCGCGGCGACGTAGCGCGTGAGCTCGGCGTTCCACTGCTCGTAACAGAACCCGGCCGTATGGGTCATCAGATGCTTCAGCGTGATCGGCCGTTTCGCCGGGCGCAGGATCGGCGCGCCGTGGACGTCGAACCCGATCAGCACCTGCGGGGCGGCGAGCGCCGGGTCGATCGCCGGCACCGGCTCGTCGAGCGACAGCTTGCCTTGTTCGACAAGCTGCATTGCGGCGGCGCAGGTGATCGCCTTGGTCATCGAGGCGATGCGGAACACGGTGTCGAGCGTCATCGCCGGGCTGTCTCCGAGCCGCCGCACGCCGAACGCGCCTTTGTAGACCGGGCCTTCCGCCGTCGTCGCCATGGCGACGATGCCGGGCACCTTTCCGACATCGACCGCCTCGCGCAGCACCGCGTCGATTTGCCGATGCGAC
>Ga0335074_10013115_pt1 | contig 11642 bp, 10 predicted proteins | sample Lox_Sample_23_FD_206715 | JGI IMG/M metagenome (GOLD analysis project Ga0335074, IMG submission 206715) | Soil microbial communities from Loxahatchee National Wildlife Refuge, Florida, United States - Lox_Sample_2.3 | ecosystem: Environmental > Terrestrial > Soil > Wetlands | place: USA...
CGAGGCGTGGAGGTCGTGGCGGCCTGATAGCCGTCATCCCATCACGATGTCTTCCCCGTTGTCCGCAAACGATCAGTGATTCCTGCCAGCATCGCCGACGTCCCTCGCCAAAAGACCATGAATCCGGTAATTATAGTAGGCGCTTCCACGTTAATGTACTATCGCCGAATTCTATGAGATGGACCATCCGTATCATCTGGTCCTTACCGAGTCGAAACCACCCTCCCCACGCACTCCCCAAACCCAATCCGCACCGCGCCCTCGCGCTCGCAGTACCCGCGCAGAATCACCTCATCCCCATCCTCCAGAAATGTCCTTCGCTCCCCATTCGGCAGCTCCAACGGATCGGCACCCCTCCGTGTAATCTCCAGCAAACACCCCTGCGTGCCCGCCTCCCCGCCGGACACCGTTCCCGTCGCCAGCAGATCGCCCGCCTGCAAGTTGCATCCGTTGCTCGTGTGATGAGCCAGCATCTGCGCCACCGTCCAGTACAGGTCGCGCATGTTCCCCCGGCTCACCCGCACCGCCTCCGCGTCCTCGCCGCGCATCCGCGCCGTCCGCAGCCACACCTCCAGCGTCACATCGAGTCCGCCGCGCCTTTGGTCCTCCGCGTCATCCAAATACGGCAGCGGCTTCGGATCACCCTCCGCCCGCGCAAACGCCACCACCCGAAACGGCTCCAGCGCCTCCATCGTCACCACCCACGGAGACACCGTCGTCGCAAAATTCTTCGCCAAGAACGGCCCCAGCGGCTGATACTCCCACGCCTGCACGTCTCGCGCCGACCAGTCGTTCACCAGGCACAGTCCGAAAATATGCTGTCCGGCCTCGCTCACCGGAACCGCCTCGCCCAGCCCATTCCCTTCGCCCACATAGCAGCCCACTTCCAGCTCGTAGTCCAGCATCCGGCTCGCCCCGAACACCGGCGCATCCGCGTCTGGAGCCTTCCGCTGCCCATTCGGCCGCCGCACATCCGTCCCGCTCACCACAATCGAGCTCGCCCTTCCGTGATACCCAATCGGGACCCACTTATAGTTCGGCAGCAGCGGATTGTCCGGCCGAAACAGCTTCCCCACATTCGTCGCGTGATACACCGACGCATAAAAGTCCGTATAGTCGCCCACCCGCACCGGCAGCAACATCTGCGCGTCCGCCCGCTTCACCAGCAGCGGCTCAACCCGTGCCCGCGCGCCCGTATCCGACAGCAATTCCATCATCCGCGCCCGCAACTCGACTGACGACCCGCGTCCCATCGCCATCAGCGTGTTCAGCTTCTGCACACGGCAAGCATCCGCCAGCTCGCCCGTCACCAGTCCCGCATCCGCGGCCCCACGCAAATCAAATATCCACTCCCCGATCGCCGTCCCCACGCACGCCTTGCCGTCCGCCCGCCGGAACACCCCCAGCGGCAGATTCTCCAGCGGAAAATCCGATCCCTCCGCACACGCTACCCAACTCCGCATCCATTCACCCCATCAATGGTTTTCTTGAGTAAAAAGTGATGTCATCCTGAGCGGAGACGCGCGGTTTCATTGCGCGTCGCAGTCGAAGGACCTGCATTTTATTTACTCCGCTTGCGGCCTATGCTCGCAAGGATCATCACAGCCATCCCAGCGCCTTCGCCTCCGCCACCGGCTCTTCAAACGAACACGACCCGTAGCTCACCGCAAACGCCCGCCGCGTCGCCTCAATCTCATCCACGCCCGCGTCATACTTGAGCCACCGCACAGCCTCATCGCCAAAAGCAAACGTCCGCGCATCTTCCACCGCCAGAGTCGACCTTACCGCCGCTGCATCCTCGCCGCGCCAAGCCAGCAGTGCCGCCAGAAACACATTCGCAAACCCGTGCATCTTCGCCCGCGCACTCTCCGGCTCGTATGTCAGCTTGTACTCGCCGCGCACCACATGATGCAGCCCGGCCGTCGCCTTGAACGCAACCCGTGCCCGCGCGCACGCCAGCAGAAACTCCGCCACCTGCTCGACCGTGGGAAATGCCTCTGCCGTCACCCCGCCCGTTCGAATCTTCGCCCGAATCTTTGCCACAAGATTGGCCCGCGTCCCAAGCTGCTCCAGCATCGGAAGCATCACTCCTGCCTCGCCCGGCGCAAACTCCACATACACCACCGGCCCTGACCACTCCCGCAAAACCTTCTCCGCGTCGGCCACAGATGCCGCCTTCACCTCCACACACTCCACCTGCACCGCACCTCGCGGCAGTCCGCCAATCGCCCCAGCATCCCGCACAGCGTCTCCGGACGAAAGTATGCTCAGCGCCCACATCGGCTCACGCTCCCCGCAGCACACCTCGTTGAAGACCGGCGGAAACTCCCCCAGCCTCGTCACCGGAACCACAAACCGTCCCAGCGCCCAATGGTCTTCGCCCGTCAAATACGCGCGATACCGCCGCACCGCCTCCATCATGTGAAGCCCTGCCGGCGGAAACAGCCCCGCATAATCCACCAGGCCCCGCATCAACACTCGTATGGGCGTCACGCGCGCCTTCGCCGTCATTTCTTCGCCGACCTGAAGTTGTTCTTCAGCCCCTGCCAGCACTCGTAGTACTCGTGCTGAAGGATCTTCGTCTCCAGCGCGAACTTCGTCGGCCTCACCGCCAGTTGTGTCTCAAACATGAACGCCAGCGTGTCGCCCAGATACACAGGCTTCAGCTCCGCCTGGCTCGCCCGCGCCCACGTCTCCGCATCCGGCCCATGCCCGCTCATGCAGTTGTGCAAACTCGCGCCGCCTGGAACAAACCCCTCTGCCTTCGCGTCATACTGCCCAAACACCAGCCCCATAAACTCATTCATCATGTTGCGATGAAACCACGGCGGCCGGAACGTATGCTCCGCCACCATCCACCGCGGCGGAAAGATCGCAAAGTCCACATTCGCCGTCCCCGCCACCGCCGACGGCGCCGTCAGCACCGTATAAATCGACGGGTCCGGATGATCGAAGCTCACCGAGTTAATGCAGTTAAAGTTCTTCAGGTCGTACTTATACGGCGTATAGTTCCCGTGCCACGCCACCACGTCCAGCGGAGAATGATCAATCTCCGCTTCCCACAGCCGCCCCAAAAACTTACTCACAATCCGGAAATGCCCGCCCGCATCCTCAAAGGCCGCCACCGGGGCCAGAAAATCCCGCGCATTCGCCAGCCCGTTCGCCCCAATCGGCCCCAGCTCCGGCAGCCGGAACGCCATCCCGTAGTTCTCGCAGATGTACCCACGCGCGCCGCCTGCAACGTCCACGCGGAACTTCACCCCGCGCGGAATCACCGCAATCTCTCCCGGAGCCACTCCAATTACGCCCAGCTCCGTTGCCAGGGTTAGCGCGCCCTCCTGCGGAACAATCAGCATCTCGCCGTCCGCGTTATAGAAAAACCGCTTCCTCATCGACACATTCGCCGCATACCAGTGGATCGCCACGCCCACCTGCATCGCCGGATCGCCATTGCCGCCCAGCGTAATCAGCCCGTCCACAAAGTCCGTCTTCGTCTCCGGAATCGGGACCGGGTCCCACCGCATCTGGTTCGGCGGTGTCGGCTCTTCCGTAAACGGCCCGCTCCTGAGCAGCGACGGCACAGCCGGCACATACGGCTCATACGGCTTGTGCGTCACCGACGGACGAATCCTGTACGTCCACGTCCTCCGATTCACCGCCCTCGGAGCCGTAAACGGCGTCCCACTCATCTGCTCCGTATACAACCCCAGCTTCGACCGCTGCGGAGCATTCTGTCCCTTCGGCAGCGCACCCCGCATCGCCTCCGTGGCAAACTCATTCCCAAACCCCGACTGATATTTCAGCTCCCCGCTCGCCATATCCTTCACCTCTGCAAAACAATCTGTCCTGCATAACAGATAGCAAAACAGATAAAGGTATCCGTCTCACCCCAGCTTTGGCAAACCAGCTCCCGTGCATGCCGCAGCGTCTATCATTCCAGATGTATCAACTTTAAGGTCGCCGCGCTTGGCAAATCGTGGCGCCAGGTCTGCCTATGGAACTTGAACCGGGCCAAAGGATCGGTGATTACGAAATCGTTGCCAGGCTCGGAGCGGGCGGCCTCGGCGTTGTCTATGAGGTAAGGCACCTCATCTCGCAGCGCCATGAAGCCATGAAGATCATGCAATCCGGCCAGTCTGCTGCTCCGAAGATGGGCGAGCGGTTCCTCCGCGAAGTTCAGACGCTTGCCGCGCTCAACCATGCAAACATCGCCGCGCTTCACACAGCTTTTTACCACCATGACCAGCTTGTGATGATTATGGAGCTGGTCCGCGGCGAGACCCTCCGCGATCTCCGCCTTAAAACCACAATCACGCTCTCGCACGCACTGGATTTCGTCACACAAGTCCTGCAGGCGCTCATTTATGCCCATCAGCTGGGCGTCGTTCATCGCGACATTAAGCCTCAGAACATCATGGTTACTACGGAAAGCTTCATAAAGCTGCTCGACTTCGGTCTCGCCCTTACGGACCACTCCTCCGACCTCACGCAGTCCGGCCATCTGCTGGGTTCAATCAGCTACATGTCGCCGGAACAGGTAAGCGGCGGCAAGGCGACGCCTCAATCTGATATCTATTCCCTCGGCGTCACATTCTATGAGTTGCTGACTGGTCGGCTTCCAATCACCGGCGCGACCGCCTACGAAATCTTGACCGGTCATTTACAAAAGGTCCCCATGCCTCCCCACGCATTGGATCCGCTCATTCCCGTCTCTCTCTCCGATATCGTCATGTGCACGCTCGCCAAGGACCCGGCACAACGGTTCTCTTCTGCCCGGGAACTTCTTGACGCGGTCCGGATGGGACCAACCATCCACATGCCCGCCACGGCCCGCCCCCTGTCGCCTGCCCAATCCGTGCAGCGGAAAACGCCCTCGCACAGCGCCTCGCAGCCTGTCCCGCTGGAAGACATCACCCGCAGCCTCGCAGTCTACATCGGGCCCGTCGCCAAATTGGTCGTTAAAAAATTGGCTGAGCAGTTCGACGACACCGACTCCATCTATCGCGAGGCTGCCCGGCAAATTCCCTCCCATTCCGACCGCGCAGCCTTTCTGAGATCAAAAAAGCATTAGCGCGTTCAGCCGTTCAGCATCTCAAACGTTTTGATCAGGCTCGTGTGCATGCGGTTGAACGACGCCGTAACCTCTGCAATCTCATCCCTGCCGCGGACCTCAAGCTGTGGCAGATCAATCTCCCCTTTGCTGATGATGTCCGCATTCTTCACCACGCGGCGCAGCGGACGAATCACTACCAGGTACATCGCAACGTCAATCAGAAAAATGGTCAGCAGAAAAATCGCTCCCAGCAGGGCCACCAGATTGCGGAACCCTCTCCGCGCCATCGCAATCGGCACCGACATCGGGACCGAAACAATCTGCGCGCCGCTGACTTCATTTACCTTCCACTGATAACCATGGTCGTGACCGTAATACTGCACCATCGCTTGGGGTGCTGCTGACGGCTCACCATGGCACTGGAGGCAGCTCGAATCGTTCACCATCGCATGCGCAACATACAGCATGGGGCCAACCACTGTGCTCCGCTCGCCCTCGCGCTCCATCTGTCCCGGATGATCTCGGAAATAGTGGATCAGATCGGCTTCCCAGTCCGTTGCCTGGTTATCCAGATTGAGGGGATTCAATGCTGTCTCTCGCACAGAGTAATTGGGATAAGACGAGTGCAGGTATTGAAAGGTCTTGTTTACCGCATAGAAAGGGATGGCCTGCGGCAAAAAGTGCTCGCCGTGCTCCGTCATTCTCTCCAGCAGGGGGCTGATCTGCTGCTCGTTGTAGTCGAAAACGGCGCTCGATGTGGCCCGCATCAACTCCGCTTCCGCAAGGACCTGCTTCTTCGCATTGCCCATCAAAAAGCTGTAGGAGCCCCACGCAATCAGGCACATCCCTACTCCAAACACCACCACCAGCACCATGTTGATTTTCATCAACAGTTTCATCGCATCCCCCTCAGCCACACAATCATAGCTGTGGTACGCGACATCCGCGCTTTTTGCTTGTGGCCAGGCCCATTTCCATGGATGCAGCCTGTCACTCCACAAATTGCTCCAGCACCTCGCTCAACTGCCAATACAACGCTGCCGGATTACTCGCCTCAGGAGACACGTGCCCCCTTCCCACCCTAACCCGCCACATAAGCAACCCTTACCTGCCGGCCAATCCTCCTAAAATACATGGCCTTTCACGAGGGCCATCTTTGCCTTGCTTTTAAACGGGCGGCGGCAGCAACCGCTGCACCCGGGCCTTTCGCGCGAAGTGAGAGAAAAACAAAATGTTCCGTCACGTCATCCCAATCGGACGGATTTTCGGGATCTCCATTGATTTGGACTATTCCTGGTTTCTGATCGTCGGTCTCCTCGCGTGGATACTGGCCGTCAGCTACTACCCCGTCGCCTTCCCCGGAGCTGGCCGCCTTGAATATTGGGCCATGGGTGCGCTGACCGCCGTCATGCTGTTCGTCAGCGTGCTCATACACGAGCTGGGCCACTCCGTCGTGGCTCAGCGGTACGGCCTCTCAGTCCCTCGCATCACCCTGTTCCTCTTCGGCGGAGTCTCCCAGATCGCCGCCGAGCCGCCCAACGCGGCCGCCGAGTTCTGGATCGCGATTGTCGGCCCATTGGTCAGCTTCGCCCTGGCCGCCCTGTTCTGGGAACTGGAGCCTCTCTTCACCGGCTCCCCGCCATGGTTCGCTGTGGTGAAGTATCTGGCGCTGCTCAACCTCGTCCTGGGCATTTTCAATCTCATCCCGGGCTTCCCGCTCGATGGAGGACGCGTACTTCGCGCCATCATCTGGCGCATCACCCATGCCTATAAGCGTGCCACTGTCGCCGCTGCCGTCACTGGCCGCTTTTTTGGCTTCGCTCTTATTTTCCTGGGCGTCTGGGAAGTGTTGACCGGGGCCCTCCTCTCCGGCCTCTGGATCGGCTTCATCGGCTGGTACCTCGAGAGCGCCGCCGGCAGCCAGCTCCAGTGGGAACTCATGCGAAGCCTGGTCGGCGATCATAAGGTGCTCGACGCAATGAGCCGCGATTTCCCGCTTGTCTCCGGCGACACCAGCCTTCAGGAACTGGTGGAACAATTTATTTTGCCCAAAGGGAACCGGTATTTTGTCGTATCCGGACCCTCCGGCCCGCTCGGCTTCATCACCCTCGCTTCCGCCCACAACGTGTCTCGCGCCGCATGGCCCGCAACCACCGCCTCACAGGTCATGATTCCCTTCGAGAAGCTCGATACGGTCAGACCTGAAACCCCATTGTGGGACGCGCTTGAAAAAATGGGACGCGACGGCGTAAACCAGATGCCCGTAATGGACGGCAACGGCATTGTCGGAGTGCTTTCGCGTGATGACATTCTTCACTATTTGCGAGTCATTAAGGCATTGGCCTCGTAATCAGGGCTCTTTGGATATGCCGCAATGGCATCGGCCAGGGGAGGAGAGCAAGTCATGACCGGTTCAGATCGCACCAGCAATTCAGTTCAAAGGAGGCGTTGGGTATTATTTGCTTTCATCGCGGTGATCGCGCTTTGCTTCGGCGGGCTCTTGCGCGCGGGCATCATCAGGATGCCCGGACAAACCGCGAACTCCCCGAAAAAGGTCCTGTTGAACATTGCGTCCAATCTCGCGCCGGTCGACCTGGCCACCTTTAAGAACGGCTTTGCGTCCGTCATCGATCCCGTGCTGCCCGCCGTCGTAAACATTTCCTCCACAAAAACGGTCCGGGAACCAAGCACCCTTCCCGGCTTCTTCAGTAATCCCTTTCTGCGCCAGTTCTTCGGCAATCAGCTGGGGCCCCAGCAAGCTGCTCCGCGGGAAGAGCGCGAGTACAGCCTTGGATCAGGTGTGATCGTCAACCCCGATGGCTACATCCTCACCAACAACCACGTCGTTGCCGGCGCCTCTGACGTGGAGGTTTATACGCAGGCCCGGAAGGAATACAAGGCCAAGGTCATCGGAACCGATCCCCGCACAGACATCGCCGTCTTGAAGATCGACGCTACCGGACTTCCTTCCTTCACACTCGGTGACTCGTCCAGGCTCAAGGTCGGCGATCTGGTCTTCGCCATCGGCGACCCGTTCGGAATCGGCGAGACCGCCACCATGGGCATTGTCAGCGCAACCGGACGATCAGTGGGTGGCGCTATTGAGCACTATGAAAACTTCATCCAGACAGACGCTGCCATCAACCCCGGCAACTCCGGCGGGGCACTCATCAATCTGCACGGGGACCTCATCGGAATCAACACCGCTATTATTTCCGGAGGTGGCGGAAACGAAGGTATTGGTTTCGCCATTCCTATCAACATGGCGCGGAACGTGATGGACCAGATCATCGCCCACGGCAAAGTGATCCGCGGCTATCTCGGAGTTACCATCCAGGCCGTTGATCCCGATATGGCCAGGGCCTTCGGCCTCAGTCAGGGCGGCGGAGCGTTGGTCGGCGATGTCACCCCGGACGGCCCCGCGGCCAGAGCCGGAATCGAACGAGGCGACGTCATCCAGGATCTCAACGGTCAGCCGGTCACCGGCCCGGACAGCTTAAGCGTCCAGATCTCCGAAATGGCCCCCGGCACGGTCGTTCATCTCAAAATCTTCCGCAACCACGCCACAATCGAAAAGGACGTGACGCTGGGCGCGTTTCCGCAAAAAGGCCAGATGGCCAGGCTGGGAACCGGAAGAATAGGAACGGCCCTGAAAGGCATGCAGGTCGAGAGCCTCACGCCCGAGCTGGCGCAGCAACTCAACTTGCCTCCAGGTGTAACCGGAGTCGTGGTCAGCCATGTCGACCCGACCAGCGCTGCCGCTGGCGCAGGAATCCAGCGTGGCGACGTCATCCAGGAAGTCGACCGCAAACCGGTCCGTAACATGACGCAGTACCAGGAGGCCGTCTCCGGACTGGGAAATCAACCCGTCCTACTCCTGATCAACCGGGACGGACAGACCTTATATGTTGTCCTCGATCCGCAATAGCGGTCCGAACTATCTCAGCCGGGTCCCCATGTCTCGCTCTTGAGACATGGGAAAAGACCGGCGCACCACACCTCGCGTGTGCCCCACATCTCGTAGAGATGTGTGCAGGAACTAAACGCGCCCCGCAAACTGCTCCAGCGCCTCACTCAGTTGCAAATAAATCTGCGCTGGATGGCTCGCCTCCGGAGGCATATGCCCCACCCGCCGCGCCGCATCCGCCAACCGTTTCAGCACCGCCGGAATCGCCTCTTCCGGAATCCCGCTCACCTTCGCGCCCCGGTAATTGCTCAATATGCACTGCACCGCCTTCGGCAGCCGCGCCGCATCAATCGTCCCGTCAGCTAACTTATACGGAAGCTTCCATGTACTCGTCTTCGCAAAATCGCCCACATACGCACAGCCTCGGCGGCGACGAGACGATCTCGGCGCCAAACCTCAACCGAGAATCTCCAGTTATGAATGGATGAGAGTTCGGGGGCAGGTCACATTAGAGCAGTCGCTAGGAAGATAGCAAACGTTGCCCCTCCAACTGAGCCGACGACTGCCTGAGATTTAGGCATGCTTCATCGTCTTTCGCCTGCATTCTTTGCGTCAAGCATATTGTTGCTATCTCGACGAACAAGCACAACCGCTTTGAAGCAGATCTCTGAAAGGTGGATCAAAGATCACTCAACCACTACACCTAAGCGCGGCGATCGCCCGATACCCTGTCCTTTTCGTGCGCCCTCATTGCGTGGAAAGGATGGAGAAAGTCGAATCCTATCCCGCTCAACCTCCCGCCTCGCGCTAGCGAGGCCCGGTGGAAGCACTGGCCTTCAGGCCAGTGAATAAGAACTCGCTCCGAAGGAGCGTACCTTGCTGCCGCAGGCCGGAGTGGAGTCGTCAGACGGAACGACCCCAGATGGACGAATGTAGTCCGGCTCGAAGAGCCGCACCTTGTCAGCGCGCCAAAAACCCCTCTGGCACCCGCCATCCTGCCAAAACCCTCGCCACGCCAACCCCTTGTCAAGCCAAAAATCTCATAACCCGCTTTTTTCTATCAACTTCCAAATGCATCTGAATTACCCCAAACTGCTACACTAGATATAGAGAGCAAAGAGGCGCAGCGTTAGGTTGCGCCTCTTGCTTTCTTCGGGGGGCAGCCTCAGATTTTCAAATTGGCACAAGAGTGTAGCGCAAAGCGCGTCTGCCTGGACGGCCAGTCCCTGCGCCTCTTCCATTTTTCGAAATCCCCCATGACCGACCGCCCACAACCCCCCCCTGACCGCACCTCAACCGGCCGCTTCACCATCTGACCCGACTTTGGTTGATCGCTTCTTAACTTCCTCTAACCCATTTGCTTGCAGGAACATACCCATAACCAACCCGGAATGAGCACTATGGCGCCCAAACACCAGTAAACATAATGGAATCAGCACATTGACTTTCTCGCCTGACGCACGCCGGATGCCAAACTAACATCGGCAACCATATACTTGGCATAGTTGAATCATCCCTGCCAGATCGCGGCATTGCAGCCATGACCACCCTCGCCGACCACGACCGCCAGCTCGTCCAGATCATCGACGCCGCCTCCGCCGACGCGGCCCACCGCTCCGGCTCCTGGCTCCACTGCCGTCTCGGCTGCACCCAGTGCTGCATCGGAATCTTCTCCATCACCCAGCTCGACGCCCTGCGCCTGCGCGACGGCCTCGCCGCGCTCGAAGCCGAAGACCCTGTTCGTGCCGACGCCGTCCGCAGCCGGGCCGCCGCGTCCATCCAGCGCCTCACACCCAACTTCCCCGGAGACTCAACGACCGGCCAACTCGACGAGTCCGACCCGCGCTATGAAGACTTCGCCAACGACGAGCCCTGCCCCGCGCTCGACCCCGCCACCGGAGCCTGCGACCTCTGTGCCGCGCGCCCCGTCACCTGCCGCGTCTTCGGCCCGCCCGTCCCATCCGAGGACGGCATCGGCGTCTGCGAGCTCAACTTCGTCGGCGCAACCGAACCGGAAATCCTCGCCGCCCAGCTCGACACCTCCTGGTCCTCACTCGAAACCGACCTCAACACCAAAGCCGAATCCGAAACGCACCACCCCGGCCCCACCACCATCGCCTGGGCCCTGGTTCACGATTGAATAGGCTGACCGCACCACCAAAGAGGAAGACCTCAAATCAGCTCGCATTGCACGTTTGAAGCGATGCGATCTCTCGTTCGACCTGTTCCGGAAGGTTCGTCTTTTCATCGTTTCTTCCTTTGCGGATGAAAATCATGTTGTGAACAAAGGAGATTTCGACGATGTTTTCTTCAAAGTAATTAGGTTGGTATTTCGCTATGGGAAATTCCATGTAATTAAGGCCGTCCACCAGATTCTTGAAATACGCCATCGAGCTTTTAGGCGCATTGATCCCGCCGCCCATGCTTGGCCAATAGGCAGTCTGTGTGTCCTCGATTACATAGATCCCGTCTGCCCTTAGGAGAGGAAACAGCACCTCAAAAGAGCGAATGACGTGCTCGTTCATGTGGCTACCATCATCAATAATGATGTTGAATCCCCCATATTCCTGTGAGAGACGGTGCAGGGCTTCTGCATCAGTTTGGTCACATTGCCTGACATCGATCCTATGTTCGCTCATATGGCGCTTGTCGAATATATCGATCCCCACAATATGGCTCTTC
>Ga0335074_10013116_pt1 | contig 11641 bp, 6 predicted proteins | sample Lox_Sample_23_FD_206715 | JGI IMG/M metagenome (GOLD analysis project Ga0335074, IMG submission 206715) | Soil microbial communities from Loxahatchee National Wildlife Refuge, Florida, United States - Lox_Sample_2.3 | ecosystem: Environmental > Terrestrial > Soil > Wetlands | place: USA: Florida...
GCGCCGCAGGGGGGTGTGCCGGGCCGCGAGCCATGGCTGGTCCAGCGCCAGCGGCGAAACGTGCGCTTGCTGCCGGTCGCCCTCACCGGCGTCGCCGTCCTCATTGTGGCCGCGATAGTGGCCGGAGGGTTTTTAGTGCTGCACCGCAGCCCGCCCAAGCCCCCGACGCTGTCGCCCATCGCGGTCTCGTCCGCCAACCCGGTGACAACGGGCGACGTCTGGGTCGAGTACCGCGGCGGTCGGCTGGCCAGCGCTCAGCTCGCGGGCACGCTCAAGGGCGTGGCCAGCGGCGAGGTGGCCCGGCTTTACGCACAGCAGTTCCCGTTCGGCAGTGCGTTTGCGCCGGTGAGCCCGCGGATCGCGCTGCATCCCTCGGGCAGCGCAGCGACGGCCAGCTACTCCTTCCAGGTGACGCCGACCCTGGCCACGATCTACCGCGTCGAAGTGTTCGCCAGCGCGACCGCGCCGACTCCGCTGGTCCGTTCAAAAACGACGACGGTGTACGTCTCTTACTCGGCGGCAACGCCTACGCCGCCGTCGTGCGCGCATCCGACCTGCCGCCAGCAGCTCACGATCGACGTGTTCGTCCCGCCGTCGGCGATCAGCACCGAGATCGCGAAGCCCTGGTATGTGTACTTCCGGGCGGCCCTCTCAAGCTCGGCCGCCACTACGCCGGCGGCGCCGCAAAATCTGGGCCTGAACGAGGGCGACGCCAAGGTCACAGTGCCCAAGCAACTGGGCCCCGACGAGTTCTCCCTGCAGATAACGTTCACGTTCGCGAGCGGCAAAGGCGGCGTCAACTGGATCTGGGACGCGTGCACCCAGGACAGCGAATCGGTCGACGGAATGGGCTTGCCTGGGTCCCACGGGTGCGGGGCCAGGAACATCCCCGCCAACGTCACCTACCTCGGCTAGCTAAGAACGCTTGACTCACGGCGAACTGGCCGGGCGCCGATTACGTGTGCTGATACATAGGGTCGTCTCGCCGAAGGCGTGAACAGATGGTCAGCGTGATGGATGAATGGGTCGGGGCGGAAGCGGCAAGGTCACCGGTCGCGGGGTACCGCCTAGAGCAGGAGTTCGGACACGGCACCTTGGGAGCTGTGTTCCGGGCGGTCGACGAAAAGCGTGGCCAGGCGGTGGCGGTGAAGATCATCGGGCCGCCCCTGGCGGCTGACCAGGCGTTCGCGGAACGCCTGTCGCGCGAGACGCGGATCGCGTCCCAGGTGGGCGAGCCGCACATCCTGCCGGTACTGCAGGTCGGGCAGGCCGACGGCACGCTGTTCGTGGCGATGCCCCTCATCACCGGCCCGGATGCGCGGTCCCTGGTGCGGTGGAAGGGCGCGCTGCCGGTGCAGCGGGCGATGTCCATCGTCTGGCAGATAGCGTCGGCTCTGGACGCGGCGCACGCGGCGGGTCTGGTACACGGCGACGTCAAACCAGCGAACATCCTGATCCAGACCTCGCCCGTCCACCCCGACCTGGCGCTCTTGACTGACTTCGGGCAGGGCCGGGCCCCGGCTCCAGCGCCCATGCTCGCCGGGACCGCTCAGGCTAACGAGGCGCTGGACTGCATTGCCCCCGAGCAGCTGGAGGGCGGGGAGACGGACGGGCGGGCCGACCAGTATGCGCTGGCCTGCGTTGCGTTCGAACTGCTGACCGGCGTGCCCCCGTTCGCGGGCGACGAGACAGGCGCTACGGTGCCACCCAGCATGCGGGTGGCACCGCGGGCCGCGTGGGTACGGCCGGGCTTGCCGCCCGCTGTCGACCCCGTCCTGGCCCGGGCGCAGGAGCCGGAACCGGCACTCCGGTACGCCAGCTGCCGCGAGTTCGCGAGCGAACTGCAGCGCGCGTTCTGGCCTGGAGCCAGGCTGGAGGCGGCGGATACCGAGACGCCGCCGGCGCCCGCGGCCCCGGCCGGTCCTGCCCCGGCCGGTCCTGCCCCGGCCGAGAAGAGGCCATCGCGGCGCCCGGCGCCCGGGCCAGCGCGGCCTGCGGCCGCGGTCCCCGCCCAGCCCTTGCCCAGCAGCGAGCCGTGGCTCGTCCCACACCCGCGTCCACGGCGCCGGCGGCGCGTTTCACCGATCGCTGTGGCCGGCGTCGCCGTCGTGGCCGTCGCGGGCCTGGTCACCGCGCTCATCGTGTCCTCAGCCGGCAAGGCTTCGCCGAAGCCGAAGCCGGTGCTGCCGGAGTTCAGCATCACGGCACAGTCGGCTATGACACCCGTGAACGGCGTCGTGTGGACCCGGTACGGCGAGTCGAACCGCTCCGCCGCCCAGATCGAGGGCGACGTGACCCACGTGACCCGCGGTGAGACAGCCCAGCTGTACGCTCAGCCGTTCCCCTTCCGCGCCGCGCCTTCCCCGGTCGGCCCGCCGGTCAGTCTGCATCCCACGGGCCAGGCGAAGACGGCCAGCTATTCCTTCCAGGTCATCCCGAACCTGGCCACGCGTTACCGCGTCGAGGTCTTCCCAGACGGCTCCGCGAGAAGGCCGCTTGCCAGTTCCCGAGCGACGACCATCTACGTCGATGGCGGATGGGTGACACTGCGGGCAGCCGGGCCCTGCGCCCGGCCCGTCTGTCATGAGACCGTCGTCGGCGAGGTGCTCGTCGCGCCGTCGGCACTGAGCAGCGAGATGGCCAAGCCGGTGCTGGTGTACTCCGGCCTCAGCCTGAATGGCTCGCCCCCCTCGACACTGCAGCTTGGCGGCGACGACGCACACGTCACCATGAAGCAGCTCGCCACCAACGGCTACGAGGAGACCATCACGTTCACGCTCCCGGTCGGCAACAGCAGCAACTACACCTGGCTCTGGAACGCCTGCGCGATCGACACAGCTGGGGAGGACGGGATGGGCCTTCCAGGCCCGCATCTCTGCAGCGAGCAGACGGTCCCCGGCAGTTTCACCTACCTCGGCTTCAGCTAGCCCGGACGAGGCAGGCGCCGCTTGGCCAGGAACTCCCGCAGCCGGCTCAGCGGCCAGGCGTTGATCACGTCGTCGGCGGTCAGCCAGCCGCGCTGGGCCGTGCCGATGCCGTAGCGCATGTTGCCGAGGTCCGGGACGGAGTGAGCGTCGCTGTCGACGGCGAACTTCACCCCGGCCTCCTTAGCCGCGCGGATGTGATCAGACGGCAGGTCGAGCCGCGCCGGGTGCCCGTTGACCTCCAGCGCGGTCCCGGTTGCGGCGCAGGCGCGCAGCAACTCCGGCAGGTCGACGTCGATCGCCGGGCGGCGGCCGTACCGGCGGGCAAGCGGATGGCCGATGATGTTCACCCGCGGGTTCTCGCAGGCGGTGACCAGCCGCCGGGTCATCTCCGGCCGTGGCAGGTCGAAGTGCGAGTGCACCGAAGCGACGCACACGTCGAACCGGGACAGGAACTCCTCGTCCCAGTCGACGCTGCCGTCGGGCCCGATGTTCAGCTCGGTCCCGTGCAGCAGCGTCAGCTGCTCGCCCTGGTCGGCCAGCTGACGGGAAAGCTGGCGCACCTGCTCGCGCTGGGCCAGCATCTTGGCATCGGTCATGCGCTGCATGACCAGGTTCGGAGCGTGGTCGGTGATCGCGTAGTAGGAGTAGCCGCGCGTCCGCGCCGCGGCGACCATCTCGGCCAGCGGCGCCACCCCGTCGGTGAGATTGGTGTGGGTGTGCAGGTCACCGCGAACATCCTGCTCAGCGACCAGCTGGGGCAGCTCCCCGCGCAGCGCGGCCTGAACCTCGCCGCGGTCCTCGCGCAGCGGTGGCGGGACCCACTGCATGCCCAGCCGCTGGTAGACCTCCTCCTCGGTCCTGGACACGATCAGCTCGCCGGAGATCGCATCGAACAGGCCGTACTCGGACAGCTTGAGCTTGCCGCGGATGGCTACCTGGCGGGTGGCCACGTTGTGTGCCTGGGAACCGGTGAAGTACTGCATGGCCGCGCCCCAGCAGTCCAGCGGGACCACGCGCAGGTCCACCTGGAGGCCGGCGTTAGTCCGGACCGAGGTCTTGGTCGGCCCGGACGCGATCACATCCTCGGTCTCCGGCAGGCTGGTGAGCGCGGCCATCAGCGGTGCCGAGTCCGGCGCGGCCGCGAGCACGTCGACGTCCCCGACCGTCTCCCGCCACCGGCGCAGCGACCCGGCGTAGTTACAGCGCAGGCAGCCTGGCGCCGCCCGCACCGCGGCCACCACGTCGTCGGCTACCTGCAGCGCGACGTTCAGCAGCACCCGCCCGCCGGAACCCTCCAGCAGCTCGATACCGCGCAGCAGCTTTTCCTCGCTCTTGCTGCCAAAGCCCCGCAGCCCGGCCAGCCGCCCGGCACGGATCGCATCGGCCAGCTCAGCCGGGGAGCTGACGCCCAACTCGGCATGCAGCTGCACCGCGCGCCTCGGCCCGAGCGCCGGGATCCTGGTGAGCTGCAGCACCCCGTCCGGAATGCTGGCCCGCAGCTGCTCCAGCGCCGCGAACGTACCGGTCGCGCCGATCTCGGCCACCTTCTCCGCGATGGACTTCCCAACGCCGGGGATCCGCTGCAGCGCCGCCGGGCCGAGCGCTGAAATATCGGCCGAGTGGCCGCCGACGGCCCGCGCTGCCCGCTCGTACGCTCGCGCGCGCAGCGGGTCGCCGCCTGTCATCACCAGCAGCTCGGCGTACTCGTTGAGCAGCGCGGCCGCCGCGTCGTTGGCCCGGGCCATGCCGCCATTCTGCCTGGCCACCGCGCCGCGCGTGGCGGGCGCCCGTCGGCAAACGTTCGGTTACCTGGGGGTGAACGTTCGCTTCTATCAGGTCAGCTGGGGTTACCTGAATGCTCCCGCTATCTAGCCTGTTGCTCGGTGATGGCATTCAGAACGTTCCTTCCGCTGGCCTTGGTCGCAGCAGGCGCACTGGCTGCGGGGATTGTTGCGGGCTGCGGCTCCAGCACCTCGTCTGGGAACGTGATCTCGATCTCGACAGGATCGTGCGGCGCGCAGTGGCAGGCCAGCCCGGGAATGCAGACGTTCGAGATCTACAACGGCGCGGCGGCCGGCGCCGAGGTCGACCTGATCGACCCGGCCAACGGCGCGATCTACGCCGAGGTGTCCGGTCTCGGGCAGGGGACGACCGCGCCGATGCAGGTCGACCTGGGGTCGGGGCGCTATGCGTTCAAGTGCCTGATCGAGGACACCGGCGCGATCACCGGGCCGGTGGTCACGATCGGCGGTCACGTGCACGGCGCGGCGGCCATCCTGCCGGTCACCGCCGACGACCTGCTGCAGCCGGCCCGCGAGTACCACGCGTACGTCACAGCGGGCCTGCAGGTCCTCGTCAGGCAGACCGGCGCGCTCGCTGCCGATGTGCAGGCCGGCAACCTGGCGGCGGCCCGGGCGGCGTGGCTGCCCGCGCACCTGACCTACGAGCGGCTCGGCGCCGCATACGGGACGTTCGGCAACTACGACACCGAGATCGACGGCCGGGCCGACGGCCTGCCAGGCGGTGTCAACGATCCCGGCTTCACCGGCTTCTACCGGGTCGAGTACGGCCTGTGGCACGGGCAGAGCGCCAGTGAGCTGGCCGGGCCGGCCAGCCAGCTGTACCAGAACGTCGTCGCGCTCAACGCTGCCTTCCCCGGGATGGAGATCGACCTGCTCGACATCGGGCTGCGCACCCACGAGATCCTGGAGAACGCGCTGGAGTTCCAGCTCACCGGGCAGGACGACTACGGCAGCGGGACGACGCTCGCTACGACGGCCGCGAACATCGCCGGCACCAGGGAACTGCTGCAGATCCTGCATTCGCTGCTGGCCGTCCGTTACCCGGCGCTGCCGTCGGTCTACTTCTGGCTCGACCGCCTGCAGTCGCTCGTCGACGCGCAGCAGCAGCCGGACGGCACCTGGACGCCGGTCAGCGCGCTCAGCACCACCGCCCAGGAGCAGATCGACGCCGCCTGTGGTCAGGCCCTCCAGGAACTCGCCCCGATCGCCGTGATCACCGAGCCGAGGAGGACGACGTGAGCGAGCCCTCCGGGCCACCCAAAACACCTCGTCGGTCGTTTTTGCGCGGCGCGGTCGGCGCGGGGATCGCGGGATCTGCCGTCGGGGGAGCAGCCGCGGGGTACGCCTACCGGGCATCGCGGCCGCCCGCGGCCAGCGAGGTCATGGCGGGCGATCTGCAGACCGGGCTGCTGCCGGCGGTGCCCTTTCACGGCCAGCACCAGGCAGGGATCCTGCCGCCGCCGCAGCAGCAGACAGTTGTGGTCTCGTTCAACGTCACAGCGGAGGGGCGGGCCGAGCTGACCGACCTGTTCCGGACGCTCACCGACCGGGCCAGGTTCCTGGCCACAGGCGGGACCCCGCCACCAGTGGGCATCGGCGCGCCGCCCTCGGACTCCGGGGTGCTCGGGCCGGCCGTGGTTCCGGACGGCCTGACGCTGACCGCCGGCGTTGGCGCCTCGCTGTTCGACGACCGCTACGGCCTGGCCAGCGGGCTTCCAGCCGGGCTCACCGCGATGCGCACGTTCCCCAACGACAACCTGGATCCGGCGCAGTGCGACGGCGACCTCGTGCTGCAGTTGTCGGCCGGGCACGCGGACACGGTGCTGCACGGGCTGCGCGACATCGCCCGCAACACCCGCGGCGGCATGCAGGTGCTGTGGCGCATCGACGGGTTCACCAGCCCCGCCCGTCCGGCCGGCACCGTGCCGCGCAACATGCTCGGGTTCATGGACGGCATCTCCAACCCCGACACCAGCGACGTCGCCGTGATGAACGACCTCGTGTGGGTGCAGCCAGGAGGCGGCCAGCCCTCCTGGACCGCCGGCGGCAGCTACCTGGTAGTCCGGCTGATCCGGATGTTCGTCGAGTTCTGGGACCGGGTCGACATCGAGGAGCAGGAGAACATGATCGGCCGCCGCCGCGCGACCGGTTACCCGCTCGACGCCAACAGCCTGTACGCGGTCCCGGATTACGCGCTTGACCCGAACGGCGATGCGATCCCGCTCACCGCGCACATGCGGCTAGCCAACCCGCGCACCCCGCAGACCGGGTCCAGCCGGATCCTGCGCCGCGCCTACACCTACGACCGGGGCGTGGACGCTGTGGGCGACCTCGACATGGGACTGGTCTTCACGTGTTTCCAGCAAGACATCAAGCGACAGTTCGAGGCCGTGCAGACCAGGCTCATCGGCGAGCCGCTGGTCGATTACATCAGCCCATTTGGCGGCGGCTATTTCTTCGCACTCCCCGGGGTCACCGGCCCCGGGGACTTCTACGGCCGGGCGATGCTGTCATGACCTCGGCTTATCAGCGTTTCTTGCCCTGCTGTTCGCTTGCTGCACGACTCGCGGGCACCTGCTGGTCGCCCGTTACCGCCAACCTGCGACGTGGGCTGCGCGCATGCGCCGCCGGCTCCCCGCCGCTGGCACATTCAGTCCGATGACCGAGGAGGGTGATATGGGCGATGCCCAGAACAACGGCCCGGTAAAAAAGCGGGCGTGGCGCCTTCGCCGAAGGCATTACGCGGTACTCGTCACCGTGCCGGCAGTCGCAGCAGCGCTGGGGATCAGCTCGGCCTCGCTGGCGAGTTCGCCGTCCAAGCCTGCCGAGGCGGTCCCGGTCCCAGCGACGGTGTCGGCGAGCCTGTACCACGAGCCGCAGACCGCGACGCCGATCAAGCACGTTGTCGTTCTCTTCGACGAGAACGAGTCGTTTGACCACTACTTCGGCACGTACCCGTACGCGGCCAACACCGACGGCTCGCCGTTCCACGCCAAGCCGGGTACCCCGACGGTCAACGGCCTTTACACCAAGATCACCCCGAGCGGCCCGGTCGGCCCGCTGCTCACTGACAACCCCAACAGCTACAACCCCGAGCGGCTTACCCACTCCGAGGCGCTGACGTGTGACCAGAACCACGCCTACCAGCCGGAGCAGGAAGCCGCTGACGGCGGGAAGAACGACATGTTCGTTCAGGACACCCAGAGCAGCGACTGCAGCATCTCCGAGCCCGCGCTGTTCTACCAGCCCGGCCTGGTCATGGACTACTACGACGGCGACACGGTCACCGCGCTGTGGAACTACGCGCAGAACTACGCGATGAGCGACAACAACTTCGACACCGACTTCGGGCCGTCCTCACCGGGCGCGATCAACCTGGTCTCCGGCAACGACGGCGGCGGCTACGCGGTCAGCCCGACCACCGGCGCCATGGTCAGCGACCCGGGCAGCGTCGGATCGGTCGACAGCAGCGGCGTCGGCACGATTTACGGCGACCTCGACCCGGCGTACGACGACTGCTCAGATTCCAGCCACACGTCCACAAGCCCGGTTGGCGTGATGACCGGGCAGAACATCGGTGACCTGCTGAACGCCAGGCACGTCACCTGGGGCTGGTTCCAGGGGGGCTTCGCGCCGACAAGCACCAACACCGCCGGGTATGAGGTCTGCGGCTCTGAGCACGAGAACATCGGCGGCGTCGAGGTCCAGGATTACGTCCCGCACCACGACCCGTTCCAGTTCTACGCCTCCACCGCCAACCCGAAGCACCTGCCACCGACCTCGGAGGCGGCGATTGGGCGCACCGACCAGGCCAACCACCAGTACGACCTGTCGCTGTTCTACGAGACGCTGAAGGACGGCAACATGCCGGCAGTCAGCTTCCTCAAGCCCGCCGCTTATGAGAACGGGCATCCCGGGAACTCCGACCCGCTGGACGAGCAGGATTTCCTGGTCAACACCATCAACCAGATCGAGCAGTCGAAGTACTGGTCGTCAACGGCGATCATCATCACCTACGACGACTCCGACGGCTGGTACGACCACATGGCCGAGCCGATCGTGAACGGGTCCCACGACCCGTCGGTCGACGAGGCCGTGTGCGACACCACCCCGGTCCGGCTCGGCACCAGGGAGGACCGCTGTGGCTTCGGCCCGAGGCTGCCGATGGTGGTGATCTCGCCGTACACGAGGTCGAACTACGTCAGCAGCAACCTGACCGACACCGCCTCGATCATTAACTTCATCGAGGACAACTGGCTGCGCGGAGAGCGGATAGGGAACGGCTCCTACGACGCGATCTCCGGCAGCCTTGACGCGCCAGGCGGCCTGCTGGACTTCCGGGTCAGGCCGAACTTCCGTCCGGTGATCCTCGACCCGACAACCGGCGAGGTCGCCAGCACCTGGTGACCGCTGCTTCATTGCCGGCCCGCCATGCCACATGTGCGGGCCGGCAACGTTTCTGCTGCTCCGGTAGTTTGGCTGGCAGGAAACAGCAGAAGGGACATCGCGGTGACCGACACGAAGCCAGCCGCGCCGCCCGAGCAAGCGGCCGGGGCCAGGACCGGGCTGGCGCTGGCGGTCATCGTAACCGGCGTGCTGATCACCGCGGTGGACACAACGATCGTGGTGCTCGCGCTGCCAGAGATCCAGCACGCGCTGCGGATAGGGCTGTCCTCGGTGATCTGGGTGATCATCGGCTACCTGCTTGTGATCACGCTGCTGGCCACCCAGGTCGGGCGCCTGGGCGACATGCTCGGCCGGGTGCGCATGTACCGGACCGGCTTCGTGATCTTCATTGTCGGTTCCGCCCTGTGCGCGCTGGCCTGGAACGACGTGTCGATCGTGGTGTTCCGGCTGGTGCAGGGGGTTGGTGGCGCCCTGGTGACGGCGAACTCGGGTGCCGTGATAGCCGACACCTTCCCGGCCGAGCGGCGTGGCCGTGCTTACGGGTTCAACTCGATTGGCTGGAGTCTCGGCGCGGTCATCGGCGTCGTCATCGGCGGCCTGATCGTCACCTACATTTCCTGGCGCTGGATTTTCTGGATCAACGTGCCGATCGGCAGCGCGGCCTTCGTCGCCGCGCTGCGGGTGCTGCACGACCGGGGCGAGCGCCAGCACCGCCGGATCGACGTGGCCGGCATGCTGACGCTGGGCCTTGGGCTGTTCGGCGTGCTGTGGGCGATGACCAAGCTGTCCACGTCACCGGTTGACGCCGCGCTGCTTGGCTACCTGATCGGCGGCGTCGTCATGCTCGGCGTGTTCGCTGTCATCGAGCACAGGAGCGCCGAGCCCATGCTCGACCTGTCGCTGTTCCGCGTGCCCACGATGACGCCGTCGCTGTTCGCGTCGATGTTCCAGGGTCTCGGCAGCTTCGCCGTGCTGTTCCTGGTGATCATGTACCTGCAGGGTGCCCGCGGTCTGCGGCCGATCGACGCCTCGCTGCTGCTGGTCCCCGGCTACGTCCTTGGCGGTCTCGTCGGGCCATGGGTCGGCAAGATCACTGACACGATGGGGCCGGTGCTGCCCGCCACGATCGGGCTGGCCGTCCAGGCGGTGGCGTTCGTGATCTACGCGCAGCTCAGCCTGTCCAGCCCGCTGTGGCTGGTGATCGTGCCCAGCGTGATCAGCGGCGTGGGCGCGGGCGCGTTCTTCCCGGCCAACACAGCAGCGGTGATGAAGGCAGCCCCGCGGCGGGTGTTCGGCATCGCGTCGGGGATGCTGCGCACCTTCGGCAACATCGGCATGGTGTTCTCGTTCACTGTGGCGATCGTGGTCGCCGCGCACTCCATCCCCCGTGGCGTGGCGTTCGCGATCTTCGTCGGTACGACCAGCCTGCATGGGGCGATCGCGGCGCAGTTCATCGGCGGGATCCACGCCGCGTTCTACTCCGCGACCGCACTTGTCGCCATCGCCGCGGTGCTGTCGGCGCTGCGCGGCCGGCACGGGCTGGCCGGGCGCATAGCGGCGGAGGAACCGTCCGCTGGGCCAGCGCGCTCATAGCGCTGGTGGCACGTCTGTGCCCTAGTGCGCCGGTGCGCCCGGGCGGAGCCGGGTGCGAATCTCGTCGGCGCGCGGGTGCTGCAGGTCGTCCAGGATGTCCAGGGCTAGCTGCCAGGCCTCCCGGGCCGCCGGCGGCCGGCCGTCGGCGTCGTGGCTGTCCCCGAGATGGATGAGGAACTCGGCCTCGTTGAAGCGGTCACCCATCTCTCGGGAGAGGGCAACTGCCTGCTGGTAGCAGGCGATGGCCTCGGGGTACTGGCCAAGGTGGTGGCGGGCGTAGCCGATACTGTCCCAGGCAGACGCCTCGCCGTTCCGGTCGCCGAGTTCCTGGTACAGCGCCAGGGCCTGCTCGCAGCAGACCAGGGCCTGCTGGTAGTCACCGAGCTGAGCGTGGCACCAGCCGAGGTTGTTGAGGCCAACGGCCTCCCGGGGCCGGTTGCCGACGGACCGGTGCAGTTCCAGCGCCTGCATGTCGTGCGCGAGCGCCTCCTCGTACCGGCCCAGTACGTCGAGGACCATGCCGAGGTCGGCGTGGGCAACGCCCTGCCCGGCGCGGTCGCCGAGCTGCCGGTACAGCTCCAGCGCCTGCCCGGCGTGAGTACGGGCGTCCTGGTAGGAGCTGAGCATGACGCTGGTGTGAGCCAGGCCGCGCTGGGCCCGCGCCTGCGCCGACACCTCACCCAGCCGCCGGGCGGCGGCCAGAGCTTCTTGCTGGGCGCCCGCGCTGTCGTGCCAGTAGCCCCGCCAGACCTGGAAGTCCAGCAGGGCTTCCGGGAGCTGCCAGGCGTGGGTGTCGAACCCGGTGCTGGCGGCCTGGGCGACGGTGGCGAGCAGCACCTGGTGCTCCGCTTCGAACCACGTCATCGCCTGCTCGCGGCCGGTGATGATCTCCGGTACCACCCCGGGCTTGGC
>Ga0335074_10013117_pt1 | contig 11641 bp, 3 predicted proteins | sample Lox_Sample_23_FD_206715 | JGI IMG/M metagenome (GOLD analysis project Ga0335074, IMG submission 206715) | Soil microbial communities from Loxahatchee National Wildlife Refuge, Florida, United States - Lox_Sample_2.3 | ecosystem: Environmental > Terrestrial > Soil > Wetlands | place: USA: Florida...
GGATCGTCGGGATCTCCGGGCTGAGATCGGCTATCTCCGTGTGCAATTCCTTCAGGATCGGGTCCATGAAGGCGGTGTGCGACGCGACCTCCATGTTGACCCGCCGCGCAAAGCGGTTCTGCGCGCTCACCGCGGCGATCACCGCGTCGACCGGCACCACCGGGCCCGCGATCACCGTCTCTTTCGGTGAGATATAGCCCGCCACACTGACTTCGGGATAGTCGGCGATCAACGCCTCGGTGGCCTCGGCGTCGAGCTTGAGCAGCCCGACCGCGCCCTGCCCCGCCAGGTTCGACATCAACCGCGAACGGTGCGCGATCAGCCTCAGTCCGTCGGTGACGCTCAGCGCACCGGCCACGACCGCGGCGGACACCTCGCCCATCGAATGCCCGATCACCGCGTCGGGGTGCACGCCGTAGGAACGCCACAATTCGGTCAGCGCCAATTGCAACGCCATCAGCACCGGCTGGACCTGCGCGTCGCCGCTGATCGACTCGCCGTCGGCGATCACCTGCTGCAGCGAAAACCCAACCTGCTCAACGAAAATGGGCTCCAGCTCGGCGATCGCCTCGGCAAACACCGGCTCGTCGGCGAGAAGTTGCCGGCCCATGCCCGCCCAATGCGACCCCTGACCCGAGTACACGAACACCGTCCCGGGATTGCACGGTCCGTCGTGCGGGGTTACGACGCCTTCGACCGGCCGGCCCTCGGCCAGCGCCCGCAGCCGGGCCACCGCCTGGGCGCGGTCACGGGCGCAGACGGTGGCGAACTGAGGGTGCCGCTCGCGGTGGTAGTTCAGCGTGTGCGCGACGTCGGGCAGCCGCACGCCCGCGCCGTCGCCCTCCAGCCATTCGGCCAGCGACGCGGCCAGCGACGCGATGCGCTCCGGCGTCTTGCCCGACAACACCAGCGTCGTCACCGCGGGATCGGCCTCGCGGATGACCGGCACCGAAGCCGGCGCCTGTTCGATCACCGCGTGTGCGTTGGTGCCACCGAACCCGAACGACGAAACACCGGCCCGCCGCGGATGCGGCTTCTCGGGCCAGTCCTGTTGCTCGTCAACTACTTTCAGCCGCAACTGGTCGAACGCGATGTGCGGGTTGGGGGTGTGGAAGTGCAGGTTCGCGGGGATGGTTCCGCGTTGCACGGCGAGCACCGCTTTGATCAGACCCGCCACCCCGGCCGCGGCCTCGAGATGGCCGAGATTCGATTTGACCGTGCCGATCAACAGCGGCGCGTCCTCGGGGCGGCCGCGGCCCAACACCGTGCCCAGGGCCCGCGCCTCGATGGGGTCACCGAGCAGCGTTCCAGTCCCGTGCGCCTCGACGTAGTCCACTTCATTCGCCGGCACACCCGAGTTGGCGTACGCCGACCGCAGCACCGCGATCTGGGCGGCGGGGTTCGGTGCCAGCAGGCCGTTGGACCGGCCGTCCTGGTTGACCGCCGATCCCCGCACCACCGCCAGCAACCGATCGCCGTCGCGCACCGCGTCACTGAGCCGCTTGAGCACGACGACCCCGCAGCCCTCGCCGCGGACGAAGCCATCGGCATCCGCGTCGAATGCATGGCAGGCGCCGGTCTGCGACAACGCGCCGGTTTGGTCGAACGCCCGAACGACCGCGGGCGCCAACATAATGTTCACGCCGGCCGCCAGGGCAACATCGGAGTCCCCGAGCCGCAGGCTCTGGCACGCCAGATGCAGCGCGACGATCGAGGACGAGCATGCGGTGTCGACGGTGACCGACGGGCCGCGCAGGTCCAGGAAATACGACAGCCGGTTGGCGATAATGCTCAGCGCGCCACCGGGATTGTTCCAGGCGTCGACTCCTGCCAGGTCCAGTGCCGACACGACGCCGTAGTCGGTGTAGCACGCGCCGGCGAACACCCCGGTCTGCGACCGGCGCAGCGAGCCCGGCGGGATACCCGCGTGTTCCAGTGCCTCCCAAGCGACTTCGAGCAGCATGCGCTGCTGCGGGTCCATCTTCACCGCTTCGCGGCTGGAGATGTCGAAGAACTCGGCGTCGAAGGCGTCGATGTCGTCCATGAACGCCCCGAAGCGGGTGGTGCGGGCGAGCGTCGCCGCGACCTCGGGGGTGCCGTCGTCGAACGGCGCCCAACGTTCCGCCGGCACCTCGGTCACCGCGGACTTGCCGTCGCAGATGAATTGCCAGAACTGTTCGGGCCCGAAGATGCCGCCGGGGAACCGGCAGCCCAGGCCGACCACCGCGATCGGCTCGTCCAAGTGGCCGCGGTCGGGCTCGATATCCGCTTCGGCGGCGTCGGGCTCCGAGCCGCTCAGAAACCGCGCCAGGTCGGCGATCGACGGGTGCTGCCAGAACTCGACGGGCGACACCTTGCGACCGAGCAGTTCGGTCAGCTCGCCGGAGAGCACCACGGCGTCGCGCGAGCCCAGACCCAGGTCGCTCATCGACGCGTCGAAGTCGATGTCGTAGGGGCTGCAGCCGACGTTGGTGACCAGGTAGTCGGCCAGCCAGTGTCGAAGGGCTCCCTCGTCGAACGAAGACGTCATGACCCGACCTTCAGTCGGCTGAATCCATTCGTCCGGTGGCGGCCCATCAGATACCCCTCTCACTACCAGCCGGAGCCGACTCCACGCTGTCGAACAACTCACCCAGGACGCCGCCGTCCGAGTCCCCCAGCATCTCGACGTCGGTCTCCGATTCTGTTTGCGGTACCAGCTTTTTGGCGAGATGCCCAGCCAGCGCCACGACCGTCGGATAGTTGAAGAGCATGGTCGCCGACAACTCGATGCCGACGAACTGCTCGGTCTCCCGACGCACCGACATCGCCATCACAGAGTTCATGCCCAATTCCGCGAACGGCCGGTCCAGCTCGAGCTCGGACTCCGGCATGTGCAGTTCGCGGGCCAGGATAGCCCGCAGGCCGGTCTGCAGTTCGCTGAGCACATCCTCGGCGGGCAGCTGCGACCACGCCGGCGTCGCCTGCTGCGGTTCGGGATCCGTGGACACATCGGCCGACGGCAGCGGAGCCATCACGGCCTGCGCGACGTCGTAGCGCTCCAGGTGCTCCCACGCGGCGAAGGCCTCGTCCGGGCTGACCGGACGTGAACCCAGCCGTTCGAGCTCCTGCAGCGCGATCTGGGCGTCGGCGCCGAAGCCGAGTCCGCGCCAGGCCACCCAGTCCAGGCTGACGGTGTGGCAGCCCTGCCCGTGCCGGTACCGGGCCAGGCCGTCGAGGTAGGCGTTGGCCGCCGCGTAGGCGCCCTGGCCCGGGACACCGAACACCGCGCCGGCGGCGGCAGTCATGAACAAGAAATCGAGGCTACCCGGCGGAAAAACCTGGTGCAAAGCCTGCGCACCGGCGACCTTCGGCCACACGGTGCGCCGCAGACGGCTTTCGTCGAGCTCGGTGAACAGCTCGGCATCCGTGATGCCGGCGCCGTGCACGACGCCGCGGATCGGCGGAGCGCCCTCGGCGTCGCGCTTGGCCAGCAGGGCCTGCACGGCGTCGATCGACCCGATGTCCAGTGCGACGGCTTCGACGGCGACGCCGCGCGCCTCCAGCGCGCGGATGGCAGTGATCTTGTGCCGAGTGTCGGCGTCGATGGCCTCGTTGTCCCAGTCGCGTCGCGGGGGCAACGCGGTGCGACCGGCCAGGATCACCCGGCGTGCGCCGCGGTCCGCGAGCCAGCCGGCCGTCAGCAGACCCAAGGCACCCATGCCGCCGGTGATCAAGTAGGCCGCATCGGGCCGGCACCGCAACGGCTCGCGGGTCGGCTCACCGGACACCGACCCCAGGACCTGGGTTAGCAATTCGCTGTCGCGCAGCGCGAGGATTGACTTCGTCGGCGTGCGCAGGACCTTCGCCAGTGCCGGCAGCTGATCGGCAATGTCGGCACCGTCCGGCAGATCGACCAATCCGCCCCACAACTGCGGCTGCTCGGCCCGGATCACCCCGGCGGTTCCCCATAGCGGGCTCTGCGCCACCGCGGCGGCCGAATTTCCCTCGCGCACACCGCGAGTGACGATCCATAGCCGCGCCGGGTGGTTGTCGTCGCGCTCGGCCAGGCCCCGGACCAGCTCCGCCAGTTCCAGTGACACCCGCACAGCGAACTCGGAATCGGCCTCGCCGGAACGGGATTCGGTGCTATAGAGCACATATCGCGCTTCGGTGGGGGCGGCCGCCGAGTAGCCGGCGCGGGTCAGCCCGTCGCGCAGCGAGCCGGCAAATCCGCCATCGCCCAACAGCGCGACGGTGCTCGGGCCGTCAGGCGAGTCGGCATGCTCCTCGTCAGGCGAGAAGGGTTGCCAGTCGATGGCGTGCACCATCGTGGCGGGATCGTCGCTGCCGCCGGCCACCGCAGACGTGGCGGTGGCGTCCACCGCCGCATAACGCAGCCCGCGAATATCGATGCAGGCGCGGCCATCCGGCGACGTCAGCGTGATGTCGACGATGAGCTCGTCCTCGTTGCCGCCGCGCCTCAGCACCTCGACGCAGCCGTGCGGCCCGGCGAGTTCGGCGTCGAACCGGACGCTGGCCATCTCAGCCGGAACCATCAGGCGCGGGTTGGCGCTGTCCAGCAGTCGACCGAGGTGAATGGCGGCGTCGAGCAGCGCAACCGCCGAGGCTTTGGACAGCTCGACGTCGGCCTGCAGTTTGCCCGCCGCCGATCGGCAGGAACCGATCGACCAGCCGAACGGGCGGCCCTCGCTGCCCCAGGTCTGCCAGAACGTGGTGACCGCTTCGTCGCTGAACTCGGCGTCGCCGGCGTCATGCACCGCGTCGCCCGAAATGCCTGCTTTGTCACGGTCTTCGAGCGTGCGCGCGATTCGCGCGCCGACGTGCCTGACCCAGTGCTGGCCGCCGCCTTGCTCGGTCGGGCCCGCCGTACTCGACGACACGGTGACCGACTCGCCGTCGGCGACCACCTGAATGGTCCGCGGCTCGTCGACGACGATCGGATAGTCAAAGCGGATGTCGGACACGATCGATGCGTCGCACTGTGCCGCTGCCGTCGAAAGGGTCTGCAACAGAACCGAAATCGGGACTATCTCGACACCGTTGTTGTGGTGCGAGCCGGGATACGGCTTGGTCGTCGGCGCCAGTCGCGCCTGCCACAGATGCGTCGGCGGCGTGGTGGCGACGGGGATGTGCTGACCGAGCAAAGTGCCTGGCTTGGGCGCGGATTCCGCGGACTTCACATAGTCCTCGGCGTTGATCCAGTGGTGGGTGTGATGCCACGGCGTGCCCGGCAGAACTGGATGCGGCTCGGGTGGGTGCGGCGTCTCGGGCGCACGCCCGACGTATGTGCTGTTGAGGCTGCTGTGGAAGCTGACGGTGTCATCGCCCTTGCGCGACAACGTCCCGATGCTGTGGTGGTGCACGGATTCCAGCGTCTCGGTGACGGCGTGCGTCAGCGTGGGATGCGGGCTGATCTCGACGAACGTGGCGTGCTGCTCGGCGGCCGCGCTGATGGCTTGGTGCAACCGCACCGGCTGGCGCACGTTCGCGACCCAGTAGTCGGCGTCGAACAACGGCGCGACACCCGGGTCGGCGACGGTGGAGATGAACGGAATCTTCGGCGCCTGCGGCGTCAAACCCGCCAGCGCGGAACGCAATTCGGGCAGGATCGGGTCCATCAGCGCGGTGTGCGAGGCGACCTCCATGTTCACCCGCCTGGCGAACCGCTCTTGCGCACTCACCGCGACGATCGCCGCGTCGACCTGCTCCACCGTTCCGGCGACGATGGTCTGCCGCGGCGAGAGGTATCCGGCCAGGCTCACCTCGGGATAGTCGGCCAGCAACTGCTCGGCCGCCTCGGCGTCCATCTCCAGCAGCGCCACCGCGCCCTGGCCGGCAAGCCGCGACATCAGCCGCGAGCGGGTCCCGATCACTCGCAGGCCCTCGTCGACGCTGAGCGCCCCGGCCACGACCGCCGCGGTCACCTCCCCCATCGAATGGCCAATCACCGCATCGGGTTCCACGCCGTAGGACCGCCACAGCTGGGTCAGCGCCAACTGCAACCCCATCAGCACCGGCTGGACCTTCGCATCTCCGGTAACCCGCTGGCCCTCGGCCAGCACCTGCTGCAGCGAGTACCTCATGTGCTTAACGAACAGCGGCTCCAACTCGTCGACCGCGGCGGCGAACGCCGGCTCGTCGACCAGCAACTGCCGACCCATGCCGGCCCACTGCGAGCCTTGGCCCGAATAGACGAAGACCGTGCCCGGCTTGCACACCCCGTCGTGCGGACCGACCAGGCCGATCGCCGATTGGCCGGCTGCCAGTGCCTGCAGCCCGGCCACCGCCTGGGCGCGGTCGCGCGCGCACACCGTGGCGAAAGTCTTGTGTTGGGTGCGGTGATGGTTCAGGGTGTGGGCGACGTCGACCAGTGGCACGGCGGCGCCGTCGCCGGTCATCCAGTCCGCCAGCACGGCGGCGGTGGAGGCGATCCGCGCCGGCGTCTTGCCGGAGATCACCAGCGTGCTGATCACCGGATCCGGTTGTGCCGCAGGCACTTCAGCGGCCGGTGCTTCTTCGACGATCACGTGGGCGTTGGTGCCGCTGACCCCGAACGACGACACCCCGGCTCGCCTCGGCCGGTCGACCGCGGGCCACGGCATGCCGTCGGCGGCGATGGTGAACCGCGACGCGCCTTCGACGGCGTTCGGAGTGAGCTCGGTGAAATGCAGATGCGGCGGAACGAAGCCGTGTTGCACGGTGAGCACGGCCTTGATGAAACCGGCGATGCCGGCGGCCGACTCCAGATGCCCCAGGTTGGTCTTCACCGAGCCCAACACCAACGGCGCGGAGCCGTCGCGCTCGCCGAAGACCTGGTCCAGCGCGCCCAACTCGATCGGATCGCCGAGCGCGGTGCCGGTGCCGTGCGCCTCGATGTAGTCGATCTCCGATGGCTCCAACCGGGCCGCGGCCAGCGCCGCCCGCAGCACGGCCTGCTGGGCGGGACCGCTGGGCACCGTCTGCCCGCTGCTGGGCCCGTCCTGGTTGACGGCCGAGCCACGCACCACGGCTAGCACCGAGTCGCCGTCGCGCTGGGCGTCGCTGAGTCGCTTGAGTACCACGACCCCGCAACCCTCGCTGCGGACGTAACCGTTTGCACTGGCATCAAACGTCTTGCAACGCCCGTCGGGCGCCAACATTCCCCACCGCGAGGTGGCGACGCTGTTGTCCGGGGTCAACATCAGGTTGACGCCGGCCACCAACGCCTGGTCGCTTTCCCGCCGGCGCAGGCTCTGGCAGGCCAGGTGGACGGTGACCAGGGACGACGAACACGCGGTGTCGAGCACCACCGCCGGGCCGTGCACACCCAGGAAATACGACAGCCGGCCCGCGGCGAAGTTCGCGGCGTTGCCGAAGGGGACGTGCGGGTCGAGTTCTTCGGGCGGCAGGCTGCCGATCAGCTCCATGGCGTAGTCGTGCGTGGTCATCCCGACGAACACCGAGGTCTGCGTGCCACGGATGGCCGACGCGGTGATGCCCGCGTTTTCCAGTGCCTCCCAAGTGACTTCGAGCAACAGCCGCTGCTGGGGGTCCGTCGCAGCCGCCTCGCGCGGGGACAAACCGAAGAAGTCGGCGTCGAATTCGCTCGGTCGCCACGTCGTCAGGAAACCGCCGTCGCGGCTGCAGATCGTCCCGGGCGCGCTGTGGTCGTCCGAGTAGAACGCGTCGGCGTCCCACCGCTCCGACGGAACCTCGATGATGCCGCTGCCACCGTTGTCCAGCAGCTGCCAGAACTGCGCGGGCGTGTCCGCGCCGCCGGGAAAACGACAGCCGATGCCCACCACGGCGATCGGCTCGGTGTCACCCTGTTCGGCGATCGCCAGGCGAGCCGTCAGGTCATCGATCTTGCGTAAGGCCTCGGTGATGATCGCGCGACGGTCCGACGGTGCAGCAGTCATCGCGCTCCCCCCGGTCTATCGGAAAGTTTTTGCATTAGTTCACCGTGTGCGAGATACCCTCCCCCGCCCACGGATGTCATCCGGGCGTGTCCGGTTGGATTACCTCGTCGCGCCGAGAGCCTTCAGCGCAGCTGGAGTGATCGATGTTACCGGCCCCTGACGGTCGCCGGGCGTTCGCCCCCTGCACAGCGGGTATGAAAATTTCGGTTGATGACATTGGCTCTACTCCCGCTGCGGTGTAAAGCCGTCGGGATCCCACTAGTCGGGCCTGTCGGCGTAGCCGATCGACCTCATGCGGTGGAATCCAAACGACTGAACTCATCCTGCCGATAGACCTCGACGCACGAGGAACGGCGGATCTTGCCGCTGGTGGTGATCGGAATCGAGCCGGGCGGAACCAGCACCAGATCGGCCACCCTCAGCCCGTGTGACTTCGAGATCGCCGACGTCACTTCCGCTCGCACGGCACGGAGTCGCTGCTGCATCTCCTCGGAGTCGCCCCGGTGCTTCATCTCGGCGATGACGATCAGCCGCTCGGTGCGGCCTTCCTCGATCGAGATCGCCGCGACCCGGCCGCCGCTGATCTCCTGCGTCGTCGCCTCGATGTCGTCGGGGTAGTGGTTGCGCCCGTCGACGATCAGCAGATCCTTGATGCGGCCGATGATGAACAGCTCGCCGTCGTAGATGACACCCAGGTCGCCGGTGCGCAGCCAGGGCCCCAGCGGCGTGCCGGCAGTCGGCTCGACCAGCTGGCCGCCGAACGTCCGCTGGGTTTGTTGCGGTTTGCGCCAGTAGCCGTTGGCGATGTTGTCGCCGTGCAGCCAGATCTCACCGACCATGCCCGCCGGGTTCTCCACCCGAGTCTCGGGGTCGACGATGCGGATCGTGGACGCGCGCGGCGTGCCCACGCCGACCAGCTCGACCCCGCTCGCGTTGTCGCAGGCTTCGGCGTGGCCGGCCGACAGCTTCTCGTAGTCGAACGTGGCCACCGTCGGAGGCCGCCCCGGACCGGACGAGTTCACGTACACCATCGCCTCGGCCAAGCCGTACGACGGCTTCAACGACTCGGCCGGGAAGCCGAACTTCGAAAACCGGTCGATGAAGCGCCGGATCGTGGCCGCGTGAACGCGCTCGCTGCCAGACAGGATCGTGTGCACGCGCGTCAGGTCGAGGCCGGCCATGTCTTCGTCGGTGGTCCGTCGCGCGGCCAGCTCGAAGGCGAAGTTCGGCACCGCGGTGAAGACCCGGCTGTGCACGGCCATCTGCTGCACCCAGCGGGCCGGGCGCTGCAAGAACGCCATCGGGCTCATCAGCACCGAGTGCAGACCCATCGTCAGCGCTCCGGTAATGCCGAGCAGCAGACCCATGTCGTGGTAGACGGGCAGCCAGGACACCAGCGTGGTGTCCGATGGCGGGATCATCCCCTCGGCCTCGAAGTAGTCTTCCCGGACCTGCTGGCAGTTGGCCAGGATGTTCTTGTGGGTGACCACCACGGCCGCCGGCGAGCGAGTCGAACCGGAGGTGTACTGCAGCACGGCGGTTTTGGTCCGCGGCGCCGCGGGGGCCTGGAAGTTCGGCGGACCGTCGAGGTCGAGGGAGTCGATCTCGATCAGTGCCGGCGGCTTGCCGGGCAGCGACCGGGCGCAGCCGACAACGTCGTCAACGGCTGTAGATGTCGTCAGCAGCACCGTGGGCGCGCAGTCTTGCAGGGCCGCGGTGGCCCGCTCGTCGTGCGCACCGAACTGCGGGACGGGCAGCGGGACCGCGACGAACCCGGCCTCCAACGCGGCGTAAAAACCAACGACGTAGTCCAGCCCCTGATGCGCGAGGACGGCGGCACGGTCCCCCGGTGATCCGTACGACGCCACCTCGGCTGCGAGCGCCTGCACGCGGCCGTAGAGCTCAGACCAGGTCAACATTTGGGAATATCCGGCGGGATCGAGCTCGTAATCGATGTACGTGTACGCCGGTGCATCCGGTTGCTGCCGGGCCCAGTCCCGCAGTACCGCAGGAATAGAAGCTTCAGTTACAGCCATCGGGACACCACCCCTTTAGATCTAGAGCCCCGAACACCAACCACAAGGGCGCTTGTGATGCGAGAGATTAACAGGGGCCTCGTACTTCTCGGACCAAAAACCCAAGAATGTAATACGCGCGACAAACAGAGGCTCCGTTCCCGCGAGCGTCGTTGCTGGGACCATAGGTTTGCTATGACGATCACGTCTGGATGTATCTACTCACCAGCCGCGCCATCAAAACCTTACCCGACGGTCAGTTAAATCGCATAACCCGGAATAGGTAAGCACTTGACCCAAACTTTGCCGTGGTGGCGGCGGGTAGCCAGCCGGGGGTGTGCCATCGAACACCAGCTGAGCGGCGGTTCCGGCCTTGGCCTGACCAGGTGAGCGGTCAAGATCCGGCGCGCAATACGGTTGCGGACGCGGTTTGCTGGCGGTGACCACGCCGGATGCTCAAATGTGAAGATGTTCACTCTCGCTACGACACGCCCAGACCGGCAGGCGCTGGCGCGTCGGCCCGCGTCGTCGCGGACATTACGTCGGGCCGCGCTGTCCAATTAATCGGAATCAAAGTCCAATTATTTGGCATTATGCATCCTCGGCCACGAATAGCGCCGTTATTTACCGACGCTAATTGGAGGCACAGATAACTCACAACAATCGCTTTACCGACGGTTAACTTAACTCCGGCAAGACACCAAGATCTTGTTCTCGATAAGGCCAACCAACTCGGCTATGTGGTCGCTGAGATAAAAATGGTGACCCGGAAAAGCCCGTATACCGAACTCCGATGTCGTTCGCTCCGACCAGGGCAACACCTTCGCGTACGTCGCGACTTCGTCTTCGTCGCCCAGGAACGCGTCGATCGGGCACGACAATCTCTCCTCGGGCGGCACGTCGTACTTCGAGATCGCCTTCAGCCCCCGAAGCGTCGGCAGGATCTTGGCCGCAAATTCTTCGTTCTCCAAAAACTCCGGATTCACACCGGTCATCTCGCTCACCGCGTCGAGCAGGCCACGGTCCGACTCCGGAATGTGCTCGTAGCCGACCCGGCCCGGTGCCGCGCACGCCGATACGAACAGCGCGGCGATCGGGCTGCCCTGCGCCTCGAACCGTCGAGCGACCTCGAACGCCAACAGCCCGCCCATGCTGTGGCCGAAGAAGGCGACTTTGTCATTGGGGTCATCTGGCGGCGTGAGCATCCGGCAAACCTTGTCGGCAAGATCAGGAATGCTGGTAAATGATCCGAGGTCGTGACTACCGCCACGTCCCGGATAGCGAACCGCGATGCGCTTGATGTCACTGGCAAACGCTTTGGCGAAGGGCACGTAATACTCGGCCGATCCGCCGGCGTGCGGAAAGATGTAAAGCCTTGGCGGTTGCCCAGTCACGCGGCAACGATACAGTCCCCGACTCCGCCGCCGAAGGCACGCCGCGACGACGACCGACAACACGTTTTGTCGCCCGAGAAGTCCGCGTCGAAGTCGGATTCAGCGTCGGTCGCCGGCTCGCGCCGACGACGTCAAAAGCTGAGAAAAACCTGGGATATTAGCGGGCAGTTTCCGGCGGACATCGTTTCGTCGATTGGGTATCGCTGCGGCCAAAAAAAGCTTACGATTTCTCCGCCATCACGTGTGGCAGTCGCTCTAGGGGAGGTCAATCCAAACGCCCGATCTGAAGGTAGTCTTTCTCTTTAGTGTCGGCGGGGTTAGCAGGAGGTTG
>Ga0335074_10013118_pt1 | contig 11641 bp, 8 predicted proteins | sample Lox_Sample_23_FD_206715 | JGI IMG/M metagenome (GOLD analysis project Ga0335074, IMG submission 206715) | Soil microbial communities from Loxahatchee National Wildlife Refuge, Florida, United States - Lox_Sample_2.3 | ecosystem: Environmental > Terrestrial > Soil > Wetlands | place: USA: Florida...
TTCCCGATACAGGACGTTCGCAACTTCCGCTTGGGGTCGTACCCCGCCCGTCGGCAGGTTCCTGGCATTCATCGCGGAACGGTCCGTCGAATCGAGAGGCAACGCCTGCGATCAGGGCATCGTCTCGCCGGCGGCCAGTGCGAGGAGTTTCGTCACGTAGGGCGCGAAAGAGCGCGCCGTCTCGACGTGGAAGACCTCAGGGCCGGTGCGCCAGAGGACGATCTGCGCCTTCGCGAACACCGTGCGCGTACACATCCCGAGCGGGAAGGGCGCCGGATCGAGGTCGAGCGGACAGCCGGCATTCAACGCCTGGGCGGCGCGCGATCCACTCACCTCGAACGCGACGAACGCGTGACTCACCTCGACCAGCGAGTGAGCCATGCCGGCGAGCGCATGGCGTAGGAGCTCGGCCGTTTGCCCCGCCTCATCCTCAGGTCCGATCAACAGCCGCTCGTCGGGTCCCAACCAGAGCGCCGCCCAGTTGCCGTCGCAGACGGCCCGACAGGGCGTTTCGCCGGGCGGTAGACCCAGCGCGCGCGCCGCGGCGGAGATCACCTGTGAGCCGCCGCGCAACACGTGGCGCGAAGCGGGAGGCAACTGTCGGAGGATCGGGCTCGATGCCAGGATCTGCGGTTGCCGTGCGGCGGATGCATCAACCATTGAGGCGGCTCCCCTGCGGGTCGTAGAAGACGGCGGAAGCAACCTGCACCGCGACATCACCCTCGGGCATCGGGACGTAGAGTGTCTCGCCGATCCGTGAGCGCCCACCGCTCAGCAGGGCGAGCGCGATCGAGCGGGCGAGCGTCGCGCTGTGGTAGGAGGAGGTCACGTGGCCGATGGGGCGCTCCGCGGCCGTGCGCGGCCGGCCCGATGCGACCTGCGCGCCTTCCTCGAGAACATGCTGCGGATCGCGGGTGAGGAGTCCGACGAGCTGCTTGCGGTCGGGCGCGGTCATCGCGGGACGCTGCAGCGAGCGCTTGCCGACGAAGTCAGGTTTGCTCTTGCCGATGGCCCAGGAGAGCCCCGCATCGTCGGGCGTCACGGTGCCGTCGGTTTCCTGGCCGACGATGATGTAACCTTTCTCGGCGCGCAGCACGTGCATCGCCTCGGTGCCGTACGGGGTGATTCCGTGCGGCCGCCCGGCTTCGTAGATCGCCTGCCAGACGGCTAGGCCGAAGTCCGCCGGAACATTGACCTCGAACCCGAGCTCGCCCGTGAAGCTGACGCGCATTAGAAGCAGCGGTACCCCGCAGATCCGCCCGCGCGCCACGCTCATGTGAGGCATGGCCGCGGCCGAGATATCCAGACCCTCCACGAGCGGCTCCAACACCCGCCGGGCATTCGGGCCCTGCACGGCGATCACCGCCCATTGCTCGGTGGTGGAGGTGAGCCACACCTCGAGATCCGGCCACTCCGTCTGACGGTAGTCTTCCATGAGGGCGAGAACGCCGGCGGCGCCTCCCGTGGTCGTCGTGACGTGAAAGCGATCTTCCGCGAGGCGCGCGACGACGCCGTCATCGTAAATGAAGCCATCGTCCCGCAGCAGAATGCCGTAGCGGCAGCGCCCGACCGCGAGGCTCGTCCAGGCGTTGGCATACATCCGGTTCATGAAAGTCGTGGCGTCCCTGCCGACCACCTCGATCTTGCCCAGCGTCGAGCCATCGAAGATGCCGCAGTGCCCACGTACCGCGAGGCACTCGCGCGCCACGGCCGCATGCAGATCCTCCCGGTCACGGGGAAAGTGGCGCGCCCGCTTCCATGCGCCGACGTTCTCGAACACCGCGCCCTGGCTCACGGCCCAGGCGTGCATCGGCGTGGTCCTCACCGGATCGAACAGCTCGCCGCGCGCGAATCCGGCGAAGCTGCCGAAGCTCACCGGCGTGTAGGGCATGCGGAATGTCGTGAGCCCGACCTCGGGCATCGACTTCTCGAGCTCGCGGGCGACGATCGCGAGCGCGTTGATGTTGGATGTCTTGCCCTGGTCGGTTGCCATCCCGGTGGTCGTGTAGCGCTTGACGTGCTCGATCGAGCGGAAGCCCTCCCGGGCCGCGAGCGCGAGATCCCGCGACGTGACATCGTTCTGCCAGTCGACGAAGGCCTTGCCCGGACGGGCACCCGGTGGCTGCGCGAGCGCCCCGAGATGGCCCGCGGCGAAGCTCTCGGGTGACGGCGATTCCGGGATGACGCCGACCAGCCGGAAGCCTGCATCGCCCGCGGCGGTGAGTCCGGCGCGGGCGCCATCCCGGACCGCCGCAGCGAGCGAGAACACTCCCCGGCAGGCGCCGGCGGAGCGGACGCGTTCGGTGGCTAGCGCTGGCAGGAAAGCCCCGAGGCTCTCGTCCCAGGTCAGCTTGCCGCGCGACTGCGAGAACAGATGCACGCTCGGGGTGAGCCCCCCTGACATCAGAACCAGATCGCAGGGGATGCGCCGGGCCGGTCCAGCCGGGCGACCTGACGGATCCAACTTCTGGATGCGGATGCCATCCACTCGGAGCCGGCCGGAGGTGGCGAGAACGGTGGCATGTGTCTCGATGGCTAGACCCGCGCGCCGTGCCGCCTCGGGCAGCGCACCCTCGGGCGGAGCCCCCCGCACGTCGACGATCGTAATCGCGGCGCCGGCCCGGTGCAGATCGAGCGCGGCGCGATATCCCTCATCGCAGGCGCTCACCAGGACGACACGGGAGCCCGCGAGGACACCATACCGGTTGAGATAGGTTCGGGCAGCCGCGGCGAGGAGAATTCCCGGCCGGTCGTTGCCCGGGAAGACGAGCGGGCGCTCGATCGCACCGGTTGCGAGCACCACCTCGCGCGCGCGCACCTGCCATTGCCGCTCGCGCGGCTGGTTGGGGTCGGGCCGGTCGAGATGATCGCTCAGTCGTTGATTGAGCCCGAGGAGATTGTGCGGGAAGTAGCCGAAGGCGGTCGTGCGCGCGAGCAGCGTGACGCGCGGGTGGGAGGCGAGCGTCTGCACGGTACGAGTGAGCCAGCCCTCAGCAGACTCCCCCTCGATCGTCGCGGAAGAATCGCCGATCGGCTCCGAGAGCAGCGAGCCGCCTAGTTGCGGCTGCTCATCGCAGAGGATCACTCGTGCGCCGCTTGCCGCCGCCGCCGCCGCGGCGGCAAGTCCCGCCGGGCCCGCACCGACCACGAGGACATCGCAGTGCGCAAATCGATTCGAATAGCCATCGGGATCGGGCTGCTCGGGAGCGCGTCCGAGACCCGCGGCGGCACGGATCTTCGGCTCGTAAAGCCGCCGCCAGGCGCTCCGCGGCCACATGAAGGTCTTGTAGTAAAAGCCCGCGGGAATGAAAGGCGAGAGCAAACCGCTCACCGCGCCGAAATCGAGCTCGAGGCTCGGCCATCGATTCTGACTCTGCGCCGCGAGACCCTCGTAAAGCTCGACCTGCGTCGCCCGTAGGTTCGGTGTGACGCGGGCAGAATCCCGCCGCACGGTCACGAGGGCGTTCGGCTCCTCGGCGCCGGCGCCGAGGATGCCCCGTGGCCGGTGGTATTTGAAGGAGCGCCCGAGCAGATGCACGCCATTGGCGAGAAGGGCCGAGGCGAGTGTGTCGCCGGCGAGGCCGGTGTAGAGACGGTCGTCGAATCTGAAACGCAGCGGTCGGCCGCGGTCGACTCGGCCGCCCTTGGCCGCACGAAATGCGCCGCTCATCGCCGTTCGCCCCGTGCGCGCTCGAGCGCCGCGGCAGGCGGCGGCTCGCCTACCCGATACGTTGTGAGGAAGTCATCGCTGCGGGTGTCCCGCAGGGCGTTGAAGAATCGGCCACAGCCGTGGGTATGACGCCAGCGCTCGGCATGAACACCCTTGCTGTTATCGCGCCAATAGAGGAACTCGACCCACTGCTCATCGGAGCACTCGGCGGGGTTGCTGGGACGGGCGATGTGCGCCTGCCCGCCATAGACGAACTCGAGCTCAGGACGCACGCCGCAGTAAGGACAGTCGATCAGCAACATCTGCTAGTCAACCTCTCAATGTCAGAGCGGCAGCGGAGCAAGCGGCCGCAGGCGAGTTTTTCCCATAAATCAATGTGCGACCGCCGCCGCCGCCGCCTCATCGATGAGCCGGCCTTCGCGAAAGCGCTCGAGGGTGAACGGTGCGTTGATCGGATGCGGCTCATCGCGCGCGATCGTCCAGGCGAAGAGGTGCGCCGAGCCCGGAGTCGCCTTGAAGCCCCCGGTGCCCCAGCCGCAGTTGACGTACAGGCCGGGCACCGGTGTCTTGCCGACGATCGGCGAGCGGTCGGGGCTGACATCGACGATGCCGCCCCAGTTCCTCAGCATCCGCATGCGACGGAACATGGGGAAGAGCTCGCAGATCGCCTCGAGCGCGTGGCTCGGGATGTGCAGCGCGCCGCGCTGTGTGTACGAGGTATAGGCGTCGGTACCGGCGCCGATGACCAGCTCGCCCTTGTCCGACTGGCTGATGTAGGCGTGGATGGTGTTCGACATGACCACGCAGGGAAAGATGGGCTTCACGGGCTCGGAGACCAGCGCCTGCAGCGGATAGCTCTCGAGCGGCAACCGCACCCCGGCCATCTTTAGAATGACGCTCGAGTGTCCCGCCGCGGAGACACCGATTTTTGGCGCCTTGATCAGACCGCGGGTGGTCTCGACGGCCTCCACCGCGCCGGCACCGTTGCGGCGAATGCCGGTGACCTCGCAATTCTCGATGATGTCGACGCCGAGCGCGTCGGCCGCGCGCGCATAGCCCCACGCGACGGCGTCGTGCCTCGCGGTTCCGCCGCGCCTCTGGAAGGCCGCACCGAGCACCGGATAGCGGATGCCTTCCGTCTGCAGCAACGGGCAAATGGCCCGCGCCTCCTCGGGCGTGAGCCATTCGTTGTCGACCCCGTTGGCGCGGTTGGCGTGCACGTGGCGCTTGAACACCTGCGCGTCGTGAGTCGTATGCGCGAGCATCATGACGCCGCGCTGGGAGAACATCACGTTGTAGTTGAGGACCTGGGAGAGACTCTCCCACAGTTTCAGGGCATGGTCGTAAAGCGCGGCGCTCTCATCGCGCAGGTAGTTCGAGCGGATGATGGTGGTGTTGCGACCGGTGTTGCCGCCGCCGATCCAACTCTTCTCGAGCACGGCGACATTCTTCAGTCGGTGCTCCTTCGCGAGGTAATAGGCGGCTCCCAATCCATGTCCGCCGCCACCGACGATGACGGCGTCGTAGGCGGGCTTCGGCTCGGCTCGGCGCCACTGCGGCTGCCAGCCCAGGTGGCCGGAGAGGCCCCGCCTGAGGAGCGAGAAGCCGGAGAAGCGCTGCATGTCTGATCCTTCGCCGAGAGGTTACGAGCCGGGGCGGCAAATCATGCCGAGCACGGCCGACCGGTTACGAGTATCGGGGCGCCGGCCCATTTGAACGATTGCGACATGATCAGGCGACTCGTCGCAGCCGCACGGCGCATCACGGCTTCCTGACTTGACGGGGCAGCGTGGCCATTCCATCATCGGCTGGTCTTGAACGCTTGTTCAAGCGTTTGCGCGCATCGCCCAGAATCAAAGCAAGTCACTGAATCACCAGGAATGATGCACTCACACGCATGGTGGCACTCGGCTCGACGGCGTACCCCGGCGGCGTCTATCGGAGCACTGAATTGAACAGACAATCAAGCTCCCGCCGCAACGATCCGCAAGAGGGTGCAGGTGCGGGTGACGAGCCTGAGGAGGCACGGCGTCGGCAGCTCATCGAAGTCACGATCGATAGCCTTGCGGAGGTGGGCTACGTGGGCAGCACGCTGGCGCAGATCGCGCAGCGCGCCGATGTCTCCCCGGGGCTGGTGGCGCATTACTTCGGCGACAAGGACGGCCTGTTCGAAGCCACCTTCCGAACGCTGGCGCGGCGCATCGCCGAGCGGGTACGGGAGCGGCTGAAGCTCGTGCGCACGCCGCGCGGACGGGTGCAGGCGGTCATCGACACCAACCTCGCCCCGGAGGAGTTCGATCAGCGCACCGGCACCGCGTGGCTCGCCTTCTGGGGACAGGTGTTGCACGTCAAGGGCCTCAGGCGCGTGCAGGCGGTGTACCAGCGGCGCATGCTCTCGAATCTGCGGCACGCGCTCAAGCGGCTGCTGCCGCCCGATGAGGCGCGCAGCCTCGCCGCGATGATCGCCGCGATGATCGATGGGGTCTGGCTGCGCGCGGCGCTCTCGAAATGGGAAGAGGCGGACAGCGAGAGCGCGCGCGCGTTGCTCACGGCGTTCGTCGACAGCCGCCTCAGAGAATGCGCGGCACCGGAAAACGGCGTCGAGCCGGCATCCGCGGCTGCATCGACGCGAGGCTCGGGGATGCCGAGCGTGATGTCGGCGCGGGCGGCGCGCTTCACCACCATCAATCCGGCAACCGGCGAAGTGTTGGCCGAGATCGCGGTCGACGGCCCCGCGGAGATCGCCGCGGCCGTCGCCAGGGCGTCGGCGGCCCAGAGGCAGTGGGCGAATCTGCCGGGCGCCGCGCGCGGCCGCATCCTGCGGCGCGCCGCCGATATCCTGCGCGCGCGCAACGCCGAGCTCGCCGAGCTCGAGACTCGCGATACCGGCAAACCGATCCAGGAAACGAGCGCGGTCGATGTGCTCTCGGGCGCCGAATGCCTCGAATACTATGCCGGCCTTGCCGCGAGCCTCGCGGGCGAGCACCTCGATCTCGGGCCACAGGCCTTCGGCTACACGCGCCGCGAGCCGCTCGGCGTGGTCGCGGGCATCGGCGCCTGGAACTATCCGCTGCAGATCGCCTGTTGGAAGACGGCCCCCGCGCTCGCTTGCGGCAATGCCATGATCTTCAAGCCCGCGGAGCTGACACCGCTCACGGCCATGAAATTGCGCGCGATCTTCGCCGAGGCAGGGCTGCCGGAGGGAGTGTTTCAGGTCGTGCAGGGCATGGCGGACACGGGGCGTCTGCTCACCGCGCACCCCGCGATCCGCAAAGTCTCGCTGACCGGCGAAGTCGGCACGGGCAGGGCGGTCATGGCGGATGCGGCCGCCTCGCTCAAACAGGTGACGCTCGAGCTCGGAGGCAAGTCGCCGCTCATCGTCTTCGACGATGCGAAGCTCGAGAACGCCGTCGGTGGCGCATTGCTCGGCAATTTCTACTCCGCCGGCGAGGTCTGCTCGAACGGCACCCGAGTATTCGTGCACCGCGCCATCAAGGCGGCCTTTCTCGAGCGGCTGGCGGCGCGGGTGAGCGCCATGCGCATCGGCGATCCGCTGGACCCGGCGACGCAGGTCGGCGCGCTGATCTCCGAGGAGCACATGAGCAAGGTGCTAGCCTACATCGCCCGCGGCAAGGCCGAGGGCGCGCGGCTCCTCGTCGGCGGCCAGCGCGTCACACTCGGCGACCTCGCGAACGGCTTCTTCGTGGCGCCGACCGTGTTCGACGAATGTCACGACGATATGACCATCGTGCGCGAGGAGATCTTCGGGCCGGTGATGTCGGTACTCGAGTTCGAGAACGAGGAGGAGGTGATCACGCGCGCCAACGCGACGGACTTCGGCCTCGCGGCCGGCGTTTTCACCAATGATCTGACGCGCGCGCACCGGGTGATCGCGCGTCTCCAGGCGGGTACCTGCTGGATCAACCATTACAACATCACCCCGATCGAGCTGCCATTCGGGGGTGTGAAGCTCTCCGGGCTCGGGCGCGAGAACGGCCGGGCGGCGATCGAGCACTACACGCAGCTGAAGAGCGTCTACGTCGCCATGGGCGATGTCGAGGCGCCGTACTGAGATGAACGAAGAGAGCTTCGATTATGTGATCGTCGGTGCCGGCTCGGCGGGCTGTGTGCTCGCGGACCGGCTGACCGAGAGCGGCGAGCACTCGGTGTTGCTGCTGGAATTCGGGGGCTCGGATCGGTCGCTGCTCATCCAGATGCCGGCGGCGCTCTCCTATCCGATGAACATGCCGAGGTACAACTGGTTCTTCTACACCGAGCCTGAGCCGCATCTCGACGGACGCAGCCTGCACACGCCGCGCGGCAAAGTGCTGGGCGGCTCCTCGTCCATCAACGGGTTGGTTTATGTCAGGGGCAATCCGCTCGACTTCGAGCGCTGGGCCGCGGGAGGCGCAAGCGGCTGGGCCTATCGCGACGTGTTACCCTACTTCAAGCGCTCGGAGCGGCACGAGGGGGGAGGGGACGCCTATCGCGGCGGCGAGGGCAAGGTGCATACCCGCCGCGGTCCGCTCGATAACCCGTTGAATCGGGTGTGGCTCGAGGCCGGCCGCGAGGCCGGTTACCCCCTCACGCAGGACATGAACGGCTTCCAGCAGGAAGGTTTCGGCCGTATGGACATGACGGTGGGCGGCGGTCGTCGCTCGAGCGCCGCCAATGCCTATCTTCGGCCGGCGATGCGCCGGCGCAACCTCACCGTGCGCACTCACGCGCTCGCGACGCGAGTCCTGTTCGAGGGGCGCCGCGCGGTCGGGGTGGTGTACCTGCGCGGCAAGGAGGAATACGTCGCGAGGGCGCGCCGTGAGGCCATCGTGAGCGCAGGTCCGATCCAATCTCCAAAGCTCCTCAAGCTCTCCGGGGTCGGGCCGGGGCAGGAGCTCTCGCGCCACGGCATCAAGCTCGTCCACGATCTGCCGGGAGTCGGGGAGAATCTGCAGGATCATCTGGAGTTCTATTTCCAGATGGCATCGACTCAACCCGTGACGCTCTATTCGCATACCAGCGCGTTTCGCAAGGCGCTCATCGGCCTGCGGTGGCTCCTTACCAAGCAGGGGCTCGGGGCGAGCAATCAGTTCGAGTCAGGCGGCTTCATCCGCAGCCGCGCCGGCGTTCGCTATCCTGACATCCAATATCACTTTCTCCCCATGGCCGTGAGTTACGACGGCTCATCGCTCGCGCGGGAGCACGGCTTTCAGGCTCACGTCGGACCCATGCGCTCGCAGAGCAGGGGCTGGGTGCGGCTCGCCTCCGCCGAGCCGATGGAAAAGCCCAAGGTGTTCTTCAACTACCTGTCGCAGCCGGCGGACCTCGAGGAAATGCGTGCCTGCGTACGCCTCACGCGCGAGATCTTCGCGCAGCCGGCGTTCGCGCCCTACCGCGGGCGGGAGATCCAGCCGGGCGAGAGCGTACAGACGGATGAGCAGATCGATGAGTTCGTTCGCCAGCACGTCGAAAGCGCATACCACCCGTCCTGCTCCTGCAAGATGGGCAGGCGCGATGATCCCATGGCGGTAGTGGACCCGGAGGCCCGGGTGATCGGGGTGGAGGGGCTGCGGGTCGTCGATTCATCCATCATGCCGTCGATCACGACGGGCAATCTCAACGCGCCGACTCTCATGTTGGCGGAGAAGGCCGCCGATCACATCCGCGGCAGAGCGCCGCTGCCGCCGGATGATGCCCCGTACTACATCGCTCCGAACTGGGAGATCGCGCAGCGATAACGAGGCATCGTCCTGACGTACGCGCGGGCCTTCATGTTTGGCGCGCTATCGAAAGCGGGGAATGACATGATCGATCACACGGGTTTCGCGGTCTCTGATCTGCGCAGATCGAAAGCCTTCTATCTGGCGGCACTGCGCCCGCTCGGTATCGAGCTGATCATGGAGGTGACAGCGGCGCAGACCGGCGCCGGGGCGCATGCGGGATTCGGCGCCGCGCACAAGCCCTTCTTCTGGGTCGGTGATCATGGGTCACCGTCCTCGGGCATCCACATAGCATTCACGGCCGAAAGTCGTGCGCAGGTCGATGAGTTCTACCACGCCGCCCTGAAGGCGGGAGGCAAAGACAACGGCAAGCCCGGCTTGAGACCTCACTATCACGAGAGCTATTACGGAGCTTTCGTTCTCGATCCCGACGGCAACAACGTTGAGGCGGTCTGCCACAAGCCGGCGTGAGGCGGCTGGAGGCGGCTCACTTAAGCCCTTGATCAAGGTCTCTCGAAGGTCTTGGGGGCGGTCATTCCGCGGCGATGCCGCGGAGAGCGCGCACGCATTCGGAAACCAGGGCGGGCCCGCGGTAAATCATGCCGGTGAAGATCTGGACGAGGTCCGCGCCGGCAGCGCGCAGCGCACGTGCTTTAGCCGGCGAATCGACACCACCAACGCCAATGATAGGGAATGCCGGCCCCAGCAGCCGCCGCAAGGTGGATACCGTCTGCAGGGAAAGAGCGTAAAGCGGTGCGCCGCTCAATCCGCCGTCTTGAGATCCCACATCCGCGAGCATCGAATTGCCACGACCTACCGTCGTGTTGGTGGCTATGATCCCATCCAAAGAGGTCCGCCGGGCGATCGCGGCGATCTCCCCGAGGGAGTCGACGTCAAGATCCGGCGATATCTTGAGGAGAATCGGTATTTGCCGGTGAAGCGCGCGGCCGATTACCCCACGCTCTCTCATCAACGCGGCCAGTAGCGGCTCAAGCCGCTCCGGTCGCAGCAGATCGCGTAGCGATGTGGTGTTCGGTGACGAGACGTTCACCGCGATGTAATCGGCTGTATCGCTCACCGCTCGAAGACAGAGTATGTAGTCACCGATAGCCTCATCGATAGGCGTATCCGCATTCTTGCCAATATTGACGCCTACGATCCCGCCATAGCGACGGTGCCTGAGCCGTCTCGCAACGGCGGCGGCGCCCTGGTTCGGAAAACCCAATCGATTGATCAGCGCACCGGACCTCGGCAGTCGAAACAATCGCGGTCGGGATTGCCCCGGTTGCGCCCGGGGCGTCACGGTGCCGACCTCAATGAAGCCGAATCCGAGCTTGCCGAGCCCATCGACGGCTTCTGCGTTCTTGTCGAAGCCCGCCGCCAGGCCCAGCCTGTTTGGAAACCGCAGGCCCATGAGACTGACCGGCGGGCCGGCCAGCGGGCGGCCGGGAAGACGCCCGTAAAGCCGCGCGGCGTCGAGCACGAGTCTGTGCGCGCGTTCCGGATCGAGCGTGAAAAGAGCGGGTCGCAACACTCGATAGACCATGGCGGCAGAGCCTCGCATGGGTAATTGGGCCCGTTACTCGCGGTAACGCTCGGTGGCGTCCCCGAGGGCATCGCGCAGCGGCCCGAGCCAGCGCTCGTAGTGGCGCCACTGCTCGAGGGCATCCCGATAGATCGGCTGGCGAACCTGCTCGGAGCTCGCGGTTCTGACACTGCGAGAGGTCTGGTGAAACGCGAGGCATGCGGGCTCGAGCTCGAGGCCGCAATGCTCGAGCAACCCGCGCACGCTTCCTTCGAGATCGTTGACGACGTCCTCGTAGTGAACCCGCAGGATCCGTCCGGGAAGCACCCCGTCCCAATGTCTCATGAGCTCGAGATAGGTACGGTAGTACCTCGCGATGTCATCGAGATCGTAGGTGAACGTCTGTCCGTGCGCGAAGAGCTGCTTGAAGTTGCTGAAGCAGCAGGCCATGGGCTCGCGCCGCGCGTCGATGATGGTGGCGTTGGGCAGCATCAGGTGGATGAGCCCAATGTGCCGGAAGTTATTCGGCATCTTGTCGATAAAGCGCTTGCGGCCGGCGGTCCGATAGGCGCGGGTGTCGCGCAGGTAGCGCTCGCCGAGGCGGCGAAAGTCCTCCGCCGTGAGGCGCGGCAGAATCTGCGGGTATCCCGCCAGCTCCGCGACGATGCGCGGCAGATCCGCGAGCTCCTGGGTTCCTTCGACGGCCGAGTGCGAGGCAAGGATCTGCTC
>Ga0335074_10013119_pt1 | contig 11640 bp, 7 predicted proteins | sample Lox_Sample_23_FD_206715 | JGI IMG/M metagenome (GOLD analysis project Ga0335074, IMG submission 206715) | Soil microbial communities from Loxahatchee National Wildlife Refuge, Florida, United States - Lox_Sample_2.3 | ecosystem: Environmental > Terrestrial > Soil > Wetlands | place: USA: Florida...
GACGGCGCGCAGGTGATTATCGTGGCGCAGGTGAACGCATCCACGAGCGTCGGTTTTTATGTGAAGCTTGGTTCGGCCGTGGATCTGATGGAAGGGAGCAGCGGCTATGTCATCCTGGCCTTTCAGAATGAAGAAGCGCGGCAGAGGACGGTTGCCGAATGGCAGCGTCGCACTGGAAAGCGCGCGCCGGCCGATCTCGCGAAGCATCTGGCCCGCATCCGCCGCAAGGGCTTCGAGCAGAGGCCAAGCTACAAGGTACGAGGCGTAACCAACATCAGCTACCCCATCTTCAACGAGCGCGGATCAGCGGTGTGCGCCTTGGGCATTCCCTACATTCAGCACAATGAAATGAATCGTTCCGCCAAAGAGGCGGCAAGGATCCTGGGCAAAGCCGCAGCCGATATTACAGCCGCCATCGGCGGCAGATTCAGTCCTGCCTGAGAGTCTCTCCGCTACCGCTGCAGCGCGCTTTCGATGGTCTTCGCAACCTGAGCCCCCTGAATTGCCGCGCCTGCCGGACCAAAGTGGACGGAGTCCTGGTACAGGTCTCTGTGGTTCATCATCAGGGCATGCTGATCGTCGATCGCGATTCCAGCTTTTGCAACAAACCCGCGCGCGATCTCATTGCGGGCGTCGATGCGCGGATTGGTAGCTCCATTCCCGGCATCCTGGCGCACAGGCGTCGTGCTGGCCCAGATCAGCCTGCCGTGAGGTCCGGCAAGCGCCCGCACGCTGCGCAACAGCACAGGAAATCCTGCGCGATACTGTTCTTCGGTGTATCCCCATCCGTGCATACCGTTGTTGAAATGCACAACGCGAAACGGAACGCCCTCCATCGCGGCAAACTCAGCCAACTGATGAGGCAGGCGAGGATCGTCGACACACGTCGAAGACGCAAAGAGATAGACATTAGCCGTTCCCGCCAGATCTTTGCTTACCTCGGGGAAGTAATTCCGCGTGATGGAATCTCCCACCAGCAGGACATTTGGCAGTTTCGGGTCGGGATGGGGTGGGCGCACTTCCCAGGTCCATTCGATCTCTTCGGGAATCGAAACGGGTTTCTGGGCAACGGCTGTCGATCCGGCAGCACCCAGTAAAAGCACAAACACGGCCACGATCAGCGAGAGCACGGTACGTCGGGCAGGCATCGAGGAAAATTTCGTCATAGGTAATTTCGGAACATTCGGTCAGCCGGTCAGTCAAACTTGAAAACTTTCGGGGCCAAGCTTCACGGACTGGCCCGGGCGCAGGTGGATGGTTCTGGTTCGCTCTCCGTAACGCACTGGCGTGCTCCCTCCGTGGCTGCTCGTAACGATGGCGCAAACGAGTTGTCCTCGATCCCACGCGATGTCAACCACATACCCGCCCCGAGCGCACAGGCCACGGATCGACCCGTTCGGCCACGCGGCGGGAAGCGCGGGAAGAAATTCGATCTCACCGGCCTGTGACTGCAGCAACATTTCTGCGATCCCCGCGGCGCCCGCGGTGTTGCCATCAATTGCGAAGATATTCTGCGTGGCGCCGGCGATACCGGCGCTGGAAAACGTGAGGAGGTTGTCGTCCGCGGCTTTGGCTACCAATCCAACCAGATACCGATGCGCATCGTCGCCTTTCAGCAGGCGCGCGGAATACACTACCAGATTGGCCCGGCCCCACTCACTTTGTTCCCAGTGCGGCGCACTCAGCCGGCGCTGGATCGTGACCTCGCAGGCCCTGGCCAGCGCCGGGGTCGCACGCGGCGAAATCTGGTGCTCCGGGTAGAGCGCCACCAGATGCGATGTGTGCCGGTGGTTCGGCTCCGCATCCTCAAAATCCTCGAGCCACTCCTGCAACTGACCATGGCGTCCGATCTGGAGAGGTGGAAGCCTGGCGCGCGCGACTTCGAGCTTGCCGCGGAACTCCCCGTCGACGCCGAGCACCTGGGATGCCTCAATGCACTTGCTGAACAGACCGAAGACCAGCACGCGATCGATGGTGGGTCCCATCGATTCGGCAGCACGCCCTCCCGAAGGCGTGACGTACCAGTTCTCGGGCGAGTCCGACGGACCTGTGACGAGCCAGCCGTGCCCCGGCTCGGTAACCATGTAAGCGAGAAAAAACTCGGCTGCATTACGCAGCACAGGATATGCGCGGGCCTTCAGGAATTCGACGTCCGCCGTGAAGGTGTAATGATCCCAGAGTTGCTGCGCAATCCAGACCCCGGCAGTGACGAAGATTCCCCATCCGACGCCGCCGGGAGCAGTATATCCCCAGGGATTCGTCACCGTGTGCGTTACCCATCCAGGAGCGTCGTACATTTCTCTGGCCGTGGAGCGACCGGCGCTTCGCATCAGATCGATGAGCCCGAACAGCGGCGTCTGGCATTCGGACAGATTGCAGACCTCCGCCGGCCAGTAGTTCTGTTCGGTATTAATGTCGAGATGATAATCGTCCGTCCAGCCCATGCTGCTGGCGAGACCGTCGTTCCAGATTCCCTGCAGGGCGAGGGGCAGAGGCGAATTGCCGCGTGAGCCGGCAATCGTGAGATAGCGGCCGTATTGAAAGAACAGTGCCAACAGCGCGGGATCATCCGCCCCGCCCTCAAGAACTTTGCGCCGCGCGTCTGTGGGCTGCGAAGGCGAGCTCTCAGCGCGCCCGCCCAAATCGATGGAGACCCGCCGGTAGAGGGACTGGTAGTCGTCGAGATGTTCCTGCAGCAGTTGCGGAAAAGGCCTGTCCGATGCCCGCTCAAGAATGCGCTTGTTTGTATCCGCGGGATTCACGCCGTGAAAGGTGGTGGCGATTGCAATGAGCACGGTTGCAGCATCGGCGTCGCGAACCTCAATTCCGGCTTTCCCGGACGCATCCAAAGTTCCGCCTTCGGTTCGAACCCACGCGCGAATCTCCAGTGCCACGCCGTCGTGTCCCGAGCTGTGCATGTGCTCATAGGCGTGTCCCTCGAGGACCAGCGTGTCTCTGCCATCAGCGGCGACCGTGCACGGTAATTCCGTGCTTCCAAAGCTCATGCCGAAGGCGATGCTGCCCGGGCCGCCGGAGACGAAGCGCACGGCTACGATGCCTGCCGGATGAGATGCGAGGAACTCGCGCTGGAAATACGTCGCGCCGTTCTGAAAAGCGACACGGGCGACGGCGGTATCGAGGCTGAGCGAGCGGCGATACGCCGTCACATTCCGGAGCCCTGCAAAGCGAAACTGCAGCTCAGGCAGCGGCAGGTTGGTGCCGAAGTTCTTCATCTGCCCCGGCAGGTATTGCCCGCACAGGGATTGCGCCTCGTCGAACTTGCCGGCAAAAAACAACTCCCGGATTTGCCGCAGGTGCGGCAGGGCTCCAGGGTTGACCTCCTCCGCTGCCGGAGCCCCCGACCATACGGTCGACTCCGACAGTGCGATCCGCTCCAAACCGGGATCGCCGAAGATCATGCCGCCCATCCGGCCGTTGCCGATGGGCAGAGCTTCGAGCCAGCGTCGCGCGGGCTGTGCATACCACAGCTCGTCTTCGCCACCCGGGAGCGCATTGCTCGATTGCAGCGGCAGGTGAGGCAGAGCCATTGTGGCCAGGCCGCCCTGCAGGAATAGACGACGTGTTGTCGGCATTGCACTCCTTGGATCGGAGAAATCGCGCGCGTGCCTGCGTGAGCCGACGATATTCTCGGGTCGCGCCACTTGTCAAAATATGAAAAACGCGTTTTGCTAATGCAAGACCTGAGATCCCCGGCGCCGAGTCCGCCCCGATGGCCTCCGGAGATCGACCGAGCTCCGCCCGGGCAAGCCATGGCAATTCGCGAGGGATAGATGCCGTCTGTTGCGATCGACCGAATCTCAGTTTTCGACATGCGTTATCCCCTGCCTCACGGCGTGGGCAGTGACGCCGTGCACGTCGATCCGGAATACTGCCTCGCCGTCACCAGGCTGGAGACGGCTCGATCTTCGCTCGCGGGAACAGGATTCGCCCTGACCCTGGGCGAAGGGAATCGGCTGGTCTGCGAGGCGATCCGGCTGTTAGCTCCATCGCTCGAGGGCATGCCCGTCGAAGATCTCATGGCCGATTTCGGCCGTCATCTGCGGCGCCTGGCCGATGACCCGATTCTCCGCTGGCTGGGGCCTCACAAAGGCGTTGTCCATCTTGCGCTCGCTTCAATAGCCAACGCCTGCTTCGATTTGTGGGCGAAGAGCCGCGGCCTTCCGCTCTGGAGGCTCCTGCTCGATCTTTCTCCGGAAGAGCTCGTGAGACTCCTTGACCTCAGCTATCTGGACGAAGTGATGGATGAGCATGCAGCCCTGCAGCTGCTGAAGAACGAGAGCCCTCATCGCAAAACCCGCATGCGGATTTTGCGCGAGGGGTATCCAGGTTACGACACGTCCGTCGGCTGGATGGCCTACGAAGACGAACGAATGCGGGAACTGACGCGGCGCAGCATGGACTCAGGATTCTCCGCCTTCAAGCTGAAGGTGGGCTCCCGCGATCCCGCAAGGGACCTGCGCCGGGCCGCGGCGCTGCGGGAGATTGCGGGCGATTCTGCGACGGTGATGTATGACGCCAACCAGCAGTGGACCTTCCCTGTTGCGCGCGAGATGTGCGCGAAACTGGGCGCCCTTGGGCCGTTGTGGATCGAGGAGCCGACTCACCCTGACGATCTGGCAGCCCACGCGAAGCTCGCTCATGCAATCGCTCCTGTGAAGGTTGCGGCGGGCGAACACATTCCGAACCGCGTGGTCTTCAAAAATTTCATGCAGGCGGATGCAGTCTATTTCGTGCAAGCGGACTGTACGAGGCTGGCCGGCGTGAGTGAATTTCTGACCGTCAGCCTTCTCGCGCGACAGATTGGTCGGCCCATTGTTCCCCACGCCGGAGACATGGGACAGATCCATCAGCATCTGGCTCTTTTCAATCACATTGCCCTGGGCCACGAGGTGCTTTTTCTTGAGCACATCCCTCATCTGAGCATGCATTTCCTTCATCCGGCAGAAGTAACAGGAGGCCGATATCGAACTCCGCAGGACCCCGGAACCTCTGCGGATCTCAGGAATCCGGGAACTCAGGACGGATGAACGCTCCGGGCTTTCAGGCTGCGTAAGCGGCTCTTTTCACGGCACTGCGAGTCAATCTCTTAACCTCAGGGTCTTTTCATCGGCGAAATGAGAATTGCATGGATGGTTCACACGTATTGACAGTGATAATGGCGAAAGCGTACCGTTTTCTGGTTGTTTGACAGGTGAATGGTAACTTGCACAGGCAAAACAGAGGCGACGGCACAACGGCGACTCCTCGATTGCCCGGCGTGTCATCGCCAGCTGTTTATGGGACTCGAATAGGGCCGCTGCCAATCGGCAGCCAGTGCAGATAAATCCAGTTTGGGGGAGGCTGCAAATGCGACGTCGCATCACCTTCGTTTCGAAGATTCGTTCCGCCCTGGTGCTCTGTTCCGGACTGTTGCTGGTGGGGGCTGTCTCCTTTGCTCAGGTAGACCAGGGTTCGATCAGCGGCGTCGTGCAGGACTCGACGGGCGCGATCATTCCCGGTGCTCGTATCACAGTGACCGATGTCGACACCGGTCTCACACTGCAGACCAGCACAAACTCCAGCGGAGTATTCGTCGTCTCGCCCCTCAAGATCGGACACTACAGTGTCAGCGCGAGCGCTCCTGGATTTCAAACTCTCAACCGTGAGGGACTGGAAGTCGACGCCCAGGGACACGTGAATCTAAATCTGACCCTCAAGCCCGGTGCCGTTAGCCAGACCGTCACGGTGACCTCAGCCGCTCCGCTGCTGCAGACCCAGGACTCCGGCGTGAAGCAGGTGATCAGCACCGAGACGATCAATAACACGCCGCTGAATGGCCGCAACTGGGTGTATATCGCGCAACTCACCGCGGGCGTGGCTCCGCCCTTTGGCAACACGCGCGGGTCGGGCACCGGGGACTTTGTGGCCAACGGTCAGCGCGCCGAGCAGAATAACTTCATTCTCGACGGTGTGGACAACAACACGAACCTGGTGGATTTTCTGAACGGCTCCAGCTACCAGGTGCGTCCTCCTCCTGACGCTTTGTCGGAGTTCAGTCTCCAGACCAGCAACTTCAGCGCGGAATTCGGTCACTCGGCGGGAGCCGTCCTGAGCGCGGACATCAAGTCGGGAACCAATCAGGTACATGGAGATGTGTGGGAATACTTGAGGAACACCGACTTCGATGCGGAGAACTGGAATGCCCTGACCAATCCCCCCTATCACGAGAACCAGTTTGGCGCTACGCTCGGGTTTCCGATCATTCGGAACCGGCTGTTCTACTTCGGAGATGGGGAAGCGAACCGCATTTCCATCGGCCAGACAAACGTCCTCACGGTGCCCACGGCGCTGATGCGTCAGGGCAACTTTTCTGAGTTGCTGAACCCCGCACTCACGGGAACGCAGCCGGTGCAGTTATATGAGCCTAACTCCGGCGATCCGACGAAGCCGCTGACGTGCAATGGGCAAAACAACGTCTTCTGTTCCGGACAGATGGATGCGGTCGCGCTCAAAATCATGAGCCTCTACCCGGCTCCGAATGCCAACGGCGGCAAAACCTACAACAACCTGGTGGAGAACGTAGCCCAGAACAATGACACCTGGCAGTGGGATCAGCGTGTCGACTGGAACATCAGCGCGAAGGACCAAAGCTATGTTCGTTACAGCTACCTGCACGGCATCGTGCTGAACGCTCTCCCGCTTGGCCCCATTCTGGACGGCAGCGGCTATGGCGGTCAGCAGGACTTTAATTTCGCGCAGAACTTCATGCTCAGCGAGACGCATATTTTCAACCCCAGCCTCACCAACGAATTTCGCTTCGGCTACAACTGGGATCATTCGGCGTTCAAGCAGCCCAATGCCGACAATCCGACGATTGCGTCCTCACTCGGCCTGGGCGGCGTGCCGGTACTGGGTCCCGGACAATACGGCCTTCCGCTTGGATACTTCAATGGAACCATCCAGCAGTGGGGATCGGTCGGGACCAACAACGAAACGCAGAACGTCTTTCAGATACTGGACAACGTAACAAAGATCTGGGGCAATCATTCCCTGCGCTTCGGAGCCTCGTTCCAGTCGCTGCGCTTCTCGTATCTGTATGCGCCTGCATCGCTGGGACAGTACTACTACGACGGCCAGTTCACGGGGGTGCCGGGCGTGAGCTTCACCGGGAATGGCGCCGCTGATTTCCTGGCGAACCAGTCGAATTACGCGGACATCGCGAATGCCCCCAACGTCATCGATTCGCAGTGGTACGATTCCGGATATGCGCAGGACGACTGGAAGATTCGCCGCAATCTGACCCTCAATCTCGGACTTCGCTACGACTACTACGAGCCATACAAAGAGATTGGCGGACAGCAGGGGAATTTCATCGTGACAGGTCCGCTGGGGCTCGGCACAGGCTCCGGCATTTATGAATTGCCGGATTCGGCGAAGAACGTGGACCTTGGCACGAATTTCGCGAGTCTGCTCGCGAAAGACAACGTCTCGATCCAATATACGAGCAACGAGCGTCTGGCAAACGCACAAAAGACCAACTTCGCACCGCGCTTCGGCTTCGCCTGGCAGACTCGTCCCAATACGGTTATCCGCTCTGGGTTTGGCATCTTCTACGGTGGCCTCATGGCGGAAGGCAACACGAATCTCGGAGCTAACTTCCCGTTCTCGAACTCGGCCAATTTCTATAGCGCCAGTTGTGTGACGGGGAACTGTCCCTCGCTCGCCGCGCAGGGAATCACGCTGGAGACCGGACTGGCGCCGCGGGTCGCCGGAGGATTCCAGAATTTTGTCTCGTACCCCAGCTTTCACGCCACCGACGTAAACATAAAAACTCCGTACACGGTGAGTTACAGCCTCTCCGTCGAGCAGGCTCTCTCCCCAAACGTCGCGGCGACGCTCAGCTATATCGGTAACTTCTCGCGCCACCTGTCGCTCTATGGCGCTCCGAATACTGTGCCGGGTCTGTTCCGGCCCGGTACGAATACCCAGCCCGATGACCCGTTCCCGGATCTGGGCGGTATCGGGCAGATTCACTATGCAGGTGTAAGCACATATAACTCCATGCAGGCGAAGCTGGAGAAGCGATTCTCGCGCGGGCTTTCATTCCTGGCCACGTACACCTGGGCACATGCACTGGATGACGCCAGTGACGCGGCCGGCAATTTCAGCGCAATCGGCGATCGAAATCTCGCGCTGATCCCGTTCATCGACGAGTTCACGAACTCGGTTTTCGATATACGTAATCGCTTCACATTCGACGGTAACTACGATCTTCCGTTCGGGCGGGGACGGCGCTTCCTGAACTCTTCGCGGTGGGAGGACGAAAGCATCGGTCAGTGGTCGACAACCATTACCTATGCCGCGCAAACCGGCACTCCCTTCACGGTAAGCCCGAATATCAGTACCGCGGCCGGGGGGGGCGCGGGCCTACATCGCAGGCGATCCCTACGCCGGCGGTGGTTCGCCGAATTCCACAAATCCCGGCATTACTTGCCCGGCAACGGTGAGGACGAAACTGAATTACTTTAATCCGTGCGCACTGGCCAATCCGCTTCCCGGAGAAACCATCTCCGACGCGACGCATCCCGTCGGTTCCGTCAATCCCGACGGGATCCCGGTCCTGTTCCAGGGGCCGGTGCGGGATACCGCGACGGCGATCCTCCTGCTGGGTGGCAGACAGGACAACCTCTATAGCCCCGGCTATTATCAGGTGAACGCTTCCTTGTTCAAGAACTTCACGACGTGGCATGAGCAGCAGCTGCAGTTCCGCGCAGACGCGTTTAATGTGCTGAACCATCCGACGCTGGGAACTCCAAACGGATCCCTGAACGACAACGGGGGGCTGATTTCAGGACCCAAGTTTTTCCAGAACAACACTCCGGACGCTCGTTTCTTTCAACTGTCCCTGAAATACAACTTCTAACCGCATAGACGCCCGAGAGGCTGCGCTCCCGCTGCTGTCTCTCGGGCGCAGTCTTCCCGCTGCCTGCGGGCAGCATGGTGTCGGTATTCATTGCCGAGGCGAAATCCATCAACAGAAGTTTGGTTACCGGAGAGTCTGGAGCCCGCGAACGGCGGCCAAGACGCGATCGACTGCTTCGACGTCACGGGAATGTACGCCGGTTCGGGAAGATCGCTTTAGGACGGAGGTTGAATGTATGAATCAATGTCTTCAATTCCGCGGCCAATGAGGACATCGAGCAATGGCTGGCAGAGAAACATACCGCCTCCTCGCGGCCCGGAGCGGGCGCTTTATGACTTCTTGAATTGAGAACGGGAATTGAGCGACGCGCAGGTGGTCACCGCGGTAGACTTCGGCGCCGGGAGCAAAAATCTGATCCTGAACCGCCGTTTGTTCGCTGCAGGGGGCTGATGTGGTCGGGAACGATGTCGCTGTAGTCCGTGAACTTCGCTTCACCGATGACGCGCTTGCCGTTCTGCTCCATGGTCACGTGCAGCTCGCGTGGGAAGCATATAGAACACAAATTGTGCGCGGAGGCAGCGCGTCAGTCCCCCTGGGTGCGCTCTTGCGTGCAGTTCCCGTCCTGATGGAAGCGAGCAGCAAATGGGGAGAAAATCCTGGGTGGGGTCGCTCGTTAGCGGAAAAGAGACAGGTCGACGCCGTCAGCAATCGCGTGGTGTCCCGCGTTGTTCGGGTGCAGATGATCGCCACCGTCGTAGGCTGGCAGGAATCGGGTGGGGTGAGCGGGGTCACGGGTCATCTCATCCTGATCAGTCACAGCGTCGCAGCCATTGCTTCTGCTGCGGAGGAATTCATTGAAGCCTTCGCGAGTGACCTCTTCTGCAGGTGTCCAGTAATCGGCCCACTCGAACGGTGTCAGGGTCGAACAATAGAAGAGGATGTGGTCCTTGTGGGCTGCCGCAATCAACCACTCGGTACCCTCGATCAGCGCCTGCAATGTCGGTGGAGACCGTGCGGAACCGGGATCGTTGATCGGGTCATCGGCGAAGATCACCCAACGGACGCCGGGCTGCTCGACCAGGTCGCGTTCAAATCGGGCTTCGGCGCTCGCTCCCGCGCCCGCGTGCAGCAGTCGATTGCCGCTGATGCCTTCATTGAGCACGCCCACCCTGATTTCCTGGCTCGCCAGCCGCTGCGACAGAATGTCTGGCCACCGCTCGTTCTCCGAGTCGGTCGCCTTGTAGCCCTCGGTGATCGAGGCTTCCAGCGTCACGACAGCGCCTGACAGCCCGGGGCCTCTCTATGCGCAATATAAGGAAGCACAGGGGTTGCGCTGGACCTCGCGGGAGGACGACAGCGCTCAGGCGGTGATGTTGTTCGGGGCACGTGTGGAGTCGGCGGGTCTCGTGGTCACTGGACCTTCCACGGCGGTACTGGCTGATAATCTGGCATCGCCAGCTGTCATCGATCTCGCAATGCGGCTCGGAGTTACTTTAGTCGAATCAGAGTTCGCCGCCAAGGCGTCACACCAGGTTATGTTCCGATCTATGCATGCACGGATCGCTTTCTGTTCCCAGGGCGCGTAATCCGTCTGCGGAACCTCCGATCCTCAGCCAATGTCCAATAAACGAGACAGAAAAGCGCCGGTGGAGATTTCGGCGAAGTGGCTGAGCCCGGCACCTCTGCTTCGGCCAGTGTCTCGAACCAGTGGACGTTGATGCATTCGTCGCGGAAGGTGCCGTTGAATGACTCGACGAACGCATTGTCGGTTGGCTTACCGGGCCGGGAGAAGTCGATCTTCGCTCCGTTCTGGTAAGCCCACAGGTCCATGGCCTGACCGCTGAACTCGCTCCCGTAGCACCACACGAAGGGACTGGAAGAAGGATGTAGAAGGCAACGAGTCGGGTCGAGGGAGCGAAGCGACCGAGATCCCGACTCGCTGGGGCCGAGGCTGGCCCGCTGTCTCCTACGCTGAACGTACCCCTACCTTCAGTTCAGGAGAGTGACCAGCATGCCTACGCTTCAGCCTACGCAAGACCCTGCCGTTCTGGTAGCCATCGATATCGCCAAGCTTCGTCATGACGTTCTGATCGAGGCGCCCGGCTGGAAGAGCCGCAAGCGCATGATCCTGGTCAACAACGCAGTCGAGTTCCGGCGTTTTGCTGAGTACCTTCACAGTCTCAAGCATCCAGTCCGCGTGGTTTTCGAGGCCACCGGCAACTACCATCGGCCACTGGCCCATTTCCTCAAGGCACAGGGCTTTCACCTGGAGCTGATCGCCTCCCTCGCTGTGGCCCGGACACGTGAAGCCATGCACAACTCCTGGGACAAGAACGATCCCAAGGACGCCCAGGTTTTGCTCCATCTGCTCAAGACCGGCGTGACCCAGCATTACCATGACCCGCTCGTCAACCAGATCCATGACTTTCAAGAACTGTCGCTCACCTACGCCCAGATCTCGCTGGAGAAGACCCGCACTCAGCACCGGCTGCTGACGCATTACCTGCCCCTGTATTTTCCGGAGATCGAACGGTATTATCACGCCTCTCGTTCCGAGTGGCTGATGGAGTTGCTGCGTACCTTCCCCACGCCGGCTCTGATCACCCGCTTATCGATGGAGGAGTTCGTTCAGAGAGCCTGGCCAGTCGTGGGCCGCAAGGTCAGCAAGCAGCGGCTGCTGGAAGACATCTACCGAACAGCTCAGTCCTCCATCGGGC
>Ga0335074_10013121_pt1 | contig 11639 bp, 13 predicted proteins | sample Lox_Sample_23_FD_206715 | JGI IMG/M metagenome (GOLD analysis project Ga0335074, IMG submission 206715) | Soil microbial communities from Loxahatchee National Wildlife Refuge, Florida, United States - Lox_Sample_2.3 | ecosystem: Environmental > Terrestrial > Soil > Wetlands | place: USA...
TACTGGGCCTTCGACAATGTCGTTGTCGAGCCGCCGACCGCGCAGCGCCCGCACCCGCCGATCTGGATGGGCGCCGGCGGCGAGTCCTCGGTCCGTCGCGTCGCCGAGAAGGGCTACAATCTGCTCTTGGGCCAATACGCTCAGCCCGCCGATGTCGCCAAATCGATCGCCGCCTACCGTGCGGCCGTCGAAGCGCAGGGAAGGCGCTACGACCCGATGTCGGTCGGCGTCACCCGCGCCTTCTTTGTCTGCGACAAGGAGGAAGATCGCGAAGCCGCGCTCGAGCGCCGGCTCGCCAACCGTGTGCGGCAATTGAAGCTTGCGACGCGGCCCGACGGCACCGTGCATGGCGGACCCGACCGCGCGACCGGCGACCCTGACGTGATCAACCGCGGCAGCGCGATGTACGGCAATCCCGATCAGATCGCGCTAAAATTGGACGAGTTGCGCGACGCCGGGGTCGGCTACGTGCTGGTCAATGGCGGCGGATCGGGCGGCGGCGAGCGCGGCCGCGTCTCGATGCGCCGGTTTGCGCGTGAGGTGATGCCGCTGTTCACGGGCGATGCGCCGGCCAAGGCCGCCGAATAAGGGGAAGGCACATGAAAATCCATAACCTCTACACCGACGAAAAGGGCGAGTCGCATTTTCGCGACATCGAGATCGATTGGGCAGAGGAACGCAGAGGCAGCAAATTGTCGAAGAAGCTCCCGGCGACCGGCGTGATCTTTCGCGAAACGCAAGCCGAGCACAACATCACCTGGCACCCGGCGCCGCGGCGCCAATACATCGTCAATCTCGACGCCGGGGTGAAGATCACCGCGAGCGACGGCGAAAGCCGGTTTATCGCCCAGGGCGAGGTCATCCTGGTCGAGGACACGCACGGCAAAGGCCACCTCTCCGACCATGTCGAGAACAAGATCCGCCACTCGATTTTCATCCCGATCGAATAAATCCATTCGCCGCGTCCGGCAGGACGTCCGTCACCCTGGCAGGAGGGGTCGACACGCATCAGCCCGCGCCTCCACAAAGCCGCGATGCGCACGTTACCGTAAAGTAAATTATCATGACGACAACGTAACCGTAAAGTAAATTATCATGACGACAACGTAACCGAATTGTACAAAAACCTCGTCAGGCTATTAAAAAGATCGGCTTTCCGGCATTCGAAGCATTTTCTTAAATAACCGGAACCCTATAAGGCGGGCTTGCGTTCTCTTCTCAGATCGATAGCTTGAGGAGAACGGTGATGGTCTGTGCGCAATTTATCAAACGATCCGGTCGAGCGGCTGTTGCTGCCGCGGCTATTTTGGCCACTGTCAGCATTGGCATGCCGCGGCAGGCCGAAGCGCTCGGCACCGGCGCCGCGGTTGGAATCGGCCTGGGCGCCCTTGCGGTTGGCACCGCGATCGGCGCGTCGCAGGCCCCGTATGGGTATTACGGATACGGCTATCCGCCGCCACCGGCCTATTACGGTCCGGGACCGGGCTACTACGGCTACGGCTACTAATTAGGCCAGCCAAGGAGGCTGGGCGAGCGAAACTCGCCCAGCCTTTTTGCGTTCTCGCATCGGGAAAGCGTCCTGTAAGATCACGCGGTGAGCCCTCTCGAAGATCGTGCGGCGATCCACGATCTCTTCACCCGCTATTGCTGCGCCCTCGACAACGGCGAGGTCGAAACCGTCGTCGCTGCTTTACTACGGACGCCGTGCTCAGAAGCCCGGTCGTCGACATCAGGGGAGCTGACGAAATCCGTGCCTTTGCCGGCCGCTTCGCGGCGCAGCGCGAGGCCGGCGCGCAATTTCGCCACCTGGTGACCAACATCGCCGTCACGGTCGATGGTGGCCGCGCAACGGCAACAGCCTATCTGCTGGTGCTCATCTCCCAGGGCGGCGGCCACCGTACCTTGCCGCCCGGTCGCTACGAATGCGAGCTGGTAAAGGAAGGCGGCCGATGGCTGTTCAGCCGCCGCACCGTCTTCCACGACCATGCCTATGCGCTGGACGGCATCGGCAAGCCTTAGCGTGCGCCGCGGCCACTACCCCGGCGGCACTACTCCTGCGGCCGATGCCGTTTCACCGCCTCGGGATTGGTCGAGTCGGCGCCCATATAGACGCCGCGCTCCCAGATGCGCTTCAACGGGTCGCTGACTTTGAGCTGCATGCGGCCGACATGCTGCACCTCGATCTCAACTGTCTCGCCGTCCTGAAGCGCGCCGAGCCCCTCATGGTTGGTGCCGCAGGCGATCACGTCACCCGTGTTGAGCGTCATTACGGTCGAGGCGAACTCGACGAGTTCGGGCACCCGGTGCTCCATGTCGTCGGTGTTGTAGTTGTGGCGCAGCTGGCCGTCGTTCCAGAACCGCACGATCACATCGTTCGGGTCGGGGATTTCATCCGCCGTCGTGATGCACGGCCCGATCGGCGCGAAGGTATCGAAGGACTTGCCGAGCCAGCTTCCGGCCTTCCACGTGCGTCTTCCTTCACCGCGCGCCGACACGTCGATGAGGCCGGTATAGCCGAACACCGCGCTCTGCCAGTCCTTCTGCGCCACTTCCTTGGCCGGCCCCTTGATCACCAGCGCCAGCTCGGCCTCGTGCATGAAAATCCACGGCTCGGTCATATTTGGCAGCACGATCGTGTCGCCCGGGCCGACCACGGCCTCGGGGTTCTTCAAAAACATGTTGAGCGGCCGCGCCTCGCGCTGCGCGTGCTCCCAGTAATTGGCGATGCAGCAGAGGATTTTCCCCGGCCGCGGCAGCGGTGCGCGCAGCCGCACCGAGTGCGGCGGGACGTATTCGCCTTCGACCGCCAGCCGCTCCAATTGCGGGCGCAGCCGTTCGAAATGATCGATGATCCACTGCATCGTCAGCTGCGGCGTGTGTTGATGCTCGACAAGCGGCGCGAGGCTAACGAGGCCGCGATCGGTCAACAGGCCCGGCACCGGCTCGTCGTGCCCCGCGCCCTGGAAAAGCACCAGCTTCATCGCGCCCTCCCTTGTCGTCGGCCGCATTGTGATAGTATCGCGAGGATGAGCAAGGCCTTCGTCAAGGAAGACGCGGACGACGACGAAGCGCTGCCGGACGAGCCGGTGCCGCTTCCCGCCGGCGCGAAAAACTACATTACGCCCGGCGGCTTTCGCCGCATGCAGGACGAGCTGAAGCACCTGCAATCGACCGAACGGCCGCGCGTCGTCGATATCGTCGCCTGGGCGGCCGGCAATGGCGATCGCTCGGAAAACGGCGACTACATCTATGGCAAGCAGCGCCTGCGCGAGATCGACCGGCGCTGCCGGTTCCTCGCGAAGCGGCTCGAGATCGCCGAGGTGGTCGACCCCGCACGCCAGCGGCATCTTGACCGCGTGTTTTTCGGCGCCACCGTCACCTACGCGACCAAAGAAGGTGACGAGCGCACGGTCACCATTGTCGGGGTCGACGAGGTCGATGCCGACAACGGCCGCGTCTCATGGGTGTCGCCGATCGCCCGCGCGCTGATGAAGGCGCGGGAAGGCGATGTCGTCGAGTTACGCACCCCGCACGGGGTCGAGGCGATCGAGGTGGTCGAGATCAGGTACGGGGCTAATGCGAAAACCTAGTGCTGTAACTTGAATAGCCCCGAGAATATTGGCCATTTGTCAATGGCTGCCAGAATGGCAGACAGCGCCCCAAGAGCAAGCGTAACCGACGCGGCGGCTAACAAACCTGTAATCAGTTGATTCAGCAGTGTGCCGCCAGGCCCAGTGCCGCGATCGGCATGGCCTTTGAACTCGTCAGGATTTTCATCCCTATATCGCTGATAATCCACCTCCGCGTGATTTGGATAACGAGCCATGATCTCGCTGTGCGTATTCACAAATATCATTAGGTCCTGACGGTTCTGAATATTGCTGTAGAGGGCTTTGCGCCGTAATGCAGAAATATCAAAACCGCAACTTTCCATTCTTTCCGCATATACCCCGTCTTTGAATGCATATTGGAAAATAGTCGTTGCCAACAATGCAATTGAAGCGAGGATCGTAAAAAGCGTGAGCATTACGGTAGCGTTTTCCCCGGCCTTGACTGTGGCCAAAACGACGGAAAGAAAAATGACAGTAATGTTCGCGACGGCGTTGAGGATTGTTACGAGCGCGTCACGCCGGCTAAGTCGCTTGGCTGCATTAAACCTTGAGCCGGAGGTCACCTTGAGGCGCCAGAGGAAATCCTCCTTGTGAGCTTCAAGAGTAGCGTCTGCAGTTTCAACTGGCTCGACGACCGCCCGGAGTCGGGCATCGGATTTGCTGTCCATTGGTATCGTTTCCGTTCCTCCGTTCCCCACTCAGCAGCACATCCTGTCACTCGCCCCGCGGGCAGGTTTTATTCTAACAATGATTTTCCAGAAGCCCGTTCTGCGTCAACGGTGGGGCTGTGGCGCCGCTTATGTTGCTGGAATGGTCCAGGAAGATGACGTTAAAATCGCCGCAATTGGTGGCTACCTTCCTCTTATGCCCATCGGAGGAAAAGTGGGGAGCAGAACTGAATGCCGATGACAGAACGGTAAACAGGAGGGTGCCACCTCCTGTTATTTTCATCGAGAACAGGAGGATAACAGGAGGTGCGCCTCCTGTTATTGGAGCAGCGAAAATCAGGGCCGAACCCCGGCCTGTGGCCCCTGCGTTCTCGGCATGCCGCCCCGCCGATCTGGCGGTTGACAGGATTTGCTCGTCGAGAGCGACAATAAGCCAGGCTTAGGGAGGCGTTCGCCATGCTCCAAATTCGCAAGATGGGTCCGCAAATCGGCGTCGAGATCACCGGCATCGACGTCAAGACGATGACCGAAGACGAGTGGCGGCAGATCTATCAGGCTTGGCTCGACCACAACGTGATGTGCGTGCGCGGCCAGGACCTGACGATCCCCGATTTCATCCGCTATTCCGAGCGCTTCGGCCCGGTGACGCCGCACCCGTCGAAATCGACCCGCCACCCCGAGCACCCCAAGATCACCATGCTCGGCATCAACAAGTACGACGCCGAGGGCAAGCTGCGCGACGAGATCTACCGCCGCGGCGCCGAGGGCTGGCATACCGACGGCGCCTACAACCAGGCGCCCTTCAAGGCGACGCAGCTTTACGCGCTGGCGGTGCCGAGCCGCGGCGGCAACACGATGTTCTGCAACGGCTATGCCGCCTATGACCGGCTGCCGGAGCGCTTGAAGCAGCGGCTCGACGGCGTTGTCGGCGCCTTTTCCTATGGCGGCCGGCGCGGCAAGGCGCGGCTGCTCAATCCCGAGGATCAGGACTGGGCGCCGGTCTACCACCCGATCTTCCGCGTCCATCCCGAAACCGGGCGCAAGTCGCTCTATTTCGACCCCGGCAAGATCGTCGATTTTGTCGGCATCGGCCGCGCCGAGGGCGATGAGATCATCGCCGAGCTAAAGGGCTGCATGGTCACGGCCGACGCCGAATACCATCATGCCTGGAAGAAGGGCGACATCGTCATCTGGGACAATCGCTGTTCCTATCACCGCGCCGCCGGCGACTACCCGCCCGAGGAAGACCGCATCCACTGGCGCGTGTCGATCAACGATTACGGTGTCGAGGCCCTCGACGAGGCGGCGGAGTAACGGCGATGACAGTGCAAGTCCATCCCTTTGCCGCCGGCTGCGGCGCAGAGATAAGCGGCGTCGATATCCGCGAGCCCCTCTCCATCGCCGACCGCGATGCGATCCGCAAGGCCTGGCTTGACAATCTGGTGCTGCGTTTCCGCGGCATGCCGATGACCGATGCGCAGCACATGGCGTTCACCCGCCAGTTCGGCGAGCTGGAGTTCAACCCCGCCAAACTGATCGAGATGAAATACGGAGTGAATACCCAGACCGACGGGCGCAAATCGGAAATCCCGCCGGAAATCTCGGTGATCTCGAACATCATCGAGGACGGCAAGGCGATCGGCGGCCTGGGAGACGGCGAGGCGTTTTGGCACACCGACTCGTCCTTTGTCGACGTGCCGCCCGCCGCGAGCCTCTTGCGCTCGCTGGAATGCCCGCCGCCCAGCGCCGGCGGCTCGACCTATTTCCTCAACTGCTACGCGGCCTATGACGACCTCCCGGCCGAGACCAAAAAGCGCATCGACGGCATGACCATGATCCATGCCGCGACGCATTCCTCGGGCGGCAAGGCGCACAAGGGTTTCGAGACCGTCGAGGACGTGTCGAAAGTGCCCGGCGCGCACCAGCCGATGGTCCGCACCCACCCCGAGACCGGCAGGAAGTCGCTGTTCTTGGGGCGCCGCATCAACGCCTATGTGATGGGGCTGCCGGTCGCCGAGAGCGAAGAGCTGCTCGACGAACTGTGGGCGCACATGGTGAAGGAGAAATACACCTGGCGGCAGGACTGGCAGGTCGGCGACCTCATCTGGTGGGACAATCGCTGCGCGATGCACCGCCGCGACGCGTTCGACCCCAGCGCCCGCCGCTTGATGCACCGCACCCAGCTCAAGGGCACAAGGCCGGTATAAAGCCTTAGCCCTCCCCTTGATGGGGGAGGGTTTTAAAGCTCGCCGCCGATCTGCGCGCAACAAAGAGGGAGAAAACCATGCCCCACCCGACCCGCGTCGCCCTCGTCACCGGTTGCGGCAAGCCGATCGGCATCGGCAGTTCGACCGCGCGTGCCTTGGCCGCGAAAGGCATTGCCGTCGTCGTCTCGGATGTGCGCCCGGCCGGCATCGCCAACGAGTTCAATGCGCCCGAGGACACCGACGCGAACTGGGGCGGCGTCGATACCCTGGTCGAGCAAATCACCGCCGGGGGCGGCACCGCGTCCTCGGTGCTCGGCGATGTGGGCCAAGAGGCGGACGCCAACCGCATGGTCGCCGAGGTGCTGGCGCGCTACGGCCGGCTCGACATCCTCGTCAACAATGCCGGGGCGCCGCAGGGCGCCGATCGCAACGAGATCGAGAACGTGCCGGTCGATGCCTGGGATTTGACGATGGGGGTCAACGCCAAGGGCGCGTTCCTCATGTCGCGCGCCGCGGTGCCGGCGATGCGCAAGGCGAAATGGGGGCGCATCGTCAGCGTCTCGTCCAAGGCGGCGTTCCGTCCCGGCAAACGCCGCGCAACCTATGCCGCCTCAAAAGCGGCGATCGTCGGCTTCACCAAGTCGCTGGCGCTCGATCTCGCGCCGTTCGGGATCACGGTCAACGCGGTCTGCCCCGGCCCGATCCGCACCTCGCGCGCGATCAGCACCAATCGCCGCGAATACGGCGACGATCTTGAACGCGGCTTCCGCGAGCGCTCGAAGGACATCCCGCTCGGCCGCTTTGGCGAGCCCGATGAGATCGCCTCGATGATCGCCTATCTCGCCTCCGACGAGGCGGGCTTTGTCACCGGCCAGGCGATCGGGGTCGACGGCGGCTGGTAAGCCGGCGGGCGAAGGCGTAGGCCGGCAACTCGCTCAGCTCCCGCATTCGGAACCCGCGCACTTTTGCCTCGCTGACCGTGCTGCCGCGCCATTTGACCTCGTCGCTGAGCCAGGCGTCGATCCACAATCCCGGCAGCATCAAGTCGCGCAGCAGCATCGCCGCCGGCATGCGCCACGACAGATGCCATCCGGCGCAACGCGCCAGAGCCGCCTCGGCCCCGAACCAGATCGCCAGCAGCAGCGCGCAGATCAGCCCGACATTCTCGTTCAGCGCTGCCGCGGCATAAGCGCCGGCGACCAGCGGAAAGACGCAGCCGGTGAGGAGCTCGGGCATGAACAGGATCGGGAAGGTGATCCGCCGCAGCCGCGCCCAGCGCAGCTGCCGCGCCCAGACTTCGCCGCCGCGGCGCTTTGCGAGCGGCTGCTCGAACGGGCTGCCCATCAGATCGACCGATTTGCCGATGCCGCGCACTAGTTTGGTGGTCGCGGCGTCCTCGGCGACTTCCTCGCCCAGCGCGCGGATGCCGCCGATCTCGTCGAGCAGGTCGCGCCGGAACAGCATGTTCTTGCCTTGCGCAAAGCCGAACCCGGCGCTGTCGGCGACGTATTCCCAGCGCGCCTGGAAGGTATTGAGAAAGGCGCATTCGAGCTCGGCCCAGAAATTCGCCGGCCGCGAGGCAATCGGCACCGACACCACGACCCCGCTATCCGGCCGCCAGCGCGCGAGCAGCCGCTGGATGTAGTCGCGCGGCATCAAAACATTTGAGTCTGCCATGATCTGCCACCGGCCGCGCGCCGCGTCGAAGCCCTTGACGACATTGTTGAGCTTGGGATTGGGGCCGACCCGGTCGTCGCCAATCAGCAGTCGCGCGCGCTGTCTGGGATGCGCGGCGATCAGCTCCCGTACCAACCCGACGACGGGGTCGCCCTCGTCGGCGGCGCAGAAAATGATGTTGTAATCCGGATAGTCGAGCCCAAACGTCGAGCCGAGCGTCTCGCGGGCGAAATTGTCGACACCGCAGACCGGCCGCACGATCGTCACCGGCGCCGGGTCGGGCGGAGGCGGGAGCGGCCTGGTGCGGGCACGGCAGCGGATGGCCGCGATCGCGGTGCTGAGGACTTGCAGGATCGTCGCGAGGATGCAGAACCCTGCCGCCCAATGCGCTGCCGCCATCGTCCTCATCCAGATGTAGTCGCGCTTGCGTTGCGCTTCTACAACTGGTGGATGACAGGTGAATGACAGCGCTCCCTCCCCCTCGACGGGGGAGGGTAGGGGTGCGGGTGAGGCGCAGCCTAAGCCGGCGGCGCGACGGACAGCCGGCCGACCGTGCCCTGGCGCTCGATAAAGCTGGCGACGAGGCCGTTTTTCTTGGCTTCCTCGACAAACGCCTTGAGGAATTCAAAACCGGCGGCGTTCTTCTTTGGTGTGCCGACCGCCTGCTGCACCGAGGCGAACTGGCCGTCGAGGATGCGCGATCCCGCGCGCTTCGCCTGTTCGTCGATGAGGCCCGGCCGCAGCCCGGCATAGGCGTCGAACCCGCCGGCGTCGAACGCCTTCAAGGCCTCGCCGGCAGTATCGAACTGTACCAACTCGCCCTTTTTGTAGTTGTTTTCCAGCCAGAGGCCGTAGGCGCTGCGCGCGGTAACCGCGAGCTTCTTGCCCGGCTGGTCGACCTCGCTGATCGACTTGATCGGCGACCCGGCGGGCACGAGATAGGTCGCCTCGATCTCGGCATACGCCGCGGTAAAGCTGATGACCGCGGCGCGCTGCGGCTCGGCGCCGATATTGCCGATGTCCCATTTGCCCTTCTCGGCATCATCGGCGATCTCGCCGGGGCGGGCATAGGGAATGAACTTCACCGGCACCCCGAGCCGGGCGCCGATGGCCAGCGCCATGTCGGGTGACACGCCGGTCGGATCGCCGTTCGGCGCCTTGCCGGTGACCAGCAGGAAATTGCCCATGTTGATCGCGGCGCGCAGCACGCCGGTCGGAGCGAGTTCGGCGACAATCTTGGCATCGGGCATCGGGGGTTCCTTTTAGTTTGGGGAGTTTTCTTTCTTCGCCTTCCGGCCTTGATCCGGCCATTCCCGTCTTGGGATTCGGACGCCAGTCCACCAAGACGTAGGCCCTCGGTTCAAGCCCGAGTGGTCGACGCATGGGCCCCGGCCTGCGCCGGGTGGCGCGAACGCCTAAGCCGTGTGCTTGCGGATGAACGCCTTCATCCGGTCGAGCGCGCGGGCCGCGTAGGGCGCGTCGGGCTTGCCGGTCATGAAGCCGTGATTGGCCCCCGCGTAATACTGCGCGTCGATCTCGCCGCCGGCCTTCTTCCAGCCCGCGACGACGCGCTCGGTGACCTCCGTCGGCACCCACTCGTCGGCATCGCCGCCAAACACCAGCGCCGGCGGCAGATGCACCTTCTCGCCGCGGTCGAGGATCGCCGGGATGCTGCCCTCGCTCATCACCGCCTCGGTGCCCCAGAAGGCGTGATGGTTTTCCATCAGCTCGGCGTTGCCGGCCTTCTTCGCGAGGTGGTAGCGCAACAGCGGGTCGAGCACGCCCCAGCCCGAGATGACCCAGGCCTGGCGCGCGTCGATCTCCGGCGCCTCGGGCAGCGGCAGCGCCGAGTAGCGCTTGTCGTCGGCGCGCATCGCCGCGAGCAGCACCTGGTGCCCGCCCGATGACGTGCCAAAGCTGCCGACCCAGTCGGGGCGGCTGCCGTAGAGCCGGGCGCGCGCCTTGAGCCAGCGTATAGCGAGGTTGATGTCCTGCAGCGACGCCGGATAGCCGCCGTCGGGCGGCATGCGGAAATCGATCGAGGCGACGAGGATGCCGCTCTCGGCCAGCGCCTTCGCCATGAAATCGTTGTCGGTGCGGTCCTTGTTGACCCAGGCGCCGCCATGCACCTGCAGCGCCGCCGGGAAGGGGCCGGTGCCGCTTGGCCGATAGAGCCGGGCGAGCATCGCGCGGCCACCCTGGCGCTGATACTCGACATCTTCGATGCGCACATTGTGCTTGGCATCGGCGAGCGTGGTGGTCGGCATGGTGATCCTCCCCGGAATGGCTGCGTTCAGTATAGAGAGGGGTGGCGGGATCGGCTACGTGCGTCCTATCGGTTTCCCCTCTTCCGCAAGCGGGCGAGGGGTTTACCCCTAAACCAAATCGTCCACCGCCTTCTTGTAGCTTGTGATCGCGTCGAGGTGCTCGGCGAAATTCTTGCCGGCGATGCGCTTGTGGTGGCTGCTCACATAGGTGGTGTGCACCGTGACGTGGGTGACGCCGGCGTTCTTCCAGAATTGGATTTCCTTGCGCCAGTCGTCCGCGTCGCCGGCGCCGGGCGACACCCACACCTCGAACCCGAATTGGCTCGGGTCCCGGCCGTTTTCGCGCAACAGGCCGCGCAATTTGTCGAAAGCGGCGAGCGCCTGATCGCCGGCCGGGTAAGCGAGCGGCATGAACCCGTCGCCGTAACGCGCGGCGCGACGAAAGGTCGCCTCGGCATGGCCGCCATACCAGATCGGCACCCGCCCGGATTCCGGGCGCGGGTTGATCCCGGCATCATCGAGATGGTGGTAGTCGCTCTGGTATTTGGTGTGCGGGTTGGCCCACAGCGCCTGCATCACCCGCACCTGGTCGGCCGAGCGCACCCCGCGGGTGTGGAAATCCATGCCGAGCCCGGAGAACTCGACCTCGTTCCAGCCGACCCCGATGCCGAGCCGGAACCTGCCGTTGCCACCGCAAAGCACGTCGAGGCACGCCGCCTGCTTGGCGACCAGCGCCGCTTGGCGTTGCGCCAGGATCAAGACGCCCGATGCGAAACCGATGCTTTTGGTGCAGCCGGCGAGAAACGCGAACAGCACGAACGGGTCGTGATAGGCGGTCGCGGTGGTGCCGACTCGCTTGCCGCCATAATCGGCGTCAGGGTTGCCGCCGAGCACATGATCGGCCGCCAGCACATACGAAAAGCCCAGTCCCTCGGCTGCCTGCGCATAGTCGCGCATGACCGCCGGGCCGGCGCCGATATCGCCGACCGGCATCGAGCATCCAAGCTGCATTGAGAATTCTCCTTGTCTTTGCCGCGACCGGAGCGGGGATTATGCTTGCCACGGAATTGGTGAGCGCGGGTGACGGACGATGATCAAGCGGTTTCATGCACTTTATGTCGGCCAGATCGACCTCGACAATGTCGGGCTCAACGGCACCCCGGCCAACGACCGGCGCTACTCCAACGACCGCCTCGCCGAGGTGTTTGA
>Ga0335074_10013122_pt1 | contig 11638 bp, 8 predicted proteins | sample Lox_Sample_23_FD_206715 | JGI IMG/M metagenome (GOLD analysis project Ga0335074, IMG submission 206715) | Soil microbial communities from Loxahatchee National Wildlife Refuge, Florida, United States - Lox_Sample_2.3 | ecosystem: Environmental > Terrestrial > Soil > Wetlands | place: USA: Florida...
TACGATGACGTATATTCCTTGCAGCGAACCTCCAGCTCTGCCCGCTCCTGCTCGGTCAGCTGGATCACGAAAGGACTCCGCCTGGGCATGGTCGGTCCTCCTAGAAGGACACGACCTTGTCACGACCGCACGAGTCGACCCAAAATACGTCACCGTATTTATGAAACAGAGTACTAAGATTGCAGCCCGGCGCGCTCCGTGACGTGCTGAACTTCGAATGCGCGCAGTCCGGCGGCTATGCGCGAATCCAGGGCTACGAGCGCTACGACGGCCACCCGGCGCCGAGCAGCGCCAGCTACCAGATAATCCAGCTTCAGAGCTTCACCACCGTTCCCACGGCTGGACAGACCGTCACGCAGAACGGGTCCGGAGCAACAGGCACCATCATCGCGGTGGTGGTGACGCCAGTGCCCTATCTGGTGGTGACGCAGGTCACCGGCTTTTTCGATGCCGCTAACGTGCTGTCGGTGGTCCCGTCGCCGATCGGCACGGCGGCCCCGCTTACGGTGGCAGTGAGTGCGCAGACTGACGCGCAATACACGGCGGCCGCCGCCCAGGTCTACCGGGCGCAGATCGCCGCGGTGCCCGGCTCGGGCCCAGTTCTCGGCGTCGTTGGTATGATCTTCAACGGCGTCGATTGCGTCTTTGCCTTTCGCGCCAACCAGGCCAAGACGGCGGTCCTGCTGTACCAGTCGACCGCCGCCGGCTGGAGCCTGGTTCCGTTCTTCAACCTCGTCCTTTGGACCGAGGGATCGGCGCAGCCGCTCGATGGCGACACGCTGACGCAAGGCGGCGTCACCGCGACCATCAAGCGGGTGATGTGGCAGTCGGGCGCTTTTGCCGCCTCGCCCGGAAACACAGCGGTCGGCGCGTTCGTGGTGACCAATCCGACGGGCGGCAACTTCGCTGCCGGCGCCGCCACCACCTCGTCCGGGGGCGCTGTCGTGCTGTCCGGCGCGCAGACCCCGATCACGCTCGCGCCCGGCGGCCGCTTCGAGTTCACCAAGTGCAACTTCGCCGGCCAGCTCGTCACCAAGCGCATCTACGGTTGTGACGGCGTCAACCAGTGCTTCGAGTTCGACGGCGTCACGTTCGCGCCGATCACGACTGGCCTCTCACCCGACCAGCCCTCGCACATCACGTTCCACAAGAACTACCTGCTGATCTCGCAGGGCAGCTCCCTGTTCTATTGCGGTGTCGGGACGCCATTCAAATGGGACTCGACTGACGGCGGCGGTGAAATCGCCACCGGCGACGTGGTGACCGGGATGCTGACGCTGCCAGGCAGCCAGACCACCGCGACCTGCGGCGTCTACTGCACTCAGAACACGTCGTTCCTCTACGGCACCGACCCGACCACGTTCAATTTCGTGACGTTCAACACGGGCCTCGGCGCGCTTCCCTACTCGGCGCAGAACCTGTTCGATACGTTCGTGTTCGATGTCCTCGGCGTCGTGACCTTAAGGACGACCCTGAACTGGGGCAATTTCCTTCCGACCACGCTGACCAAGAACCTGCTCCCGTTCATCCAGCAGGAGCGCTCAAAACTGGTCGCTTCCTCGATCATGCGCAGCAAGTCGCAGTATCGTGTGTTCTTCAGCGACGGCTACGGCCTCTGGCTGACGATGGTCAACCAACAGTACCTCGGCGCCGCCGTGGTGGGCTTCCCCAATCCGGTCTCATGTTGCGATGAGGGCGTTACTACCGACGACAACGAGGTGACCTATTTCGGCTCCTCCGATGGCCTTGGGTTCGTCTACCAGATGGACGTGGGCACCAGCTTCGACGGGCAGCCCATCTCCGCCTACATCACACCGGCCTGGGACGCGATCAAGTCGCCGCGGGTGCTGAAGCGATACCGAGCCGCCTCGATCGAGATCCAGGGCAGCAGCTTCGCCAACATCCAGATCGGCTACCAGCTCGGCTACGGCACGGCGCTGATCGGGCAGCCCACACCGATCGAGATAGCGTCCAACTTCGCCGCCGCGCTGCACTGGGACAACTTCACCTGGGACAGCTTCACCTGGGACGGCACAACCTTGGTGCCGACCGATATCGACCTGACCGGGACCGGTGAGAACATCCAGATCACCATCGGGTCGAACGATAACTACACCGACGCCTACACACTCAACTCGGTGATCTACCACTACTCGATGCGGCGCGGCATCCGGGTTTGATACCCTCTACAGCCTGATAGGTGCGAGCCATGCTCAAGAAGGTCATCTCTGGCTGGTGCGCGGCGCCGGGCGCTCCGAACGGCTGGGACCCGAAGCGCGACGGCGACTGTGGCGCTCTGCCGATCCGCGTCTATCCCTACGACGCATTCCGCGGCGGCGTGAATGTCAAGAAGATCGAGTGGTGCGAGAGTGCGTGGGAGCCGACGCCGCGCGAACTTGAGGCGCTGAATGCGGGCGGGCAGGTAGTGCTTCGCGTTCACGGCTGGCAGGTGCCTGTTGCGCTTTACGTCGAGCGGTTTGTCGAGGGCGAACCAATTCCGACTCTCGCCCCAAGGCCGCTTGAGGTGTCGCATGAGACCTACCAGGAAATTCGCCGGCTGCTGATCGCGGATGGCAACCGCGGCACTTTCGTTCGTCATGACGGGCGCGAAGCGATCGACCTGTCCGATATCACCGTCGTTGCGCGCTAACCCCAAACTCCCTCCTCGCAGGAACCCTCCAAAATGTCGAATGATGTCACGCTGCCGGGCACCGGCGCGATCGTGGAGACGTTGGACACGGGCGCCGGCCAGCGCCAGGTCATCACCATCTCGCCGCGCGACCTCTCCACCAACGACAGCATCGGGCCGCTGACCGAAACGGCGCCGTCCACCGACACCGCATCGTCAGGTCTGAATGGTCGCTTGCAAAGGGTGGCGCAGAACCTGACTACCGCGAACGGCAACCTGACCACCATCAACACGAGCGTCAGCGGCGTCAACACGACGCTCGGCACGACGAACACGTCGCTCGGAACGATCAACACGAGCGTCGGCACCGTGAACACCACGCTCGGGACGACGAACACGTCGCTCGGCACCATCAACACGACGCTGGGCACGACCAATACCGAGGTGGGCTCCCTGACCGACACGGCGCCCGCCACCGACACCGCCTCGGCGTCCCTGAACGGGCGCCTTCAGCGGGTGGCCCAGCGCATCACGTCGCTGCTCGCGCTGCTGCCGAGCGCGTTGACCAACGCCGGCGGATTGCAGGTCGGCACGCATACCATCAACCCATCCAGCACGCTCACGCGCCCGGCCAACGCGACGGCTTATGCCCAGAACGAGCTTGTGGCATCGAGCACGACCGCCGGGTCAGTTGCGGTGCCCAGCGTCGCCATGAGCGGGACCGCCGGCGTCTCGGGCAGCGTGCGGCGCGCAAGACTCAACACGAGCGCTACGAGCGGGTGGGGCGCCGTGGCGCTCCGCATGGATCTGTGGACGGCCGCGCCGACCTTCACGAATGGCGACGGGGGCGCCTTCGCGGTCGCCACTGGATCGGCTCATTGGCTCGGCTCGATGACCTTTGCCGGGCTGACGCAGAACGGTGATGGGGCCTGCGGCATCGCCACCCCGGACACCGGCGGCTCGATCGACTTCGCGCTGTCGGGCACCGGTATCTATTGGACCCTCTGCTATATCGGGTCCGCTTCCCTGACGCCGACCTCGGGGCAGACGTTCACGGTGACCCTCGAAGGCACGCAGGACTAACCGCCATGTCGTTGCGCCGCGGATTGATCCTGCCGCCGCAATATGTCGGCCAGGTCGCCACTCGGTGCTACGCGCCGGCGGGCAATAACACGAACAACTTCGTGCAGGTGAGCTCCGGTCTCACGACCAACATCCGCATGTACCATTACGCACGCGACAGCGTGCCGTGGGTCAGAGTGCTGCCGAGCCAGTGGTTCGGCGTGCCGTCAGGTGGCGGGGAAGTGGTCACGCCCAACACGGGCACCGCGCTCACCGTCAGCATGGCGATCGAATATCCCGCGGGCTCGATGACGCAGGTCACGTGGCGCGGCTCGCCCACGGTCAACGTCACTGCCACCTCGACGCTCGCGGAACTGCTATCCGACAAGGTCAATGTCGCGATCCCGGCCGGCGCGAAGTTCTACACCCGCAGCTACTATAATTACGCGGTCGATGCTTACTACATGTTCAATGACATCGGGGCAAACGGCAATCCGCTGTACGACTTCGCCAATGGCGACGGCAATAACAGCACCGGAACCGACATGACGATGTCCGGGACCATCACCGGCAACGTGTTCGGGAACTATAGCATCACCCCGGTTTTGATCGTCGGCCCGACGCGGCGCCCTTCGGTCGCCATCTGGGGGTGCAACGTCGCGAATGCCTACGAGGACGCGATCGTCGCGAACGTTGGTGATCTCGGGTATCCTACCAAGGCGATCGGACCGAACTTCGGCTACGTCTCATTCGCTTCGGAGTCCGAGGCAGTTTCGATCGCGAGCGTCGCCACGAACTCTGCGATCCGGCGCAGCCTGATGCAGTTCCTTACTCATGTCGTCTCGATGTATAACGTGGACGACTGGTTCAATACTGGCGAGACGACGCTTGCCGCATTCGCTGGCTATTTCGGGGCCTGGGCGGGCCTCCCCGGCATCGCCGGCAAGCCCATCATCCAGTGCTGCCATATCCCCTTCACCAACTCGACGGACGGCTGGGCGACGACGACGAACCAGACGGTCTACAACGCAGGGGATCAGACCTTCCGCGCCGCCATCAATGCCGGGATCCGCACCGGCGCGCTCCCGAACATGCGGGCCTACAGCGACGCCTGCCCGTACTGCGAATATGAGTACCCGCCGACGGTCACCGACATTTGGAATGCGCCTGGCTTCACCACGACGGGCGTGCACTTCAACGGAGCGGCCGGTTACGCCGCGGCGTGCGCGACCTTCGACACCAGCATCATCAAGTGGCCGTACGGCTGAGGATCGCGCACGATGTCGCTCCTCCTCCTATTCAATCAGGGCAGCGGCGGCGGCGGCGGTGGCACCGGCGGCGGTGGCACCGGTGGGGGGACCGGCGGCGGCACGTCATCATCGACCGCCAATCCCTATTACACGCCGTCCGGAGTTCCTGCGTTCGGTGCGCCGGGGGCGTCGCTGCCGATCCGCTCCGAATTCGCTGCCATCGCCGCGGGATTCGCGCTGTTGCCCACGCTGGCGGGCAACGCCAATGCCGTGATCGCCGTCAACCCGGAAGGAACCGCACTCGCGCCACTGGCCTACACGCTGACCCTTGGCGGGAACCTTGCCACCACCGGTGGATACAACACCACCTTCGCGCAGCAAGCTTCGGTCACGCTGACGTTGCCGCCCTACAGCGATACGCTGGCGACACTCGGGGGCACCGAGACGCTCGTCAACAAGACGCTCGTCAGCCCGACCGTCACCGGCAATGCCACTTTCACGGGCGGTCTGACGGTTGATAGCAGCGCCCAGGTTGACGGGACTCTCTATTTCGGGGGGAGCGGCCAATTCTATGCCAATCCTTACAGTGGCGGGTCGCAACTCCTGAATTTCGGCGAAAGCCAATATATCCTATTCGTGCCGGGCACCGGCTTTTATTGGCAGTGCAGCGGCACCACCCAGATCGGGGCGGCCACCCTCAACCTCGACGCCAATGTCACCATTTCCGGCAATGCCAGCATTGGCGGCACACTGACGGTCGATGAGAACGCCCAGGTTGACGGGATTCTCAATTTCGGGGGCAGCGGCGAATTCTACGTCAACCCGAACAACGGGGGGGCGCAACTCCTGAATTTCGGCGAGAACCAGTACATTGAATTCACGCCGAACATCGGCTTTTATTGGCAGTGCAGCGGCACCACCCAGATCGGGGCGGCCACCCTCAACCTCGACGCCAATGTCACTATCTCCGGCACTGCCAGCATAGGCGGCACACTGACGGTCGACAGCAATGCCAGCATAGGCGGCAATGCCACTGTCTCCGACAACCTTACCGTGAGCGGCTACGTCCTCATCAGCGGCGCGAACGAGCAGACGGGGAACTCTGCGTATTTCGGCGGCGAAGGCGCAGAGGGCGGTGCGTGGAACGTGGGTTGCGGCCTGGTGACGAGCACCTGGCTCGCGGCGACAGGCCTCGTGACGATCTCTGACGGCCGCAAGAAGCAGGACAAACGACCGATCACGGCGGAAGATGCTGTCCGCTACGTGATGGCGGCCAAGCCGGTCACCTATCGGATTGATACCGAACGCCGGCGGGCGGGCTTCGTCGCACAGGACGACCTGCGCGCCATGAATGGCCGCGAGGGTGCGATTTCGTTCATCCAGGACGAGGATCCGCGCGTCGCGGTGTCGGACGGCTTCGCGCCCGACGGTCACCGCCTGATCCGCGACTATGAGCACGACATCGCATACCTGACCGCTGCGCTGCAGCACGCGCTCGCACGCATCGCCGCCTTGGAGGGCCGCTAATGTCCGGGAGCGCAGCAGGCGCCGCACCAGGCGTGAACGCTCCAACGGCTGCCCCGGCGATCCCGGCCCCTGGGCAGCCGACCGGTGGCCCCAGTGCGGGGCTGATCAATGCCGCGCCTGCGACAGGTGCCGCGACGCCGCCTGCCGGTGGTGCGCCGGGAACGCCGGTCACCGGCTATAATCCGCAGTCCTCGACCGCGTACAGCGCGAACGCGACCGGCTACACGCCCAACAGCTTCACCGTCGCGCCGAACCAGACCGTCCAGGGACAGATCAGCAACATCATCGCGTCAGGCTCGCCGCTCATGCAGCAGGCGGAAGCCAACGCGAACATGCAGATGAACCAGCGCGGGCTGATCAATTCCAGCCAGGCGATCACTGCCGGCCAGGACGCGCTCTATTCGGCAGCGGAACCGATCGCCGCAGCGGACGCGCAGACCTATGCGACCGCCGCCACCAACACCACCACAGCGCAGAACCAGGCACTCGCGGCCGAAGCCTCGGCAGAGAACGCGGCGAGCCTGCAAAACGCCCAGACGCAGACCCAGAACAGCCAGTACAACGCGGGCCAGACGAACTCGGCTCTTTCTTCGGAAGCGTCCGCGAGCAACAGCCTGGCGCAGGCGATGGCGACGGTCCAGGGCAACGAGCAGGCCTCCATCGCGGTCCAGAACATCACCGACCAGAACAAGACCCTCCTACAAACGTCAGCCTCAGCCGCCCAGCTCTACCAGCAGGTCCTGACCAACATGCAGGGCATCCTGACCAACGCGAACCTGGACCAGGCGCAGCAGGCCCAAGCGCTGAACGACCAGATCCAGCAGTTGAACGACGGCCTTCAGGCGCTGCAGGGGATCGCGAACAACCAGCAGGTCGCATCGACCCTCTCGTTCGGCAATGGCACCACGACGGCGAGCACGCCGGCGGCGAGCAATCTCGGCGCGGGCACCGGCGCCGGGACGGGCAATTATTCGGGCGCGAATAACCCCACCCTCTTCAACGGCATCTTCAACAACTACGCCGGCAACGGGGGCCCTGATTGACCCCGGATATCGCCGAGGCCCTCTGGCGCCAGGCTGAGCCCGCAGTGTTCTTCTCGCGCGAGGAATATCTCGGGCGTCTCGACGGCTGCACGATCACGCCGGTCGAGATCGACGGGCGCCTCGCGTTCGCGACCGTCGTCCGCGGGCCGGAGTTCCATCGACCGGCTCGCCGACCTCTATGGCATCGAGACAGCGGGACGCACGGCGCAGCAATTCGCCGACGACCTGGCGGCGCACTTGTCGCTCGACGACGCAGCGCGGCTTGACGAGTCGCAGGCTGCCGCAAACGAAGCCGCCGACGCAGAGATTGATCGCCGACTTGCGGCCCTTGGTCTTGAACCGGCGGATTATTACGCCGATGATGAAGGCCGCTCGCTTGAGGATTTGGAGAATGAGCATCGACAGGCGCCGCTTGCTTCTGAGCTATCGGAGAGCCCGCAGGATCATGGCCGACCCGCGGCTACCAGCGGACGTGAAGGCGTTGGCGAAGAAAGCGGCGGACCACGCCCAGGTGGCGCTGGAACTGGACTCGGCGATCGGGCGGAAGAGCGGGCAGCAAGCGCGAGTCGGATAGGCGCTGAACCCCGTGTGAAGGCGGGCGATCAGGGCGCAGCCCCCAATCCCTCCCGCATTTCGAGTGCTGCGACCCGCACGGAGCCAGCGCCCGAGGGCAATGTAGCACGCCAGGCGCCCGAGGGGAAAATCGAGCAAAGCGGCACCGCGCAGCTCTCCCCCCGGCCTCCGCGCAACGTGCCAGGACAGTCTGACATCTTCGGCCGCGAACCGCGCGAGCGAACTCGTGAGGCTGAACCGACCATCCGCAATGACCGCCGGCAGATCGACATGTTCGGCACCGCGGATGCAGCGGTGCAGGCTCAAGCGGCACGCGACCAGGCTCGGCGTGGCGGCATCAATCCGCGCGGCGAGGTGAGACCAGCGAACGAGGGGCTGTTCGCACAGCAGCCGCCGAAGAACGGCACGCTGTTCTCCCCGCGGAGGGCGCACGTCGTCGCGGATGTGCGCGGGGACGAGTTGGGGAGCGAAGACGTATCGACAGGCACCCGGCGGATGCGCGGGCGCGAGGCCCTCCTCGCCGTCATGAGGCAAGGGCCGGTCGAGAATGCACAGCTCGGCATGGTGCAATTCAGCGGCGCGAGCATCGGGCGCACCCTCCGGCACATCTCCGCCGACAAGCTCGCACTGATTCCGCACCTGCGGGAGATCATTGCTGCCGGGCGCCTCGTGCGCTCAGACCCCAGCTACAAGCCGGACGCGAACGTCAGGGCGTATCACACGCTGGCTGCGCCGGTCCGCGTTGGCGGCGTGGAACACGAGGCGCGAGTAGTCATCCGCGAGGACAACAACGGAAAGTTCTACTACGACTTCGAGAAGAGCGAGGCCCCGCCCGTACGTCTGGACGTGTCGCCCGGTGCAAACCCAGCGCTCACGCACCCAGCCTCAACGGGGCCTCGGTCCAGGGGCGTAAGCAGCGCGGAAGAAGGAGTCAATCTTGACCTGGGAAACCGGGGCGCCAGTGGCGAGACGGGTCCCGGTGAAACGGAAGGGGTAAACCTTAGTTCGCCCTACGCTGCGTCACCGTCTGGTATACAGGCGACGAAGGGAGCGGGACCCGCGACAAATATTGTCGCTCCTCGCACTAAAGAAAGCCAACCCGGCGAGCTCCGGCGTGGCGAGCGCGCGAAGTTCTCGCCGCGTGAGCCGCGGGACGACGACGAACGCGCCCGCACGTTGGCCGGGCTGGCCCCGGCACCGCTGCCGCCGCCCGGCCTGAAGCGCGCGCTGGCGCAGTGGGACGCCGGCGTGCTGTCACCGGAGTCAACGGCGCGGCTGGCGCGCGGCTCCTCGCCGGAAGGCCAGCAATACGCCGCCGACCTGGAACGCCGCCGCGCCGCCTGGACGGATGTCGATTTCGCCCGGCGCGCAGTCGAAGACTACGAGCAGCGCGCCGCCGAGCCGGGCATCACGGCCGAGGGGCTGCTGAAACTGCAAAGCCGGATCGGCCGCACCAAGGGGAGGCTCAATCAGCGACTCGAAGCGGCGCGCGCGGCGGGCGTCGATCCCGACCAGCCGTTTCCGTCCGATGTGCGCTACACCGCGCCGCTCGGCAGCTTTCCGGGCGACGACAAGTACGCCCATGCCAGCTTCGCGCCTGAAGGATTCCCGTTCGCGGCGACCGGGCACGCCTACCACGATGCGGCCAATTGGCTGCCGGACGGGGGCACCAAGTTCTCGCCGCGCGCCGCACACTCCGAGGACGACGCCGGCCGCGTCCCCCTCTATTCTGCCCTGCAACGCGGGGTCGAAGGCCTCAAGCTCGACAAGGCAACGCCGGGCCAATGGCTCTCGACCATCCGCAACATGCCCGGCGTGAAAGGTGAAGAACGCCAGTGGTCAGGCATTGAAGATTGGCTCAAGCAGCAGCCGAAGTCGGTCACCAAAGCCGAAGTCCTGGATTATCTGCGGGCGAACGCGCTCGATGTGCACGAAGTGGTGCGCGCCAACGGCGCCACGATCCAGGACCTCGCGCCGGAGATCAGGGCACTCGGCGTCACCAAGCCGCTCGGCGATGTCAGCGCAGAGGACCTGCTCAAAGCTGGGGCGCCCGAAGAGCTGGTGGATCGTTTCTTCCAGGCGATCGGGGCGCACGCGGCCGCTCCGCAATACGGCGAACACACACTTCCGGGGGCCAAGAACTATCGCGAGCTGCTGCTGACGCTGCCGGAGAAAGAGCCTGGCGCAGAGTCCGGCCGGCGCGCTTTCCGCGCGGCGATGGAGGCAGCGGACGGCAGGGATGACGTTGTGCGCGCTGTCGCCAACCTGACGGGCGAGCCGGTCGAGACCGTGGCACGCCGGTACACCGGGCTCAGTTTCGAGAATGCCATTGAGCGGGCCTGGGATGAGCCGCGCGAGCCGAGCCCCAACTTCACGAGCGCGCATTGGGACGAGCCAAATGTGCTCGCTCACGTGCGCTTCGATGAGCGCATCGCGCCTGACGGCAAAAAGACGCTACTGGTCGAAGAAGTGCAGTCGGACTGGCATCAGCAAGGCCGCAAAGGCGGCTACGACAGCGGCGGTAACGCAGCCTTAAAGGCAGAACGCGAGAAACTGACTGCCGAGGTCGCCAATATGCCTCTCGCTTCCGCCGACCCGGCGTCACCACAATATGACGCGTTGCATACCGCCATGCAGCGGATCACTGATATCAACGACGCGATCGGACGCCCAGGCGACCGCGTCCCGGATGCCCCCTTCAAAACTTCCTGGCCCGCTCTCGTAATGAAGCGGATCACCAAGTGGGCAGTCGATCACGGCTTCGACCGGGTCGCATGGGTGCCGGGCGACGTGCAGGCGGATCGCTTTGATCTGTCGAAGCAGATCAGAAGCCTGCGCCTGTTGGACAATGCGAGCGGCGGTGTCGGGCGTCCGGTCATGGAAGGGCCGTTCGTGCGCGGGACGCTGGAAGCGCACGACATACACGGCCTAAAGGTGATCGACAGAGATGTCACGCCGGAAGAATTACCTGGCCTCGTCGGCAAGGAAGTGGCCGGGCGCCTTCTCAACGCAACGCCGACCGCAGAGCGGTCCGCCGGCATTGGCATCCGCCAACGCATGCTGCGAGGCCTCGACCTGACGGTCGGCGGCGAAGGCATGCGCGCCTTCTACGACAGGATGCTGCCGAACGAAGTGCAGAAGATCGTCGGGAAGTACGGCGCCAAGGTTGGAACGAGCGAGATCGAAGTTCCGGCCGCTTATCAGGGTGCCGACGGCTGGGAAGACGCCCCGGGCCACGAGGGCTTCCGCCAAACCGTCCACTCCTTCGACATCACCCCGGCACTTCGCCGTGTGGTGCAGGAGGAGGGACTGCCGCTGTTCTCGCCCCGCACCCCGCATGAACGTCCCGCGCGGTCGCAAGCAGAGGTCGAAGAAGCCGAGCAGCTTGGGCGGCACGAGGACGATGTCTCGCAACTGATCAACGCCGTGGTCGCCGAACGGAGCGGTGTGGCTGGCACTTCGATGCCTCCGACGGTCGAGGACCGGGACATTTCGCGCATTGCCCAGCTCGGGTCGAAGGCGATCAAGAACCTCAATTTCCTTGAGCAGGGCCA
>Ga0335074_10013123_pt1 | contig 11637 bp, 9 predicted proteins | sample Lox_Sample_23_FD_206715 | JGI IMG/M metagenome (GOLD analysis project Ga0335074, IMG submission 206715) | Soil microbial communities from Loxahatchee National Wildlife Refuge, Florida, United States - Lox_Sample_2.3 | ecosystem: Environmental > Terrestrial > Soil > Wetlands | place: USA: Florida...
CGCCGAGCGCCAGGACGAGCCGCCGGACGTGTTTCGCGTCGCGAGGGGCGGATGTGGCGAGAGCGGTTGAAGAGGTCGTTGCGAAGCCTTTGGGCTGCTCGGCGGGTAGCCGGGTTCCCGGCGTCTCCGGCGTTCCCGGCGTTCGCGGCGTTTCCGGCGTTCCCGGTTCCGGCAGGAGCCAGCGGCCCGCGGTGCCGTTGATCACCGCGCCGACGGCGCCGACCGCGGCCAGTGACGGCAATAGCGTCACGCCGGCCCAGGCGAAGCCGCCGCCGGCCAGCGAGCCAAGGATCGCGCCAAGGCTGTAGCAGGCGTGCATCGACGTCATCACGGGCCGGCCGTAGGCGGCCTCGACCCGGACGCCCTGCGCGTTCGTCGAGACGTCGAACGAGCCGCCAACCACCCCGATGACGAACAGCGCCGCCATCAGCTCGGGCAGGTTCCTGGCCAGACCCGGTCCCGCGACCGCCACGCAGGCCGCGACGCCGCACACCCGGACGAAGACCCGGCTACCGACCCGGTCGACCAGTCGCTCGGCCAGCGCCGCGCCAAGGACGAGCCCGACCGGAACGGCGAACAGCGCGACCCCGAGGGTCCCGTCCGACAAGTGCGCCTGCGCCTTCGCCGCCGGCACCCGGGCCAGCCACACGCCGGCGGTCATTCCCATGACGAGAAAGTGCGCCGACACCGCCCACCGCGCCCGGCGTACCGCCCCCCAGCCACCGGATCTACGCACTACCCCACAATAGCCGCAGGCAAGCCGACGACTTTGCCTACCAGATGACCACCTTCGGAGCACTTTACCCACGAGCGGCACAGACAAAAGTGGGTAAAACGGTCGTGATCATGGGCGTCTGGTACGCAAAGTGGAAAAACCTCTTTCAGTCCGGGGTGCGGCCGGCCCGGAGCAGGCCGTAGGTGACCGCCTCCTCCAGGGCGTGCCAGGAGGCTGAGATGACGTTCTCGTCGACGCCGACGGTGGACCACGTGTCGCCGGCGCCGTCGCCCGACTCGACCAGTACCCGGGTAACCGCGCCGGTGCCATGCGAACCCTCGAGGATGCGGACCTTGAAGTCGGTCAGCTCCATGTTCGCCAGCTCCGGGAACGTCTGCTCGAGGGCGGCCCGCAGCGCCCGGTCAAGGGCGTTGACCGGGCCGTTGCCCTCGCCGACGGCGACGACCCGCTCCCCCTTGGCAACCAGCTTGACGGTCGCCTCGCTGGTGACGGCGCCCTCTTCGCGGCGCTCGACGATCACCCGCCAGGACTCGACGGTGAAGTGCCGCCGCCGTTCGCCCGCCAGCTCGTCGCGCAGCAGCAGCTCGAACGAGGCGTCAGCGGCCTCAAACGAGTAGCCTCGTGCTTCAAGTGCCTTGACCTTGTCGGTTACCCGGCCGATGACCGCCTTGTCCCCGGACAGGTCGAAGCCGAGCTCGCGGCCCTTCAGCTCGACCGAGGCCCGGCCCGCCATGTCGGAGACGAGCATCCGCATATCGTTGCCCACTAGCTCGGGGTCGATGTGCTGGTACAGCATCGGGTCGACGCGTACCGCCGAGGCGTGCAGGCCCGCCTTATGCGCGAACGCGGAGAAGCCGACGTACGGCTGGTGGGTGTCCGGCGTGACGTTGGTGACCTCGCTGATCGCGTGGGCGATCCGGGACATCTCCCGGATGCCATCTCCCCCGAGTATGACTTGCCCCTTCTTGAGCTGCAGGCCCGCGACCACGCTGAACAGGTTCGCGTTGCCCGAGCGCTCGCCGTAGCCGTTCGCGGTGCCCTGCACGTGGCTGACGCCGGCCTCGACCGCGACCAGGGTGTTCGCGACGCCGCAGCCGGTGTCGTCGTGGCAGTGGATGCCAAGGCGCGCGCCGGTGCTGAGCGCGACCGCACGGACGATGTCGCCGAGCTCGGTGGGCATCATGCCGCCGTTGGTGTCGCACAGCGCGATCACCTCGGCGCCCGCCTCGGCCGCCGCGGCGACACACTCAAGCGCGTAGGCAGGGTTGGACTTGTAGCCGTCGAAGAAGTGCTCCGCGTCGAGGAAGACGCGCTGGCCCTCCGACCGCAGATGGCGGACCGTGTCGGCGATCATGGCGAGGTTCTCGTCGAGCGTGGTCCGCAGCGCGAGCTCGACGTGACGGTCATGGCTCTTCGCCACCAGGGTGACCACCGGGGCCCGCGACTCACGGAGCGCGGCGACCTGCGCGTCGTCGGCGGCCTTGACGCCCGCCTTCCTCGTCGACCCGAATGCCGCCAGCGTCGCGTGCGTCAGGTCGAGCTCGGTGCGCGCGCGGCGGAAGAATTCGGTGTCCTTCGGGATCGCGCCGGGCCAGCCGCCCTCGATGAACCCGACGCCGAGCCGATCCAGGTGCCGCGCGATTACCAGCTTGTCGGCAACCGTGAGGTTCAGGCCCTCCTGCTGCGCACCGTCGCGCAAGGTGGTGTCATAGACGTGGAACTGGTCGTCGAGCATTGTCGCTTTCCGTTTCTTCCGTGTCGCTCGGTTGCTTTTGCTGGCCAAACAAAAAGACCCCTCGCGGAACGCGAGAGGTCTGCGCGTCGGCTCCGGGGCCAGCGAACACCGCGCTGACCACGACTAGGGCCTGTCGTCCTAGCTGCCGACGCGCCCGCCGATAATAATCAGGCCGGCCGTCACGGTGCCCAGTCTGCCACAGGGTGCCGCGAGTTGGCCAACCGAACCCGCTAGCCGACCGCCTTCAGGAACGCGCCCGCCAGCGAGGCGGCCGCCTGGGACGCGCTCGTCCCGGTCTCGACGACCGCCACCGCCAGGTCGCCGCGGTACCCGACGAACCAGCTCAGGTAGGCGTTCGAGCCCGTCTTGACCACGCCCGCCTGGCCGTACACCGGCGCGCCGGACACGTCGGCAGCGTGCCCGGGTGCGGACTTCGATGAGACCGCCAGCCGCATCAGCTGCCGAAGCTCGCTGAGCTCGCTGCCCGACACCGGCGCGGTCCAGGTGGCCCCCGGGTCGCCCGCGATGAGCACCGGCGCGCGCCCGACGCCAGCGGCGACCTCCGCCGCCACCGTGGCCATGCCAAGCGGGCTCATCAGCACGCCGCTCTGCCCGATGGTCTCCGCCGCGACATCCGCCGCCCCGGAGACCGCGGTGGCCGACCCGGAGAACGCGGGCAGGTGCAGGTTCCACTCCTCGCCGATGCCGAAGGCCCGCTCGGTCGCGGTCAGCTGGCTCGGGCTCAGCGTCTTCGACATGTTCGCGAACGCCGTCCCGCAGCCGGCCGCGAAGTCGGAGGCGAACGTGTCACTGGTCGCCGTGCCGGGCTGGTAGGTGAACGGCACGCCGCCGACCACCGCCACCGGCTTGCACGGCAGCGACTGGTTCACCGTGACACCCGCGGACAGCAGCGCCGCCGCCGAGACGATGCTGAACGCCATGCCCGGTGCCACCTTGCCGTTCAGCGCGCCGCCATCGGGGAGGGCGGTGCCGTGCGAGGCCAGCGCCCGGATGTCACCGGTGCGCCAGTCGACGGCGACGATCTCGCCGGAGGCCGACTGCGCCGCCAGGGCGCTGCTCGCGGCGGCCTGATCCGCGCTGCTCAGCGTGGTGCGGACGGGAGCGCCCGGATGCCCGGCCGACGTCCATAGCGTCGCGACGCTGTGGCCGCCCGAGTTCACCACGACCACCGAGGTGGTCGGCGTCCCGGTCAGCTCGTCCTGGTAAGCCTCCTCAAGTCCGGTCAGACCGACGGTCATGCCGGGCTGGTAGGCGGCGCCCTCCTCGCGGAGCAGGGGGGACTCCTCCGTTCCGACCTCGCCCACCGCTTCCGCGGCCTCCGGGTCGAACAGGGCGTCGGAGTGCCGTTGGTCGACGAGCCCCGGCACCTTGCCGAGCTTCGGCCACTGCTGGGCAAACAAGCTGGGCTCAAGCGTGAGCAACGACAGGAACTCACCCGGCGGCGCGGCCTGGATCTGGCCGAGCACCTGCTCCTCGTTCAGCCCGGTGAGGGCGCTGAACTTGGCGGCCGTCGCGGTCGGGTTGGTCAGCCGGCCCGGGTACACCCCGACTTGGTAGTCAGCCGACTCGGCGATGAGCGGCTTGCCGGACATGTCCTCGACCTGCGCGCGCTGCGGAAAGGTGGTCACGACGGCCAGCCGGTCGCCGGCTGCCAGCCCGGGGTTGATCACCGAGGGGGCCCAGTGCACAAGCCAGCGGCCGCCGGCCGAGCTCAGCGTGAACTGTCCGGTGTAGTTCCACTGGAGGCCGGGCTGGGCCAGGTCCACGGTGGCGGTAAAGGTGGCGACCGCGGTGGACCCGTGCTGGCTGATCGACTTCATCGCGAAGAACGTCTCGGTCGCGTCCAGGTCGGAGTACGCGGCGGCAAGTTCAGTGCTCACCCCGCCTGCCGCACCGTCGGTCAGCCCGGCCGCCTGCACGTACTTGCCCTGCTCCCAGTCGAGCAGGAAGGCCTGAACGGTCGGCTCCGCGGACGCCTCGCTGCCGAAACCGGTGCCGAAGCCGACCGCAAGCGCGCCGACGACAAGGACGAAGACCGCGGCGAGCCGCTGGTTCCTGGATAGCAGAACCTTCCGCTCCGGCCGCTTGCGGTGCCGGCTGCCGGTTCGTCCCGACGCCGGCGAGCCGCCGGGGGCCGCGCCGTTACCGGAGAACGGCAAGCCATAGGCCCGGGGCGGGCCAGCATGGCTTCCCCGCTCGCGGGAGCGCGCAGTCACCGTCCGCCTCCGGAGTCACCGTCGTCGCCGTAGGGCACGCTCAACCTCCCTGGCCGCATCCCGCTTGGCCAGGTCCTGTCTTTTATCATATGTCCGTTTACCGCGGGCAAGTGCGAGCTCCACCTTGACTTTGCCGTCCTTGAAGTACAAGGACAGCGGTATCAGCGTCAAGCCCTGTTCCGACGTCTTGCGGACCAGGCGATCGATCTCACTCCGGTGCAACAGTAGCTTCCTGGTGCGCCTGGGCAGATGGTTGGTCCACGTGCCCAGGGTGTACTCCGGGATATGGACGTTATACAGCCAGACTTCCCCGTCATTAACGAGCGCGAACCCATCGACCAGGGACGCGCGGCCCGCTCGCAGCGACTTCACCTCGGTGCCGGTGAGCGCGATGCCGGCCTCGACGGTGTCCTCGATCAGGTAGTCGTGCCGGGCACGCCGGTTCGAGGCGATGACCTTGGTGCCCGTATTTGCTTGCTCGCGTGCCACGTGTCTCCCGTCCGCGCGCATCCTAAACGCGCAGGTAGCGGCGCAGTGTCATGAATGACGTTACGCCGCAGAGCACGATTCCCACGATCATGGCGAGCACGATGACCTCGACCAGGTCGGCCGTGGACAGCCCGACGTTGTAGCTGAAGTACTGCTGGAGGTTGTCAAGCAGCAGCGACTTCACCCCGACCAGCAGCGCCGCCGCCAGCACCCAGCCGAGCAATCCCGCGATCACGCCTTCCAGCAGGAACGGCAGCTGGATGTAGAAGTTGGACGCGCCGACCAGCCGCATGATGCCGGTCTCCCGGCGCCGGTTGAACGCCGACAGCCGGATCGTGTTCGCCACCAGCAGGATCGCCGCGACGACGAGGATCAGCGCCACGATGATGACCGCGTTCCGCATGCCGTCGAGCAGCCGGTAGAACTTTTCGAGGATGGTCTCCTCGTCGATCACCGAGTCCACGCCGGCCTGCCCGGTCATCGCGCTCGCCACGACGTTGTAGTCGGCGGACGGGTCGCGCAGCTTGATCTCGAGCGACGGCGGGATGTCTGACTCCTTGACCGAGGAGACGTACGCCTGATCGTTGGAGAACGCTTCCTTGAACAGCCCGTACGCCTGCGCCGAGGACACGTACTCGACGCTCACCACCTGAGGCATGCTCTGCAACTGGGACTCGAGCTGCTGTGTCTCGGCGGGGGTGGCCGCGCCGTGGCAGCTGGGGTTGGGGCTGTCGGCGTAGCAGAGGTAGACGGAGATCTCCACCTTGCTCTGCCAGTACGTGCGCGTGCTGTCGACCTGCTTAACGAAGAGCAGCCCCGTGCCGAGCAGGGACAGGCTGATCGCCACGACCACGATGAGCGCCACGGTCATCGTGAGGTTGCGGCGCAACCCGATCCAGATCTCGGAGAACACGAAGTTTGAACGCATACTGGCCTTATCTCATCCCTGGTAAGTCTTGTGCCGCAGGTGGCGGCACCCGTTAAGCCGACGGTAATAATTCCGGCTGGACCTCAGTAGCTCTGACCGTAGATGCCGCGGTTCTGGTCGCGGACCACCTTGCCGTACTCGAGCTCGATCACGCGCTTGCGCATGGAGTCAACAATCGCGGCGTCGTGCGTCGCCATGACGACCGTTGTCCCGGTCCGGTTGATCCGGTCGAGCACCTTCATGATGCCGATCGAGGTCGCCGGGTCGATGTTCCCGGTGGGCTCGTCGGCGAGCAGGATCATCGGCCGGTTCACGAACGCGCGGGCCATCGCGACCCGCTGCTGCTCGCCACCGGACAGTTCGTCGGGCATCCGGTCGTGCTTGCCCTCCAGGCCCACCAGGTCGAGCACTTCTGGTACCACGCGGCGGATGAACCGGCGCGGCTTGCCGATCACCTCGAGGGCGAACGCGACGTTCTGGTCGACGGTCTTGTTCGGCAGCAGCCGGAAGTCCTGGAATACGCAGCCGATCTTGCGGCGCAGCGCCGGGACCTTCCAGTTCGTGAGCCGTGCCAGATCATTGCCCGCCACCAGGATCCGGCCGTCGTTCGGCCGCTCCTCGCGGAGGATCAGCCGGAGGAACGAGGACTTGCCCGACCCCGAAGGCCCCACCAGGAAGACGAACTCTCCCTTGTTGACCGTCAGGTCTACGTTCTCCAAAGCGGCCCGATTCTGATTCGGGTAGATCTTGGTGACGTTTTGGAACTCGATCACGGGACCATCACACGATCTCTCGATGAAGGGCTGTTAAGCGGGTAGCCTGGGTTAACCCGGGAACAGTCTAGGGGGAAACGGCCAGCTAAGCCTCCCGATCCCGCCAAGTGCAGCCCGGGCGCCGCTACCGGAAGGGGTTTTCCTGATGAGTTGCGAGCACTTGATCTGCGCACACTGTGCGGGCCCCGTGATTGAAGGCCGTTGCCCGGTTTGCCGTGCCGCTCGCGCCGAGCACCACCATCACGGCTCGGTTAACATCACCCCTCAACTGCTCATCGCGGTCGCGCTTATCCTGCTTCTCGGTCTTCTCGTCGCTTCGCACGTGATCGCCTAGCCTCCGGCCCTGGAACGGCCCGGCGCCGCTTGCTAAGCTCGTACTGAAACAGTCGTTTCAGTACGGGAGGTTCCCATGGAGACAGTTCCCGCGAAGACAGGGGACATCACCATTCGCCGACTGGGGCAGCCGGGAGACCTCGGCTGGGTCGTGATGGCTCATGGCGAGATATACGCCAGCGAGTTCGGCTGGGATGGCGACTTCGAGGCCCTGGTGGCCCAGGTGGTTGCCGGCTACGCGGCCACGCACGACAGCAAGCGGGAGGCGGCCTGGATCGCGACGCTGGGCGACCGCCGAGTGGGCTGCGTGTTCTGCGTGGCGGCCGACGACCAGACGGCACAACTGCGGGTGCTGCTCGTCGATCCCGCGGCCCGCGGGCACGGCGTCGGCGGACGGCTGGTCGATGAGTGCCTGGAGTTCGCCCGCGCCGCCGGGTACTCGCGGATGCGGCTGTGGACGACTCATCCGCTCGTCGCGGCCCGGCAGATCTACCTGGCCCGGGGGTTCAGCCTGGTCGAGGAGGAACCGCAGCGGAGCTTCGGCGCGGACCTAATCGGCCAGGTGTACGAGCTGGGCCTGTCGGCGTGACCGCCGCCGAGGTACACAGAGCCGACAAGCACCCAAGCATCCAGGCTGGGTCCGCGCGCAAGCAGGAACTGCTGGAGGCTGCCTACCGCTACGTGCTCGGCAACGGGCTCGCCGACATGTCGCTGCGCCCGCTGGCCAAGGCCATCGGGTCGAGCCCGCGCGTCTTGCTGTTCCTGTTCGGCTCCAAGGAAGAGCTGATCCGGGCTCTGCTCGCCCGCGCCCGGGCGGACGAGCTCGGCTATCTCGAAGCGCTCCGGAGCCACCGGAAGCCGCCCGGCACGGGTCCGGCCGATCCCGGCCTGGCCTCGACCGGCGCCGCGGTCTGGTCATGGCTGGCCGCCCCGGAGCATCGCGCACTGCTCGGGCTGTGGGTCGAGGGCTACGCGCTGTCCCTGCGCGGCGAGCCAGGACCGTGGGCGGGATTTGCCGTTGACACCGTCAACGACTGGCTGGACCTGCTCGCGGGCCGGCAGTCCGGCAGCGTTGCCTGCGGCCCGGCCGGGCAGGACGAGCGGACGCTGCTGCTCGCGGTGCTCCGCGGCGCGCTACTCGACCTGCTCGCCACCGGCGACACCGACCGCGTCACCCGCGCCGTCGAAAGCCACCTCCGCCAGCTGGCCGAGGACCCGGGCTACCAGGACCCCGGCTAGTTGTCGCTTTCCCGCTCCGAGCGGCGGAGCCAGCGGATCTCGGCGTCGATGAAGTCGTCGATCTCGCCGTCGAGCACGGACTCCGCCTGCGAGGTCTCGTAGCCCGTCCGCTGGTCCTTCACCATCTGGTACGGGTAGAGCACGTAGTTGCGGATCTGCGACCCCCAGGCCCGGCCGCCGTCGCCGCGCAGCGCGGCGAGCTCGCTCGCCTCCTCCTCGCGGCGGCGCTCCAGCAGCTTGGCCTGGAGCACGGCCATCGCGGAGGCCTTGTTCTGGATCTGCGATCGCTCGTTCTGGCAGGAGACGACGATGCCGGTCGGCAGGTGGGTGATCCGGACGGCCGAGTCGGTCGTGTTGACGCCCTGGCCGCCCGGACCGGAGGAGCGGAACACGTCCACCCGGATCTCGTCGTCGGGGATATCCACGTGGTCGGTCTGCGCCACCACCGGCACCACGTCCACCCCGGCGAACGAGGTCTGCCGACGGCCCTGGTTGTCGTACTTGGAGATGCGCACCATCCGGTGCGTGCCCTGCTCGCCGCGGAGCGTGCCGTAGGCGTACGGCGCCTTCACCGCGAACGTGGTGGATTTGATGCCCGCCTCGTCGTAGGAGACGTCGTAAATCTCGGTCGGGAACTTGTGCCGCTCGGCCCAGCGCAGGTACATGCGCTGCAGGTTCTGCGCGAAGTCGGCCGCGTCGGCGCCGCCGGCCTGCGAGTTGATGGTGATCAGCGCCTCGCGGGCGTCGTACTCACCGTTCAGCAGGGTGCGCACCTCGAGGGCGTCCATCTCCTTGCGCAACGAGGCGAGCTCGGCGGTCGCCTCGTTCTTGGTCTCCTGCGCGATGTCCGCGTCGTGCTCGTCGTCAGCGAGCTCGAACAGGACCCCGACGTCCGCGAGCCGCTGCCGGAGACTCTCCAGGCGGTTGAGCTCCCCCTCCAGGTAAGAGAGCCGGCGGGTCACTTCCTGGGCACGTGCCTGGTCCTCCCACAGCGACGGGTCGGCGGCCTGCTCGCGCAGGTCGAGGACCTCGGTACGCATCGCCTCGGGGTCGATCACGGCCTCAATCGTGTCGAGCTTCGACGACAGTTCCGATATCTCAGCGGCGGGATCGGTGGCTGCCATGCCGGAAAGCCTACGCGAATAAGCCCCGCTCAGCGTATTCAGGACGCCCGGCGGGGCGGCGGCCCGGGTATTCTGCGGGTCTGTGGCACTCCCTTTCCGCTGGCTCTCCGTCGGTGCGCTCGCCCTGACGGCGGCCCTGGCGGTCGCTGGCTGCACGTCCGGTCCGGCTCCGGCGAGCCCGGCAGGCAGCAGTGCGGCCGGCACCGTGAGCAGCGCCCCGCCCGCCCTGACCACCGCCCAGGCGCGGGCGGCCTTCGACCGGTACGTCACGACGATCGCGACCGCCGACCGGACCGATGACGGCACCCTGGCGCTGTCGGTCGTCACCGGCGCACAGCGCTCGCTGTTCGCCGCGCAAATGAAGCAAGCGGGCTACGCCCGCCGCCCGGCCGCCTTCGACCCCTACAGTTACGGGACGCCCACGTTCTACCTGCCGGAGGCGGGCGGCTATCCGCGCTTCTTCGTCGCGAGCGCCCCCCGTCACTACCCGGGCACCGACTCGAGCCCGGCTTCCGCGGGCGTGCAGATGACCTGGGTCGGCAGCGCCGAGGTTCCGCTCAACGGCACCGCGCTGCTGCTGTTCGAGCAGTCAGCCGCCGGCTCCCGGTGGCAGCTCGCCAGCACGTCAACCCTCGAGCCGGGCGCGTCCACGCCGCGACTGGCCAGCAACGCCGACGGCGCCGTTCCCACGGTCCCGCTCGACACCAGCACCCTGCTCGCGCAGCCGGACGTCACCGGCCCGCTCCAGGCCGGGGTGGTGGACGACGGCCCGGCCAGCGCGGCCAGCAAGGCGGTGGCCGCCGGCCGGCTGACCACCGGCATGTACCAGGCCGCCAGCGACCACGTAGAGGGCCTGACGCCGCCGGCGGGCGACATCTACCAGTGGGATCTAGAGGGCTCCAGCTACACCGCGTTCAGCTTCCGGACCGCCGACGGCGCCGCCCTGGTCTTCTACTCGATGTACCTGGAGACGGTGACCGCGACACCCGGCTACATCGACAAGGCCAGCCCCATCGAGCCGGGCCCGCGCATCGCGTACCCGGACGCGCTGGCCCCGTGGATCGGCACCGGCCCGCACCGGATCAGCGTACAGCTGCAGGACCTGCTGTCCTTCGCCGCGATCGACCCGCCCGCCGGCGAGGGGAAGATCCAGGTGATAGCGGTAGGCGGCGGCGTGAATTACGCCACCGCCTCCTGACCGCTATCAACTGACCGCTACGAACCGGGCGCGATCAGCGTCCTGATCACCCGCACCGCGACCGAGAGCGTGGTGAACGTGAACCGGTCGCTTTCCCAGATCTCGCCCAGCGTGGCGGTGGCCCGGCCCACCGCGGCCGCGTTCGCCGCCTCCCAGGCCGCCACCCGCTCGGCCGCGCTCCCGGCCGGGCCGGGGATCGCCCACGCGCCGGTAAGCCCGGCCCCGGCACCGCCGACGGTCAGCACGTCCCTGGTGAGCGCCGCGTGCGCGGCGTACAGGTCGTCGCGGAGCGACGACCGCGACATCGCCGACCACCGGTCGTCCCGCGGCAGCGCGACGATAAGGTCGCGCAGCCGGCCGAGCTGCAGCCGGTCGGCGAGCAGGAAATACACCGCCGCGGTCTCCTCGACGGTATGCCCGGTCGCCTGGGCCGCGGTGACGATGTCGAACGCCGAGTACGACGGCACCATGGCCGCCACCTCGTCGGCCAGCGCCGCGGGCACCCCCCACGCTTCGAACGACGCACGGCGCTCCTCGTAGCCGGCCAGGTCACGCCCGGACAGCAGCTTGGGCAGCGCGGAACGGACCGTGGCGACCCCGCCCGCGAACGTGCTCACCGTCTCGGCGATGGAGAACGGCGGGCGCCTGTTCACGAGCAGCCACCGGCTCGCCCGCTCCATCAGCTTGCGCGCCTCCAGGACGACCGCGATCCGGGTGTCTGAGTCCACCGTCGCGGCAAGCCCCTCGACCTGCCGCCAGAACTCCGGCATGCCGAAGACTTCCCTGGCCACCAGCCACGCCCGGGTGATGTCCGGCACCGGCAGCCCGGTCTCCTCGCCCAGCCT
>Ga0335074_10013125_pt1 | contig 11637 bp, 11 predicted proteins | sample Lox_Sample_23_FD_206715 | JGI IMG/M metagenome (GOLD analysis project Ga0335074, IMG submission 206715) | Soil microbial communities from Loxahatchee National Wildlife Refuge, Florida, United States - Lox_Sample_2.3 | ecosystem: Environmental > Terrestrial > Soil > Wetlands | place: USA...
TGCGCGCCACCCCGAAAGTAGGCCTTTGTCGGGATTGCTACTATAATTTAGATAGTAGCCTCTTCCTATCCAACCTACAATAGCAAAATGCTCCCTAAAGTGGTGTTAACCATAGGGATTTTCTCTTCCTGATCGGGGCCGCGCGAATGGTCTCAGGCTCAAACTGGGCTAATGCGCGGGACCCTGCGGGGGCGCTATCCTTGCTGGTAAGGTATTTCTTCCTGTGAGACCGGACCCGACTTCACCACCCCGGCCGCGCGATCCGCGACTCGATTTCTTTCGCGGCAGCGCGATGTTCATCATCTTCATCGCCCATTGCCGTGGCAATGTTTTGTGGAACATCATCCCGGCGCGATACGGCGTCAGCGATGCCGCCGACATGTTCGTGTTCCTGTCCGGGATGGCCGCGTCGATCGCGTTCGGCGGCACCTTCATCCGTCAGGGCGCGCTCATCGGCACCGCGCGCATCCTTTATCGCTGCGTGCAGCTTTTCGCGGCGCATCTCGGCCTCTTCTTCACCGGCGCGATGGTGATCGCCGCGGGCACGCGCTATTTCGGCGATATCGACTATCCCTCGATGCTCAATCTCGAGCGGTTCTATCACGATCCCGGCGACGCGCTCATCGGGCTCTTCACGTTGAGCTATGTGCCGCATTATTTCGACATCCTGCCGCTTTATATCGCCGTCCTCGCGATGGTGCCGGTGGCGATGCTGCTGGCACGCATCCATCCCTATTGCACGATCGCGGCCTCGATCCTGCTGTGGGCCGTCGCCAATCGCTTCATGATCGACCTTCCGGCCAATGCCGACGATCAGCCGGTCTGGTATTTCAACCCGTTCGCCTGGCAGCTCATCTTCTTCACCGGCTTCGCGCTGCGCCGGCAATGGATCACCGTGCCGCTCGACTCCGCGCTGCTGTTCTGGGGCAGCGTCACCGTGCTGCTTCTGGGGCTCGGCATTTCGCTGCATGTCGTGTTCGAGCACGTGCCGCCGATCGATTGGCTCCGGATATGGATCTACAATCACACCGACAAGACCAATCTCGATCTTTTGCAATATGTCCATTTCCTCGCCGAGGCCTATGTCGTGGTCGTGCTCCTGAAGGGGCGCGAGCACATGCTGCTGGAGCCGCCGTGGCGGGCGTTTGTGCGTTGCGGGCAGCAGGCGCTGTCGATCTACGTGACCTGCGAGATCTGTGCCGAGATCGGCGGCATGGTGTTCGATCATGCAGGGCAGGGGTGGCCGGTACAGATCGCGGTGAACGCGGTGGGCTTTGCCGTGCTGTTCGCGGTCGCCTTCATCGCCGCCTGGGCAAAGCGCGCGCCGTGGAAGCGCGTGGCGGCACCGGCGCCGGCGTCCGTGCCGCGCGAGCGTCCGTTGGTGGCACAGGAAAGCGGGGACTGACCATGCGGCTTGGCGTTCTCGCCGCGGCAATGGCGATGGTCGTGATACCGGCGCTTGGCGCCCACGCCGAGGATCAGCGCGGCACGCTCACCATCGCGGGCACCGAGCGCAGCTTTGTCCTCCATGTCCCGCCGGGTGCCGAGGCCAAGCCCCTTCCGCTCGTCATCGCGCTCCACGGCGCCGGCGGGACGGGCGCCGATTTCGCGGCCGAGACCAAGTTCGACCCCGCGGCCGACGCCGCCGGCATGATGGTCGTCTATCCCGACGGGATGGTTGCGCCCGCCAAGCGCGGTACCTGGAATGCCCGCTTCTGCTGCGGCCCGGCCGCGGCGCAGGATCGCGACGATGTGGGCTTCATCGGCGCGCTGATCGAAGCGCTTGCCAAGCAGCACCAGATCGACCGAAAGCGCATCTATGCGACGGGCATGTCGAATGGCGGCATCTTCGCCTTTCGCCTCGCAAGCCTCAGGCCGCAATGGTTCGCGGCGGTCGCCGGGGTCTCGGCCGCGATCGCCGGCGTCGCGCGCGACGGCAAGGCCTATATCTTCGACCCGCCGGCCGAGCCGGTGCCGGTGATGCTGATCCACGGGCGCCAGGACGAGCTGATCCTCTACGACGGCGGCTCGTCGCCGAGCCTCAAATTCTCCAATCACTGGAAGAACTCGGTCGCCGATTCGCTGTCGTTCTGGGCCGCCGCCGATGATTGCCCGGTCGAACCCAAGACCGCCGACTATGCCGCCGGGCGGCTTACCCTGATCGATTATCAGGGCTGCAAGAAGGGGAGCGAGGTCTTGCTTTGGACCATCGCCGATGGCGACCATTCCTGGCCCGCGCCTGACGTGCCGTTTCCCGGACCCGACGGCCCGCGCTCGGCGGCCGCCGAGATTCTGGCATTCTTCGCGGCGCACGCGCGCGAGTGACGGCGATGCCCCGGGATGCCCGCGGTTTGGACGTCACGGCGAGCGCAGAGGCGGTGGAGCATCTCGACCGCGCCGTTGCTGCCTATTGCGGCTTGCGGCGCGATGCCGGCGACCATCTCAAGGCGGCGCTGACCGCCGATCCGCGCGCGATCATGGCCCAGTTGGTGAAGGGCTTTTTCCTCATGCTGTTCTCGACGCGGACCGCGACCGCGCGCGCCACGGCCGCTGCCGAAGCAGCGGCGGCGCTGGCGGGAGACGCTAGCGAGCGAGAGCGCCGCCACCTCGCGGCACTGAACCTGTGGACGCGGGGCGCGCTCGCCGAGGCGACGGCGACCTGGCACGCGATCCTTCAGCAGCATCCGCGCGATCTCCTGGCCGTGAAGCTCGGGCAGTACGGCGCCTTCTATGGCGGCGATGCCGAGGCGATGCGGGCCGTCACGGGAACCGCGCTCGCGGGCTATGACGAGAGCGTGCCCGGCTATTCCTGGGTGCTGGGCAGCCATGCCTTCTCGCTCGAAGAAGGCGGCGCCTATGACGCGGCGGAAGCGGCCGGGCGGCGTGCCGTAGCGCTCGATCCCGCCGACATCTGGGCGGCGCACGCGGTCGCGCATGTCTGCGAGATGCAGGATCGGATCGAGGATGGCGTCCGCTGGATCGCGGGGCAGGAGGGCCACTGGGGCAACACCAACAATTTCCGGTTCCACGCGTTCTGGCACCGCAGCCTGTTCCTGCTGGCGCTCGGGCGAACCGCCGACGTGCTGGCGCTTTATGACCGCGAGGTGAGGGCGGAATCGACCGACGATTATCTCGACATCAGCAATGCCGTGTCGCTGTTGTGGCGGCTCGAGGAGACCGGCGTCGATGTCGGTGGCCGTTGGGCCGAGCTTGCGCAGCGCTCGCGGGCCCATCTCGCGGACCACTGCCTCGTGTTCGCCGATCTCCACTACCTGATCGCGCTCGTCGCCGCCGGCGACGAGGACGGGGTTGAGGCGTGGCGGCGCTCGAGCCGCGCCCATGCCGAGGCCAGCGGGGATGATGCCGCGCGGGTCCTTTCCGAGGTGGGACTGGCGCTCGCCGAAGCGGCGATCGCCGATCGCCGGCGTCAATGGCCGAACGTGGTCGCGGCGCTTTATCCGGTGCGCGCGGCGGTTCGCGCGATCGGCGGCAGCCACGCGCAGCGCGATCTCTTCGATCAGATGCTGATTCGCGCCGCGCTCGAGGCCGAGCCCGCGCTGGCGCGGGCGCTCCTCGACGAGCGGCTTCACGCGCGGGCGGCCAATCCGTGGGCGAGGGGACATGACCGATCTCGCCGTTAATGGCGCCGGCTCGGCGCGTTGGGGCGACACGAGGATGCGCTGTGCCGTCGGGCGCCTCGGCATCCGCTCGGACAAGCGCGAAGGCGACGGCGCGACGCCCGCCGGATCTTTCGTGATGCGGCGCGTGCTTTATCGCGCGGACCGGGAGAACCGGCCGCAAACGCATCTCGACGTGGCGACCATCCGCCCTTCCGACGGCTGGTGCGACGCGCCCGGCGATGCCGCTTACAACCGCCCGGTCCGGCTTCCCTATGGCGCGAGCGCGGAGGCGCTGTGGCGGGCGGACAGGCTTTATGACCTGGTCGTCGTGCTCGGCTGGAACGATGATCCGGTCATGCCGGGCCGCGGCAGCGCGATCTTCCTCCACCTCGCCGCTCCCGATTTCACGCCGACCGAGGGGTGCGTGGCGCTCGCCCGGGCGGACCTCTTGACCGTGCTCGCCGAAGCGGATACCGGGAGCCGCGTCATCGTCACGCTTTGATTTCGCGACAATTGATAAGGGGCGGCGCAACATGGCTGATGCATCCCCCCAGTCCGCCTTTGCCCCGAGCGGCGGGGAGCACAGGTCGGCGGCCCGGTTCCTTGACGTGTTCTGGCCGTTCCTGCGCCTGGGGCTCACGAGCTTTGGCGGGCCGGTGGCGCATCTGGGCTATTTCCGAGCCGAGTTTGTCGAGCGCCGCCAATGGCTTGACGAAGCCTCCTATGTCGACATCGTCGCGTTGTGCCAATTCCTGCCGGGACCGGCATCGAGCCAGGTCGGGATAACCGTCGGCGCGTTGCGCGGCGGCCTTGCCGGCGCGCTGGCCGCGTGGCTCGGCTTCACCCTGCCGTCTGCCGTGGCGATGATCCTCTTCGCCTATGGCGTGCATGGGCTTGGCGCCGGCGGCGAGGCGCCGTGGCTTCACGGGCTCAAGATCGTCGCCGTGGCGGTGGTGGCGCAGGCGGTGTGGGGCATGGCGCGCAGCCTGGCGCCCGATCGCGAGCGCGCGAGCCTTGCCGTGGGTGCGGCGATCCTGGCGCTTGCGATCCCGACCGCCGCGGGCCAGATCGCCGCCATCGTCATCGGCGGGCTGATCGGTTGGCGGTTCTTTCCGCCGGCCGCGCCAACGGCCACGACCGCGCCGATTGCGGTGCGGCTTGCGCGTCCCGTCTCGGTCGGCGCGCTTGTGCTGTTCTTCGTGCTTCTCTTCTTGTTGCCGGCCGCCGCGGCGATGAGCGGCGCCCATTGGCTTGCCCTTGTCGACGCCTTCTATCGCACCGGTGCGTTGGTGTTTGGCGGCGGCCATGTGGTGCTGCCGTTGTTGCAGCACGCGGTCGTGCCGCCGGGCTGGATCGACAATAACGGGTTTCTGGCGGGCTATGGCGCGGCGCAAGCGGTGCCGGGGCCGCTTTTCACCTTCGCCGCCTATCTCGGTACGGCGATGCGTCCGGCCCCCGATGGCTGGGCCGGCGGGTTGTTGTGCCTGCTCTCGATCTATCTGCCGTCGTTCCTGCTGTTGGCGGGCGTGCTGCCTCATTGGGACGCGTTGCGGCGGAAGCCCGCGGTGCGGTCGACCTTGAAGGGTGTCAATGCCGCCGTCGTCGGGCTGTTGCTCGCGGCGCTCTATAGCCCCGTGTGGACCAGCGCGATCGGGTCGGCGGCGGATTTCGCGCTGGGCATCGCGGCGTTCCTGCTGCTGGCGTTCTGGCGCGTGCCGCCGTGGCTGGTCGTGATTCTGGGCGCGCTCGCGGCGAGCGTCGTGAGCCTGCTATAATCGGGGAAGAGAAAAGGAGCGGGACCATGGCCGAGATCGAACGCACGCGCACCCGGGAACGGGAGCCGACCACCCTCAATTCCTATGAGCTCGGGATCCAGCGGGATCGGGCCTTCGCCGAGCGGCAGGCGACCGGCCGCATCGTCGTGCGGTTGCAGGACACGACGCAGCAATTGATGCGCCAGGGCCATCTTCGCTTCTATCTCGATGCCGGCCGCTCGATCACGGACACGCCGTTGCAGAACTGGTCCGTCTTCACGCACGAGGTCCGTACCGTGTCGGGCAAGCATCGCCATCAAGGCGGGCTGGTCATCTATGTGATCGACGGCCAGGGCTATTCCGTGGTCGATGGCGAGCGTATCGACTGGGAGAAGGGCGATCTTCTCTTACTGCCGCTGAAGCCCGAAGGGGTCGAGCATCAGCATTTCAACGTCAATCCCGACAAGCCGGCGCTGTGGATGGCGTTCATCCACCAAGGCACGCGCGAATATCTCGCGTCCGAGCTGACGCAGACCGAGCCGTCGGCCGAGTGGAAGGCGCAAGAGGCGCGGGCAGGCCGCTGAAACGGCGCTAGAGCCGGCGCTAGCCGCGCCGCGCGCCGAAGATCGCGGTGCCGACCCGCACATGGGTCGCGCCGAAGCGGACCGCGATCTCGAAATCGGCGCTCATGCCCATGCTGAGCTGGCTAAGGCCGTTGCGGCGCGCGATCTCGCGCAGCAGCGCGAAATAAGGCGACGGCTCTTCGTGTTCGGGCGGAATGCACATGAGCCCGGCGACCGGCAGGCCCAGCGGGTCGCGGCATTGCGCAATGAAGCCATCCGCCTCGCGCGGCAGCACGCCGGCCTTTTGCGGCTCTTCGCCGACATTGACCTCGATGAAGCAGGTCGGCCGCTTACCCGCTTTATCCATGCCGCGCGCCAGCGCCTCGGCCAGCCGGGGCCGGTCCACCGTCTCGATCACATCGAACAGCGCGAGCGCCTCGGCAACCTTGTTGGTTTGCAGCGGGCCGATGAGATGAAGGCGCAGATCAGGCGCCTGCGCGCGCAGGTCGGGAAATTTCTGCTGCGCCTCCTGAACCCGGTTCTCGCCGAAATGACGCTGACCTGCGGCAAGCGCCGCCGCCACCGCGGCTTGCGGCTGCGTCTTCGCGACCGCGACGAGGGTCACGTCGGCAGGCGCGCGCCCGGCCTGGCGCGCGGCCCTATCGATTCGCGCCCGGACCGCCGCGAGATTGGCGGCGACCGCGGCCTCGCCGAGAACCGATTCGCCTTCCATGGCGCCATGGTACAACCGTCGCGGGAGAGCGTCATCCCCGCCCTAATCATTATGTTTTGCTGCGGCTTGACCGAGGCGGTAATATCCGGCGGTCGAGGGTATGTGGGGGTTCCATAATGAAACCCAGATTCGCGGTTTTGTCGGTGCTGGCGCTTGGCTTTCTTTCCGGGTGCGGCCTGTTCAGCAGCGACCGCCAGGATGTTCTCGGGCGCAACGATCCCGATTACGCCAAACGCACCAACGATCCCTATGGAACCGACCCTGCCTATCAGCAAGGCTATGACGAGCTGGGTGACCGCTTCTCCAGCGCCAACCAGCCCAATCAGGGGCTGGTCTCCCGGGTGTTCGGCAGCGGCGACGAGAATAAAGGCGGCGGCGGCGGTGGGGGCGGCGGCCCTTCCGGCGTGGGGGTGAATTCCTATCTTTGGCGCGCGACGCTCGACACCGTGTCGTTCATTCCGCTCGCATCCGCCGATCCCTTTGGCGGCGTCATCATCACCGACTGGTACAGCCCGCCCGACCGGCCCAACGAGCGGTTCAAGGTCAATGTCTTCATTCTCGGCCGCGAGCTCCGGGCCGACGGCGTGCGGGCCAGCGTGTTCCGTCAGACCCGCGACGCCAACGGCCAATGGGCCGACGCGCCGGTCGATCAGAAGACCGGCACCGATCTCGAGAACGCCATCCTGACGCGGGCGCGCCAGATGCGCCTCAGCACCGCCCAGGCGCAATAGGCCGAGCGTTGCCGCCCGCGGTTACATGACGAGCACGGATCACCGGCCGCAGCGCTATCCCGCCAAGGAGACCGAGGAGAAGTGGCAATCGGTCTGGGCCGAGCGCGGCACTTTCGCGGTCGAGACCGATCCGGCGCGCCCGAAATACTACGTGCTGGAGATGTTTCCCTATCCCTCCGGCCGCCTCCATGTCGGGCATGTGCGCAACTACACGATGGGCGACGTGGTCGCGCGCTACAAGCGCGCGCAGGGCTGGAACGTGCTGCATCCCATGGGCTGGGACGCGTTCGGGCTGCCGGCCGAGAATGCCGCGCGCGCGAGCGGCGATCATCCCGCGCGCTGGACGTATGACAACATCGCGGTGATGCGCGCGCAATTGCGCCGCATGGGTCTTGCCTATGACTGGCGGCGCGAGATCGCGACCTGCCATCCCGACTATTACCGCCACGAACAGAAGATGTTCCTGGACTTCCTCAAGGCGGATCTCGCCTACCGCCGGGAATCCTGGGTCAATTGGGACCCGGTCGAGAACACCGTGCTCGCCAACGAGCAGGTCATTGACGGCCGCGGCTGGCGCTCGGGCGCGCTCGTCGAAAAACGCTTGCTGGCGCAATGGTTCCTGCGCATCACGCGATTTGCCGATGATCTCCTCGCCGGCATCGAGACGCTCGATCGCTGGCCCGAGCGGGTGCGGCTCATGCAGGAGAAATGGATCGGCAAGTCCGAGGGCGCGCGCGTCCGGTTCGCGCTCGACGGGCGGAGCGACCGGCTCGAAGTCTTTACGACGCGCCCTGATACGCTCTTCGGCGCCGCGTTCTGCGCGATCGCGCCGAACCATCCGCTTGCCGAGGAGATCGCGCGCGGCAATCCGGCGCTCGCCGCGTTCATCGCCGACTGCAACCGCATGGGCACGAGCGAAGCAACGCTCGAGCAGGCGGAGAAGAAAGGGTTCGACACCGGCTTGCGGGCGCGTCATCCGTTCCGCGTCGGATGGTCGCTCCCGGTCTATGTCGCGAATTTCGTGCTGATGGAATATGGCGCGGGCGCCATTTTCGGCTGCCCGGCGCATGATCAGCGCGATCTTGATTTCGCGCGCAAATACGACCTGCCGGTGACGCCGGTGGTGCTGCCGCCCGGCGCGGATCCGGCGCGCTTTTCGATCGCCGGCGAGGCCTATACCGAAGAAGCCGGCACGGCCTTCAACTCGGGATTTCTCGACGGGCTTCCGGTCGCGGACGCCAAGCGCGCGGCGATCGCGCGGCTTGAAGAGCTGCAGGCCGGGACCGGCACCATAGCGTTCCGGCTGCGGGATTGGGGCGTGTCGCGGCAGCGCTATTGGGGTTGCCCGATCCCGGTCATCCATTGCCCCGCCTGCGGCATCGTGCCGGTGCCCGAAGCGGATTTGCCGGTCCGGCTGCCGGAGGATGTAAGCTTCGATCAGCCCGGCAATCCGCTGGCGCTGCATCCGACCTGGAAGCACGTCACCTGCCCCGCATGCGGCGGCCCCGCCGAGCGCGAGACCGACACGTTCGACACGTTTTTCGAATCGTCGTGGTATTTTGCGCGCTTCTGCTCGCCGCGCGCGGAGACGGCGTTCAATCGCCGCGATGTCGATTACTGGCTGCCGGTCGATCAGTATATCGGCGGCATCGAGCACGCCGTGCTGCATCTTCTCTATGCGCGGTTTTTCACGCGCGCGCTCGCGGCATGCGGCTATCTGGGCGTCACCGAGCCGTTCGCCGGCCTTTTCACCCAAGGCATGGTGTGTCACGAGACCTATCGCGACGCCGATGGCAATTGGCTCTTCCCCGAAGAGGTCGTGCGCACGGACGGCGCGCTTTCCGACGGCGCGAGGCGTCCCGTGATCGCGGGCCGTCTCGAGAAAATGTCGAAGTCGAAGAAGAACGTGGTCGGGCTCGAGACCATCGTCGACGCGTTCGGCGCCGACACGGCGCGGCTTTATCTTCTCTCCGACAGCCCGCCCGAACGCGATCTCGAATGGACCGATGCGGGCATCGAGGGCTCGTGGCGCTATGTCAATCGGCTGTGGCGGCTCGTGACGGAACCGCCGGCGCCGCTTGCCGCGCCGGGCGCGGTCATCCCGGCGGCGCTGACGCCGGCGCTCGACGCGCTGCGCCGGCGTGTTCATCGGGCGATCGCCGCCGTGACCGAGGATCTCGACACGTTCCGCTTCAACCGCGGCATCGCGCATATCCGCGAGCTGACCAATGCGATCGAAGAGATCGGGGACGGTGCCGGCGCCGGCGCGGTGCTGCGTGAGGCGATCGAGAGTGCGGTGCGGCTTCTGAGCCCGATGATGCCGCATCTGTGCGAGGAATTGTGGCTTGCGTTGGGGCACACGAGGCTGATCGCCGACGAGCCGTGGCCCAAGGCCGATCCGGACCTTGCGCGCGAGGATCGCGTGACGCTCGCAGTGCAGGTGAACGGCAAGCTGCGCGGCACCGTCGACCTGCCGCGCGACGTGGCCGAAGACGAAGCGCGCGCCGCCGCCCTGGCGCTTGACGCGGTGAAGCGCGCGCTTGAAGGACGCGCGCCGCGCCGGACCATCGTCGTGCCCAATCGGATCGTCAATGTCGTGCTGTAAGGCCGCGGGCCGCGCCACCATTCTCCTGGCGTTGATCCTGCTTCCGCTTGCCGGTTGCGGGTTTCATCCGCTTTACGGCGGCGGCGCGTCGGGTGTTGGCTATGATCCACGGCTTGCGGCGATCAAGGTGCAATCGGTCCCCGATCGGATCGGCCAGATTCTGGTCTCGTCGTTGCGCGAGCAGCTCAATCCGACCGGGCAGGAGGTTGAGCCGCGTTACGTGCTGAGCGTCTCGATGTCGGTGAACCGCTCCGATCTCGGCATCCGCCGCGACAACACGAGCACGCGCGGCGAGCTCGCGCTTAACGCGACCTTGCAATTGCACGAGGCCAAGGGCGACAAGGTCGTCTATTCGGACGCGGTCCGCACGATCACCTCCTTCAATCTGCCGGACGACGCCTATGCGGCGACCGTCGCGGAGGATACCGCGCGCACCGAGGCCGCGGACGAGTTGGGACGCGAGATCGCCGAGCGCATCGCCGTGTTTATGCACGGCGGGGGAGGCACGTGAAGCTTCAGGGCGCGCGGCTCGCCGCTTATCTCAACGAGCCCGACAAGGCGCTGCGCGCGGTTCTCGTTTATGGGCCCGATACCGGTCTCGTGCGGGAGCGCGCCGAGCGCATCGCGCGAAGCGTCGTCCCCGACCGCGGCGATCCGTTCCGCATCGCCGCGCTGACCGGGGACGCGCTCGCCGCTGACCCGGCGCGGCTCGACGACGAGGCGCGCGCGCTGTCGCTGATCCCGGGCCGCCGTGTCGTTGAGGTGCGCGACGCCGGCGACGGGGTGGCGCCGCTCTTCGATCGCTTCTTCAAGGACACCCCGCCCGGCGACACGCTCATCGTCGTGGAAGCGGGCGATCTGGCCGCGCGCTCGGCCTTGCGGCGCGTCTTCGAAGCCGCGCGCCACGGGGCCGCCATCGCGTGCTATGCCGACGGCCCCGAGGAGCTGCGTCAACTCGTGCGCGACGTGATGGGCGCGCGCCGCATCACCGTCACCGGCGAGGCGATGGAGTATCTCGTCGCCAATCTCGGCGGCGACCGGATGCTCAGCCGGCGCGAGCTCGACAAGCTCGCACTTTATGTCGGCGACAACGGCACGCTTGGCCATGACGAGGCGTGCGCCATGGTGGGCGACAGCGCGGCCTTGCGGCTCGACGATGCGATCCTTGCCGCCGCCGATGGCGACGGCGAGGCGCTTGAACGTTGCCTGCAACGCGTCTTCGACGAAGGCGAGCATCCGGCGAGCTTGTTGCGCGCCGCGATGCGGCATTTTCAGCGGCTTTACCTGACCGGGTCGCGCCAGGCCGCCGGCATGACATCGGATGAAGCGCTGAGCGCGTTGCGGCCGCCGCTGTTCTTCAAGATGCGCGACCGGTTCCGCGACGAGCTGCGCCAATGGCCGCCGCGCCGCGCTGCCGCCGTGCTCGAGCTGCTGCTGGAAGCGGAGCGCCTTTCGCGGCGGACCGGCGTGCCGCACGACATCGTGTGCCGCGATGCGCTGCTGCGGATCGCCCGCGGCGCCGCGCCCCGGCGGTAAGATCAAATTCGCGACTATAGTGACAGTTCCTATACTTTTTGTAGAATAGGGTCACGCCCCGGCGAACAGGCCTGGATATCAGCCCTTGCCTTGGC
>Ga0335074_10013126_pt1 | contig 11636 bp, 9 predicted proteins | sample Lox_Sample_23_FD_206715 | JGI IMG/M metagenome (GOLD analysis project Ga0335074, IMG submission 206715) | Soil microbial communities from Loxahatchee National Wildlife Refuge, Florida, United States - Lox_Sample_2.3 | ecosystem: Environmental > Terrestrial > Soil > Wetlands | place: USA: Florida...
CCGCCGGGCTCGCCGCGGGTGAGGAGCCGCCGAGTGCGCCGGCGAGCGCCCAGGCAACCAGCGCCAGGATCGCCAGTCCCACCAGCAGCGCAAAGAAGCGACGACGCCAGTACACGGTGGCGCTGACCGGTACGGGGCGGACAGGCAACGCCGGCTGAGATGCACTGCCGGGCCGGCGGCGCGGCTCAGGCAGCGTCGTGATGACGGCTGGCGTGGCTGGCGCGGCGCTGACGGCCGGAACGGCCGATGCCGGTTCCGGCGATGCCGGATCCGAAGACTGAGCAGGCCGTTCCGATGTCTCCTGACGGAACGTGGTTGTGCTCATACGCTGAGTATGCAAGACGGCGGCGCTCGGTGCCGCAGGACCCGCCGCATCTCAGCCACATTGCGTTATCCCAGCTAGATGCCTTATCCAGGTTGCTCCTGCGGCACGCTGATCGGGTTATTCGGCCGTCCCGTGATCCTTCGCGGAAGGCGATCCCGGTTCGTCACCGAGAGCTGCCCGGATGCCCCATCCGCCGGAGTCGTGCGAAGATCGGCCGACGATGACTTCTCCCTACGCAGCCACTGTCCGGCGCTGGTACACGGCGAACGCGCGAGACCTGCCCTGGCGGCGGCCGGACGCGACGCCATGGTCGATTCTGGTCAGCGAGTTCATGCTGCAGCAGACACCGGTCAGCCGCGTCCTTCCGGCTCATGCTGCCTGGCTGCGGCGATGGCCCGAGCCGGCAGCGCTGGCGGCCGCCACAGCAGCCGATGCGGTGCGCCAGTGGGACCGTCTCGGCTACCCGCGGCGGGCCTTGCGGCTGCATGCGTGCGCCGGGCTGATCACCTCCCAGTACGACGGGCAGGTGCCGGCCTCAGTCGAGCAGCTCCGCAGCCTGCCCGGTGTCGGCCCGTACACCGCGGCGGCAGTGGCCAGCTTCGCGTTCGGGCGCCGGCATGCCGTGCTCGACACCAACGTCCGGCGGGTGCTGGCGCGGCTCGTGACAGGCGACGGCAGACCGGCCCAGGCGCCGACCGCTGGTGAGCTGCGGCTCGCAGAGTCGCTACTGCCGCGAGACGGCACTGCTGCGGCACGCTGGTCGGTCGGTGTCATGGAGCTTGGCGCCCTGGTCTGCACCGCCGCACGGCCGCGCTGCGCCGACTGTCCGCTTGCGGCGAAGTGCCACTGGCTCCGGCGCGGCCGGCCATCAGGTCCGGCCCGGCCAGGCCAGGCCGCATATCACGGCAGCGACCGGCAGATTCGGGGTCGGCTCCTCGCAATTCTGCGTGCGGCCGACGGCCCGGTCGGGGCACGCGACCTGGAATCGGCCGGGCATGAATCAGCCCAGCGAGCGCGTGCGCTCGCTGGGCTGATCACAGACGGCCTGGTCATCCGCCTCGCCGACAGTTCGTACGCCCTGCCCGGCGACGAGCCGCGCCACGCGGCGGATACTGCCCGCTAGTCGGAGGACGTGGTTGCCGTCGCTCCGCTAGCTCCCGCCTTGGACTCGACCGGAACAGGCGGGGCGTCCGGAACCTCGGCCGGCTTGTTGATGCCGTTGAAGTGGAACGTCGCGTCCTCGCCCGTGCCTTCCGCGTCCACGATCACGATCTGGCCGGCCTTGAGCTCGCCGAACAGGATCTTCTCCGACAGGTGATCCTCGATCTCCCGCTGGATCGTGCGCCGCAGCGGCCGGGCGCCCATCACGGGGTCGTAGCCCTTCTCCGCCAGCAGCTTCTTCGCCGCCGGGCGGATCTCAATCCCCATGTCCCGGTCGCGCAGGCGCTCGTCCACCTTGCTCACCATGAGGTCGACGATCTCGAAGATCTCCTCCTGGCTCAGCTGGTGGAACACGATGATGTCGTCGACGCGGTTGAGGAACTCGGGGCGGAAGTGCTGCTTGAGCTCCTCACCGACCTTGCTCTTCATGCGGTCATATGAGCCCTTCGACTCGCTCGCCGCGCCGAATCCGACCGTCACGCCCTTGGAGATGTCCTTCGTCCCGAGGTTGGTCGTCATGATGATGACGGTGTTCTTGAAGTCGACGACCCGCCCCTGCGCGTCGGTGAGCCGGCCATCCTCCAGGATCTGCAGCAGCGAGTTGAAGATGTCGCCGTGCGCCTTCTCGATCTCGTCGAACAGGACGACCGAGAACGGCTTGCGCCGCACCTTCTCGGTCAGCTGCCCGCCTTCCTCGTAGCCCACGTAGCCGGGCGGGGAGCCGAACAGGCGCGAGACCGTGTGCTTCTCCATGTACTCGCTCATGTCGAGCTGTATCAGCGAGTCCTCGTCGCCGAACAGGAACTCGGCCAGCGTCCGGGACAGCTCGGTCTTGCCGACACCGGAGGGTCCGGCGAAGATGAACGAGCCACCGGGACGCTTGGGGTCCTTCAGCCCGGCCCTGGTCCGCCGGATGGCCTGCGACAGTGCCTTGATCGCATCGTTCTGGCCGATCACCCGGCGGTGCAGCTCGTCCTCCATGCGGAGCAGCCGCTGCGACTCCTCCTCGGTGAGCTTGAAGACCGGGATCCCGGTAGCGGTGGCGAGGACCTCAGCGATCAGCTCCTCGTTCACCTCCGCCGGCGTGTCCATGTCGCCGGCCTTCCACTCCTTCTCCCGCGCGTCCTTCTTGTCGATGAGCTGCTTCTCGGTGTCACGCAGCGAGGCAGCCTTCTCGAAGTCCTGGGAGTCGATCGCCGACTCCTTCTCGCGGCGCACGTCGGCGATGCGCTCGTCGAAATCCCGGAGGTCCGGTGGCGCTGTCATCCGGCGGATGCGCATCCTGGACCCAGCCTCGTCGATCAGGTCGATCGCCTTGTCCGGCAGGAAGCGGTCGCTGATGTACCGGTCAGCCAGCTGGGCCGCGGCGACCAGCGCATCATCGGTGATCGTCACGCGGTGGTGCGCCTCATAGCGATCGCGCAGCCCCTTGAGGATCTCGATGGTGTGCGAGATTGTCGGTTCCGCCACCTGAATCGGCTGGAAGCGGCGCTCGAGCGCAGCGTCCTTCTCCAGGTGCTTGCGGTACTCGTCCAGCGTGCTCGCGCCGATCGTCTGCAGCTCACCACGAGCCAGCATCGGCTTGAGGATCGAGGCAGCATCGATCGCGCCCTCGGCAGCACCAGCTCCGACGAGCGTGTGGATCTCGTCGATGAACAGGATGATGTCGCCGCGGGTGCGGATCTCCTTGAGAACCTTCTTGAGCCGCTCCTCGAAATCACCGCGGTAGCGGGATCCTGCCACGAGTGCGCCGAGGTCCAGCGTGTAGAGCTGCTTCTCCTTGAGGGTCTCGGGCACCTCGCCCTTGACGATCTTCTGCGCCAGGCCCTCGACGACCGCCGTCTTCCCGACGCCCGGCTCGCCGACCAGCACCGGGTTGTTCTTGGTGCGGCGGGAGAGGACCTGCATCACGCGCTCGATTTCCTTGTCCCGGCCGATGACCGGGTCGAGTTTCCCCTCGCGCGCGGCAGCAGTGAGATTCCGGCCGAACTGGTCGAGCACCAGCGAGGTGGACGGCGTGCTCTCGGAGGGCGCGCCGGCCGCCGCTGGCTCCTTGCCCTGGTAGCCGTGAAGCAGCTGGATCACCTGCTGGCGGACGCGGTTCAGGTCAGCGCCGAGCCTGACCAGGACCTGGGCCGCCACCCCCTCGCCCTCACGGATCAGCCCGAGCAGGATGTGCTCGGTGCCGATGTAGTTGTGACCGAGCTGCAGCGCCTCGCGCAGGGAGAGCTCAAGGACCTTCTTGGCCCGCGGCGTGAACGGGATATGACCCGACGGCGCCTGCTGACCCTGGCCGATGATCTCTTCCACCTGCTGCCGCACAGCCTCGAGGCTTATCCCGAGCGACTCAAGCGCCTTTGCTGCCACTCCCTCGCCCTCATGAATGAGGCCGAGCAGGATGTGCTCAGTGCCGATGTAGTTGTGGTTGAGCATCCTGGCCTCTTCCTGTGCCAGGACAACAACCCGCCGCGCCCGGTCGGTAAACCTCTCGAACATCTCGTCGCTCCTCACAGAGCGGTAGGTGAGGGACCCAGCTGCCCCGTCCCTTCCGCATGTTAGCCCGTGTGCCGGGCGAGGCCATGGCGTGTGCTGCCGCACTACCCAAAACGTTCCCCGCCAGCAGGGCGTTCATCCCATTCAACCTGGGCCGAAGAAGCAGTGTTCCCAGCTACGCCGCCAGCGAAAGCAAATGCCGCGAGCTTCGCCAGCAGCGAACGCAGCAGCGCGCTGGCCGGCCGTCTCGTGACCGATATGCCTGTTCTGGTCGCGTCGCAGCCAGGCCGAGTCGAACACCGGGGTCTGCTCGGCCGGGTCGATCCCGCGTCGGCGCCAGCCCGACGCGCCGTCGCACGTCGCCGCGCACCGCTCAGGTCAAGCGACCGAGTCACACCGGACGGCTGGGCCGCGACAGGCCTCCCGGCGCAGCCCCGGCTGACCGCCGCCGCCTCGCGGGGGCGAGCAGTACGAAGAGTCATAAAGGCTCCCGCATGCCATCATGCGGGAGCCTTTATGAGAACGGGGAGGTCGAGTGCGCTGCGAGCCGGGCCCGCGCGGAGCCTTTGCCGTGCCGTCGGCGACGGCAGCCGCGGGCGCGACCGGGGTCCGGGATCACCCGCCGCAAACTAACCGCTTAGTCAAGCTGATCAGTCACATCACTGCGGGAGACCGGAAAAAGGGACGCGCAGTTAGTGAGTGGCCTCATACTCCTGAATGATCGCTGCAGGAATACGACCGCGCTCGCTCACCTTCTCGCCGCGGTCGCGAGCCCACTGCCGAATTGCCGAACTTTGCTCGCGGCCGGGGCCAGTCCGGGACTTACGGCGCCGTCCCGCCACGCCACTGACGCGCCGTGCGTGCTCGATGTAACCGCTGAAGATGTCGTGCAGTTCCTTAGCGTGCGCCGAGCAGACATCGATCTCGTAGGCAGAGCTGTCAACGGAGAAGGAAACCGTCTCGTTCCCTTCGGCCTCGCCATCGTGAGGTAGATCACAAACCACCGTCACTACGGTCTTCTGCACCATCATGCTGCCTTTCACTGAAGTCTTTTAGGCAGTTAAAGATATACCACGTCGCAGGCTCTGACAATTCGAGATAGCCGTTTAGCCGTTTAGGTATCGGTGCGTAGACGCGAGCCGTGAACAATACCGACGCGCCTGTAACTCAGCGTAATCGGCGACGGCATTGCTGTCAGTCGTCCCCCGCTGATCTGGCCTGTGCTGGCGCTCCCTCGTCGGGCACGGCCATCGCGTCCGCGTCAGCCGCCGGGCCGGGCTCCGCCGGGTCGGCCGCCTCATCCTCGGCCTGGGCGCGGCCCCGGCCCATCTCGTGACGCAGGAAAGCGACGATGGCGACCACCACGGCGGCAGCCATCAGCAGCGGCGGCGTCAGCACCGTCAGGTCCTTCATAGCAGCTGCTCGTCCTTTTCCACTGATTCCCCGCATTCGGCCGCCCGGCCCGATGGCCTGCGAATATTCCGCAGCCGGCCCTTCTGTGCGACCGCACTCGCCAGCCGCTATCCGGACGCGGGACCCGATCCTGACCGGCGGCAGCCGCGGGAATGCCTGCCCTCGATTCTGCCGCATCTGCCGGCCCGCGTGGGCATCGAGTGCCGGAATACCGGGGGTCAGCAGAAACGCCGCCGCGCTGATCTCGATTTCCGACCGTCCGGTATGACCGGACTGCAGTGCCCGCGAGACATCGCCCAGCCGTCCAGAAGAAGCGCCCGTATCAATCTGCAAATTGCAATAGGCGAATCTCTATCTCTGCGTATCCCCTTGATTGCGTCGGGATTTGTGACGGGACCTTGAGCAAAGGTCACTCACCAGGCTGATTAGGCACAAGCACCCGAAGCGGCCGGTCTCACATTCTGAGCAGCATGCGGGTGTTGCCGAGCGTGTTGGGTTTCACACGGTCCAGGTCGAGGAACTCGGCAACGCCCTCGTCATAGGAGCGCAGTAGTTCGGCGTAGACCTCTGGCGTCGTTGCCCGACCGTCGATCTCGGCAAAGCCGTGCCGACGGAAGAACTCAACGGCAAAGGTCAGGACGAATACCCGGCTGACGCCCACTTCACGAGCTGCGCCTAGGAGTGCGACAACTATCTGATTTCCTACTCCGCGTCCCTGATGGCCATCTGCGACCGCTACTGTGCGGATCTCCGCCAGATCTTCCCACATCACATGCAGTGCGCCGCAGCCGAGAATTTCCCCGCCCGCGGAACTGGCGACCCAGAACTCCTGAACGCCCTCGTACAAGGCGACCGTCGGCTTATCGAGCAGGCGGCCCGACTGCGCATTTGCGTCCACCAGTTCGCGGATCGCCCGGACGTCACGCGTTCTGGCGCGCCTGATCGCATAGTCCATCGCGACCGCCTCCGCTAGCTGTCTCGTCACCGGTGTCACGACTCGCGGCATCCTCGCCGGCGCGGCCCGCGGCGCCGTAGCCGCCTGGCCGAGCATCCCAAATGGCACGTGCGACTGCCAATTCGGCCATCAACTGAGCGTCACCTGCTGTGCACGTATTGCTGCGAAGCTCTGTTCCCGGGCTTATCGCGGACAGATAACGCGCAGATCACATCGCGCGAAGGGCTCCGTGACACGCCGCCTGACCTGCGGCGATGCAGTCAACGTCGGCCATGGCTCCGCTGGCGTGGACTATGGAGCGGTGAGCGCGCCACGTGCCGCAGGCATTAGGGAAGCCGGGCCGGAGATACCGGGAGGGCTCAAAATCTTCGCGGTTTCGGCCCGGGGCTATGGCGCTCTCCATTAATCTCCATCGCTGATACCCGTTACGCGCAGCCCAGCCTGGGTCAGCGTGCAACGACCCGCCGAGTTCCTGATCGCCGCTGTGGCGCTCGGGGAGCCGGGGACCCACCGTATCCCCGGGGTGAATCGGCAAGCCGCAAGTGCAGGCCCGCTCGCGGCTCGCTGTAGGGCTTCTCCGGCCCGAACCCGTCAGCTAACCCGGTAGGCGGCCTAGGAGAGGAGAACGCACGTGAAGCGCATGCCGCATGGCAGGCATGTAGCACGGCATTCGGTACGACCCGTTCCATCGGCAACTCCTCCCCCGGCCGTCCGGGCCGCGCGCCGCACGGCGGTCCTGGTCGGCGTCGCGGCAGTCTGCGCGGCAGTACTGCCCGCTGGCATTGCCGGCGCGGCGCCTGCCGCTCACGCCGCAAACAACCCCACCCTGCAGGCCACGCTGGCGAAGGCCAACGCGCTCTCCGAGCAGATCGACAACCTCAGCGAGCAGTACGACGGGCTGAAGATCCAGCTGTCGCAGGCGAAGTCCGAGGCTGCCATTGCGAGGGAGAACGCCGCGCGGGACGAGCAGCTGCTGGGCAGCGCTCAGATCTCGCTGGGCGCGATTGCGGTCGAGAACTACATGACGGGTGGCATGAACCCGGCCATGCAGCTCCTCGAGACCTCGTCGCCGCAGACGCTGCTGAACCGCGCGTCGATCATGACTCAGATCCAGCACGAGAACGGTGCCAAGGTCAGCCTGGTCGCCGCTGCCGAGATAGCCTCCCAGCGCGCGCAGGCCGCCGCAGCTCAGCAGCAGGAGCGCGCGAAGCAGCTGGCCGCGCAGATGGCTGCCAAGGTCGGTCAGATCCAGAAGAAGGAGGACTTCTTCAACAGCCAGGCCTTCCAGCAGGCCGAGGCGATCTTCCAGAAGACCGGCTCCTATCCGAATATCACCGTGGCCGGCGACTCGGTCGGCGTGCAGGCACTCCGGTACGCGCTGACGAGGATCGGCGATCCGTACGTCTGGGGAGCCGCGGGGCCGTCCTCGTTCGACTGCTCAGGACTCGTGGTGTGGGCCTACGCCCAGATCGGCATCAGTCTCGAGCACTTCACCGGAGATCTCTGGAACGAGGGCGAGCACATATCCCGCAGCGAGCTCGAGCCCGGCGATCTGGTGTTCTTCTACCCCGACATCGGCCACGTCGGCATCTATGTCGGCGACGGCATGATGGTCGACGCACCGACATTTGGTCAGGACGTCCAGGTCCAGCCCGTCATGTGGAACGTGTACGTCGGAGCTGTCCGGATCGTCGCCTAGCGCCCGACCGGAGCTCTGTACCGGAGCCACCTGCCCGGCAGGATCCCCCGACGCTGCCCGGCCAGATCCCCCCTCTGGCCGGGCAGCTCTTTGCCCGGCCCCGGCCCGGCCTGCCCGGCGCCCGTGGTCAGCTCGAGGCAGTATTCCGCTCGTAGGTGAGGCGGAGGCCGATGAGCGTCAGCCACGGCTCGTAGGCGTCAATCACGGCGACTTCGTCGATGACCAGCGGCGCAAGGCCGCCGGTCGCGATGACCGTCACGGACTCCGGGTCGGCGGGGGCAAGCTCAGCGGCCATGCGGGTGGCGATTCCCTCGATCTGGCCGGCGAAGCCGAAGATGATTCCTGACTGCAGCGCCTCGACAGTACTTTTGCCGATGACCCGGCCAGGCCGGGCCAGCTCCACCTTCAGGAGCTGGGCAGCACGCCGGGAGAGCGCGTCGACGGAGATCTCGATGCCGGGCGCCAGTGCGCCGCCGACGAACTCGCCGCGCTCGCTCACGGCGTCGAAGTTGGTCGACGTGCCGAAGTCCACGACGATCGCCGGACCGCCATACAGGTGGACCGCCGCGACCGAGTTCATAATCCGGTCGCTGCCGAGTTCCTTGGGGTTGTCGTAGCGCAGCGGGACGCCCGTCTTCACGCCCGGCTCGACGATCACGGCCGGCACGTCGCCGTAGTAGCGGCGGCACATCTCGCGCAGTTCGTGCAGAACCGAGGGCACCGTCGAGCAGAGCGCGACCCCGGTTACGTCAGGCTCTCGCAGCACCGCGCTCTGCCGTAGCAGTCCCTGCAGCAGGACGGCCAGCTCATCGGCGGTGCGATCCGGGTCGGTGGAGATCCGCCAGTGCTCCACCACAGCGTCGCCGTCGAAGATGCCCAGCACCGTGTTGGTGTTGCCGACGTCGATAGTCAGAAGCATCCGGTGTCCGATCGTCTCAGCTGGTCTGGACCAGGTCGAGCCCAATGTCGAGCGCGGGCGCAGAGTGCGTCAGCGCTCCCACTGCAAGGTAGTCCACCCCCGTGCCCGCGACGGCGCGGGCACTGGCAAGCGTCAGGCCGCCACTGGCCTCCAGGAGCGCCCGCCCGGCGGCGAGTTGCACAGCCTCTGCCATCTGCGGCACGGTGAAGTTGTCGAGCAGGATCTGCCCCGCCCCCGCTGCCAGCGCCTCGGCCACTTGGTCGAGCGTGTCGCACTCGACCTCGAGCGGCAGCCCGGGTGCGCGAGCGCGGACCGCCGCGAAGGCGGCAGCCACCGACCCGGCCGCCGCCACGTGATTGTCCTTGATGAGCGCCGCGTCCGACAGTGCCATGCGGTGGTTCCTGCCGCCGCCACAGCGCACCGCATACTTCTCAAGTGCGCGCAGGCCGGGCGTCGTCTTGCGGGTGTCACGGATGCTGGCCCGCGTCCCGGCGACCGCATCCGCCCATTGCCGCGTCAGCGTGGCCACGCCGGACAGGTGGCACAGCAGGTTCAGCGCCGTCCGCTCGGCGGTGAGGATCGGGCCGACCGGACCGGACACCGTCAGCAGAGTCTGGCCGGCAGCGACGCGGCCTCCGTCGGCCGTCAGCTCTACCGTCAACAGCTCCGCCGACACCAGCCAGAACACCACGCGCACGACCGCGAGGCCGGCCACCACCCCCGGACTGCGCGCCACCAGAGCCGCCTGCCCGGTCGTGGCGGCAGGCACTGTCGCGGCGGTGGTCTCGTCGATACCGCCGGCCAGATCCTCCGCGAGCGCCGCCGCCGCGACGGCGGCCACCGCTTCCGCGTCCAGGCCGGCTGCGCGCAGTTCGCCCGCGAGCGCCGCGGGCAGGACCGGCGCGGCCGGCATAGCCGGCTCAGGCATCGAGCACCGCCTCGAAGACCCGGCTGAGGCCTAGGTCGCCCAGCGTGGTGATGAGATGCCCGCGCCACGACGGGCTGCTCTCGGCAAAGTCTTCTCGCCAGTGGCTGCCCCTGGTCTCCTCCCGGGCCAGCGCGGCAGCGGCCAGCGCAGTCGCCACCAGATGCAGGTTGGTCGCCTCCCAGGCCTCCGCGCCGGGTTTGTCGCTGCCCTGCTCGCCGAGCTCGGCCAGCCGGCCCGCCGCCTGCCTCAGCCCGGTGCCGGACCGCAGAACTCCCGCGTGGGCCGACATCTCCTGCTGCAGCGGGCGGACCACGGACGAGTCGAGGAGCCCGGCGGCCCGGTGGTCGGCGGCCGGCTCCACGCCAGGCGGCAGGCCGCGTCCGAGCTCCGCAGCGATCCGCTCAGCGAAGACCAGGCCCTCCAGCAGCGAGTTCGAGGCAAGCCGGTTCGCGCCGTGCACCCCCGTGCAGGCCGCCTCACCGCACGCGTACAGGCCGGGTACGCTCGTGCGCCCGTGCAGGTCCGTGCGGACGCCGCCACTCGCGTAGTGCGCAGCCGGCACCACCGGGATCAGGTCGGCGACCGGGTCGATCCCGTGGGAGCGGCAGCTTGCCAGAATCGTCGGGAAGCGATGCTGCCAGGTCTGCTCGCCAAGCGCGCGGCCGTCGAGGAACATGTGGTCGGTTCGCGCGCTGATCATCTGGCGCATGATGGCCTTGGCAACCACGTCGCGCGGCGCGAGGTCGGCGAGCGGATGCTGCCCGGCCATGAACGGACGGCCCGCGCCGTCCACCAGGATCGCGCCTTCGCCACGGACGGCCTCGGAGATGAGCGGCTGCCGGCCGCGCGAGCCGGGACCGAGCCACAGCACCGTCGGGTGGAACTGGACGAACTCCAGGTCGGCCACCTCAGCGCCGGCCCGAAGCGCGAGGGCCACACCATCACCAGTGGAAACGGGCGGGTTAGTCGTCGCCGCATAGATCTGGCCGAAGCCACCGGTGGCGAGGACCACTGCGCGCGCGTGCACGGCGCCGACGCCGTCAGCCTGGCCCTCACCCAGGACATGAAGCGTGATGCCAGCCGCCCGGCCGTCGGCTGCGAGCAGCAGGTCGATGGCCAGCGCATGCTCGATGATCTGCAGCTCCGCGCTCCGACCGGCCGCCGCGAGCGCGGCAAGCAGCGCGCGGGAAATCTCCGCGCCGGTCGCGTCGCCACCCGCGTGCGCAATCCGCCGGCGCAGGTGCCCGCCCTCACGGGTGAGTGCCAGCGGGCCAGACGGCTCGCGGTCGAACTCGGCGCCGAGCGCAATGAGCCGGCGTACCGCATCCGGCCCGTCGGTGACCAGGGCCCGGACTGCCCGCTCGTCGCACAGTCCCGCGCCTGCGGCGAGTGTGTCCGTCAGGTGATCCTCGGGCGAGTCACCCGGACCGAGCGCTGCGGCGATGCCGCCCTGCGCCCAGCGGGTCGAGCCATCGTCCAGAACCGTCTTGGTCGCCAGCAGGATGCGCGCCTCCGGCAGCGCGCGCCGGATGGCGAGCGCAGCCGTCACTCCGGCGACGCCGGAGCCGATCACCACGACATCGGTCTGCGCGTGCCAGCCTGGCGATGGTGCAAGCAGGCGCCGCGTCAGAGGGGGCGTCATGCTGCAGCACCCGGAAAGTCCATGACGGCGTTGTCGATCAGCCGCGTGGCACCGACTCGGGCAGCGACGAGCATCGTGGCGCTGCCGCGGTAGTCGGCTCC
>Ga0335074_10013127_pt1 | contig 11635 bp, 7 predicted proteins | sample Lox_Sample_23_FD_206715 | JGI IMG/M metagenome (GOLD analysis project Ga0335074, IMG submission 206715) | Soil microbial communities from Loxahatchee National Wildlife Refuge, Florida, United States - Lox_Sample_2.3 | ecosystem: Environmental > Terrestrial > Soil > Wetlands | place: USA: Florida...
GCGATGAAGCGGCACGGCTACAAGGGCGCGTTCGAACTCGCCGCCACGGTGGACTACCTGTTCGGCTACGACGCCACGGCCGGCGTGGTCGAGGACTGGATGTACGACCGGCTCACCCAGGCGTACGTCCTTGACCCGGCGATGCGCGAATTCTTCGCCCAGTCCAACCCCTGGGCGCTGCACGGCATCGCGGAACGGCTGCTCGAGGCCGCCGACCGCAAGCTCTGGGACACCCCCGACCCGCAGACCCTCGCCGCGCTCCGCCGGGCCTACCTGGAAACCGAGGGCGACCTGGAAGACCGGTAACCGTCGCGGGGCGGCCTGTTCTGGCAGAGCCGGCCGGCTGTACGCCACCCCGGCGGCCTTCAGCCGCGGGTTCACCACGGCCTTCGGCGTCGCGGCCGGCCTCGCGATCGCGGGGACCGCGGCCGGCACCTTCCTGACGGGACGCGGGAGCGGCCACCAGCCATCGCGTCGGCCTGGCCCGCCGCCTCGCCCGAGTCCGCCGCCTCGCCCGAGTCTGCCGTCTCGCCCGGATCAGGCGGTGCGGTCAGCGCGGAGCTGCCTTCCCTACCTCGCCGAGGCCGCTGACCACGGTGGGCAGGGCCGCCGGGACGCCGCCTTCGATCAGGCCGCCGATCGCCGCGGTGTCCAGATGCTCGCCGATCATATCGGCGAGCACGTCGTAGCGGCGTTCCCTGACGGCGGCGAAGCTCACGTCCGGCGCGGGGGTGAAGTCCCGGCCGGCGCGTGCGGCCAGGTCGCGCAGGAAGGCCCGGCGGAACCGGTCGTTCTCGAAGATGCCGTGCCAGGTGGTGCCGCGGACCGGTCCCGCCTCGCAGCCGTCGAGGAAGGAAGCGCCGCCGTCCGCGGTGACGGTCCCGTGGTGGATCTCGTAGCCGGCGACCGGCTCGCCGAGAGCGGCCCCGGACGGCCGGGCGAGGGTCTTGGCAGCGGTGAACTTCACCGTCGCGGGCAGCAGCCCGAGCCCGGGCACCGTCCCGGCTCGGCTTTCCACGTCATCGCTGATCTCGCGGGCGAGCATCTGGTAGCCGCCGCAGATGCCGAGCACCGGGCGGCCGCGCGCAGCGCGGTCGGCGACGGCGGCGGCGAGGCCGGTGTCACGCAGCCAGCGCAGGTCGCTGACGGTGGCCCGGGTTCCCGGCAGGATCACGAGGTCGGCGCCGTCCAGTTGGGCGGGCGTGGCGGCGAGGTCGACGGTGACGCCTGGCTCGGCCGCGAGCGGGTCGACGTCGGTGACGTTGGACATCCGGGGCAGCCGGACGACGGCGACCCGCAGTGTCTCAGCGCCGCGCGGCGGCAGCGCGGCACGCGGCCGTGAGTCCAGGTCGAGGGAGTCCTCGGCGTCCAGCCACAGGTCCTGCCGCCAGGGGAGCACGCCGAGCGTGGGCCGGCCGGTCAGCGACGTGAGCATGTCGAGGCCGGGGGCGAGCAGTCGCGGATCGCCGCGGAACTTGTTGACCACGAAGGCGGCGATATGCCGCTGGTCGGCCGCGTCCAGCAGCGCGAGGGTGCCGTAAAGGGCGGCAAGCAACCCGCCCCGGTCGATGTCCCCGACAACGATCACCGGCAGGCCGGCGGCGCGGGCCAGGCCCATGTTGGCGATGTCGCGGTGCCGCAGGTTGATCTCGGCCGGGCTGCCCGCGCCCTCGCAGATGACCACGTCGAACCGGCGGCGCAGGTCGGCGAGGCTCGCCGCGACCGCCTCCTCCAGCCTCGGCTTGAGCTCCTGGTAGTCGAGCGCGCCGGTCTCGGCGATGGGCTTGCCGAGCAGCACCACCTGGCTGCGGGTCTCGCTGCCCGGCTTCAGCAGCACCGGGTTCATCGCCGCCTCGGGCTCGATGCCCGCGGCGGCGGCCTGCATGGCCTGGGCGCGGCCGATCTCCGCGCCGTCGGCGGTAACCGCGGAGTTCAACGCCATGTTCTGTGCCTTAAACGGGGCGACCCGCACACCCCGCCTAGCCAGCCACCGGCACAGTCCGGCGGTCAGGACGCTCTTGCCGGCGTCCGACGAGGTTCCCGCCACCAGAAGAGCGCCTCTCACCGTGCCAAGGGTAGCGGTCGCGAGTCAGCTGAATAGCCTGCCCCGGGTGAAGGCGATGGCCGCGCACGCTGCCGCCGCCGCGACGGTGACAGCACGGCTCAGCCGTGCGGCCCTGGCGATGTCGGCCACCTGCGGCGGGCGTCCGTCGCCGCCGAGCACCGGGCGGTCCTCGACATGCGAGCCGTAGTCGTTGCGCCCGCCGAGGCGCACGCCGAGCGCTCCGGCGAAGGCCGCCTCCGCCACCCCCGCGTTCGGGCTCGGATGGCGGCGGCCGTCCGCGCGGGCAACGGCCAGGGCACCGCACCCGCTGCCGCCCGCCACGGGAGCGACCGCGGCCACCAGCGCCGCGGTCAGCCGGGCGGGCAGGTAGTTGGCGAGGTCGTCGGCGCGGGCGGAGGCCCAGCCGAAGTTCTCGTAGCGCGGGCTGTGGTGGCCGACCATCGCGTCGAGCGTGTTCACCGCCCGGTAGGCGAGCAAGCCGGGCAGCCCGGCTACCGCGCCCCACAGCAGCGGGGCGACCACGGCGTCGGACGTGTTCTCCGCGAGGGATTCAACGGTCGCCCTGGCGATCTCCGCCTCGTCGAGGGTGTCCGTGCGGCGGCCGACCAGGTGGGTGAGCTGCTCGCGGGCGGCCGGCAGGTCACCGCGCCGCAGGTACCCGGCGACGGCGTCCGCTTCGCCGCAAAGCGACCGTGAGCCGAGGACCGTCCAGGTACCGAGCGCCGTCGCCGCCGCCAGCAAGGGCGCGGGCAAGCGGCGGGGCAGCAGGCCCAGGAGTGCCGCCGCGCCGACGAGCAGCGTGGCGTAGCGGGCGCCGGCCGCGCGGTCGTCCCGCCACAGCCGGGCCTCAAGCCGTCCGGCGGCCGCGCCGAACAGGGCGACCGGGTGACCGCGGCGGGGGTCGCCGGCGATCTGGTCGAGCGCGACGCCGGCGAGCAGCCCGAGGGCCGTGGCGCGGGCGCGCCGCCCGCGACGGGAGTGAGCTGGCACGCGCCCAACCTTAGGAGATGGCATAGTTGGCACGTGCACCTGCTTCCCGCTGAACGGTCAGGTCACCGGGTCATCGACGGCGAGCGCGTGTGCCAGGCGATCGCCGCAATCGGCCCGGCGGACATCCAGGCCCGGGCGAAGGTCTTTGCCGTCCTCGCCGACCCCACCAGGCTCACCCTGCTGACCTGCATCAGGGCCGCGGGGCCGATCAGCGTGTCGGACCTGGCCGCGGCGACCGGACTCAACGACACCACGGTGTCGCAGACCCTGCGCCACCTGCGGGCCGCCCAGGCCGTCACCGCGCGGCGGGACGGCCGGGTGATCCGCTATCACCTCGCCGACGGGCCGGTCGCCGCCCTGCTCGCCTGGTAGCCGGAAGCAGTCGGTTGAGCATCGATCTGTCGCATCACGGTGACCAGGACCTGGTTCCCGGTCTTGTCGACCTCGCGGTCAACGTGCGGTCGGGCGGGACGCCCGGCTGGCTCGCGGAGCGCATCCGCGGCACCGACCTCGCGGCGTACCCCGACCAGCGGGAGGCGGTCGCGGCCGTGGCGGCCCGGCACGGCCGCGATCCCGGGGAGGTGCTGCTCACCGCCGGCGCCGCCGAGGCCTTTGTGCTGCTGGCGCGGGCGCTGCGGCCCCGGCACGCGGTCATCGTGCACCCGCAGTTCACCGAGCCGGAGGCCGCGCTCCGCGCGGCCGGACACGAGGTCGACCGGGTGATCCTCCCGTTCCCGTTCACACTCGACCCGGCACTGGTACCGGACGACGCGGACCTGGTCTTCATCGGCAACCCGACCAACCCCACCTCAGTGGCACATCCGCGCGACGCCGTCCTCGGTCTGGTCCGGCCGGGCCGGATCGTCGTCGTCGACGAAGCGTTCGGCGACTGCCTGCCGGGCGAACGCGAGTCGCTGGCCGGGCACGGCGGCCTGGACGGGCTCGTCGTGATCCGCAGCCTCACCAAGACCTGGGGGCTTGCCGGGCTCCGGGTCGGTTACCTGCTCGCCGTGCCTGACGTCGTACACGAGCTCGCGGCCGCGCAGCCGCTGTGGGCGGTGTCCGCGCCGGCACTCGCGGCCTGCGTCGCCACCGCGTCCCCGGCCGCGCTGCACGAGGCGGGGGAGTGGGCGGTCCGGCTCGCCGCCGAGCGCGCGCACCTCCTCCGCCGCCTTGACGCCGTCACGCGGATCCGGGTGGTGCCGGGTGCCGAGGCGTCGTTCGTGCTGCTGGGCACGCCGCTCGGGGACATCCGCGCCCGGCTGCTCGGCCAGGGGTTCGCGGTCCGGCGCGGCGAGACGTTCCCGGGCCTGGGACCCGGCTGGATCCGCGTCGCCGTCCGGGACGCCGCAACCTCTGAACGGTTCGCGGCCGCGATCGCGGCAGTGCTGGCGGACCAGGGATAACAGACCAGGCGGGCCGTCGGCTCAATATCTGATCATCTGCTGAGTCTTGACGATATCGGCGGTCGTTTTGTACGTTGCCAATGGCCCCGGGAAGCCGGGGCGGCAGCCAGGCAGCGAAGTCCGGTGTGAATCCGGCACTGTCCCGCAACGGTAAAGCCCCTGTCCCGGGGACGAGTCCGGTCGCCTGATCTGGCCTGTCACGCGAACGCGAGTCCTCGGAGGAAGGGCGGTTCGCTGCGGGTCCTTCCCCGGGCTCGCAGAGGCTCTCTTCGTCCTCCGCCCCGTCTGGAGGATGATTCATGACACACCCGCCGGCCGGCTCCCGGCTGCGTGCCATCCGCACCGCGCTGTCGCCCGCCGAGTGGACCCGGCTGATCGCGATGTTCGCCTTCATCCTGGCGGTCAACGCCGTGGGCTGGGGCATCTTCGTGCTGTACGTGCTGCCGCACCACTTCGACTACAAAGGCGAGGGCGGCAGCGCGGGCCTGGGGGTCGGCATCGGCGTCGCCATCACCGCCTGGTTTCTCGGGTTCCGGCACGCGTTCGACGCCGACCACATCTCCTGCATCGACAACACGACCCGCAAGCTGATGGCCGACGGCAAGCGACCGCTCGGCACCGGGTTCTTCTTCTCCTTCGGCCACTCCACGATCATCGTCGCGGTCGGTGTCGGGATCACCTTCGCGGCCCGCGCGGTGTTCGGCGCGATGGTCGACCCAACCTCCACCTACGAGACCGCGGGCGGGGCCATCGGAACCGTGGTGTCGGCCGGATTCCTGTACCTGATCGCGCTGCTGAACCTGATCGTGCTGGCCGGTATCTTCAAGGTCTTCCGCGAGATGCGCCAGGGCACTTACAACGAGGTGGAGCTCGAGGCGCAACTGCAGTCCCGCGGTCTGATGTACCGGTTCTTCGGCCGGTTCATGAAGTCCATCAACCACACCTGGCAGCTGTACTTTGTCGGACTGGTGTTCGGTATCGGCTTCGACACGGCCACCGAGGTGGTGCTGCTGGCCGCGACCGCCTATGCGGCGCTCCAGGGGCTGCCCTACTTCGCCGTCCTGGCCCTGCCGTTCATGTTCTCCGGCGGCATGATGCTCTTCGATACCCTCGACGGGGCCTTCATGAACTTCGCCTACGGCTGGGCGTTCGCCCGCCCGGTCCGCAAGGTGTACTACAACCTCGTCATCACCGGCCTGTCGATCGGCGCGGCGTTCATCATCGGCACCATCGAGATCCTCGGCGTGCTCACCACCGAGCTCCACCTGAACGGCGCCTTCTGGAACACGATGGCGAACTTCGACATCAACATCGCCGGGTTCTGCATCGCGGGGCTGTTCGTCGCCGTCTGGGCGGCGGCCCTGATTTACTGGCGCGTCGGCAACGTCGAGGACAAGTGGACCGCGGGCATGGCGGGCGGGCCGGCCGGCGCCGTCCAGCCGCAAGCCGCACCCGAGCGCTGACCATCCCGGGGGAACAGCGGGAACCGCGCCATGCGTGCCGGTGCACCGGCTAGTTCCGGTCCTGCTCGGGGGCCTGGTCCGGCCAGACGCCGATGTGGTCGGCCTCCTCCTGCAGTTCGACCCGCTTGCGCATGCCGAGGTGCCTGATCATCTCGCGCGGGAGCTGAACCCGGCCGGCCCGGTCAAGCGTCGCGTACTCGCGTGCGTGCAGCGTGGTCTCGCCCTGCTCGTCGGTGGCCGCGTGCCGTATCGTCTCGCTGCTCGTCTTGCCGTCCCTGATCGCGATCGTACGGCGGACCTGCGACGACACGGCCGGGTCGTGGGTGACCACGAGCACAGTGACCCCGAGCTCGGTGTTGGCGGTCTGCAGGGCGGAGAACACGCCCCGGGCGGTCGAGGAGTCAAGCTCGCCGGTGGGCTCGTCGGCCAGCAGCACCTTCGGCTGGTTGGCGAGCGCCGTGGCGATGGCGGCGCGCTGCTGCTCACCGCCGGACATGCGGTCCGGGGTCCGGTCGGCGCAGTGCGCGATGCCGAGGGTGTCGAGCAGCAATCCGGCGCGGCGCGCCCGCTCCCGGCGGCCGAGCTGGCTCAGCCGCATCGGCAGCAGCACGTTCTGCCTGGCGGTCATGTAGGGCAGCAGGTTCCGCGACGTCTGCTGCCAGATGAAGCCGACGACGCTCCGCCGGTAGGCCAGCCGCGCGCGGGAGGTCATCGCCCCCAGGTCGCGGCCTGCCACCCACACCGCCCCCGCCGTCGGCGTATCCAGCCCCGCGAGGATGTTCATCAGCGTGGACTTGCCGCTCCCCGCCGCGCCGATAAGCGCGGTCAGCTCCCCCTCAGCGATCAGCAGGTCCAGCCCTTGCAGTGCCTGTACTTCGATGCCCTCGCCGGAGTAGATCCGGACCAGCCGGTCACAGACGATCATCCCGTCCGCGGCGGTAGGGGCCTGGTCGTGCGGGACGGGCGCGGCAGGCTGGGTCATGTGCCTGGGCCTCCTTCAGTCAGCGATCCGCAGCGCCCTGCTGCTGCCGCGGTGGTAGGTGATCACGGCCTGAGCGGCCAGCAGGAGCAAGGCGACGAGCACGAGCCCGGCTGCCGCGGCGACGAGCGGGAAGACAGCGGGGGTCACCGCGACGGCAGACCCGGTACCGCTGAGCGCGGCCAGGTCAAGCGATGGTCCGATCAATGGCGCCAGCAGCCAGGCACACCCGATGCCGCCGATGGCGGCGGCCACGACCGGGGGAAGCGTCTCGGCCGCCAGCACCAGCTGGGCCTGCCAGCGCCGCAGCCCCATCGTCGCCAGGCGCGCCAGCGTCATCTCCCGGGTGCTGGCGGTGAGCAGCAGAGACAGCAGCAGGACCAGCGCGCCGAATCCGGCCGCAGCGGCCATGCCCTGGGTGAGTGCCGTCTGCGCCGCCTGCGGCACCGGCGCCGTGCTGAGCGCGGCCAGAGCCGGGGCGCGCAACGTCACGGAGCCGCCAGGGAGCCCGCTGTGCACAACCGCCGTCAGCTGCGCCGCATCCAGCGCGGATCCGGCGACCAGCAGGAGATTGGGCACGATCGGGCTTGGCCCGAGCGCCGCCGACGACACCATTACGACGGCGTCCGTGCCCACCCCGGGGACGCCGCTGATCTGCCCGTCCAGCCGGATCGTGATGGGGGTATCGCCGACGTAGACCGGCGTCTGCGCCGTGCCGAGAAGCTGGGTGGCGGCAGCGGTGCCGACCGCGGGGAAGACCGCCGCCCCCTGGCCCTCCGACAGCGCGGCCAGCGGGAATGGCGGGCCGGGCGCCTGGTCCACCACGGCCGCGTACTTGCCGGGGTCGACGAACACCACGGGCAGTTCGAACCCGGTGGGCAGCGACGCGTCGTCGACCTCCGCGGCAGCGGTGGAAACGACGCCCGGCACCGAAGCGATCTGGCGCTGCAGCGCCGGGGTGATTTCCGCACCGGACGGGGCCTGAATGATCGCGTCGGCGCCCACCTGCTGCCAGGACGCGGCCACCTGGCTGCCGGTTACCGTCGCGACGACCATGGCCGGGAACGCCACCATGGACAGCACGAGCACCAGGGCGAACGACGGCAAGACGGTTCCTGGCGGGGTACGGGTGGCCCGCGCCAGGCCGACGAACGCGACCACCCCGCGCGACAGGCCCGCGACCCTGGCCAGCTCACGGGTGAGGGCCGGGTAGCAGCGCAGCACGATGACGGCCACAGGGACGGCGACGAGTACCGGCGCCGCGCTCGTGTACAGGCCGCTGTTTCCTGTGCTCAGGCCCTGGTTCCTGAGCACCACAAGTCCGCCGATGGCCAAGGCGACCAGCACCGTCTCGACGACGATCCGCCGGGCGGCAAATCTCCGGCCGCCGGCCAAACGGCCGCCTGCCCGGCGGATCGTCCTGCCGGCGGCAGGCGCCGCCACACGCTGCGGCACCACGCTGACAAGCACCGGCCCGATGAGCGTCACAGCGATCGTGATGCCAGCCAGCCACCAGCCCGCCGGGTCGGCGTCACCGGGAGTCAGGCCGATGGCGAGCGCCGCGGCCGCCGCCCCGGCGGCCGCGGCGATGACCACGCTGGTGCGCAGCACCAGCCAGCCGAGCTGATACAGCGCCGCCCCCCTGGCTCGCATGAGCGTGAACTCGGCGGTACGACGCTGCGCCACCAGCCGGGCGCCGAGCAGCACCACCACCGCGCCCATGACGGCCAGGCTGACGTACAGCAGTTCGAGTACGGGGGCGGCGGCTCTTTCCCCGGCGATGAACGGCGACAGGATCGAGGGAATCTCGGAGGAGATCGTCACCACGACCGGGGTTGCGATGTCAGGGACAATCACCGTTGCGCCGGAGGCCGGGCCGCCGGAGGAGGTCAGGCTGGCGACGCTTGACTCCACCCCGCCCGCCTGGCCCGCGGTGAGCCGGCCGAGCGCGGCCGCGTAAGTCCAGGTCACTTCCATTTCTTCGTCGCCGAGGGTGGTTTCGATCAGCGGAAGCGCGCCGGGGCCGATGAAGACCGCTCCGACCCAGAACGACTGCTCGGGCGATGGGGCCGGGGTCAGCACGGGCCCGGACGCCGCGAGATTCTGGGTCCAGAAGGTGGCAGCCGGGTCGGCCGGCTGGATGATCCCGGTGACCACAAGTTGCACCGGGCCCGTGTTGAGTCGGCTGCCGACGCGCAGCCCGAACCTGGCGGCGGTGGTGGTGGTCACCGCCGCCTGGACTACGGCCCCCCGCCCGGCCACCGTGCTGCCGCCGGAGGGGAGCCGCCCGGCCACGACGTGGCTGTAGTTTGCCAGGTCCGTGCGGTAGGTCAACTCGAACTGCGGCGGCCCGTACCCGGCGGCCTTGGGCGCCGGGGTGACCGGCATGTAGCCGGTGGTCAGGGTCGCCCAGGCGGGCGGCTCGCTGGCGAGCGGCACGCCGTCCGCGGCGAGCTGCCCCTGTAGCGAGGCGCCGACCGCCGCGATGTCAGTGGCGTTGACCTGATAGGCCGCGTCCAGCATGGACTGCTCGTCCGTCTCGCCGATGACGGTCCGGTCGCCGGGCTGCGAGGCCGCGATCACGCGCTGCAGCGCCTGGTTGCGCAGCGCCACACTCTCCCGCGGGATCGCCAGACTCGCCAGGACCGAGGCGAACACGAGCAGGCCGAAGGCGGCCGTGGCGGCCGCTCCGGTGCCGGTCAGTGTCACCCAGGCCGCGCGCAGCCGCACGCTTAGCGCTCTCATGCCGCCTCCGCTCGCAACCGCACTGCCGGGTCGGGTCTGCGCAGAACCGACAGGGCAGCGGCGGCGACCGGCACCGCCGCCGTGACAAGGGCCAGGGCGACCGCCGGGCCGAGCGGCAGTACCACCAGGGCCGACGGCACCGGCGCCGACGCGTTCGTGCTCAGGGTGATCGCGGGCACAAGCAACTGGGCCAAGCCGATCCCGGCCAGCAGGCCCGCGGCCGCGGCGGGAACGCTGAGCGCGCACTGCTCCAGGCACAGCTGGCCGGCCTGGGCATTTTTCCCGACCCCGAGCGCGGCGAACACAGCGCTCTGTGTCCGCCGCGAGCGGAGGCTGGCCGCGACGCTGACCGAGAACCCGAGCACGCCCAGCAGCACCGCGGCCGCCCCGATGGCCAGCATCGCCTGCCGTGGAGCGGTCAGCAGCGGGTTGCCGAACAGGGCCGCCTGCTGGCTGGCGCGGCTGGTGACGGACAGGCCGAGGCTGGCCGGCAAGGGCGGTACCTGGCCGCCGGCGGTGCTGAGCCACCAGCGGGTGGCCGGCAAGGGGGACGCCTGGCGGGCGGCGAGCAGGTCGTTGAGCTCCGCCAGGTCGGAGATCAGCGCCCCACCGGACCCGAAGACGGTCGGGAAGCCGGCCACTGACGCCACTATCTGGACCGTGACGGCGGCACCGTTCACTGAAACCGAGGTGACCGACCCGACGCCGAGCTTGTTGGCCGCCAGGTAACTGCTCGTGGCGATGACCGGGATGTACTGGGGCGGCGGTTGCACGGCGATGGAGACCTGGGCGGGGACGCTACCCGGAGCGAGCGGCGGCACGTCGCCGAGCATGACCGACAACGACGGCTCGTGCCCGGTAGTGAACGTGAGCTGCTGGCCGCCCCCGGCGGTGCCGTGCCAGCCCAGGACCTGCGGCACTGTCCCGGCCGACGGCGCCCACCCTCCGTACGCGGTCGGCGGCCCTGTCGGCACCGAGGGCGACGATCCCGTGCCCTGCCAGTCGGCCAGGGCGGCGCCGTCGGAGAACGGCACGTCGAACGGGCCGCTTGCCGTCGCGGCCACCGCGAGGGACCCGACGGTGAGGGCGGCGGCCGGGGCGTACGTCGGGCTCGCGGTGTCATACGGCGGCAGGACGTATCCCAGTGTGAGCCCGAGCAGCCGCAGCGGGTAACTGCCCTGCCGCGGGCCTGACAGCGTGAAGACCAGCGAGTGCGGCCTGCCGTCGAAGGGCAGGCCCTCATCGGCGGGTACCTGGTAGGTGCCGCCGCCGTCGTCCTGGATCAGGGCGGTGACGGTAACCGAGCCGATCTCCGTGAGCACCTGGGCCGCGCTGCTGCGAGTGCTGCCACCGAGGGTCGCGGAGATCTCCAGCCGGTCGGGCTCACCGGGCAGCGCAAGCCCGGACGGCTGCGCGGCGATGCGCTGCCACAGGGTGCTCAGCGGAAGCGGCGACAGGTCCGGGCGGAGCAAGATGGTCTTGCCCGCGGTGCTCGCGTCAAGGGCGATCAGCTGGCCGCCCTTGCCGAGGCTGGCGACGCTGGCCTCGGTGGCGGCGGTGACACCTGGTGCCCGGGCGATCGTCCCTGCGGCGCTCAGCGGAAGCGCGCCCGCCGCGTCCACCCGCACATCCGAGCCCACCGCGTAGGAGGCCTGGTCCGCGGTTGACTGCCGCCAGCTCGCGTACGCGGCCAGCCCCAGCGTGGTGGTCGCCGTCGCGACGACCACGAGCAGCACCGGGCCTGCCTGGCGGATCGGCCGCCTGGCGATCTGCCAGCTCACCATGGCGGCGGCCAGCCACCGCTCATGGTCGGTGGCTTTGTCGGCCAGCCGGGCGAGCAGCGGCAGCCCGCGCAGCGGAATGAGCGTCACCCCTGCGAGCGCGAGCGCGGGGGCGACGGCGACCACCGGATCGATCCCTAGCGAGCCCGTCGCCGGGTGCGCGACCGCCGAGTAGCCGCGCAGTTCCCATACCGCGACCGCGGCGA
>Ga0335074_10013129_pt1 | contig 11635 bp, 12 predicted proteins | sample Lox_Sample_23_FD_206715 | JGI IMG/M metagenome (GOLD analysis project Ga0335074, IMG submission 206715) | Soil microbial communities from Loxahatchee National Wildlife Refuge, Florida, United States - Lox_Sample_2.3 | ecosystem: Environmental > Terrestrial > Soil > Wetlands | place: USA...
GTCGCCGCTCTGGCGATACCGGTGATGTACGTGCTCGCGCGGCGGAAACGCGCGGCGGCCAACCGGCTCGGCAGCCGCGCGATGCGGGCGGACGCGGCGGAAAGCGCCGCCTGCCTGTGGCTGTCGCTAGTTGTCGTGGTTGGCCAGGGCGCCGAGCTGGCGATCGGGGCCTGGTGGGTGGACCCGGTGGCGTCGCTCGGGGTGCTGTGGTTCGTCCTGCGCGAGGGGCGCGAGGCGTGGTTGGGCGAGACGTGCTGCTGAGGATTCGTGCCCCGCCCCTCCCGCGAGAAGCGGCAATCGGGGCCTCGCCTCCGTTTACATTTATGCCAGCGCCGGCTGCGGGGCCTGCGCCCGCCGGAACGCCGGCATCACCTCGGTGGCGAAGCGTTCCAACTGCTCGAGCGCGACCGATTTCGGCACGCCCACGGAGAGGCTGACCGAAATTCGGTCCAGCGCCGGATATTTTGCCTCCAGCGCTTTCAGGTGATCGATGATTTCAGCCGGCGACCCGCACAGGAATCCGCCCGACGCGATCGCCTCCTCGATGCGCGGCAGCTTCGCCGACGGCGCGCGATGCCGATCGCGCATGATCTCGATCTGCTGCTCGGTCAGCGCGCGCACCAGCCGCAGTTCGCCGAACATCTTCATATTTTCTTCGTAGTATTTCGCCGCCTCGCGCGCGCCCTGCTCGCGGCTGTCGGCGATGAAGAAATGGAACCCGAAGCACAGCCGCTCGCCCAGGTCGATGTGCTTGCCGGCGCGCGCATGCGCCTCCTGCCACGCGAGCACCACCTTGTGCATCGCGCCGCCCTCGGCCGAGCCGCCGCCCACCACGCCCTGGATGCCGTGCTTCGCCATGAACTCCAAGGCCCGCGCGGTGCCGCCCTGGATCGGCTGCCAGCACTCCACCGGCAGGCGCAACGGCCGCGGCACCAGCGTCAGCTCCTTGAGCTGATAGCCCCGATACGGCACCTCCGGCGGCAGCGTGTAGTGCTTGCCCTTGTGCGAGAACGATCCCTCGTTGAATGCCTTGAAGATGATATCGACCTGTTCCTCGAACAGCTCGCGGTTCGCCGGCTGGTCGAGCAGCGGCGCACCGAATGTTTCAACTTCGCGCGTGTGATAGCCACGGCCGACGCCGAACGTAACCCGCCCGCCGGTCAGGATGTCGGCCGTCGCGTAGTCCTCGGCGAGCCGCAGCGGGTGCCACATCGGCGCGATGTTGAAGCCGCAGCCCAGCTTGATGCGTCGAGTCACCCGCGCGAGGTGCACGGCGAACATCAGCACGTTCGGAATGCACTCGTAGCCTTCGCGCTGGAAATGGTGCTCGGCCATCCAGAACGTGTGATAGCCGAGCCGGTCCATCAGCTCCGCCATCGCCTGCGCCTTGTCGAACACGGTGGCAAGGCGTTCGTTGCCGAACCGCCGTTCATTCACCGGGACACCGCCGTAACCGATGTCGTCGTCCAGATCGATATGGCCGGCGAACAGGCTGTCGAACTTGGTGATCATGCCGCGATCTCCTCGCCTGCGCGGCAGTCTAGCCGCACGGCCAGGGTTGGCAACCGGAGGTGCCCGCGGGCCTGCGCCTCGAATCCCGGCGCCCAGGCTCGGCGGGTGGGATGCATCGACGCCCAGGCAACACGCCCGGCATGCGTGAGTCTTCTGATTTTTCAGACGCAATTTCCTACGATATTGCCATATTTCTCTCGATAATAGGCAGAGGTCCATTGATTACGCTCAACAAGGGTCTTCCCGGCACTGCACGGAACGGCCTTGGCGTCGTCTTCGGGGACGCTTTTGTCCAGAAGATGGGGTTCAGATGGGTCGCGGTTGAGGATGAGATCGACCGAACCCCCGCGATCCAGGACGTCGGAACCGCGACCATCCTGTTTCCACTGCCGATGATCCAAAAGCGGATGTTGCGCAGCGAACCAATCAATATCCGCCTCATATTCGCAGACCTCTGCGCTAAGATATCGGACTTGCGCGGCGAAGGAATCCAACTGAGATCCGCAGTCGGTTCTGGAACATACCAAACACGAGAGTCCGGGGTGCTGTTCCCCGGCGCAGGCCAAAAAAGAACCTTCGTACCCTTCGCGATCTTCGCGTCCTTCGTGTCGAAAAACCCAACGCGATCCAAGCAAAGTGTGGAAGTGTTCGCACGAATCGCAAGGACGTTCCTAGCGGCGGAATGCGCTTCGCTTTTCCGCCCTACGCCGCTCACTGATTCTGGAAGTCCATTTCCTCGTAGAACTCGGCGACGGGGATTTCGACGCCGATTTCGGGCATGTGGAGCATTTCGTCGCCGTCGAGGGTGGTGAGCTTCCATGCCTCGTCCGATCGTTCCCGCTCCATGACGGTGAGGCCGATGCCGGTTGATTCGACGATCACATAGCGGCGGATCGAGGGGACAGCGGCGTATTCGCGGACCTTGAGGATGCGGTCGGTGCGGCTGGTATTGGAGCTCAGAACTTCGAATACGACAACGACACCGGGGATGGTCATCGCCTCGCGGTCGAAGGGTGAGCAGGTCACCAGCGCATCGGGACAGCGGATAGCCGTGCCGATGGTTGCGAGCCCTGCATCGGGACCGAGGGACCGACACCCACTGCCGCGGAGCCTGGTGTCGAGCGCGCGGTGGCAGTTTCGGATGATGACCGCATGGCCCACCGTGCCGCCGGTCATGGCGACCGGCTGGAAGCCGTCGAACTCGAAGCGGCCTTCTTGGGTGCCGGCCCAGGTGAAAAACTGGTCCTGGGTCCAGGGTTTGCGGAATGCGACGTTCATGCGCGCGAGCTTAGCATGAGTGCGCCTGATTTGCTCCAGGTCCGCGATGCGCGGCGGCCAGCAAGGCGGCCGCCAAGTTGGGCAATTCCGTGATGTCCCCGGCCACGGCGTCGGCGCCGGCGGCCATCTCCGGACGGCCATATCCCCAGGCCGCGAAAATCACCGGCAACCCCGCGCCGCAGGCCGCCACCACGTCGTTCGCATGGTCGCCTGCCATGACCGCCTGTTCGGGAACGCCGCCCGCCGCCCGCAACGTGGCCAGCAGGTGGGACGGATCGGGCTTGCGCACGGGGAAGCTGTCACCGCCCCCGATTGCGGCGAACATGCCGGCAAGCCCCAGCGCATCCAGAAGCTCGCGCGCCGGTTGCGCCAGCTTGTTGGTGCACACCGCCAGCCGCCAGCCGGCTGCGCGCAGCGAAGCCAGAGTGGCAGCGACGCCCGGATACAGCCGGCTGGCCACCGCGTAGTTCCGGCCGTAGTCGGCCACATAATGCTCGACGGCGGCGGCGTCGGCGGTCGCGCCACGGGCGGCAAAGGCACGCTCGACCAGACGCTGCACCCCATCGCCTACCAGGCGCGCGGCGTCCGCGAGCGGGAACGGGGCCAGCCCGCGCTGCGCCATCAGCCGGTTGAGCGCCGCCGTCAGATCGGGAAGCGAGTCCACGATTGTGCCGTCCAGGTCGAGCACCAGCGTCCTGGGCACGCTGTTAACCTCCGATACGGAATGTAAAGGATGTCATACCGACGAGCTTTGACACCTGCTATGCTGCGCCGCTAGGCGAAACAGGCACAGGAGCAAGGAACCGGGATGCAGGCAACCGCCGTCGTCCTCGCCGCCGGCCTCGGGACTCGGATGCGCTCGGCGGTGCCGAAGGTGCTGCACCGGATCGCCGGGCAGCCGATGCTGCGGCACCTGCTGGCGAGCTGCGACTCCGTGTTCGACCAAGTGGTCGTAGTCGTCGGCCCGGACATGGCGGCAGTGCAGCAGGCAGCGGCACCGCATCGTTGCGTCGTGCAGGCCGAACGGCTGGGCACCGCGCATGCTGCGTTGCAGGCGGCGGCGTGGTTCGGGGAGGGCGACGTTGCGGTGCTCTACGCCGACAACGCGCTGATCCGGCCGGCGACGCTGCGGCGCCTTAGGGAGCGCCGAGCCGCCGGCGATGCCGGGCTGGTGCTGCTGGCGATGTGCCCGGCCGATCCCGCGCAGTACGGCCGCGTCGTGGGCCGCGCCGACGATGTGGAACGGATCGTCGAGTGGGCGGACGCCTCGCCCGAGGAACGCGCTGAGGGATTATGCAATGCCGGGGCGTTATGCGCCTCGGCCACCGACATGGAGCGGTGGCTGCGCGCGATCCGTGCCGATAACGCCAAGGGCGAACACTACCTGACCGACGCGGTCGCCCTCGCGCGGCAGGAGGGGCGGCGTGTCGCCGCGGTGGAGGCCCCGGCCGAGGAACTGGAGGGGATTAACTCGCGCGCCGAGCTCGCGGCGGCGGAGGCGGTGATGCAGGGCTGGCTGCGCACCGCCGCAATGGAGGCGGGCGTCACGATGACCGACCCGACCTCCGTCTTTTTGTGCGCCGATACGATGCTGGCGCCGGATGTCGTGCTGGAGCCAAACGTCGTGTTCGGGCCGGGCGTCAGCGTCGGGCGGGGAACCGAGATCCACGCCTTCAGCCGCCTGGAAGGCTGCACAATCGGCGAGGACTGCGAGATCGGCCCGTTCGCCCGCATCCGCCCCGGCACGGTGCTGGGCAACCGCGCGCGTGTGGGTAATTTTGTCGAGCTGAAGTCGGCGACGCTCGGGGCCGGCGCGAAGGCCAGCCATCTGAGCTATCTGGGCGACGCCGAGGTGGGCGAGCGCACCAATATCGGCGCCGGCACGATCACTTGCAACTATGACGGTTACGGGAAGTATCGCACGACCATCGGTGCAGGCGCTTTCATCGGCTCCGATACCGCGCTGGTGGCGCCGGTGCGCGTGGGCGACGGGGCAATCACCGCGGCCGGCAGCGTGATCACCGAGGACGTGGCGGCCGATGCGCTCGCCATCGCCCGCGGACGCCAGGTGGAGAAACCCGGCGCTGCGGCGGCGCTGCGCGAGCGCCAGCGGGCGAAGGCGCGGAAGTGACGAGCTCGGCGCCCGCCTGGGTGACCTCCCCCGCCGCGCCAAGCGTGGCTAACTCTCCCGCAAACGCGTGTTTTGGTTTCGGTTCATCCTTTGGAGGCGTCAGGGCATGTGCGGCATCATCGGCGTGATCGGTTCCAGGCCTGCGGCGCCGTTGCTGTTGGATGCGCTGCGACGGCTGGAGTATCGCGGTTACGACAGCGCCGGTCTGGCGACACTGGTGAACGGCCACATCGATCGCCGCCGCGCCGAAGGCAAGCTCGGCAATCTCGCCGCCGTGCTGGAACGTTCGTCGCTGCCTGGAACCACCGGGATCGGACACACGCGCTGGGCCACGCACGGCGCACCCACCGAGAGCAACGCGCATCCACACGGCACTCCCCGTGTCTCCGTCGTGCACAACGGGATCATCGAGAACCACGCCGAGCTACGCGCTGAGCTGGAGGCCGAGGGGCAGGAATTCCAAACCGAGACCGACACCGAAACGGTGGCGCAGCTTGTCGATCTCAACTTGAAGCGAGGAATGGAGCCGACGCTCGCCGCCGGCATGGCGTTCCGGCGACTTGAAGGCGCCTACGCGCTGGCGATGATTTTTGCCGGCCATCCCGAGCTGATCGTGGGCGCTCAGCATGGCGCGCCGCTGGCCGTCGGTTTCGGTGAAGACGAAATGTTCGTCGGCTCCGACGCGCTGGCGCTGGCGCCGCTGACCCGGCGCATTGCCTATCTCAAGGATGGCGACTGGACGGTGGTCGATCGCAAGGGCGCGCGCTTCTTCAACCAGGACAGGGAGGAGGTTCAACGCGAGGTGAAGCTGACCCGGCTCACCGGCGCGGCGATCGGCAAGGGCAATTTCCGCCACTTCATGGAAAAGGAGTTGCACGAGCACCCGGCGGTGATCGGCGACACCCTGCGCCGCATGGTGAACCCGGCGACGCGCGCTGTGATGCTGCCGGCGCTGCCGTTCGACTTGGCCCAAGTCACCCGGCTAACCATCAGTGCCTGCGGCTCGGCGTTCTACGCTGGGCTCGTCGGACGGTGGTGGTTCGAGGCCGTTGCCCGCATCCCGACCGACACCGACGTGGCGAGCGAGTTCCGCTACCGCACGCCGCCGCTGCCGACAGGCGGCCTCGGCCTGCTGGTCAGCCAGTCGGGCGAAACGGCGGATACCATCGCGGCGCTCCGCTACATGCGCGCCGAGCAGCAGCACGTACTGTCAGTCATCAACGTGCCGGAAAGCAGCATGGCGCGCGAATCGGACGCGGTGCTGGAGACGGTGGCGGGGCCGGAGATCGGTGTGGCGAGCACCAAGGCGTTCACCGCGCAGCTTGTTGTGTTGGCGTGCCTGGCACTGGCCGCGGGACGCACGCGCGGTGCGATCTCACCGGTACAGGAGGCGGCGATGACCGATGCGCTGCTGGCGGTGCCGGGATGCGCCGCCGAGGTGCTGGAGAATGACGGGCCGATCCAGGCGCTGGCGGCACGCGTCGCAAAGGCGCGCGACGTGCTGTACCTCGGGCGCGGCAACTGTTTCCCGATCGCGCTGGAAGGTGCGCTGAAGCTGAAGGAGATCAGCTACATCCATGCCGAGGGCTACGCTGCCGGCGAGATGAAGCACGGGCCCATCGCGCTGATCGATCCGGCAGTGCCAGTGATAGCCACGGTGCCCTCCGGCCCGCTGTTCGAGAAGACCGCGTCGAACCTGCAGGAGGCGGCGGCACGCGGCGGCCAGGTGATCGTATTCAGCGACGAAGCCGGAGCGGCGAAGCTGCGCGGCATCGCCGCCGAGACGATCGTGCTGCCGACGGTCGACCCGTTCGTGGCACCGATCCTGCACGCGATCCCGGTGCAACTTTTGGCGTATTACGTCGCCGTGCTGAAGGGAACCGATGTGGATCAGCCGCGCAACCTGGCGAAGTCGGTGACGGTGGAGTAGATTCGTGGAGCACAAGCTATAAGCTTTCTTGGGCCCCTTATGTGCTCGCCGCAGGTAAATAATGGAACCACAGATGCACACAGATAAATGGGCACACCGATTTGGACTGCACCCCATGGGTGAGACACGATAATTAGTGTACCCGCACAGGGTTGCTGCCAAGGGCGCCAGGTAGGCCAGCGCCGAATGCAGTCTCTGCCGGTTATAAACCGTCTCGATGAACGTCCCGATCGAGGCCTTCGCCTCGGCCCGGTCCCGATAGGCCCGGCCGTCCACCTCCTCCCGCTTCAATGTCCGCATCCAGCTCTCCACCATCGCATTGTCCCACGGGCATCCCGAACGGCTCGTGCTCGGTTGAATGCCGGCCCGCTCCAGCCGCGCGACATACTCGGCGCACGCACACTGGCCTGAACCCCGCGGTCGGAGTGATGGATCAACCCACCCGTGTGATCTGCTGCCGCCTGATCGCCCTCTCCAGTGCCGCCAGCGCCAGCTCCGCCCACAGGTGATCCTCCATCGCGCAGCCGATCACTTTGCGGCTGAAGGCAGCCAGCATCACCGCCGGGTAGACAAACGCTTCATCCAGTCGAACATAAGGGTGAGTAGGCCGGAGGGATCTCACCTCCGGCCCCTCGCAGAACCGGACGTGAACCTCTCGGCTCATCCGGCTCCCATCATCCAGCCTATGACGGATAGCCCATGGACCAATGAATGAACGCACCCCGCTGCCTTTGCGCCAGTCGCCTCAGTGTCTCGACAGCCCCTTGTTTTATGGCCTGTCAGCCCCTTGTGCTTGCGCATCAGCCACCGGATCAGGAACAGGTTCATGTGGCGCCACACCGGCTTGAGCGCCGATCCGTGGAACCGGCCATAATATTGCTGCCAGCCCTTCAGGATCGGAGCAAACATGGCCGATAGATCGTCCAAGTTCTTGTCGCTCTTCAGTTGCAGGTGCCATCCCCTGATGGTCTGCAGCATGGCCTTGAGGGCGTCGCGGCTGACCGCCGGGGAAAAATTCACGTAAACCCGGCCATACTTGTCCAGCGCCTTGCGGGGCCGGAACGTACACAATCCGTGTCTTGCTCGGGTGCAGTTCGAGCTTGCAGGCGTGGAACCGCTCCCGCATGCGATCAAGCACATACTCCGCCCGCCGTTTGCTCTTGCAGTGAAGCACCGCATCGTCGGCATACCGGGCAAACCGGACGCCGGGCAGATGCCGTGCCGCCCACAGATCAAACGCATAGTGACGCTCACGACCCGGGCTTTTGACCCACGCCGCTCACGGCGGTCTGCAACCTACTCCTGCAAGCCGGTTGCAGGGGGGCCTGCCCCCATCTCTTACGCGGCTTGCTGCGGCACACTGATGTCCGTCACCCACAACTGATTGACTGTCGTTGGTACCAAATACCACGCCAGATTCGGCCACAGCTTCCAGCCGTGCCGCGCCTCCGTCGTTGCCGGACGGAATGCATAACAGATTGTCCGCCCGGCGGATCCGCTGCACGCGCTCGTGGTTCACCGCCCAGCCCATCCGTCGCAGTGGCACCGTTATGGGACGGTAGCCGCGGTTCTACATGGCCGCAGACTTCAGCCAATTGCGGGCTTTTCAGTTTCTTGGGCGAGAAAGGCAGCGACTTTCGGTCTAGAGCGCGGTCTTGCCGACCTTGATGCGCATCGCTGCGTCCCGGACGGTCAGTCTTTTGGCAATCATGCCTTTCGCTCGGTGTAGCTTCTCGGGGTCACGGGAAAGTCAGCGTATAACGATTCTTGCGGCAGTCCGGCTTCTTGCCGTCACTGGCCGTGGCAAGCAGTGGATACAAGGCTTCCTGCGCGTCGTTGCCGTAGATACCTGCCATCGCGGCTGCCGCGCGCAGCGTCCAGTTCCCGCCGAGCATCTGTCGCGTGCCGAAGCATTTCGTGGCGACACGCGTCTGCTCGATGACGGTGCTTCTTTCCGTCCTCCAGCGCTGCGTCCTCCCCTTGCGGTCTGAAAGCGGGAGAGGTGAGTCTATCGCGTTGCCTCTGGCATCGCGCCCTCTCGGAATGGCAAGAAAGCCGCAGAGAGACTCCACATGGTGCGATTCGAGGAGGTTGGGCTCAGCTATCTCAGTCCGGGCACTGGCTTGGGCCCGGAGGTTCTGCACGACCTCAGCTTTACCCTGTCCGACGGGGTGTTCCGCTGGCTGCTTGGGCCATCCGGGGCGGGCAAGACCAGCGTGCTCCGGCTGATGTATCTGGCGGCGCGACCGACGCGCGGGCGGCTCAGCATTCTCGGGGCGGACGTGGCGACGATGCGCCGGCGCCGGCTACCCCGCCTGCGCCGGCGGATCGGCGTCGTGTTCCAGGATTTCCGCCTGCTCTCGCATCTGTCCGCCTTCGACAACGTCGCGCTGCCGCTGCGCCTCGCCGGCCGGCCGGAGGGGCAGGTGCGGGCCGATGTGGGCGAGATGCTGCGCTGGGTCGGGCTGGCAAAGAAGACTGCTGCTCGCCCCCAGGAACTCTCAGGTGGGGAGCAGCAGCGGGTGGCCATCGCTCGTGCGGTGGTGGTCCGTCCCAGCCTGCTGCTGGCCGACGAGCCAACCGGCAATCTCGATGAGGTGCAGGCCGAACGGTTGATGCAGCTTTTCAAGGAGATGAACCGGCTGGGCACGACGGTGGTCGTTGCCACGCATAACGATGCATTGGTCTCTCGCCATCCGGCCCCGGCGCTGCGCCTATCGGCCGGCCGTCTGTTGTCGTCGGAGCAGGTGGGTAGCCGGTGATGGTGCGCCGTCAGCGCCTGCGCCCGGCCGGTTTCGACGAACTCGGGCTGCGGCGCGCGCTTGCCGACCGCATGCTGCCGTTCCTGGTGGCAGCGATGGCCTTCCTGGCCGCGCTGGCACTCGCCGGGTGGGTGGCGGCGGCGTCGCTGGCGCAAGGCTGGCAAGCCGGAGCCGGCGCCTCACTCACGGTACAGGTGCCGCATCCGGCGGACGCCGCCGAGCCGGGCGGCACGCGACTCGAGAGCGTGCTCGGACGGCTGCGTGGGATGCCCGGCATTGCCTCGGCGCGCGCCCTGTCCGATGCCGAGTTGACAAAGCTGCTGCAACCATGGCTCGGAGCCGGCGCTGATTCCTCGGCGTTGCCGCTTCCGGGCGTGATCGCGGTGCGGCTGGCTGACCCGGCGCTGCCGCTCGACCCGGTGGTGGCGCAGGTGCAAGAGGTTGCGCCGGGCTCGCTGGTGGAGGACGAATCGGTGTGGGCCAGCCGGCTGGCCGTGTTGGGACGCAGCCTGCAGGCCTGCGCGGCGGCGGCGCTGTTCGTGGTCGCGGGAGTGGCGGCCGCGGTCATTGCCGTGGCGACACGCGGCGGGCTGATGGCAAGACGGGAGGCGATCGAGATCGTGCACGGCCTTGGCGCCACCGACGGTTACATCGCCGCGCGTTTCGCGGCGCGCGCCACGCTGCTGGCGGCCTCGGGAGGGGTGATCGGGGGCATTCTGGCGCTGCCGGTGCTGCTGGCACTGGCGCATCTGGCGGCGCCGTTCGCGACGGCGTCGGCGCCGGCTCAGGGCGGTGTGCTCGATGGGCTGCCGGTGGCGTTGTGGTTGCTGTTGCCGGGGCTGCCGCTGGCCGCGGCGATGATCGGCTTCTGCACCGCACAGGGCACCGTGCGCCGGTGGCTGCGGCGGCTGCCTTGATGCGCCGAAGCCTGTTCCGTCCCGGCGGCCGGGGGGTGCGCACGCTGCGGGTCGCGGCGGCGGTCTTTCTGGTGGCGTTGCTGGCGTGGGGAGCGGGCTTTGCCTGGTTCGTGCGGGAAGCGTCGCGGGCCGCGGAGCCGCCGCCGCATGCCGACGGGATCGTGGTGCTGACTGGCGGGGCGGACCGGATCGAGGCGGCGCTTCGGTTGCTGGCAAGCGGCGCCGCCGACCGGCTGCTGGTCAGCGGTATCGGCGGCGGGGCCGACCTGAAGGACCTGGCACGCAGTGCCGGCACGGATGCGGTTCCGTTTGCCGGGCGGGTAACGCTTGGGCGCGGCGCCGCCACCACGCACGACAACGCCGCCGAGACCGCAAGGTGGGCGCGGCAGGCCGGCCTGCATTCGCTCATCGTGGTCACCGCCGCGTATCATATGCCGCGGGCGTTGACGGAGATCGGCCGCGCGCTGCCGGGCGTAAAGCTTTATCCCGCGCCGGTGCTGCCGCCGGGTATCCTGCGCTCGGATGGCTGGCCAACCGAGGCGGGCCTGAGACTGCTGGCCGACGAGTGGAACAAGCTGCTCGCCACCAAGCTTGGCCTGACCGCGCTGGAGCCGGTCTCCGCTCCGTTGCTCTCGGCTGCATCCAAGAGCAACGGTCCCAAGGGATGAGACGGAGCGGATGATTTGGCTGCGTTCGGCGCTGTTCAACGCGTTCTTCTTTGCCTTCAGCCCTGTTCTCTGCGTGCTGGGCTACCTGCTGTGCCTGGCCCGGCCGCAGGCGACGATCCTGGTGCCGATGCTGTGGGCGCGGGTCGTGCTGGCGGGCCTGCGGCTGATCTGCGGCATCCGGCTGGAGTTGGACGGGCGCGAATATCTGCCGCGGGGCGGGGCGGCACTGATCGCCTCGCAACATCAGTCGGCCTTCGACACGTTGGTGTGGCTGACGTTGCTGCCGCGGTGCTGCTATGTGCTGAAGAGCGAGCTGCGCCGTATCCCGATGTTCGGCGCCATGATCGCGCCGGCGGGCATGATCGCTGTCGATCGCAAGGGCGGAGGGGCGGCGCTGCGGCACCTGATGCGCGAAGCCGAGCGCGCCGCGCGCGAAG
>Ga0335074_10013131_pt1 | contig 11634 bp, 8 predicted proteins | sample Lox_Sample_23_FD_206715 | JGI IMG/M metagenome (GOLD analysis project Ga0335074, IMG submission 206715) | Soil microbial communities from Loxahatchee National Wildlife Refuge, Florida, United States - Lox_Sample_2.3 | ecosystem: Environmental > Terrestrial > Soil > Wetlands | place: USA: Florida...
AGCTGATCCGCCTGCTCGAGGCTCGCGGCTACAGCCAGGACCTGATCGAGAAGGTCCTCGGCAAGAACTTCGCCGACTACGCGGCACGTATCTGGGCTTCCTGAGCACCTGGCCCTCGGCTTCCGCCCGGGGCGCTGCACTGCATTCGCGAGAAACGGACGGACGACAACGTGAGAAGACTGAAGAGACCCGGCAGGAAGATCGCGTCCGCAGTGGTCGTGCTCGCCGCCATCGGCGCCGCGGGCTGCGGCTCGGGCGGCCATGCCAGCACCGCGAGCAAGGGCGACGGTTACGCCTACGGAACGCTCGCCGCGCAGACCGGAACCCCCAAGGCCGGCGGCGTCGTCAACATTGCCGAGTCGCCGGGCGCCGGGCCGACCTACATCTTCCCGGTCATCCCCGGCTCGGCCAACTCGGTGTACGTCATGTTCCAGTTCCAGTGGCTGATGTTCCGGCCGCTGTACTGGTACCCGACTGGCGCGAACCCCGAGGTCAACACCACGCTCAGCCTGGCCAGCCTGCCCGTCTACAGCAACGGCGACAAGACGGTCACCATCAACCTGAAGCCGACCTACAAGTGGTCCAATGGCGCGCCCGTCGATGCGGATGACCTGGTCTTCGAGATCGACCTGATCAAGGCGGCGATCAAGGAGAACCCGTCAGACTGGGCGGCTTACACGCCCGGCCAGTTCCCCGACAACGTGCTCAGCGCGACCGCCACGTCGAAGTACACGGTGACGCTCCAGCTGAACCGTTCGTACAACCCGTCCTGGTTCACCGACAACGAGCTCACCTCGCTGACGCCGCTTCCGTCGACCTTCTGGGACAAGGCGTCCGCGAACGGCGCTGCCCTGAACTACGCCAGCCCGGCTAGTGCCACGGACATCTACAACTACCTGAACGGGCAGTCGTCTGCGCCTGCCACGTTCGCGACCAACCCGCTGTGGCAGGACGTCGACGGCCCGTTCCGGCTCAAGACGTTCAACGCCTCGACCGACGCGTACTCGATGGTCCCCAACCAGGCCTACACCGGTCCGCAGAAGCCGCACATCGCCGAGCTCAACGCGCTGGCGTTCACCTCGTCGACGGCGGAGTTCAACCAGCTCACCAGCGGCCAGCTGACCGCCGGGGCGGTCGACCCGTCTGACCTGTCGCAGGTGGCAGCGCTGAAGGCAGCCGGGTACAACGTCTACGGCCTGCCCTCGCACGGCTTCAACTTCATCATGCTGAACTTCCTCGACAAGACCGACGACGTCAACAAGATCATCGGCCAGCTCTACGTCAGGCAGGCACTGGACCACCTGATCAACGAGCCCGCGTACATCGCCAGCAGGGGCATCTACGACGGGGCGGCAGCGCCGAACTACAGCTCCGTGCCCACAGTGGCGGGATCGCCGTACAACGTGCCGGACGGCACGACAGCCCCCTACCCGTACAGCATCACGGCGGCGGCGAAGCTGCTGACCAGCCACGGCTGGAAGGTCGTGCCGGGCGGCACGACCACCTGCCAGAGCCCGGGCACGGGACCGGCCGATTGCGGCGCCGGCATCGGCAAGGGCCAGGCGATCACGTTCAACCTGTTCTACAGCGACCAGACGCCCGTCAACGCCGTGCAGTGCACCGCCTTCGCCTCCGCGGCGGCGAAGATCGGCGTCACCGTGAACACCTCCCCCAAGACCTTCAGCTACCTGATCACGCATTTCAACGACCCGGCCGCGCCGGCGGACGACAGCAGCTGGGCGATGGAGCAGTGGGGCGGCTTCAGCATCACGCCGTATCCGACCGCCAACGGCACGTTCAACAGCACCGGCAGCTCCAACGTCGGCGGCTACGACAACGCCGAGGCGAACACCCTCATCCACAACTCGGTCTACGGCAGCAACCCGCTGGCCGTGAAGGCCGAGGGCCAGTACCTCAGCCAGAACCTGCCGGTGCTCTGGCTGCCGAGCCAGGACAGCATCTGGGCCTGGTCGAAGAAGCTGTCCGGGCCGCCAGACTCCTTCGCGAGCCTGACGCAGGCAGCCTTCACCCCCGAGTACTGGTACTTCACGAAGTAGCTAAGCCCCCGGGCCGGCCGCGCGAGCGGCCGGCCCGTCGGGGACCGCACCGCCCGACATCAAGGAAACGAGGTTACCCGCAGCGATGGCTCGTTACCTGGTGCGCCGCGTGCTGACCGCCGTGGTCGTGCTGATCGGCATCTCGATGGTGACGTTCGCGCTGCTGCACATCATGTCGCCGTCGCCGGGGCGGGACGTACTCGGACTGCAGGCCAGCCGGGCCTCGGTCGCGGCGTACAACCTCGCGCACGGCTTTGACCGGCCGCTGGTCAGCCAGTACCTCACCTACATCAACCAGCTGCTGCACGGGAACCTCGGCCGGTCCTACAAGCTGAACCAGAGCGTGGACGCGCTGCTGGCCGAGAATGCGGGCCGGACCGCGATGCTCGTCGGTGTGTCGCTGGCCATCGCGATCGCCATCGCCATGCCGCTCGGCATCTTTCAGGCGGTCAAGCGCAACAAGGCCGCCGACAACGTCGTCACCGCGCTCGCCTTCACCACCTACTCGATGCCGACGTTCTTCCTCGGGCTCCTGCTCATCGACCTGTTCGCGCTGCGGCTGCACCTGTTCACCGCCGAGGCGTCCCAGTCCACGTCAGCTTTCGTGATCTTCACCGATCCGCGGAGCATGGTGCTTCCGGTGGCCACGATGGCGGCGGTCTCGATCGCGCTGTACTCGCGCTATCAGCGGTCAGCGGCGCTCGATCAGCTGGCGCAGGACTACATCAGGCTGGCGCGGGCCAAGGGCCTGTCCGCGCGGCTGGTCCTGACCCGGCACCTCGTCCGCAACGCGTGCCTGCCGATGATCACCCTGATCGGATTGTCGGTCCCGCTGCTGCTGGCGGGCAATCTCGTGATCGAGTCCGTGTTCAATTACCCCGGCCTCGGGCTGTTGTTCTTCGACAGCCTGCAGAACGAGGACTACCCGGTGCTGCTCGCCTACACGCTGCTGAGCGGCGCGCTGACGGTGGCGGGCAACCTGGCCGCCGACATCGCGCTCGCGGTGGCCGACCCCCGGATCGAGCTGACATGACCGCGCGCCTGCCTGCTGACGCCGCCTCCCTGGAGCCGAGATGACCACGAGTGCGCAGCTGTCGCCCGTCCCGGCAGCCGATGCCCCGGAAGGCGGGTCCGCCGCCGTCACGACCACCGGCTGGCGGCTGGCGCTGCGCTCGTTTGCCGAAAACAGGCTGGCAGTCGTCGGGGTCGGGATCGTGCTGTTCTTCGTGCTGTTCTGCTTCGCGGGCCCGCACCTGTACCACACGAACCAGACGTCAGTGAATGTCGTGAACAGCTTCGAGTCACCAGGCAGCGGGCACCTGCTCGGCACTGACGGGCAGGGCTTCGACGAACTTGGCCGGATCATGCTCGGCGGCCAGTCGTCACTCGAGGTAGGCCTGTTCGCCGCGGTGATTGCCACCACCATCGGCGCGCTCTACGGCACGGCCGCGGGCCTGGCCGGCGGAGTTGTCGACGCGATCATGATGCGGTTCGTCGACATGCTGCTGTCGATCCCGTTCCTGTTCATCGTGCTCATCGTGGCGACGCGGTTCAGCTCCACGGTGGTATCGCTGAGCATCATTCTCGGCATGTTCTCGTGGCTGGTGCCGGCCCGGCTGGTGCGCGCGGAAGTACTCGCGCTGCGTCACCGGGGCTTCGTGGCCGCGGCCAGAGTCATGGGCTCGTCCAATACCCGGCTGGCGCTCCGGCACCTGATCCCGAACGCGCTCGGCGTGGTCGTCGTCAACATCACCTTCCAGATCGCCGACGCCATCATCGCGGTCGCCACCCTCGGCTTCCTCGGTTTCGGGCTGTACTACCCGCATACCGACTGGGGGGATCAGCTCTCCAACGGGGTCACGTACCTGACGGCTGGTTACTGGTGGCTGATCTACCCCGTCGGGATCTGCCTGATCCTGGTCGTCATGGCCTTCAACTTCATCGGCGACGCGCTGCGGGACGCAGTCGACGTGCGGCTGCGACGCCGTTGAGCCAGCCGCCGTCCGAGGAGAGCACAACCGTGGGTCATATCCTCCAGATCGAGAATCTGTCAGCGCACATCCAGCTGAGCCGCTCCGTCGTGCAGGCGGTCGGCAACGTCAGCCTGCACCTCGACCGCGGCGAGACGCTGGGCCTCGTCGGAGAGTCCGGCTGCGGCAAGTCGATGACCGGCCTGTCGGTCATGGGGCTGCTGCCGCCCGGCGGCTCGGTCGTCGAGGGCTCGGTGAAACTGGACGGCCGCGAGCTGGCGGGGCTTTCCGAGCCCGAGTACCAGCAGATCCGCGGCAACGAGATCGCGATGGTCTTCCAGGACTCCATGACGGCGCTGAACCCGACGAAGTCCATTGGCTTCCAGGTCGCCGAGCCGGTCCGCGTCCACCGCGGCGCCAGCAGGAAAGAGGCGCTGGACCGTGCCGTCGAGGTCCTGACGATGGTCGGGATCCCGCGGCCAGCCGAGCGGATGGACAACTATCCGCATCAGCTGTCCGGCGGCTTGCGCCAGCGCGTGATGATCGCGATCGCGCTCGCCTGCGAGCCGAAGGTGCTCATCGCCGACGAGCCGACCACCGCGCTGGACGTCACCACGCAGGCGCAGATACTGCGGCTGCTCGGCGACCTGAAGGACCGGCTCGGGATGTCGATGCTGCTCATCACCCACGACATGGGGGTCATTGCCGGCTGGGCCGACCGCGTCAACGTGATGTACGCCGGCCATATCGTCGAGGCCACCACGTCGGACCGCCTGTTCGCCCGGATGCGTCACCCGTACACCCGCGCGCTGCTGGCCTCGATCCCGGTGCTGGAGCAGGAGAAGTCGAGCCGTCTGTTCAGCATCCCGGGGATGCCGCCGGATCTGACGGCGCCGCCAGCCGGATGCCGGTTCGCTGCGCGCTGCTCAGAGGTCACCGACGACTGCCGCCGGGCCGAGCCGCCGCTGGCTGAAGGCGAGCCCGGACACGAGTTCGCGTGCTGGAACCCGGTCGACGGCCCGCTCACCCTGCTGGCGCCAACTCCTGCGGCGGCAGACCACGCCGCGAACAGCAGTGCCGGGTCTGAGCCGGCTGAGTCCGGCGTGCCAGCGGCGGGCATGAGGGTGCCGGTGCTCAGCGTCGCCGACCTGGTCAAGGAATTCCCCGTGACCAGCACAGCCAGGCGGGTCAAAGGCACGGTCAAGGCCGTCTCCGGAGTGTCGTTCGCGGTCAACTCGGGCGAGACGTTCGGCCTCGTCGGCGAGTCCGGCTGTGGCAAGACGACTATCGGGCGCATGATCGTCGCGCTGGAGCCGCCGACCGTGGGCAGCGTCCACGCCCGCGGCACCGAGGTGACGAGTCTGCGGGGCCGCGCGCTCCGCGGGCAGCGCCGGGACCTGCAGATGGTCTTCCAGGACCCCTATGATTCGCTCGACCCGCGGCTGCGCGTCGGAGCCATCCTGCGCGAGCCACTGGAGATTCAGGGCATCGGGACGCACCGGGAGCAGCTCTCACGCGTCCGGGAACTGCTCGACGAGGTCGGGCTCCCGGCCAGTTCCGTGGAGCGCTACCCGCACGAGTTCTCGGGCGGGCAGCGCCAGCGCATCGGACTGGCGCGGGCGCTCGCACTCAATCCCCGGCTGATCGTCGCCGACGAGCCAGTCAGCGCACTGGACGTCTCGATCCGCTCGCAGATCCTCAACCTGATGAAGCGGCTGCAAGCCGACCATGACCTCACGTACGTGGTGATTTCCCACGACCTGACCGTGGTGAAGTACCTGGCCGACCGCATCGGTGTCATGTACCTCGGCAAGCTGGTCGAGACGGGTTCGGGCGACGACATCTACCAGCGCCCCGCACACCCGTACACGGCCGGGCTGATCGCCGCGATCCCGAAGCCCGACCCGGCTGCTGCGCAGCGGGCGAGCGTCGTCGAGATCACCGGTGAGCTGCCGAGCCCGGTCAGCCCGCCCTCGGGGTGCCGTTTCCGCACGCGGTGTGCCTTCGCCACAGAACGCTGTGCCACGGAGGAACCGCTGCTGCGCTCGTTCGGACCCGGCCACGCTGCGGCCTGTCACCATCCGCTCCAGACGCCGGCCCCGGAGCCGAGCCTTCAGAGTTCGTGAGGGCGCAGTCCCTGGACCACGATCTCGAGACCGAGGCCCTGGCGGTCCGGCGGAAGGCGGTTTTCGATGGCGAGCGCGCCGCCGAGGATCGCGTGCAGTTCGGCCACCGTCAGGTCGGCGCGAGCCGCGCCGGCCTGCTGAGCACCGCGCAGCAGCGACTCAAGCCCGCCCTGCAGACGAGCAGCGGCGGCGCTCCCCTGGACACCGATGTCGCCGCCGAGCGCGGACGTCAGCACGATGTTGTGCCGCGCCTCGGCGGTGAGGTCGGCAAGGAACTCGAAGAAGTCGGCGGCCGGATCGCCGCCGAGTTCCGCAGCGCGATCGGCCAGCCGCTCAAGGCGCGCGGTGACGACCGCGACGAGGAGTGACTCCTTCGTGTGGAAGTGCCGGTGCACCGTGCCCGGACCAACTCCGGCCAGGGCGGCGACGGTGTCCAGCGGCACGTCCGCGCCGTCCCTCGCGAACACCTCGCTAGCCGCAGCGAGGATCTTCGCCCGGTTGCGCAGCGCATCGGCACGCGGCGCCCGCTCGGCCATGCCGGTTACTCCCTTGAAAGCGGGGCGTTCGCCCCGTATATTAGGCGGGGCAATCGCCCCGGTTAATCTGCGGAGGTCTCCATGACCATAGCCGTGACGGGAGGCAACGGCGAGTTCGGCCGCGCCGTCCTCGAGTCCCTCGCTGAGCGAGCAGGCGAGCCGGTCGTGGCCACCGTGCGCGACCTCGCGAAGGTCCAGGCGGTGCCCGGCGTCGACTACAGGCCCGGCACCTTCGACGACCCGGAGACGCTGCGCACGTCACTTGCGGGCGTCGACGCGCTCCTGATCAACGCAACGTTCTTCGGCGCCGACCCGGCGCTGCGGCTGCCGCGAGTAACTGCGGCCATCGGTGCCGCAGCACAGGCAGGGGCAGGCCGGATCGTGCTGACGAGCTGGCCCGATCTCGAGCACGCGACTCTTCCTGACATTCAGGACTACCAGCTGCTCGAAGCGCTGGTACAGACAGCAGGCACAGCCTGGACGATCGTGCGCCTGGGCCACGGCCTCGCCGACGCGGTGGCCCGCGATGTGGTCTGGGGCAAGGCCGGCGGCGAACTGGTCGCACCCGCCGCCGGGGCCCGGGTGACGCCCGCGGCCGTGACCGACCTGGCCGAAGCGGCTGCCACCGTCCTCGCGGCGCCCGGACACGAGAGCGCAATGTACGAGCTCACTGGTCCCGATCAGGTCACCTGGAACGACCTTGCTGGGCTGGCCGACGTGCCCTTCCGCGCGGTAACCGACGACGAGTACCGCGACTACCTGTCCCGGTTCAGCCTGCCTGCGGCTACGGTGCAGCAGCTGATCGGGCTCTACGCCGAATTCCGCAGCGGCTGGAACAGCACGCCGACGCCAGCGCTCGCGCGCCTCATCGGTCGCGCTCCGGTTCCGGGGATAGAGGCCGTCAGCCGCCGCGTGGTGAGGTTTCCCGCCCGCTTGAGCTAGCACCTCCAGCTCTGTCAGGCTGACAGGCGGCAACGTCGGATCCGGGACTCTCCGGGTCTCCCGCATCGCGGAGCAGCTTTCCCAGCAGACCGGACAGGGCGGCCGCTGCCGGGCCAATGACGAGCGCCGCGGCAGGGCCATGCCCGGCAGCGAGCAGCCCGGCCAGCCCTGAGCCCGCTGCGGTGCCGACCGCGAGCCCGGTGGACAGCCACGCGAACGCTTCGGTTCTGTGCGCCGAAGTTGCCGCCTGCTGCATGAGCACGTAACTGATCGCGGCCACCGGCGTAAGGAACAGCCCCGCCACTGCCAGGCTGGCGCCCACGGCCACGAGCACGAGGGCTGACGGAGCGGTGGCCAGCACGGCCGCGGGGACCAGGGCCACCGCGAAGGCGATAGTCACCCGCACGTACCCGCTGCGGCTGGCGGTGACCGCCAGCGCGAATGTGCCGGCAAGTCCGCCGACAGTCGTCGCTGCCTGCAGCACGCCGGCCACGTAGGGGAGCCTGGCTGCGGCGGTCAGCGCGGCTAGCCCGACCGGCAGCGCGCCAAAGATCAGTCCCTGCAGAAGCGTGCAACCCACCAGAATGCGCGCATTTCTGCTCCACCGGGGAGTGGCGGCATGCGGCCGGCCGCCGCCTGGCCTCGTCAGCCGGGCCGTGGCCGCGGTGAACCAGATGTTTCCGACCAGCACCATCCCCGCTGAGCAGGCCAGCGCGGCGGCAGGGCCGGCGGCGGCGGCGAGCATGGCGACCAGCAACGGTCCGGCGAGGAAAACGACCTGCTGCAGCAGCGACTCAATCGTGTAGGCATCCGCCACGCGGTCCGGTCCGGCTAGTTGCGGCCAGACAGCCTTGATGCTCCCTGACACCGGCGGCAGGCCGATCCCGGCCACAGCCGCGCTTGCCGCAAGTGCCCCGGCCTGCGCGTGCGGCCGCGCCAGCAGGATCAACGCGGTCACCGCGGTCACGTGCACAGCCGCGGTCGGGATCAGTACCCAGCCGCGGCCAACGCGGTCGACGAGCCGGCCCTGGAGCGGCGTGGAGGCCGCGTCACCCGCCGCCACCAGCCCGGCCGTCAGCCCGGCCAGCGCGTAGGAACCGGTGACCTGGTGCAGCAGGAGGACCGTGACCAGCGGCACCATGCCCTTGGGCAGCCGGGCCACGAGCGATGACGCCGCAACGGCGCGAGCGTGCGGCAGCGCCAGCAGGGTTCGGAATGAACTGACAGAGACCTGGATCCGGCCCGGCAGGGATCGGGCCACGGTGGGAAGGGACATCATCACCTCGGGTGTCGTCGGAGCACGCAACAGCGTGCCGACGTCGCCCTACCGGGCTTTTGTCCCTTCAGATGCCCGCCATAGCGGCGGGTCACGGCGCTCGGACCAGGCCCGGCCCCAGATGAGCCGGCGGAACCCTAGCCGTGTCCAGTCGACGCTTCTATCATAGCCGCGGCCGGCCTGACCCACATCTTCGTTTCCTGTGCCCCAGTGGCGACAGCTGTGCCAGGACTCCAGCCGCGCGCGGGAAATGCGGTGGCAGCCGGTCCGGGCGCGCTGGGACAATCTCGCGAGTGACCGACCAGCCGGCCCCGAACTTCGCAGTGAAGCCCACGCTCACCGGCGAGCAGGTCGTGCTGCGGCCATTCGACTTCGATCAGGATGCCGCTCCGATCCGGGAGATGCTGCTGGACCCCGAGGGCCTCAAGCTAACCGGCAGCATCCACGACCCCGGCAGCCTGCCAGTCTGGGATGACGCCGCCGAGGCCAGGTGCAGGGAGTGGTACAGCTCCCGCAAGGATCAGCCGGACCGGCTGGACCTCGCGATCACCGACAAGGCCACTGGTCAGTTCGTCGGCGAGGTCGTGTTCAACGAGTGGAGCGCGCAGAACCATAGCTGCAACTTCCGGATCATGATCGGCCCGCGCGGCCGGGATCGCGGCCTCGGCACCGAGGCCATCCGGCTGTTCATCGGCTACGGCTTCGAGCAGCTCGGCTTGCACCGGATATCGCTGGATGTCCTGGCCTTCAACCCGCGAGGCCGCCGCGCCTACGAGAAGGTCGGCTTCGTCACCGAGGGCGTGCTGCGCGAAGAGCACAGCTGGGACGGTCAGTGGATCGACGACACGATCATGTCGATCCTGGACCACGAGTGGCGCCGCCACCGCGGCCACCCGTGAGCTTCTACTGCCAGTCGGCGCTCCCGCTGTCGTCCGGCGGCCGAGACTGTCGGCGGCAGCAGGCAAGATAGAAACGTGGCTCAGGTGTCGGTCCCGGAGACCGCGCAGTTCAGCGAGGCGACTCGAGCATGGTTCGAGGCGGCGTTCGCCGAGCCGACCGCTGCCCAGGCGCAGGCCTGGGAGTCGATCAGCAGGGGCGATAACACCCTGGTCATCGCCCCGACTGGCTCCGGCAAGACGCTGGCCGCGTTCCTGTGGGCCATCGACAAGCTGGCCGCTGAGCCGACCCCGGCAGACCCGAAGCGCCGGTGCAGGGTGCTGTACATCTCGCCGCTCAAGGCACTCGCGGTCGACGTCGAGCGGAACCTGCGGTCACCACTGACCGGGGTCAGTCACGCCGCGCGGCGCCTTGGCCGGCCAGAACCAGACATCACGGTCGCGGTCCGGACAGGCGATACCGCCGCCGACGAGCGGCGCAGGCTCGTCAGCAAGCCGCCGGACATCCTCATCACGACGCCAGAGTCGCTGTTCCTGATGCTGACCTCACAAGCTCGCGAGGGACTGCGGGGCGTCGAGACGGTCATCGTCGACGAAGTGCACGCGCTCGCGGGCGGCAAGCGCGGCGCACACCTGGCGCTTTCGCTGGAACGACTGGACGCGCTGCGGACGTCGGCCGCACCGGACCAGGACGCCGCGGCGCGGCCCGCGCAGCGCATCGGGCTGTCGGCCACCGTCCGGCCACCCGAGGAGGTCGCCTCCTTCCTCGGCGGCGCGCTGCCGGTGACGATCGTGGCTCCGCCGAGCGAGAAGCGGCTCGACCTCAAGATCGTCGTCCCGGTCGAGGACATGGCCGATCTGCTGGGCTCCGAGGAGTACGTTCCTGTGCGCGTGCCGATGGCGGACGGGAAGCTGCTCCCGGCCGACTCCCCGGCCGGCGGGCGCGGTCTGGCCGAGGCTCCGGCGGCCGACGGCCCGCTGGTGGCCGGGAACGGGGACCCGGCCAGGCAGCACTCGATCTGGCCACACGTGGAGGAGCGGGTCCTTGACCTGATCCAGGCTCACCGCTCGACCATTGTGTTCGCCAATTCCCGGCGACTAGCCGAGCGGCTGTGCGCCCGGCTGAACGACCTCGCGGCCGAGCGCGCTGCGGCAGCCGACGAGGACGAACTGTCGTCACTTTTCGAGCAGTCCGGGGCGCGGCCGCCTGCGCAGCTCATGGGTCAGGCTGGGGCCGGCGGCGGAGCGCCGGGCATCGTCGCCCGTGCCCACCACGGCTCGGTTTCCCGCCAGGAGCGCAGCCAGATCGAGGAAGCCCTCAAGGCCGGGACGCTGCCAGCGGTCGTCGCGACCTCGAGCCTCGAGCTCGGCATTGACATGGGCGCGGTCGACCTTGTCATCCAGGTCGAGTCGCCGCCGTCGGTCGCCAGCGGTTTGCAGCGCACCGGGCGGGCCGGGCACAACGTCGGCGACGAGTCGCGGGGCATCTTCTTCCCCAAGTACCAGGGCGACCTGGTGCAGTCGACGGTTGTCACCCGGCGGATGCGGGCCGGGCAGATCGAGGAACTGCACATGCCGCGCAACCCGCTCGACGTGCTGGCGCAGCAGATCGTCGCCATGACCGCCCTGGACGACTGGGAGGTCGGCGAGCTCGAGCAGGTCGTGCGGCGGGCTGCACCGTTCAGGGGCCTGACCCGGCCGGTGCTCGACGCGGTCCTCGACATGCTGTCCGGGCGTTACCCCAGCGAGGATTTCGCCGGGCTACGGCCGCGTTTGGTCTGGGATCGCGCGACCGGCCGGCTGACCGGACGGCCCGGCAGCCAGCGCCTGG
>Ga0335074_10013132_pt1 | contig 11634 bp, 11 predicted proteins | sample Lox_Sample_23_FD_206715 | JGI IMG/M metagenome (GOLD analysis project Ga0335074, IMG submission 206715) | Soil microbial communities from Loxahatchee National Wildlife Refuge, Florida, United States - Lox_Sample_2.3 | ecosystem: Environmental > Terrestrial > Soil > Wetlands | place: USA...
TCCGGGTCCAGCAGCTCCTCGGCGGCAGAGTCGAACGCCTCAATATGAGCCCACTCCAGCCGAACCATGTCCATCGCCAGTTGCCGCCGGGGCTCCACATACTCCGGATGCTCCTCCAGCCACTCCACCACGCGCGACCCCAGGTTCCGCAAGGTAAATGACTGCGAGGGGCGCTCCGTCAGATACTCGCGCATCAGCTGCTCAAACTTCGCGCTGCCCAGAATCGCCTTCAGCCCCGGAAAGTCCTCTTCAAAGCACGAGTACAGCCGGAACCAGTACATCCGATTGTAGATCTCCAGCCGCTCAAACGAACTCAACCGGTCATTCGGTTTGATGATCGCATCCGCCTCACTTCGGTTCAGCGCACCGTCGCGCCTCCGCCGCGTCATGTTGTCGCCGCTCGTCAGTGGATGCATGATCGCCGCCGCCATCTTCCTCTGGATGTCCAGCAGTTCGCTCATCGCCCGGCCTCCGCCATCTCCGGCATCGCCTTCGCTGCATCCACCTTCGGCGCCTCCAGCCCCAGCTTCTTCCGTGCCGCCGCCAAAAACTTCTCCGCCTTCAGCGCCTCGGCGTGTACCTCATCAAAGCTAGGGATATTGTCGTCCCATTCGAGCAGCGTTGCCGTCGGTCCAACGCGCTCGATCGCGCGCGCATACAGTTGCCATACCGGCTCGAGTACGGGATGGTCATGCGTGTCCAAAAGGTATTTTTCAAATTTCGAGTGTCCGGCAATGTGAATTTGCGCTACCCGCTCAGCAGGCACCTCATTTACATACGTGAAGGGATCAAAGCCGTGGTTCCGCGACGAAACGTAGATATTGTTCACGTCCAGCAGAATCCCGCAGTCTGCCTTCTCCACAACCTCGTTCAGGAACTCCCACTCCGTCATCTCTGAGATGTGGAACTCCGCATAGCTGGACACGTTTTCCACCACTACCGGGACCTCAAGAAAGTCCCGCGTATGCTTGATGCGCTCCGCCGTGACCCTTACCGCTTCCCACGTGTAGGGCATGGGTAGCAGATCATGTGTGTAGCGCCCGTCCACCGACCCCCAGCACAGGTGATCGCTCAGCCACGGCGTGTTCGTGCGTTTCACCAGTTGCTTCAGGCGCTTCAGGTGCTCCGGGTCCGGATCGCTTGCCGACCCGAAGTACATGGAAACGCCATGCTGTACCACGTTGTACTGCTCCAGAATGCGGTCCAGCACTTCCAGCGGCCGCCCGCCGCCAATCATGTAGTTTTCTGAGATAATCTCGAACCAGTCAACCACCGGCTTGCGCGTCAGTATGTGTTCATAGTGCGGAATGCGCAGGCCGATTCCCACCCCGTAATCGGTGTATCCGTTAAAGCGGTTCGCTGGCATGGGGTCACTCCACAAATGACGTATGAAAGGGCCAGCATCGCTGCCGGCCCTGAATGAGAAACAGGGTAGTGGCTGAACTCCGGTTAGCTAGGCATCTTTGAACCGTCTGTTGCGCAGCCCCCTTTGCCCTTGCAGCTGTTTTTTCCCTTGCAGCCATTGTCGCCGCTCTTGCAGCCGCCCTGGCCCTTGCAGTTGTTTTTGCCCTTACATGAATGTTTCTGGATGTGCGATGCCAGCGACATCGTTCCGAACGACGCGCTGCCCACCTGCGTAACGGGGCTCGTCGAGCTGACTGTGGCGGCCTGCAGCGCAGTCGCGCCACTCATCAGTCCGGAGACGGCCGCGGCGACCATCAGGGATTTCATCGAGTGCTTCATATGGGTCATTCCTCCATGGTGTCAGGCCAAGACTCGACGGAAATCCGCCGGTGGGGGCCTGCCCGTACTGTCTATGACAGTCCGGTGCGGATAAGGTTACAGCATTTACATCACTCTTTTGTGGAGATTCTCCGCAGCCCATTTTCATAAAAAAATAAATCCGGCCGGTACATTTCAAACGTCGCTTGTGAGTTCACACTGCATCTAAGCACGCACGGTTTGACCCCCACCTTGACCCTCCGTATCATAGAGATCGACCCTTCGCACATCAGGCGGCGTAGCTCAGATGGTTAGAGCGACGGACTCATAACCCGTAGGTCGGCAGTTCGATTCTGCCCGCCGCCACCAGACTGTACCCCGCACCCCCTCATGCCGACCACCGTCCCCCTCCGCTGCCCTTCCTGGAGTATCATCTAGCTAACCTCAGCTTCGTCCGGGTGGTCTTTTACATATATGTCCAAAAGCTTCAAGCGCGCAGTCTTCGGCATCTCAGTCGCCCTCGTCGCCGTCGTCTTCCTCGGTGGATTCGTCTCCGGCAGCATCACCCCAGGCATCCCCGGCGACGGTGCTTACAAGCAGATGGGCGTCTATGAGGAAGTGCTGCACAAGATCCAGACCGACTACGTCACGGTGCCCGACTTGCATACGGTCACCAACGGCGCTCTGCATGGCATGCTGGAGTCCCTCGACGCCAACTCCAGCTACCTCACGCCCTCCGAGTTCGCTACTTATAAGGAGCATGAGAACGAAGGCGTCGCGCAGGTCGGCCTTGAAGTCTCCAAGCGCTACGGTTACGCCACCGTCGTCTCCGTCATCCCCGGCAGCCCCGCCGATACCCAGGCGCACATCCACGATGGCGACATGATCGAGTCCATCGGCGGCAAGACTACCCGCCTCATGTCCCTCGCCATGGTCCGTCTTCTGCTCGAAGGCAAGCCTGGAACCGACGTCCACTTCGGCCTCATTCGTCCCGGCGGCACTCCTGAGCCCGATCAGATCACTCTGACCCGCACCCAGGTCACGCCCCCACCTATGGATGTTGAGCAGTACGACAACTCCACCATCCTCTATCTCAAGCCTTTCGTCCTCACCAAAGACCGCGTCGATCAAGTTATCTCCCGCCTGAAGGCCATGACCAAGAACGGCAATACCAAGGTTCTGCTTGATCTGCGCGATGTCGCCGAGGGCAACCCGGCGCAGGGCATTCGCCTCGCCAACGCGTTTCTGCAGTCCGGCACCATTGCCAGCCTCCAGGGTCAGACGGTTCCCCGGCAGGTCTTCACCGCCGATCCCTCGCTCTTTATCACCAAGGCTCCGCTTGTCGTCCTCGTAAACGACGGCACAGCCGGGGCCGCGGAGATCACCGCGGCTGCCATCCTCGATAACAAACGCGGAGACCTCGTCGGCAGCCGTACCTTTGGTGAAGGTGTTGTCCAAAGGACCATCTCCCTGCCTGACGGCGCAGCGCTGCTGCTCTCCGTCGCCAAGTACGAGTCGCCCAATGGCACCAAGATTCAGGACGACGCCGTGACTCCGAACATCGTGGTCAACCCGACCATCGACCAGTATCTTGCCGAGGAAGGCGAACTCGCACAGCCTCTGCCTCACGTCGATCATCAGTTGAACAAGGCCCTGGACGTTCTGAAGTCGAAGACCGCTTAGAGGCGCACCATTGAACAGGCGCGGACCATGGGCTCCACCTGGACCTGAAGAACCGGGACCCCCACAGACAGGTCTTCGTCCGCGGGGTGGGGAACCCGTACCCCGCCGAACCCAATCGCGTCCTTCCTCATTCCGCCCGGGCACCGGTGGCAGAAAGGTCGCGGGCAGCGTGGCGCTTGCGTTTCTTGCTTTGCTGGCCATCGCCTTCGGTTCACTCAGCGGGCTCACGCTCGTTTACTCCGTCAACCTCCCGCAAATTCAGGAGCTCGAAAGCTACCGCCCCATCACCACCACTGAACTTTACGACGTGCGCGGGCGCATCATCGGCTCCTTCGCCCTGCAGCGCCGCATTGACGTTCCCTACAGCGGCTTTTCCCCGCTCCTGCGCGAGGCTGTCATCTCCATCGAAGACAGAAACTTCGAGAGCCACTGGGGCGTCAACCTTATTCGCATTGCCGAGGCCGCTTGGCATGACCTCCGCGATAAGAACCGCTCGCAGGGAGCATCCACTATCACCATGCAGCTCGCCCGCAACCTCTTCCTGTCGGACGAGCGCACATTCAGTCGCAAAATCCAGGAAATCTTCCTCTCACTGCAGATCGAGCACGCCTTCACTAAGCAGCAGATATTCACCCTCTACGGCAACCAGATCTATCTCGGCCAGGGTGTCTACGGCTTTGAGGCTGGCGCTGAGTATTACTTCTCCAAGCACGCCAACAACCTCACCCTGCCGGAAGCCGCGCTGCTCGCTGCACTCCCCAAGGGCCCCAACGAGTTTTCGCCTATCAACAATCCATCGCGCGCCTTCCAACGCCGCAATCTGGTCATCGACGCCATGCTCGAAGACGGAGACATCACCGCGCAGCAGGCGGATGCCGCCCGCACCGAGCCACTCGGCCTGCACATTGAGCCGCCGCCCAACAGCGTCGCCCCCTGGTTTGTCGAGGAGGTTCGCCGCGAGCTCGACCGCGAGTACGGCTTCAGCCGCGTCCACGAGGCCGGCCTCAAGGTTTACACCACTCTCGACCTCGATCTTCAGCAGACCGCCAACAAGGCTGTGCAGGACGGCCTCGCTGCCTACGAGCGCCGCCGCGGCTGGCGCGGACCCATTCTCAACGTCATCGCAGGCGGCCTCAGCCTCGAGGACTTCAAACATCCTGATTGGATCCAGCCCGCCGCGCCCGGCATGTACATCCACGCGCTGGTCATCACCGTGCTGCCCTATCAGGTCACCGCGCGCATCGGCACACAGCAGCTCGTGCTCAATCCTCCCGACTGGGCCTGGACCGGTTTTAAGACCGCCGATCAGTTCCTCCACGTCGGCGACATCATCTACGTCCACATCACAGGAGAGGACAACGGCATCCTCCACGCCACTCTTGAAGAGGACACCGGCGCAGAGGGAGCTCTCATGGCCATCGACAACTCCACCGGAGATGTTCTCGCCCTCGTCGGCGGCCGCGACTTCAACCTCTCGCAGTTCGACCGCGCCACACAGGCCGATCGTCAGGTCGGCTCCTCGTTCAAGCCCTATGTCTACACCGCTGCGCTCGAGTCCGGCCTCCATCCCCAAAGCCTGGTCCTCGACTCGCCCGCCACCTTCGGATCCTGGTCCCCGCACGATTATGAGCACAATTACCTCGGTCCCATCACGCTTATCAAAGCTTTTGCCGACTCGCGCAACGTTCCCGCCGTGCGCCTCGCCGACCATGTAGGAATCAGCCGCGTCATCGCCACCGCGCATCAGTTCGGCATCACATCCGATATCCCGCCCTTCCTGCCCATTGCCCTCGGCGCGGCCGACATCACCCTTGAGCAGCAGGTTGACGCCTACTCCGTCTTTCCCAACGACGGCATCCGCGTCGCCCCGCGCTTCATCCGCCGCGTCACCACCGCCGACGGCATGCCGCTTTCCGAGCCCAACCCACAGGTCAGCGAAGTCATCAGTCCGCGCATCGCACGGGAAATGATGGTTCTGCTCCGCGCTGTCACCCGCAGTGGAACCGGCGCCGCTGCTGCCTCGCTCAATTATCCGCTCGGCGGCAAGACAGGAACCACCAGTGACTTTACTGACGCCTGGTTCGTTGGCTTCTCACCCTCCGTCACCTGCGGCGTCTGGACAGGCTATGACAACCGCCAGTCGCTCGGCGACAAGGAGACTGGCGCGCGCGTCGCGCTGCCCATCTGGATGGAATTCATGAAGGCCGCCATCGCCGGCAAGTCCGGCGAACACTTCCCCGGCGAGATTCCGAACGGGTCCCTCATCGCGAAGAACAAGCTTGCCACTTCGCTCACCCGCTAGCCGCCTGTTGGCAGACCGTTTTTTCAGCCGACCACTTCTTAGCTGGTCGCTTTCCAGCTGTTTTCAGCTATGCTGGAAACAATGAAACGTGTCATCCTCTATAGCCAGCCCGGATGCCCTCCGTGCTTCGCGGCCAAAAAGTTCCTTGCCGCGCACAACATCCCGTTCGAGTACAAGGATGTCCAGGCCGACCCCGCCGCCCTGCGGGAGCTGGTCCGCCTCAATAGCCGCTCCACCCCCACCATCGTCGTCGGCGACGAAGTCATGATCGGCTTCGATCCCAAGCGCCTCGAAGCACTGCTCGAAACGGTGAAACAATAGCTGGCTAGTTCGGCTCCCAAAGCTCTACGCGGTTACCCTCTGGATCTGTGAACCATCCAAATTTGCCGTAGTCATACTGCTCGCGCTTCGCGTCGACTGAAATTCCGGCTGCGATCAGCCCATCCAGCACCGCATCCAGGTCATCCACCTGAAAATTCAGCATGGCGGGCTGCCCCGTCGGAAAGTAGTCCGATGAGCGCGGGAAAAATGTCACCGCAATATCCCCCGTCTGTCCGTCTTTAGGAAATGAAAAGAAGCCTTGCGAGCTGTCAACGCCGAGATGCTTCTCATACCATGCCAGCAGCGCAGCAGGCTCATTCACCCGCATAAACGCTCCGCCAAATCCAGTTATCTTCGCCATATCTTCTGTCCTCATCAATAATCTGACAGCAATCCTCCGCTATAGATACCATTTTGCCCCGTCTTTTTTTCCGATATCCTTTCGAGCAATGGCCACTCCTACCATCGCCACGCAGAACCTCACCCGCCGCTTCGGCGACTTCATCGCTGTGGATAATGTCACATTCGAAGTTGCTTCTGGTCAGTTCTTCGGTTTCCTCGGGCCCAACGGAGCAGGGAAGTCCACCACCATCAAAATGCTCACCGGCCTGCTTGAGCCGACCTCTGGCAGCATCGAAATCCTTGGCCGGCCCTTTACCGCCGACTCCCTCGATCTGAAAGCCCAGATCGGAGTCGTCCCCGAAGGCATGGCCCTTCTCAACCGCCTCACCGCGTCCGAGTTTCTGCGTTTCATCGGACGTATGTATGGCCTCGACCGCGACACCGCCAACCAGCGCACGGACGAGTTGCTCGACTTCATGCAGCTTGCGAACGAGCCAAAGAAGCTCATCACTGATTTCTCCCACGGCATGCAGAAAAAGCTCGCTCTCGCCGCAGCCGTCATCCACGCGCCCAAAGTCCTTTTTCTCGACGAGCCCTTCGAAGGGGTCGACGCTATCGCTGCCGGTACGCTCAAGGCTATGCTGCAGGGCATGATCGCTCGCGGAGCCACCATCTTCCTCACCTCGCACGTGCTCGAAATCGTCGAGCGGCTTTGCAGCCATGTCGCCATCATCCACAAGGGCCGCCTCGTCGCCAACGGCTCGCTGCAGGAACTTCGTGAGGGAGTCGCCTCCATGCTCCCCGGTAGCGAGCACGTCGAAAAGCTCACTCTCGAAGAAATCTTTCTCAATACCGTCGGCGCCGAGTCCGCTGAGTCCATCCCGGAACTCTCGTGGCTGGCCTGAACACAATCCCCGGCCCGGCCTCGCAGCCCAGCCTGCGCGCCCAATTCGGCGCTGTGGCCTGGCTGCGCTGGCGCATTCTGCTCAACTTCCTCCGCACCCGGCGCGGTGGACTTGAGATCGTCTCTCTCGTTCTCTTCCGTAGCCTCTTCGCCCTCATTGGCCTCGGCATGGGCACAGGCCTCGGATTCGCCGCCTGGGGAATCGCCTCCCACGGCTCATTCCGCCTGCTCGCCGCTCTGCTCTGGCCTGTCTTCATCGTCTGGCAGGTCATCCCCATCATGCTTGCCTCGTTCCAGGAGAACACTGATCTCAGTTTCTTCCTGCGCTTCCCGCTCAACTTTTCTTCTTATGCCGGCCTCTATCTCCTTTTCGGGGTTTTCGACCTCAGCTCCATCACCGGCGGAGTCGCCCTGCTAGGCATCCTCATCGGCGTAACCGTCGCCCAGCCTCATCTCTTCCTCGCCGTCTTCTTCGCGCTTACGCTGTTCGCGGTCTTCAACCTGCTGCTTACACGAATGATCTTTGCCTGGATTGAGCGCTGGCTCGCCCAGCGCAAGACCCGCGAGATCCTCGGCCTGGTCTTCCTCACCTTTGTCCTCGGCCTGCAGTTGCTCAATCCCGTCCTCTATGGCGGCTCCGGTCATGGCCACCGCATGGGCGGCGTTGAATTGATGTACAAATTCAATCTCGCCATCCGCGTGCAGAATTTCCTCCCGCCTGGCATCACCGCTAATGTGCTCAACTTTGTTCATACCGGCCACCCAGTTCTTGCCGCAGCCAACGCGCTCTTCCTTGCGCTCTATGCTGTCGTTGCCGCAGAGTTGCTTATTGTCCGCCTGCGCGCCGAGTATCGCGGGGAGAGCCTGGGTCAGGCACCCTCCCCCGCGGCAAAGTCCGTGGCCCGCCGACGCACCCTCGATGGCTCGGGTCCCATCGCTGCCGTAATCGAAAAGGAGCTCCGCTATCTCCTGCGCAGCGGAGTCATGCTTTACCAGCTCCTCGCGCCGCTCTTTATCGTCTTCGTCTTCAGCTCCCACGCCGCCAATGTCTTCGGCATCGGCCCCTTCTTCAGCCGCGAGTTCGCCCTGCCCCTCGGCAATGCCTACGGCTTCCTCGGACTCACGCGCTTCCTTTACAACAATCTCGGGGCCGAAGACGCCGGAATCCAGCTCTACTTCCTCTCGCCCACGCCTTTCCGCAAGGTTCTTCTCGGCAAGAACATTGTCCACATCGGCGTTTTTTGCCTGGAAGCGGCGCTGATCTCCAGCATGGTTGTTATCCGCTCCGGACTGCCCAGCCCGCAAATCGTCCTGCTCACCGTCTGCTGGCTGGCCTTCGCGCTGCCCGTGCAACTTGCCGCCGGAGACTATATCTCCATCACCATGCCCTATCGCATCAACATGGCCCGCATGAGCCGCGGATCAGGCTCGGCCGGCAACGACCTCCTCAGCCTGCTCATCGAAGTCCTCATCGTTGCCGTTGGAGCTGTTGTCTACATCGCCCTTCGCATCTTCGGCCATCCCGCTCTGGCCGCTCCGGTGTTTCTCATCCTCGCCGCCGGAAGCGTCCTGCTCTGGCTCCGCGTCCTCGCCAATTCCGGCAAAATCCTCCGCTCCCGCCAGGAAAACCTCATCAAGACTCTCTACAAAACCGCTTGATTAAGATACGTGCAGCGAAATTCCCGTTCTTGGGTAACTTCCGCGCAAAGATTTTCCCTCGGTGTGCCAACAATCACGCATCAAAATTGAGTGCAGAATCCGGCACGATATGCCTGAAACCAGGGAAGAGACTCGGAAGAGGACAGTCTCAGGTACCCAATGGGTGCTTTCCATCATTCAGCGTCGTTTTCTGTTGCTATTCCTGTTTCTGGTCGCGTCACTCGCCTTCTATCCTTTGGCCGAACACACCAGCTTCGGCTATGTTCTCTTCCGGATATTGGGAGGCGTGGCAATTTTGCTGAGTGTCTATGCCGTAAGCCGGCGCCGGCGCTATGTGATTATCGGCATGTTGTTTGCGATCCCCGCTTTGGCTCAGTACCTTCGTATTTTTCGCTTTGACACCAGCGTGCTCTCGCTGTCCAACATCAGCCTCAGCCTCACGTTCGATATGTTCATCATCATCGTCATGTTCCGTCACATCTTCGCCAACCAGAAGCCGAACTCAGAAACAGTGTTTGGTGCGCTCTGCATCTACATGCTGATCGCCTTTACCTTCACGGGTATCTACGAACTGGTGGACAGGTTCCAGCCAAGCGCTTTCTACCTGGATCCGGTCACGAATACCCATACAGTTCTCAACCGCTTTGACTTCATCTATTACAGCTTCGCGACCATGACCGCGCTTGGAGCATCAGGTATAACCGCCGTTTCAAATGAGGCCCGCTCTCTTACTGTCATCCAGGCTCTGCTCGGTATCTTCTATCTTGCAGTCCTCATTGCCAGGCTCATGGACGCCTACCGGAATACGACTATTCTGACTTAGACAAAAGGCTGCTTCCGAAGCAGATTCTGCCCCTGAAGAGTATTGTCGGGAAGGGGAAATCTGAGGGCAGGGTACAAGAGCAAATCTGCCAAACCTTGCATTGACTTCCACCCCAAAATTCCCGTATTCTAAAGTCCTTGCGCAGTCCACGTCTGCCTGTAAGTCTCAACGGGCGCTGCGACCGTGAAAATCAATGAATTTCAGGTCTGCGCCGGCCTCACGCGAAGAGTTGTTTGTAAGCAGCGGGGAAGATTCAAATCCGCGCAGAACGTTGCGCGTGGCAAGTTGCGTTTGATGTTCGCGCCGTTGGCCCGAACAGGATTGAGGAGAAGGAAAGAAGCGATGTCGACATATATCCCGAGCGCGCATGAGATCGAACGCAAGTGGTTCGTCGTGGACGCCAGCGGCAAGACCCTCGGGCGTCTCGCCACGGAGGCGGCCAGCGTGCTGTCCGGCAAGAGAAATCCGAAGTACGTTCCCTACATGGATATGGGCGACCATGTCGTCGTGATCAATGCCGAAAAGGTCCGCCTCACCGGCCTCAAGAGCCAGAAGAAGGTCTATCGCCGCTACACCGGCTTCCCCGGAGGTCTACGTGAGGAGTCCTTCAGCCGCCTGCTCGAGCGCAAGCCTGAAAAGATCGTCGAAGAGGCCATCAAGGGCATGCTGCCCAAAACCAAACTCGGCCGTAAGATGGCGTCCAAGCTCAACGTTTACCGAGGAGACAAGCACCCGCACGCCGCTCAGAAGCCGGTGGCTCTGGAAATTAACGCATAAAGAATGCAGGCAGGAACTTAAGACAGGATCAGGAATTTCGATGGCTAAGAAGGTTCAGGAAAACTAATGACGGATATAGTTCAGTATTACGGAACGGGACGTCGCAAGTCGGCGATCGCCCGTGTGTTTCTGCGCCCCGGCAGCGGCAGCTTCCAGGTGAATGACAAGCCGTTCGAGACGCACTTCGTCACCGAGCAACAGCGTGTGTCCGCAAAGCGCGCATTGGCGCTTACTGAGACAGACAGCTCCTTTGACGTGGTAACCACAGTCGCCGGCGGCGGAGTCAGTGCACAGGCCGACGCGGTCAAGATGGGCATCGCTCGCGCCCTGCTGCAGTTCAATGCCGAGCTGCGCAAGACGCTCAAGAGCGACGGTCTGCTCACCCGCGACGCCCGCGCCAAGGAGCGCAAGAAGTACGGCCAGAAGGGCGCGCGCAAGCGCTTCCAGTTCAGCAAGCGCTAAGAGCTTGCTCGAAATTTTCTTCATCCTTCGGTCCACCCCGTGGGCCGAGGGATGAATCAAAGAGTTTGAGCAGTTAAATCTTCCCAGAAAGGGAATAAATTCCGGGTTTAATGCTTTTCAGCAGAACGAAAAGACGTAAGAATGCCGGAATGCAATCCAAAAAGGAGGCTGTTTGGCCACTATCACCATGAAGGAGCTGCTCGAAGCGGGAGTCCACTTCGGGCATCAGACCAAGCGCTGGGATCCGCGGATGAAGGAATACATCTTCGGCGAGCGCAACGGTATCTACATCATCGACCTGCAGAAAACCCTCAAGATGTTCAAAGAGGCCAGCAAGTTCGTCACCGACCTGACGGCTGAGGGCAAGGTCATCCTGTTCGTCGGCACCAAGCGCCAGGCGCAGGACGCCATTGCAGAGGAAGCCAACCGCTGCGGGATGTTCTACATCAACCAGCGCTGGCTCGGCGGGCTGCTGACCAACTGGGTCACTGTGCAGAAGTCGGTGAAGCGCCTTCAGGATCTTGATGAAATGGCCACTGACGGCCGCTACGAACTCCTCACCAAGAAGGAAGTCATCAAGCTTGAGCGCGAGCGCAAGCACCTGCAAGCCAACCTCGCAGGCATTAAGAACATGCGCCG
>Ga0335074_10013133_pt1 | contig 11633 bp, 10 predicted proteins | sample Lox_Sample_23_FD_206715 | JGI IMG/M metagenome (GOLD analysis project Ga0335074, IMG submission 206715) | Soil microbial communities from Loxahatchee National Wildlife Refuge, Florida, United States - Lox_Sample_2.3 | ecosystem: Environmental > Terrestrial > Soil > Wetlands | place: USA...
CAGCTCGGGCGACGCAAACAATTGTTCCAGCACCGGCCGCATGTCGCGCTTTCGCCGGGCGGCAAGGAAGCTCGCGATGTAGCCGGCGTTGACCGATCCCCCGAGGCCGACGGGCGCGAGCAGCGCGACCGCGCCGACCTCGCGGCCGCCGCGGCGGACCAGCGCACCGGCCAGCTCCGCGCCGTAGCTGTGAGCAACCAGATGCACGCGTTCCAGCCCGAGCGCGCGCATCGCCTCGTCGAGCCGGAAGGCAAGTGCCTCGGCGCTGCCGTCGCCGACGTCGCGCGTTGACTGGCCGTGGCCCGGCAGGTCGAAGGCAACGGCCCGACTGTGCGCGGCGAGTGCGGGTTGCACCAGCGTCCAGCTGCGATGGTCGCCGCCCCAGCCATGCAGCAACACCACCGCCTCGGACCGGCCGGCCTCGCCCGCGTCGAGACAGGCGATCTCGCCGGCCGCGGTCGGCACGCGTCGCACGATCTCGCGCTCCTCGCGCGCGGTCGATCCCGTCCCGACCGTCTCGGCCGCCAGCGCCGCCTCGATCGCCGCCGCCTCCGTGCCCGGCTCGGCGAGCACCGCGATCGGGCGGCCCACGGCCACCACGTCGCCCGGCGCGGCGAGCAGCCGCGCCACGATTCCCGCCTCCGGCGCCTCGAACTCGTTGGTGATCTTGGCGGTCTCGATATCGCAGAGCGGGGCGCCGGCTGCCACAACCTCGCCGATCGCGACGTGCCACTCCCGCACCGTGCCCTCCTGCATCGCCAGGCCCCATTTGGGCATCTGCACGATCCGCACGCGCGGCGGCCCGCTCACGCGCGGCACTCAGCTCAGGCGCCGCACCGCCTGCGCGATGCGGTCGGCGCCAGGCAACACGTAGCTCTCCAGCTTCGGGGCAAACGGCACGGGCGTGTCGAGGCCGCAGACCCGTGCCACCGGATTGTCGAGCTCGCGGAAGGCGCGCTCGGTGACGCGGGCCGCGATCTCCGCGCCGAACCCGCCACGACGCGGCGCCTGGTGCACCACGACGAGATTGTTCGTCCGCCATACCGACCCGAGCACCGCGGGCTCGTCCCATGGTACCAGCGAGAGCAGGTCGATCACCTCACAGTCGATGCGTTCATCCGCCAGCCGTTCCGCGGCGGCGAGGCATTCCGGGACCGTGCGCCCCCAGGTCACGATCGTCACATCCTCGCCGCGCCGCTTGATGTCGGCGGCGCCGAGAGCGCGGACCTCGTGCGTCTCGGGCACGTCGTCCGCGACTTCGTACAGGCTGAGCGGCTCCAGCACGATGACAGGGTTGTCGTCGGCGATCGCGTCGCGCAGCACGGCGCGGATATCGCGCGGCGTCGCCGCAGTCGCGACCTTGAGTCCCGGAACGTGGGTGAACCAGGCCTCCAGCGACTGCGAATGCTGTGCCGCCGCGTTCAGGTAGCCGCCGACGCCGCAGCGGATGGTAAGCGGCACGCGCGCTTTGCCGCCGAACATGTACCGCATCTTTGCGGCCTGGTTCACCACCTGGTCCATCCCGATGGCAATGAAGTCCATGTGCATGATCTCGGCCACCGGCCGCATCCCTGACATGGCGGCACCGACGGAGAAGCCGACGATGGCGCTCTCCGAGATCGGGGTATCGCGCACCCGCGCGGCACCGAAGCGGTCCCGCAGGCTCTGCGTTGCCCCGTAGGCACCCCCGTAGCCAACATCCTCGCCCAGGCAGAACACGGCGGCGTCCGCCGCCATTGCCTCTTCCAGCGCGCGCGTGATCGCCTTGGAGTAGCTGAGTCTCACGGCCAGTCCTCCACGGCCAGGTCGGTATAGACGTCCGTGAGCGCCGAGACCGGATCAGGTTCCGGCGTGGTGCGGGCGAACTCGACGGCCTCTGCCACCTCGAGGCGGACCCTTTCCCAGATGGCACCGAGCGAGCCATCGTCCGCGAGGCCACGCTCGCGCAGCCGTCGCTCGGTGAGCAGCAGCGGGTCGCGTTGCTTCCATGCGTCGACCTCGGCCTGGGTCCGGTACGGCTGCGGGTCGCCTTCGTAGTGGCCGCGCCACCGGTAGGTGACGCATTCCAACAAGGTCGGGCCTTCGCCTTGCCTGGCGCGCGCGACGGCACGCGCCGCCGCCTCCCGCACCTGCTCGACGTCGTTGCCGTCCACGGTCTCGCCCGGCATCCCGTAGGCGCCGGCCCGCTCGGCGATATGCGCGATCTTCTGATGCTCGGAGACACGGATGAAATCGGCAAACCCGTTGTTCTCGACGACGAACACGACCGGAAGCCCCCAGACGGTCGCCAGGTTCAGCGTCTCATGGAACGGACCGATATCGGTCGCGCCATCGCCCATGAAGGCAACCGCAGCCTGGTCGGAGCCGCGAAGCTGAGCCGCCAGCGCGGCCCCTGCCGCAATCGGCACGCCGCCGCCCACGATCCCGTTCGCGCCATAGATGCCGATCGCGAGATCGGCAACATGCATCGAGCCGCCCTTGCCCTTGCAGGTGCCCTCGGCCTTTCCGTACAGCTCGGCGAAGAAGTGCCGGAGGTCTCCGCCTTTGGCGATGATATGGCCATGGCCACGATGCGTGGAGGTCACGATGTCCGAGCCGCGGAGCGCCTGGCAGACGCCCACGGCGATCGCCTCCTCGCCGATATAGGAATGGATGAAGCCCGGCATTTCCGCCTGTTCGAACAGCCGCAGCAGCGTCGTCTCGGCGTCGCGGATCAGCGCCATCCGCTCGTACATCGCGATCAACTGACCCGCGTTGTCGCCTTCAGCGTCGTGCGATCCGCTCATTCGGGCATCCCCGCCATGCGCAGTGCAATGCCGCGATAGATCGCCGCCGCGGCGCGGAGCTCGTCAACCGCGACGGATTCGTCCGCGGTATGAGCGTCAGCCTCCGCGCCCGGGCCGAGACCGATGGTCGGGATGCCGCGCCGCCCGGCGGTCTCCGACCCGTTGGTGCAGAAGGAATAGACGCTGTAGGAAACCGGTCGGCCGATCTCGGCCAGGCTTTCCGCCGCGGCGCGCGCCAGCGGCATGTCGCGGTCGAACAGCCAGGCGCCGAGATAGCGTGGGCCGTTCAGCGTGCGCCCGGTATACGTTCGCACCGGCGCGTCGGAGACGCGCACGACGAACGCTCGGGGATCGACCCCGGCCAGCCGCTCCTGCAGCGCCGCGATGACGGCATCGCAGGTTTCACCCGCCAGCGTCCTTCGGTCGAAGCGGATGGCAACGTGAGGCGGGATGGAGGAGATCGATGGGTAGGGATCGGAGACGATATCGGTCGGTACCATGATGGCCTTGCCAAGCGCGTCGTCGACCGGCAATGCCATCGCGGCAATCTCCTCCAGCGCTTTTGCTGCAAGCAGGATGGGGTTCCGGCCGCGTTCGGGATAGGCGGCATGGGCCGGGACGCCGTTCACGTCCAGCATGATCTCGATCCGGCCGCGCTGACCGTGCTTGATGCTCAGCGATGACGGCTCGCAGATCACCACAGTCTCCGGCCGCAGCGTATCGAGCAGCGGGCCGAGGGCCAGTCCTTCGATGGTTTCCTCCAGCACCGAGGCGGTGACGGCGACGGGCCGCGTAAGGCGCCCGGTGTGCGCCGCCGCCGCGACGCCGCAGATCGCCGCGCCAAGTGCCCCTTTCATATCGGCCGCGCCGCGCCCGAACAGCCTTCCGTCCCGGATCTCCGCGGCGAAGGGCTGCACCGTCCAGTCGCCCATCGCCGGCACGACGTCCATGTGTGCGTCGAATAGCAGTGCCACGCGGTCGTTCGGCGGTCCCGCGAGACCCATGACGTTGCCCAGCTCGTCCCGCCGGACCTCGCGGTAGCCGAGGCCGGTCATCGCTGCCTCCACGAGATCCGCGACCCGGCCCTCGTCGCCCGACATCGCGTCGATCCGGATCAGCTCCTGGCTCAGAACCACGGGATCCCACTCAACCCTCACGGAAACGCTCCAGCTTGGCCGGATCGACCGTGATCCCGAGGCCCGGGCGCTCCGTCATGCGCAAGGCGCCGGCACCGTAGGGGAACGGCTCGGCAACCACATCATCCTCGTAGTAGCGGCCGGCGATCTCGGTCTGCGCCGCACCGGCCGGCGCCGTAATGGGAATGACGGACGGCAGGGTGACGCCGCGCGTCGCCAATGCGAACTGGCAGTTGGCGGCATTGCCGATCCCGGACTCCAGCGATCCGTTGACGTCGCAGGGAAGTCCCGCCGCGTCGGCGATCGCCGCAACCTGGCGAGCCCGCGCAATGCCGCCGGCTTTCGCGAGATAGATCGAGATCGCGTCCGCCGCACGTGCCGATACGAGGCGAAGTGCGTCGTGGGCGCTCCAGCAGCTTTCGTCGGCCACGACGTCAATGCAGACGCGTCGTGTGACCTCAGCCATTTCCGCCAGATCGGCGACCGGCTGCTCCACCATGTCGAGCTGCCCGGCCATGCCCTGCAGGATGCGGGCAGCCGTCTTGGCCCGGCGGTAGCCCTGGTTGGCATCGAGGCGCAACACCACGTCCGGCCCGACTTCGCGCCGGATCGCCGCGACGGCAGCGGCATCGCGTGCCGGATCCTCACCGCCCTTGATTTGCAGGGCGGTCACGCCGTCGGCGCAGGCCCGTCGCGCCTCCTCAACTGCATCCTCCACGGGCATGATGCCGATCATGTGTGCGACCCGCACCGAATCGCGCACGGGGCCGCCGAGAAGTCGCCAGAGTGGCTGTCCGAGCGCCTTGCCCCAGAGATCGTGCAAGGCGATGTCCACCGCGCAGCGCGCGTATCCGTGCCCTCGAAGGACGCGCTCGATCGCCGCGTGCGCCGCCTCGATCGCAAGCGCATCGTGGCCGAGCAGCGTCGGCTCGATCACGCGCTTGACGATTTCGACGACCGTGCCTTGCGTTTCACCGCCAGGCGCACCGTGATCGCCGCCCCAGTCGGGCAACGGATTGGCCTCGCCGATGCCGGACAGGCCCGAATCCGTGTGCACCTCCACAAACACGAAACCGCCGAGCGGCCGGCGCAGGCTGGCCCAGCGGAACTCCCGCCTCGCCGGCAACCTGAACGGAAACGCGTCGATGCCGGTTATCCGCACCAAGGAACTCCGTGACCACCCCGGGCACCGTATTCCGGTCGGCCCGCCTGCTCTTGAACGGAGTAGCCGGTCTGTTGAATTCACCGGCCGAGGACGGGGTGAGCATCGTCGCGCCGCAACCGGTCGGGACCGTCGTCGCATGGCAGCGAGCAGTGCGGCAAAAGGCCGCCGTCCGGGGAGACCGCGGCGACGCGGTTCCGGCGTGCTTCACGCCGTCAGTGCGGCTCCACGGCGGGCCTGTCGCGAATGATTGACCGGTGCCGGACCTCCGGGTCTGCGTCCTTGGCTGTGGATCGCGGGCCGCCCCGCCGCACTCGATCAGGTGCGGATCACGTGATCCGTGACCTCCTGCATCGTCGTCTCTTCCTTGCGCGCTTCGAACACCGGCGTGCCGTGGCTCATCACCACGAACCGGTCGCAGACCATGAACGCATGGTAGATGTTGTGCGTGACCAGCACGCTGGAGACGTCCTCGTGCTTCAGCCTGGCGACGTATTCGAGAAGGCGCTCGGTCTCACGCACCGAAAGCGCCGAGGTCGGCTCGTCGAGGAGCAGCATGCGGCGCTTGAAATAGACGGCGCGGGCGATTGCCACCGCCTGTTTCTGGCCACCCGACAGGAAGCCCACTTCCTTGTCGGGGTCGTCGATGCCGGAGATGTGCACCGCGCTGTCCAGCACCTGCACCGCCTGGCGCTCCATCTCGCGATGCCGCATGAAGCCGAACCGGTTGGTGATCTCCCGGCCCATGAAGATGTTGCGGGTGATCGACATCGGATCCACCAGGGCGATGTCCTGGTAGATGGTCTCGATGCCGATCCGTTCGGAGTCGGCGCGGCTCTCGACGCGGATGGGTACGCCGTCCACCAGGATCTCGCCCGAATCGGGGCGGACGATCCCGGACATCATTTTGATCATCGTCGACTTGCCGGCGCCGTTGTCGCCGAGCAGGCCGATCACCTCCTTGCGGTTCACCCGGAAGTTGACGCGCGTCAGGGCCTGCATGTTGCCGTAGCGCTTGGAGATGTTCCGGGCCTCGTAGATCGGCACGGACCCGGTCTCCCGGGCGGCGGGCGGCGCGGGCTGCTGGTCGAGGGTCACGGTCATGCGCCTAACTCCGCCGGCGGATGGCATGGTTCATGATCACGGCACCGACGATCAGCGCGCCGACGAACATGTCGAAATAGAAGCCCGGCGCGCGAAGCAGCAGCAGGATGTCATTGATCGTGAAGACGAGTGCCGTGCCCAGCACGATCCCGATGATCGAACCGCGCCCGCCCATCAGCGCGAAACCGCCGATCACGCAGGCCGCGATCGCCTGCAGTTCCATCCCTTGCCCGCCCCCGGGCTGGACGCTGCCGACCCGCGTCATCGCGATGATGCCGGAGAAGGCCGCGAGCCCGCCGGTGATGGCGAAAGCGACGAGCTTCACCCGGGCGGGCTTGATTCCGATGGCGATCGCCGCCTGCTGGTTGCCCCCCACCGCGTAGAGATGATTGCCGAAGCGGTGGTGATGCAGAAGGAAGAACGCGACCACGGCAAGCAGGATGAACCAGACGAAACCGGCATCCAGCAGCCAGAACTGGCCGGCGAACAGCACCGCGAACGGATTGTTCGGCAGAAAGCTGACGGCGCTGGCGCCATTGTAAAGCAGCACGCCACCCTTCCAGAGCAACATCGCGCCCAGCGTGGTGATAAAGGACGGGATGCTGAACCGGATCGTCACGAAGCCGTTCACCAGGCCGGCCAGAATGCCGACCACGATGGCGAGCGCCGCGCCGATGAACGGTGCCGCAGGGTTGTCGATGCCGCCGAAATGGTCGTTGGCCAGCGTGGCGGCGAAGACCGCGCAGAACGAGTACAGCGCACCGACCGAGAGGTCGAACTCGCCGGCGATCATCAGCATCCCGACGCCAAGCGACATGATGCCCAGGGGCGCCACCGCCTTCAGGGTGACGCGGATGTTGGCCGGGATCAGATATCGGAACTGGTCCGGGAACAGCAGGCCGCCGACAACGCAGACGATCTGGATGGTGATGAACAGCACGGCGATGCCGCCGGCCGGACGGCTGCGGATGGCCGTGCGGATGGCTCGGAGATATCCGCCTTGGGCGCGCGCCGGCACCAGGGCGTTGGCCGGTGGCCGGTCGAGCGGGACGGTGCTCATCGCGCTGCTTCCTTCCGTGATGCCGGCGTGATCGGGATGGACGGGGAGGCCACGATGTCGCCGGGTGGCCTCCCCGGATCGCTGCCTATCGCGTGATGCCCGCCCATTGCTTGGCGAGGCCGACATTGCCCTTCTCGATCAGGCCGACGCCGCCGGTGTCCATGTCGGACGGCGCCAGGCCGAACTCGAGCAGATCGGCCATCTGGGCGACCGTGTAGTAGCCCTGCGTATAGGGCTGCTGGTCGACCGTTGCCATCATCGACCCGTTCTCGATGTTGCGCAGGATCTCCCCATCGACGTCGAATCCCGCGGCCGGAATGTGCAGGCCTGCGTCCTTGATCGCCTGCACCGCCTGCGAGGTCGGAGTCTGGCCGAGGCCGACCACCGCCTTGGTGTTGGAATGACCCAGGAGATACTGCGTCATCAGGTCGAGCGCCTTGGCATGATCATTGCCGGTGCCGAGGATCTCGGTGGTGGCGCCGACCTCCGCCAGGGCTTTCGCGACGCCCTCATGCCGCTGCACGGCATAGACGGCCTGGGGCGCCTCGACCGGCGTGAACACCAGGTCGCCCTTGCCGATGTGATATTTCTTGATCAGTTCCTTGCCCAGCACGTAGCCGGCCGCGACGAAATTCTGGCCGACATAGGCGAGACGGCAGGTCTTCCCGGCGGCGTGCTGCGAATTGTCGATGTTGAAGGCAATGACCGGGATGCCCTTCTTCATGGCGCCGCACAGGACGTTGTTGAGCGCGACATCGTTCGGAATCGTCACCGCGATGCCGTTCGTCCCGTTGGCGATCGCGGTCTCGAGGATGTTGTTCATCCGGGTGAGATCTTCGTTGCCGTACTCGATGTCGACGCTGATGCGCTTGGCCTTCTCGGCATCGTGCACGCCGTTGACCATCGGCGCGAAGAACGCGTTGCTCTCGAACGACCAGATCAGGAACAGCATGTGGAGCTTCGAGAAGTCCTGGTTGCGGTCAGGCGGGGACGCGCTGGCCGGCCATGTCGACAAGCCGAGAAGCATCGCCGTGACGAGGGCGATGCAGCTCGATCGAAGTCCTCTGGTCATGAATCCTCCCTGGGCCGCCGAGTTGGAGCGACGCCGCATCCGGCGGCTGGATGCGCGTATCTGATGCGTTCTATCGGCCGCTCCGCTGGCGCCCCCCGATTGCGGGACGGCGTGCCGCCTCGCTGGCGCGCGCCGGACCGGGCCCACGCGCATCGGCGCGGCCGCCGCCCGCGGTAACTCGATACGCGAACTCTCGCGCGGCGCCCCGCCGAGCGTGCTGCCGGCGCCGATGAGAATCGCGCGCGTCATGTCGCTCGGCTTCCGCCAGGGTCATGCGGCGCGGCGAAGGCAGGTGTCGGCGGACCAGGAATGGCCCGGCACCGACGCATCGGGGTGATGCGCCGCCGCGATCGCTTGTCCGGCCCGTGTCCCGATATTCACCGAATCGGTCAATTCCCATCCCGGCTGCGCCGGCGTTTTGCGGTGCGGTCAGCGGATCAGCCGTCCCGGCTGCCATCCTGTCTCCTCCAAGGCCCGCATTGAGCCGCGGTCCCGCGGCGGCGAGCCGTGCTTGGAATGATTATTGACAACCCAAGCAGTTGCGCAATCTGTTTTGCCGGCGCGCATGGATGAGAAGCCGGAGCGGATCGCGAACAAGGGTGGCGGGAGTGACATCGATCCGTCCCGAGGTCAGCCAGTCGTGCAAACGTTCCCGCACTGGGACGGGCATTCCGCGCCCGACGCGAGGACGGAGCGGGATGCGGCTTGGGGCGCCATGCGCCAGGTCGCGACAGACGCGCCAGCGGTGTAGGAAAAAGAGTGTACCGTCGGAGCGCGGCGGACCGAAGCGGTGTGCCGGGACGCGCTGCATCTCGACCGCTCCGCGGCTGCCCCGATCGGTCGCTCCGGACGGGCCTGCGTCAGTGTCCCGGGAGAAACCTCTTCTCTGCGGCGCACAATCGAACGGCGGGTCAGCCGCAATCCCGAGCAGCCGGGCCGTCGGCGCCACGCCCCGACGGGATCCCGCCGCACCGGCGCGGTCACGAAACCAGGGAGGGTATCGCCATGAGTTTCGCCGGAGATGAGACGAACCGCTATCCACCGCCGCGGCGCCGCCTGCGGCTCGGTTTCGTCGGCGGCGGTCGCGGGTCGCTGATCGGCCCGGTGCACGCCGCCGGCGCCCGCCTGTCGAATCGCTGGGAAGCGGTCGCGGGTGCGCTTTCCAGCGATCCGGCCGTCGCGCAGGCGTCCGGCCAGGACTGGATGCTGGCACCCGATCGCGTCTACTCGGACTATCGCGTCATGGCCGAGCGGGAAGTGGCCCGGCCGGACGGGATCGAGGCGGTGGTGATTTCCACGCCCAACCATCTGCACCGCGACGCGACCGAGGCGTTCCTGCGCGTCGGCATCGACGTGATCTGCGACAAGCCGCTGGCCACCAGCCTGGCGGATGCGCAGGACATGGTGCGGCTGCAGCGCGAATCCGGCCTCGTGCTCGGCGTGACCTATCCCTTCACATCGCATGCGATGGTTCGCCAGGCGCGCGAGATGGTGCGCGCCGGCGCGCTCGGGCGCATCCGTCAGGTGCATGCGGAATTCATACAGGACTGGGCGTCGGGTCACGCGGATCCCGACTTCAAGGGCGCCGCCTGGCGCCGCGATCCGGCGCGGATGGGACGCGCCTCGGCGACCGGCGACATCGGAACGCACGCCTATCATCTCGTCGATTTCGTCACCGGGCTCGAGATGACGCATCTGCGCGCCGATTTCCACATCTGCGGTGCACCCAAGGCGATGGAGGACACGGCCTTCCTGCATGTCCGCTTCGCCGGCGAGGTGCCGGGCACGCTCTGGGTGACGCAGACCGCGCCGGGGAACTACTGCGCCCTGCGGCTGCGCGTCTTCGGCGAGGCGGCGGGTCTCGAATGGGATCAGGAATTTCCGGAGCTGCTGAAATATCGTCGGCACGGCGAGCCGGAGCAGATCCTGGTGCGCGGCCACGGCGCGGGCATGCATCCGGCGGCCGAACGGCTGGTGCGGATGCCCCGCGGCCACGGCGAGGCGCTGACCGACGCCTGGGCCAATCTCTACACCGAACTCGCGATCGCGATCGAGGCACGCCGCTCGGGAGCTACGCTGCCGGAGGGGCTGCTTGCCTATCCCACGGTGGTGGATGGCGCGAAAGGCGTGTGCTTCATCGAGGCGGCGGCGGATTCGCACGAGGCCGGCGGGACCTGGACGGAATGCCGCTGGAACGACGCGTGATCACGGATGCGTCCGAGCCGACGGCGTCGAACCGAAGAGATGGCCACGCCGGGCGTCAAACCCGGCCCTACGCGACGTCCGGTTTGCGCGCCAGGGCGATACCGAAGCCGGGGAGCAGGCTGATCCAGCAGCAATCGACGAAACCGACGAACGCGTCCAGGGCGCGGAACTGATCCGGCGTGTGAAAGCCGATCCAGCCCGGATCGGCCCAGGCGGCGAGCGGCGCACTCAATTTCGCGAACCACTCGGGTCCGGCATCGATGACGGCATAAAGCCCGCCCGGCCGCAGGCAACGGAAGATCGCGCGCGCCGCGGCTTCCGGCTCGGGATAGTGGTGGTGCGCGAGCAGGCTGTAGGCGAGATCGAACGCCCCGGTCAGCATATCGGGCAACGCGCCGACATCGGCCTGAATGAACGCGGTGTTGTCCAGTCCCTTCGCACGCGCCGAGCGGAACGATGCCGCCACCATGCCGGCCGCGAGGTCGATGCCCACCACCTCGCCGTGCGGCACCAGCCGCGCCAGGCGGCATGCCTCCCGCCCGGCGCCGCAGCCCGCGTCCAGCAGGCGCCAGTCGGGCCGGATATAGCGGGACAGCTCGGCCAGCGCCTCGTCCATGATCGGGGTCGAGAACGGGCGCACATACGCTTCATAGATCTCGCCCATCCGGTCGAACTCCTCGACCAGATGATCGTGCTCCGTCGCCGCGCCCAGCATCAGCGGCGTGTCGAGTGTGACCGAGAATCGTTTGCCGAGCCCCGGTCGCTCGACGGGCACGGGCGCGTTGCCCTGCGTCGATCGCGGCACAAACCCGCTGCGGCGGGCGGCCTGGGTCGGGCGCAGGACGAGCGCCGCGTACTGCCACATCGCCTGCACCAGCACGCCCTCGGCGAACTGGCCGCCGGGCGCGCTCATCCCGTCCCGCTTCCCGACGCCGCCGGCGCCTCGTCCGGCAGCCGGCGGACGACGAAGGGGATCGTCCGCGACGCGAGCTCCGGCACCGCCAGCTCACCGAGATAGTCGCGGCCCAGTTCCGCCGACGAGTCGATCCTGAGACGCGCCTGGATCACGCATTGCTCGCCAGGGCCGAGCGACACCACCTCCGGCTGG
>Ga0335074_10013135_pt1 | contig 11633 bp, 11 predicted proteins | sample Lox_Sample_23_FD_206715 | JGI IMG/M metagenome (GOLD analysis project Ga0335074, IMG submission 206715) | Soil microbial communities from Loxahatchee National Wildlife Refuge, Florida, United States - Lox_Sample_2.3 | ecosystem: Environmental > Terrestrial > Soil > Wetlands | place: USA...
TGGCGCTGTACGGCGGAGAGTTCTTCATCGACGCCTCGGTCGGCCTCGGCGGCGCGCGCCTGGAGCTGCAGGTGCCCGGTCGCTGAGCGGTACCGCGTGCCGCGTGCCGCGCGCCGCGCGCCGCGCCGCCCGCTACGGCGCCGGATCGAACTGGATGCCCTGCGCCAGCGGCAGCGCCGCGCTCCAGTTGATCGTGCTGGTCTGGCGGCGCATGTAGGCCTTCCAGGCGTCCGAGCCGGCCTCGCGGCCGCCGCCGGTGTCCTTCTCCCCGCCGAAGGCGCCGCCGATCTCCGCTCCCGAGGTGCCCAGGTTGATGTTGGCGATGCCGCAGTCGCTGCCGCGGTGGCTCAGGTACAGCTCGGCGGCCGTCAGGCGCTGGGTGAACAGCCCCGAGGACAGCCCGTATGCCGTGGCGTTCTGCTGATCGATCGCTTGCGCGAGCGAGTCGACCGGGATCAGGTACAGGATCGGCGCGAAGGTCTCCTGCTGAACAATCTGCCAATCGTTGCGCGCCAGCACGATGGCCGGCTCCACGTAATTTCCCGGTCGATCGAGCACCCTGCCGCCCCAGAGCAGCTGTCCGCCGGCGGCCCGGGCCGCCGCCAGGGCGCGCGAGTAATTCTGCACGGCGGCCGCATCGATCAGCGGCCCCATGAGGGTCGCCGGCTCGCGCGGGTCGCCGATGCGCACCTGCGCGTAGGCATGCACCAGCCGGCGCTGCAGCTCCGCCAGACGCTCATGCACCACCAGCACGCGGCGCGTGCTGGTGCAGCGCTGCCCGGCAGTGCCGAGCGCGCCGAATACGATGGCGCGCGTGGCGAGGTCCAGCTCCGCGCTGTCATCCACGATGATCGCACCGTTGCCGCCGAGCTCGAGGAGGGTTCTGCCCAGCCGCGCCGCCACGCTCTGGGCGACCTGCCGGCCCACGGCCGTGGACCCGGTGAACGAGATCAGCGCCGCGCGCGCATCCTCGGTGAGCGCGCGCGCCAGTGCCGTGCCGCCATCGATCAGCAGCTGAAACAGCGGCGGGGCCTGCGCGCGCTCGATCACCTGCTCGCACAGCCGCTGCACCGCCAGCGCGCACAGCGGGGTCTTCGGCGAGGGCTTCCACACGCAGGCGTTGCCGCAGACCGCCGCGAGCAGCGCGTTCCACGCCCACACCGCCACCGGGAAATTGAACGCCGTGATGATGCCCACGACCCCGAGCGGATGCCATTGCTCGTACATGCGATGCTGCGCGCGCTCGGAGTGCATGGTGCGCCCGTAGAGCATGCGCGACTGGCCGACGGCGAAGTCGGCCATGTCGATCATCTCCTGCACCTCGCCGAGCGCCTCGGCGAGGATCTTGCCGTTCTCCAGCGCGATCAGCTCGGCGAGCGGCTGCTTGTGCTGTCGCAGCGCCTCGCCGAGCTGGCGCACCAGCTCGCCGCGCTGCGGGGCGGGCACATCGGCCCAGCGGCGTGCCGCCAGCACCGCGCGCTGCATGACCGATTCGTAGTCGGCGCTGCCGCTGGTGGCGATGCGGCCGAGCGGCGCGCCGTCGATGGGACTGACGCATTCCAGGACAGCGCGCGCCGCCGGCGCGCCCGCCCCCGGAGGCCCGGCGGAGCCGGCGGGCAGCAGCGGCAGCTGAAAGTGCGACAGCAGCCGCGCGAGGTCGGCGCCCGACCCGCGCGACTGCGCTGCATGCGTGTGCGCGGGGCCGCTCATGTGCCCAGCAGTCGCTGGCGGCCCGAGCCGCCGCTGAGCACCACATCGCCCGACAGCTCCTTGCTGCCGCCGGCGGCCAGATGGCGGCCGAAGCGGTTGCCCAGGATCTGCGGCAGGCGGAACGACTCCTGCGTCACCAGCCCGTGAAAGCGCTGCGGCTCGGCGAGCACCAGATCCACCACGGCGCAGATGCCCGCCGCGGTGCTCACCTGGATCGCCGACCACAGGCGCCCGGCGATCATCTGCGGGTAGACCTTGCTGACGTAGCTCTCCTCGCGCAGCTCCCCCTGCTGCGCGCCGGTGACCGCGGCGTACACGATCACCACGTCCTGCAGCGTCTGCGGCACGGCGTTCTCCAGGATGCGCTTGAGCGTGGCGCGATCCTGGTTGAGCTTCAGATCGTTCATCAGCAGCCGCATCTGCGCGCAGTGACCCGGATAGCGGATGGTCTTGTAGTCCATGCTCTCGCAGCGCGCGCCGCAGCTCTGCGCCAGCGAGCCGAGCCCACCCGAGGTGTTGAACGCCTCGTACAGCGTGCCGTCGATCTCGATCTCCTCGAGCCCCTCGAGCGGCCGCACCTGCATGAGCCGCCCGTCGACGATCGCCTCACAGGCATTGCCGTATTCGTTGATCAGCCCCTCGGTCGACCAGGTGAGCGAGTACTTCAGCACGTTGTGCGGATGCTGCGGCAATGCGCCGACGCGCAGCCGCACGCTGCGCAGGCTGTCGAAGTGGCGGATCAGCTCCCCGCCGGCGATGCTGATGAAGCCGGGGGCGAGCCCGCACTGCGGTACGAAGGCGCTGCCGGCATCGCGTCCCAGCGCGCTCACGCGGCGCGTGACTTCCACGTCTTCGGTCAGATCGAAATAATGCGCTCCCACATCGCGCGCCACGCCGGCGACCAGCGGATTGCAGTGAAACGGCAGGCTCGAGATCACGGCGTGGGCGTGCGCCGCGCGCAACTGCGCGGCCAGCGCCGCCGCGTCCGCGGCGTCGAGCCGCACCGGCTCGACATTGCCGAGGCCGTGGGCGCGCGCGACGCCGGCGGCGGCCGCGAGGTCCTGGTCGGCGAGCCGCACATGGTAGGTGCTCGACTCGGCCAGCAGCCCCGAGATCAGCGCCCCGATCTTGCCGGCGCCCAGTACCAACACCGTGTGCATGGTTTGTTCCCCGGCGAAGCACGCATGGTAGCATTGTGCCGTGCGCTCGACCGATACCAACCCCTGGCATCCGGCCAGCTGGCAGACCCGCAAGGCCGCCCAGCAGCCGGTGTACGACGACCCCGAGGCGCTGGCGCGCGCGGTCGCCGAGCTGGCGCGCCTGCCGCCGATCGTGGTGTCCTGGGAGGTGGAGAATCTGCGCGAGCGGCTCGCGCGCGTGCAGCGCGGCGAGGGCTTCCTGCTGCAGGGGGGCGACTGCGCCGAGAGCTTCACCGAGTGCGAGTCCGACCGCATCGCCAAGCAGCTGAAGGTGCTGCTGCAGATGAGCCTGGTGCTGCTGTCGGGCATGAAGCGGCCGGTGGTACGCGTCGGACGCCTGGCCGGCCAGTACGCCAAGCCGCGCTCGGCGGACCTCGAGACGCGCAACGGCGTGACCCTGCCCGCCTATCGCGGTGACATCGTCAACCGCAGCGACTTCACCCCCGAGGCGCGCCGGCCCGATCCGCAGCTGTTGCTGCGCGGCTACGAGCGCGCCGCACTGACCCTGAACTTCGTGCGCGCGCTGGTCGACGGCGGCTTCGCCGATCTGCACCATCCGGAGTACTGGGACCTCGGGTTCGTGCGCCACGCGCAGCTGCGCGAGGCCTACGAGCGCACGGCGCGCTCGATCGGCGATGCGCTCGACTTCTTCGAATCGCTCACCGGGCAGAAGGTGCACGATGCCACGCGCGTGGATTTTTTCGCCAGCCACGAAGGCCTGCATCTGCTCTACGAGCAGGCGCAGACGCGTTTCATCCCGCGCCAGAACCGCTGGTACAACCTCTCGACCCACATGCCGTGGATCGGCATGCGCACGGCGCAGCTCGACGGCGCGCACGTGGAGTACTTCCGCGGCATCGCCAACCCCATCGGCGTGAAGCTCGGCGCCGCCATGGACGAGCCGTGGCTGCAGGAGCTGGTGACGCGGCTGAACCCGCAGAACCAGCCCGGGCGGCTGACGCTCATCCATCGCTTCGGCGCGAAGGACACCGAGCGGCTGCTGCCGCGGGCCATCGAGGCGGTGCGGCGCACGGGCCATACGGTGCTGTGGTGCTGCGATCCGATGCACGGCAACACCGAGACGACCACCGGTGGTCTGAAGACGCGCCGCTTCGAGAACATCCTCAAGGAGATCGATCTGTCGTTCGGCATTCATGCCGCGATGGGCTCGTATCTGGGTGGCGTGCACATCGAGCTGACGGGCGAAGACGTCACCGAGTGCACCGGCGGGGCGCGGGGCCTGACCGATGCGGATCTGCAGCGCGCTTACCGCTCGCAGGTCGATCCGCGTCTGAACTACGAGCAGGCCCTCGAGCTGGCGATGCTGATCTCCGAGCGCAGCAAACGACAGTCGTGAGGCGGGCGGCGCCGGGCCACGCCCGGCAGTGAGCGCGGGGGCGATGAGCGAGCCGCTGTTCGATGCCAGGAGCTACGTCGCGACGCTGCCGCTGCGGCCGGGGGTGTACCGCATGTACGGCGCGGACGGGGAGCTGCTGTACGTGGGCAAGGCCGCGCGCCTGCGCGACCGGGTCGGCAGCTATTTCAGCGGGCGGCACGGCTCGGCGAAGCTCGACGCGCTCGTGCAGCGCATCGCGCGCATCGAGGTGACCGTCACGCCGAGCGAGCCGGAGGCGCTGCTGCTCGAGAGCAACCTCATCAAGGCGCACCGGCCGCGATACAACATCGCGCTGCGCGACGACAAGTCCTACCCGTACATCCTGTGCGCGCTGCATCACGACTATCCGCGGCTGGTGTTCTACCGCGGGGCTCGCCAGCCCGACAGCCGCCAGTTCGGGCCGTTTCCGAGCGCCTACGCCGTCAAGGAGGTACTGCAGCATCTGCAGAAGGTGTTCCGCATCCGCAACTGCCGCGATTCGTTCTTCGCGAACCGCAGCCGTCCCTGCCTGCAGTACCAGATCGGGCGCTGTTCGGCCCCGTGCGTGGGCCTCATCAGCCGCGAGGACTATGCGCGCGATCTGGCCGGCGCGATCGGCGTGCTCGAAGGCCGTAACGCCGAGGTCGTGGCCGATCTGCAGCAACGCATGCAGACCGCCGCGGCGCAGCTGCGCTTCGAGGATGCGGCGCGGCTGCGCGATCAGCTGCGCGAGCTGCAGGAGATCCGCGCGCAGCAGGGCGCGCAGGCGCGGCGCCCGACGGACATCGATGCCGTCGCCATCGTCGGGGAGCCCGGCGGCTACGCGATCTGCGTGTTGCCGGTGCGGGAGGGACAGAATCTGGGCACGGCCAGCCACTTCCCCGGCAATGCGCTGAGCGAGCCGGCCGAAACCCTCGCGGACTTCCTGCTGCTGTACTACCGCGTGCACCCCTCGCCCCGGGAGATTCTGGTGAACATCGAGCTGCCCGATCACGCCGCGCTCGGCGAGGCGCTGGCGAGCGCGGTGGGGCATGCGCTCGAGCTGCGCGTGGCGCGCCGGGGGGTGGGGCTGCGCTGGGTGCAGCTGGCCGCGGACAACGCGCACAACGCGCTGCGCATGCGGGCCCTGAAGGCGGATCGGCTGACGGAGGGATTGCGGGCGCTGGCGCAGGTGCTGCAGCTGCCCGCGCCGCCCGAGCGCGTCGAGTGCTTCGACGTGAGTCACACGGCCGGAGAGGGCGCGGTGGCCTCCTGCGTGGTGTTCACGCCCGAGGGAGCCCGCAAGCGCGACTACCGCCGCTACAACATCGAGGGCGTGGCGGCCGGGGACGACTACGGCGCGATGCATCAGGCACTGCGGCGACACGCGGCGCACATCGCGCGCGGCGAGCGGGTGCGGCCCGACCTGCTGCTGATCGACGGTGGAGCCGGGCAGGTGCAGGCGGCCATGACGGCGCTCGCCGAGGCGGGCTGCGAGGGCCTGGCGGTGCTCGGGGTCGCCAAGGGCGCCGACCGCCGTCCCGGACAGGAGCGGCTGTATCGGCCGGGCGATCCCGTGCCCATCGCGCTGCCGGCCGACAGCGCGGCGCTGCACTTCCTGCAGCGCGTGCGCGACGAGGCTCACCGCTTCGCCATCAGCGGACACCGCCGCCGGCGCGCACGCCGCTATCGCGAGTCCATTCTCGAGACCGTTCCGGGACTGGGACCCGCGCGCCGGCGCGCGCTGCTCACGCACTTCGGCGGCCTGCAGGGGGTGATGCGCGCGGGCATCGACGATCTGGAGCGCGTCGCAAACGTCGGTCCGGCCCTGGCGCGCTCGCTGTATGAGCATCTGCATCCGGGCGCGTGACGCCGCGCTGTGGGGCCCGGCGAACGCATGATCTGGAATCTGCCGAACCTGCTGACCTGGCTGCGAATCCTGGCGATTCCGCTGGTGGTGCTGCTGTTCCTGCTCGGCACGGGCGACCCGAGGAGCGCGGCCTACCCGATCGCCGGACTGGTGTTCGCCCTCGCGGCGATCACCGACACGCTCGACGGCTATCTTGCGCGCCGGCTCGGGCAGACCACGCGGCTCGGCAGCTTCCTCGATCCGGTGGCCGACAAGCTCATCGTCGCGGTGGCGCTGGTGCTGATCGTCAGCCGCGATCCGCGCCCGCTGATGGTGCTGACCGCCGCGGTGATCATCGGACGCGAGATCGCCATCTCGGCGCTGCGCGAATGGATGGCGGGCATCGGGCAGCGCACCGCCGTGGCGGTCTCGCGCATCGGCAAGTTCAAGACCATCCTGCAGATGGTCGGGGTGACGATGCTGCTGTTTCGCGTCGACCTCGGCCCGCTGCCGATCTACCGCATCGGCGAGTGGCTCACCGTGATCGCGGCGCTGCTGACGCTGATCTCGATGGCGCTGTACCTGCGCTCGGCGTGGCCGCATCTGACCGCGCCGGGTTGAGCGCGCCGGGTCGAGCGCCCGGCTGCCGGCCCCGCCGCCGGGCATCGTTCTGTGACACGCGTCGCGCGCCGCGCGCTCCGGCGGGCCTGGTCGGACGACTTCACGGGGAAATCCCGGTATATACGCCGCTGTAGCGGGGCTTTCCGCCGCAACACCCGCTGCGGGTGCAGATGCGGGTATGGATGAGCAACGGAATCTGAGCTTCCTCGTGGTGGACGATTACTCCACCATGCGGCGGATCGTCAAGAATCTGCTCAACGAGCTCGGCTACGCCAACGTCACGGAAGCCGACGACGGCAACACGGCGCTGCCGCTGCTCAGGGGCGGCAACTTCGACTTCCTGATCACCGACTGGAACATGCCCGGCATGCCGGGTCTGGAGCTGCTCCGGCAGGTGCGCTCGGACGACAGGCTCTGCAAGCTGCCGGTATTGATGCTGACGGCCGAGGCCAAGCGCGAGCAGATCGTCGAGGCCGCCAGGGCGGGTGTCAGCGGCTACGTGATCAAGCCGTTCACCGCGGCGATTCTCAAGGAGAAGATCGATAAGATCCTATCGGCCCAGGCGGCCGCGGCGTGACTGTCGATGAGCGAGCCGCCGCAGGACATCGGGAGGTATGCGCAGCCGCTTGCGGCCATGGCGCGGGCGCTCGCGGCCGGCGATGCGCCGGCCTTTCGTAGCGCGCTGTCGGCCTTCGACGCCGTGCGCGACGGCGCGCTGCTCACCGGAGTGCGCAAGGTCACCGTGGAGCTGCAGAGCGCGCTGCAACGCTTCGAGATCGATTCGCGACTGATCGATCTGGCCCAGCACCAGGTGCCCGATGCGCGGCTCCGGCTGGAGCACGTGGTGCGCCTCACCGGCGAGGCCGCGCATCGCACCATGGACCTGGTGGAGCAGTGCGGCCCGCTCACCGCGCAGATCGAGCAGGCCGCCGAGGCGCTCGCGCGGGCGGCGGCCGGCCCGCCGGCGCAGCCTCTCGCGCGCGGACCCACGCAGCAGCTCGCGCAGCGCCTGTCGACGTGTGTCACGACAATCCGCAGCCGGCTCGCGGACGTACGCGTGGCGCAGGGCTATCAGGATCTCACCGGCCAGATCATCCGCAGCGTCATGGAGCTGGTCGATGAGCTGCAGCGCGCCCTCGGGGAGCTCGCGCGCATCGCCGAGGGCGGCCAGCCGGCTGCGCACGAGCAGACCCGCTCGCGCTCGCGGGGCCCGGTGGTGCCGGGCGTGGAGCACGGCGAGGTGGTGCGCGGCCAGCAGGACGTGGATGCGCTGCTTGCGGACCTGGGCATGTAGCATGTCGATCGATCTGCGGCAGTTTCACGCGGCCTTCTACGAGGAGAGCTTCGAAGCGATCGCCACGATGGAGGCAGCGCTGCTGAGCCTCGACGCCGGCACGCCCGATGCGGACGCGATCCACACGATCTTCCGGGTCGCACACTCGCTCAAGGGCGGGGCGGCCACCTTCGGCTTCACGCAGATCAGCTCGTTCACCCACTCGCTGGAGAACCTGCTCGACGAGCTGCGCTCCGGGCGCATGACGGTCAGCGGCACGCTGTGCGAGCTGCTGCTGCGCGCGGTCGATGTGCTGCGCGAGATGCTGCGTGCGCAGCAGCGTGGCCAGCCGATCGACGCGCAGCGCCTGGCCGATCTGCAGTTCGACGTGGAGCTCGCCGTGGCGCAGGCGCCGCAGGCCGGGCAGGCCGCGCAGCCCGAGCGCCTCTACCGCATCCACTTCCGGCCGCTGGCGCAGATGCTGGCGCGCGGCAACGATCCGCTGCGCATGTTTCGCGAGCTGCGCGCGCTCGGGCAGCTGCAGCTGCAGGCCGATCTGTCCGCGCTGCCACCGCTGGACGCGCTCGACGCGGAGCAGTGCCATCTCGCGTGGACACTGCAGCTGCGCACGGGCGCGCCCCGCGAGGCGATCCTCGAGGTATTCGATTGGGCCGAAAGCGACTGCGAGCTGCACGTCCAGGCGGTCGAGGCAGGCGTGCACGGCGCGAGCCCGGCCGCCGCCGGCGCGAGCACCCCCGGCGCGAGCACCCCCGGCGCGAGCACCTCCGGCGCGCCGCCCGCCGGCGCCATCTCCGCCGCAGCGGTGCCCGGTGGCGCGGCGCACGGCGCGGCCGCGCGCGCCGCCGCGGAGGCGCTGCGCAGCTTCGATGCCACCTCGCTGCGCGTCAGCGTCGAGAAGATCGATGATCTGATGAACAGCGTCGGCGAGCTGGTGATCACGCAATCGATGCTCGGCCAGCTGGCGACGCCGCTCGCGGGGGCGGCCGGGGAGCGGCTGCACGCGGGGCTGGCGCAGCTCGAACGCAACGTGCGTGAGCTGCAGGAAAGCGTGATGCGCGTGCGCATGGTGCCGATCAGCTTCGTGTTCAGCCGCTTTCCACGCATGGTGCGCGATCTGAGCGGACATCTCGGCAAGCAGGTGGAGCTGGCGATGTCCGGCGAGGACACCGAGCTCGACAAGACCGTGCTGGAGAAGATCGGTGACCCGCTGGTGCACCTGGTGCGCAACAGCATCGATCACGGCATCGAGACTCCCGCGGACAGACGCGCCGCCGGCAAGCCCGAGCATGGCGCCCTGCGGCTGCACGCCTACCACCGCGGCAGCAGCATCACCGTGGAGGTGAGCGACGATGGGGCGGGGCTGGACGCACAACGCATCCTGGCGAAGGCGCGCGAGCGCGATCTGATCGATGCGCGCCAGCCGCTCGGCGAGCAGCAGATCCACGAGCTGATCTTTCTGCCGGGATTCTCCACGGTGCAGCAGGCGAGCGAGGTGTCGGGACGCGGCGTGGGTCTGGACATCGTGAAGCGCAACGTCGAGTCCCTCGGCGGCAGCGTCGAGGTGCGCTCCGTGGCCGGACGCGGCGCACTGTTCCGTCTCACCCTGCCGCTGACGCTCGCCATCATCGATGGACAGACGGTGGCCGTCGGCGAGGAATCCTACATCGTGCCACTCACGGCGATCGTCGAGTCGCTGCAGGCCAGCGGCGCGCGTCTGGAGCGCGTCGTCGGGCATGGCGAGGTGCTGGCGTTCCGCGGCGAATATCTGCCGCTGGTGCGTCTGGAAAGTGTGTTTCGCACGCGCTGTCCGCAGATCCGCGCCGCCTCGGGCGGTCTGATCATGGTCGTCGAGGCGGAGGGGCGGCGCATCGGACTGGCGGTGGACGAGCTGCTCGGTCAGCAGCAGGTGGTGGTCAAGACCCTGGAGACCAACTACGGCCACGTCGAGGGCATCGCCGGGGCCACGATTCTGGGCAACGGCGCGGTGGCGCTGATCCTGGACATCGCCGGGCTGACGCGTCGCGTCGGCGAGCCTCTGGCGGCCTGAGGCCGCGAGGCGCCTGAACTGCGACGCACTCCGAGGACAGGAATTCGCATCGCCTCGATGATGCTCGCGGTGGCCGATACCGCCGGCCGCATGGGGCCGGCCGCCGCCGCGGGGCAGCGCTCGCCCGGATCGCAATCACGGCACGGAGCACGGCACGGAGCACGCTAGAGCAATGTCGAAGACCATCCTCGCGGTCGATGATTCGGCCTCCATGCGGCAGATGATCGGCGTCACGCTGCGCGGCGCGGGCTACCAGGTCGTCGAGGCCGTCGATGGCGAGTCGGCGCTGGATTACGCACGCAAGCACCGCGTCGACCTGGTACTGGCGGACGTCAACATGCCGGGTATCGATGGCATCGCGCTGGTGGCGCAGCTGCGCACCCTGCCGACCTACCGCCTGACCCCGCTGCTGCTGCTGACCACCGAGTCCAGTCACGAGCGCAAGATGCAGGGCAAGCAGGCGGGCGCGACCGGCTGGATGATCAAGCCGTTCAACCCGGCGCAGCTGCTTGCCACGCTCGAGCGGGTGCTCGGTAACGAGGCGGCCGCCCCCGTCCAGTGAGCACCGCGATGGTCACCGCCGCGATGGTCAGCGCCGCTGCCCCCGGTCAGTCGCAGGCGGGTGAGCGGATCGATCAGTATCTCGCCTTCGAGCTCGCCGGCCAGTATTACGGTATCGACATTCTGCGCGTGCAGGAGATCAAGGGCTGGGAGAAGCCCACGCGGTTGCCCCATTCGCCCGATTACGTGCAGGGGGTCATCAATCTGCGCGGTGCCGTAGTGCCCATCATCGATCTGCGCCGTCGTTTCGGTCTGGCGGATGGGGACCACGGCCGGACCACCGTGGTGATCGTGGTGCGAGTGCCGGCGGCAGGAGGAGAAGCGCACGCGGAGCTGACCGCCGGGCTGGTGGTCGACGCCGTCTGCGAAGTGTGCAGTCTCGCTTCCGGAGAGCTGCGTCCCCCGCCGCAGGCGGTGGATGCGCTCGATACGACGCTGGTGCGCGGCCTCGCCGTCGCCGGCGAGCGCATGCTGATTTTGCTGGACGTGCCACGGCTGATGAGCAGCACTCTGGCCGAGCACGGCGCCGCCGCGTCGCACGCCGCCTGAGGGGTCGAATCGTGGCGTCACGCAACTCCGCAACCTCGAGGCGCGCACGGCTGGGGTCCGCGGCGCGGGCAGCGCCGCGATCACCGGCGCGATTAGCACCGCGATCACCGGCTCGCGGCGGCGGACGTGCGAGGGCCGCGTTGGCGCTCGGCCCGACGCTGACCATCCGCGACGTGCGCGACTGCCAACGGGCGCTGCAACGGATGGCGCACGCCGGCGCCGCGCGCCTCGATGCCCATGCCCTGCGCGTCGTGGACACCGCGGGACTGCAGCTGCTGCTGGCCGCGGGTCGCGCCGCGCAGCGGCGCGGTCAGCGCCTGGCGCTCACCGGCGCCGCCGAGCTGCTGCGCGGGGCGGCCGAGTCGCTCGGACTCACCGCCGAGCTCGACGCGGTGCTGGAGCTGTCGGCATGAGCGAGCCCGATCCCGGCGCGGCCCCGCAGACACAGA
>Ga0335074_10013136_pt1 | contig 11632 bp, 8 predicted proteins | sample Lox_Sample_23_FD_206715 | JGI IMG/M metagenome (GOLD analysis project Ga0335074, IMG submission 206715) | Soil microbial communities from Loxahatchee National Wildlife Refuge, Florida, United States - Lox_Sample_2.3 | ecosystem: Environmental > Terrestrial > Soil > Wetlands | place: USA: Florida...
GTTCGACCAGCACGCGGCCGTACCAGGATCGGTCGAACACCGCCATGCCGCCCCACCCCGGCAGCGAGGGCCAGAACCGCCAGAGAAAGTGATGGCGCTTCTCGTCGTACGTCGGTGCGGCGAACTCGGCGACCCGCACGTGGCGCGGGTCCAGCGGAGCGACCAGCCGCTTGATGCAACCCCCCTTGCCGCTGGCGTCCCAACCTTCGAACACGACGCAGAGCGGTGGTCCCAGCTTCTTGGAGTCGTCGTACAGACCTCCGCAGATCAGCCTGAGCTCAAGCAGCCTGCGCTGCGCGACAGTCAGCCGCTCCGCCTCCTCGGCGGCCGACAGCTTCAACGACAGGTCGACGCCATCAAGCACGCTCACGGCAGGAACGTTAGCCCGCAACCAGCTCGGTCGCGTCGAGCTCCTCGAGGATGAAGCTGAGGATCTCCGCCTGGTAACGCAGCCGGTCGTAGCGACCGGACGGCCCGCCATGAGACGCACTGCCGAGCGCGGGACGGAACAGCAGAACGCTGTCGTCCGTAGCGGTCGCGCGCAACCGGGCCACCCACCGTGCGGGTTCGTGGATCATCACGCGGGAGTCGTTGACGCTGCCGGTTGCCAACAGGGCCGGGCGCGGGCCGTCCGGCATGTTGTCGTACGGCGAGTACGACAACATGTAGGCGAAGTCATCCGGCGTGCGTGGGTCGCCCCACTCGTCCCATTCGCCGATCGTCAGCGGTGTCGACGGGTCGAGCATGGAGGTGACGACGTCGACGAACGGCACCTCGGCGATGATCGCGCGCCAGCGCTGCGGCGCGATCGACAGGACCGCACCCTGCAACAACCCGCCCGCGGACGCGCCGCGGCCCGCGATCCGGCTGCCATCCACGATCTTCTGCTGGTCCAGCGCGTCGGCGGCCGCGATGAAGTCGGTGAACGTCGTGCGCTTGCGCAACAGCCGGCCCTGCTCCCACCAGTGACGACCGCCTTCGCCGCCGCCCCGGATGTGCGCGATCGCATACACCGCTCCACGGTCCAGCAGGCAGGCGAACTTCGGGTCGAAATACGGGTCGATCACGGCCTCGTAGGAGCCATAGCCGTACAGCAGGCACGGTGCGCTGCCGTCGATCGCGACATCAGCCCGATGCGCGATCGTCACCGGGATCTCGACCCCGTCCGGTGCGGTGGCCATGATGCGCGACGTGCGGTAGTCGGCCGCGTCGTACGACGGCACTGCGGCGGTCATGACGTGGCGGCGTTCGCCGGAGGCGAGGTCGATCTCCCACCAGGCCGGCGGCTCGATCAGGGACTCGACCATGACGGTCACGGACCCACTGTCGAACCGGTCGCGAACCGGCTCGTGCCCTTCGTCGTGACAGGCCACCATGATCGTCCCTGCCGGGACGCCGGGCTGCTCGTCGCGGAACGCGTCGCGGGCGACGTCGAGGACTCGCACCAGCGCGGCACCGTCACGACGCAGGCTGAGCACCAGATGCCCCTTGAACGCATCGACCTGCGTGAGACGTTCGGCCGGGTCCGGCGCGACGACCTCGATCCAGTTCTCGGCTTCGGAGGACTCGACCGGCGCGCGCATCAGCCGGAACTCGGTCCCGCCGTCGTTCGTGACGATGTAGAGCTCCCCACCGTCGTCGCCCGGCATGTGGTCCAGCGAGTACTCGATGCCCGAGCGCCGCGCCGCGACGAGCGTGGGCTGCGCCGCAAGGTCGCCGGTCGAGACCAGCCAGATCTCCGACGTGTCGCGATTCTCGGTGGTGATGACGGCGTACTCACCGGAACGAGTTGCCGCAACCATGACGTCGAACCGTTCGTCGGTTTCCTCGAAGACGAGGTCGTCGTCCGACGCCGGCCGCCCGATCTCGTGTCGCATCACCTGGTACGGCCGGTAGGCGGCATCGTGGACGACGTACAGCAGCGACTTCGAGTCTGCGCTCCACGCACAGCCGTAGTAGCTGCGGGGTACGACGTCGGCGAGGTCGCGGCCGGTGGTCAGGTCCCTGATCCGCAGCTCGTAGACCTCGTCGCCGTCCAGGTCCACCGAGTAGGCAAGAAGTGTGCCGTCGGGACTTACCTCGCGAACGCCCAGCGCGGCGTAGTCGGATCCCTCCGCGATCACGTTGAGATCGAGCAGCACCTCGGGTTCCGCCGCGCCCTCGACCCCTGGTCGGCGCAGGAACTGCGGGTACTGCGCGCCCGGCACCGTCCGGGTCGAGTAGCGCGACCCGCCCTGGACCGACGTCGGGGACTCCTCCGATGCCGGCACCCGGCCCACCATCTCCTTGAAAAGGGTGTCCTGAAGCGCAGCGGTGTGCGCGGTGCGCGCGTCGTAGTACTCGCGCTCGGCGGCGAGGTACTCGAGCAGGGCGGCACGGTCGTGGCGCATCCACTCGTAGTCGTCGGTAGTGGTGGTGCCGTGCAGCTCGCGAGTGGTCGGTTCCTGCTTCGCGACCGGCGGGTGCGCCGGCTTCGTGCCTTCGCTCATGCTGGCAACCTAGCGCCAACCGCTCCGGTCAGGTCAGGCGGAAACTGCTGATCAAGGATGTGATTCCGCTGTCGGCCGTTCCGGTGGTCCCGACCGTGAGGATGCCGAGCTCCGATCCGGTCGACTCGAGGACCTGGGTCGTGTTGACGGTGATCGTGCCACCGTTGGGTAGCTGCAGCGGGAGTTGGTACCGCAGTTCCTCCGCGGTTGTGCCGCCGGCGGTGACGGTCGACTCGTGCACGTGCTTCGCGCCGGCCTGCTTCACCTCCGTGGCGGTGGCTCCGGCGGCGGCGTTTGCCGGGACGGAGGTCGTGGCCACGAGCACGTTGGCGCTCCGTGGTGAAGCCGTCCGGGTTGACGGGACCGTAGGCGAAGAAGCGCAGGGCGTTGTTCTGGGCGCTGCTCTTCAGCTTTTGGATTGCCGCCGCCAGCTGGGGATTCGACTGGGCCACCGACTGGTCGGCCTTTGCCAGCGCTGACGCAGTGGTGGACACGACAGTCCATCCGCTCGGCGCCGTGATCGAGATCCCGCGGGAGTTCACGACGGTGGACCCGTTGGCCTGAACCGTGCCTGTGGCCGAGGAGACCGACCGGTGGGTCCACCAGAAGATGCCGCCCGCGATGACCACCACCGCAGCGGCGACCGCGACAACGATGATCCACGAATGCGATCCGCGCGGCTGCGCAGCGGCGTACCCGAATGGCTGTTGGCCCAGCGGTGGCGGGTAGCCGGACGCCTCGTACGCCGACGTGGTCGGCGCCGGAGGTAGTGGCACCGCTGAACCAGGTGGGTCCCAAGCGGCGGGCGGTGCGGCCGCGGGTGCCGCCGGTGCGAGTGCCTGCGCGGGCGGCGCAGCGTACGCAACACCGGCACCCAGTAGCGCAGGCACCGGAGGCTCAGTGACCGCCGGGGTAGGCGCGGCGCCGGCGGACGGAAGGGCCGCGATGGCGTCAGCGGGCGCAGGGGCGGACGCGGCATCCACCGGTGGTGCAGGCGGCGCCGCGGGCGGGGCGGCTGCGGTCGCGGGTGCTTCGGACGCCGACGGCAGCCGGCCGAGGCCGCACTCCGGGCAGACCTGCTGCGAGTCGAGGAGTGGGTGACCGAGCGCGCATTCCGATGCCGACATCGTTCCCCTCACCGGTGCGGTAGCGCCGGAACTAGCGACCAACGGCACTATCGTCGTGAAACCGGACACACTTGAACAGTTCGCGATGAGGCGATCGTGGCGCGGTCGGCGCGTCCGGCGCAGGTTACGGCTTTCCTTCTGCGCCGCGACGGGGCATCCTTACTGACTAGCGAGTCAGTAACGGTTTCCCTTGGAGGTCGATCGGTGCCAGCACGGACAGGTCCGAACAGCTACGACGCGATCATCGTCGGCGGCGGTCACAACGGCCTGGTCGCGGCCGCCTACCTGGCCCGCGAGGGCCTTCGCACCGTGGTGTGCGAGGCCCGCCCGGTCGTGGGCGGCGCGGCGGTCACCGAGCAGCCGTTCGGTCCGGACTTCAACGTCACGTCGCTGTCCTACGTCGTCAGCCTGCTGCCCCCCCGGTTGGTCCAGGATCTCGATCTGGTCCGTCACGGCTACCACGTCTTCCCGCAGGGTCCGTACTTCGCTCCGCGGGCCGATGGTCGCTACCTCCAGCTGCCCGACGATCGGTCGACTCGCTACGAGCGGGTCGCTGAGTTCTCGGCCGCCGACGCGGCCGCGATGCGGCGCTACGACGCCTGGCTCGACGACCTGGCGACGGTGCTCGCGCCGATGCTCGACGAGATCCCGCCGAAGCTCGGCTCCCGCCGGCCGCAGGATCTGGTCGAGCAGCTCAAGCTGCTCAAGCACCTTCGCGGGTTCGACACCCGTCGCGCGGTGGAGGTCACGCGGCTGTTCACCATGAGCATCGCCGACCTGCTCGAGGACTACTTCGTCTCGGATCCGGTCAAGGGCGTGCTGTCGGTGAGCGGCGTCATCGGAACCTGGGCCGGACCCCGATCGGCGGGAACGGCGTACGTCATGGCCCATCACCACATCGGCGACATCGGCGGCGGGCAGGTCGGCGCGTGGGGATTCCCGCGCGGCGGAATGGGTGGCGTCAGCAAGGCGCTGGCCGAAGCGGCGAAGTCCTTCGGTGCAGAGATTCGTACGTCGTCGCCGGTGGCCCGGATCGTCGCCGACGGTGGCGCGGTGCGCGGTGTGGTGCTCGAGGGCGGCGACGAGCTCGGCGCCCCGATCGTCGTCACGACGGCACACCCGGTGATCTCGTTCCTGCGGCTGATCGACCGCGATGCGCTGCCGGCCGATTTCGTCACGGACATCGAGCGTTGGAAGTCGCGGTCAGGCACGGTCAAGGTGAACCTCGCGCTGGACCGGCTTCCGGTATTCGCCAGCCATCCCGAGTTCGACCCGCAGATCCATGGCGGCACGATCGTCCTTGCCGAGTCGCTGGAGGATGTCGAGACCGCCTTCCAGGAGGCGGTCGCCGGCCAGCCGAGCAGTCGACCGTTCGCGGATGTCTGCATCCCGTCGGTGTTCGACGACTCCCTCGCGCCCGAGGGCAAGCATGTGATGTCGATGTTCACGCAGTGGGTGCCGCATCAGTGGTCGGAAGAACCGCACCTCGAAGACCTCGATGCGCATGCCGACCGGGTGGTTGCCCGGATGGAGGCGGTGGCGCCGGGCTTCACCGAGTCGATCCTGCACCGCCAGGTCATCGGGCCGTACCAGATGGAGCACGAGTACAACCTGATCGGCGGCAACATCTTCCACGGCGAGCTGTCCTCGGCGCAGCTGTTCCACACGCGGCCGGCCGCGGGTTACGCCGACCTGCGGACTCCGCTGCGCGGCCTCTACCAGGCCGGGTCCGCGACCCACGGAGGCGGCGGTGTCACCGGCATCCCGGGGCACAACGTGGTGCGGCAGATCCTCAAGGATCGCCGCCGTGCCGCCACTCGCGAGAAGCTGCGGTTGGGGTAGCGATGCCGGCGCTGCAGCCCGCGCTGCCGAAGCAGCACTACATCGATGCGGCCAGCTTTCGCACCGAGGTCGATCGGGTGCTGGCTCGGGAGTGGACCTGCGTCGGTCGCGTTGCGGACCTGGGCCTCACAGCGCGGGAGCGGATCGCGGTCATCGACGTGCTCGGCGAGAGCGTGCTGGTTGCCAGCACCGGGGACGGCCGCCTGGCGGCGTACTACAACGTGTGCCGGCATCGCGGCTCGCAGCTCTTTCCGGTCCGGCCCGACGAGCCGACGCCCGCGACGCGGTCGGCGAAGGCGATTCGTTGCCCGTACCACTCGTGGACCTACGGCCTTGACGGCGGCTTGCTGCGCGCACCGCACACCGAGGACGTCAGCGACTTCGACGCCGGCTGCTTCGGCCTGCATCGGGTCGGCGTCACAGCGTGGTGCGGATTCCTGTTCGTGCATCTCACGCCCGATCAGGCTGCGCCGCTCGAGGCGGAGCTGGCGGAGATCGGCGAGCGGATCCGCCGGTATCCGCTGGCGGCTCTGGTCACCGGCCACCGGATGACGTACGACGTCGCGGCGAACTGGAAGCTGATCGCGGAGAACTACAACGAGTGCTACCACTGCGCGGGCGTGCATCCCGAGCTCTGCCGGCTGGTGCCCGCCTTCGGCCACGGCGGGCAGGGCCTGGAGTGGGAGAGCGGCATCCCGCACCGTGAGGGAGCGTGGACGTTCACCACGACCGGAACATCGGACCGCGCGCCGTTTGCGGACCTCGACGAAGACGAACGCGTGCGGCACAAAGGCGAGCTGGTCTACCCGAACCTGATGCTGTCTCTCTCGGCGGACCACGTCGCCGCGTTCACCTTGCGACCCATGACGCACGACCGCACGGTCATCGACTTCGAGCTGCTCTTCGCCGCCGAGGAGGTCGCGCGGCCCGGCTTCGACGCGACCGATGCCGCGGAGTTCTGGGACCTGGTCAACCGGCAGGACTGGGCGATCTGCGAGTCGGTCCAGCGCGGCATGTCCTCGCGCGCCTACCAGCAGGGGTGGTTCGCGCCGATGGAGAACGAGAGCCTCGACATTCGGCGCTGGCTACTGACCCGGCTGGCCGGCGACGGCGAGCACGGGCCGGCGGGCGAGTGACGCGCCGGTGACCGAGACCGCTGATGTCGCCGTCATCGGCCTCGGCGCACTGGGAAGCGCGACGGCCTACCGCTTGGCCGGCCGCGGGCTGAAGGTGGTCGGGTTCGAGCAGTTCGCACTCGGCCACAACCGTGGTGCGTCGCACGACACGTCGCGGATCCTGCGGCGCAGCTATCACACGCCCGGCTACGTGCGGCTCGCCGGCGAGGCGTACGACGACTGGGCCGAGCTGTCAGCGGCGGTCGGTGAGCCGCTGGTCACGGTCACCGGCGGGCTCGACCTGTTCCCACCGGACCCGGCGATCCCGATGGCCGACTACGTGGCGAGCCTGGCCGCCTGCTCGGTCCCGTACGAGGTGCTCGACGATCAGCAGGTCCTCGATCGATGGCCGCGGGTTCGGCTTCCGGACGGTGGTCGGGCCCTGTTCCAGGCCGACACCGGCATCGTGCACGCGGCGCGCACGGTGGCGGCGCTGCAACGCGCCGCGGTCGCGGTCGGCGCCGAGCTGCGCGAGGAAACGCGGGCGCGCGTGTGCAAGGCGGGCGGCGGCGGTGTCGAGATCGAGACCGCCTCGGGTCTGCTTCACTGCGACCGCGTCGTCGTTACTGCCGATGCATGGACCAACAACGCCATCGAGCGGCTCGGAGTGCAGCTTGCACTGACGGTCACCCAGGAGCAGGTCAGCTACTTCGTCCCTGACGACCCCGAACATTTCGGGCCGGGGCAGTTTCCGGTCTGGATCTGGATGGACGAGCCGAGCTTCTACGGCTTTCCGACGTACGCCGGAAACCTGGTCAAGGCTGGTCAGGACGTCGGTGGTCGAGTGACCACGGGGGACACGCGCGGGTTCGAACCCGATCCGGCGAACCTGGCGCAGCTGGCCGCGTTCATGCGCCGAACCTTTCCGGGCAGTGCGGGCGAGGTCGATCACAGCGTGACCTGTCTCTACACGTTGACGCCGGACCGGGACTTCGTGATGAGCCCGCTGCCGGATCATCCGGAGGTGGTCGTCGGGCTCGGTGCGGGACATGGCTTCAAGTTCACGCCGACCTTCGGCCGGATCCTGACCGACCTCGCCGTGGATGGCGCAACGACGAGCGACGTCAGCGCGTTCGGCATCGACCGGCCCGCCATGACCGATCCCGACTACCCCGCGAGCTGGCTGGTCTGATCGCTGACCCGACCCCAAAACTCCTCGCTGATCTTGACGTTGGAGGCGCAGAACTCGCGTTTGTGCGCCTCCAACGTCAAGATCACGAACGCCGGCGGGCGGGTTCGGCGAGGCGGTCCGCCGGGATGCCCACTTCGGCGGCGACGACGCCGCGGATCCACCGTGCCCGCGTGCTGGTGCCGATCAGGCCGGCGTGGACGGTCGAGGAGATCGCCAGACCGTCGATCAACGCGATGATCCGCCAGGCCGCGCCGTCGGGGTCCGGGCAGCAGAACTCGCTGGTGGCCACGCCCTCGGCGATGATCTCGGCGACGGTCGTCTTCCACTGCACGTCGAGCCGCCGCGACACGGCCTGCAGCTCGGGCACGCGCAGCGCGGCCGCCCAGGCCTCGATCCACAGCCGCCACGCCGGCGTCGGGGTCCGGCTCGGCCCGTAGAGCGCGAGCACTCGACTCAGCCGCCCGGCCGCACCGGCTCGCGAGGCTCGGATCCGCGCGAGCCGGGCAAGGTCCTGCTCGGCCGCATAGTTGAACGCCTCCGACAGCAGCCGGTCCTTGGACTCGAAGTGGTAGAACACCAGCGCCGTGCTGACGTTCAGCGCTTTCGCGACGTCGACGACCCGGGTGTTGGCGAAGCCGCGCTCGGCGATCTGGTCGACCGCTGCGCGCAGGATCTCCTCGCGGCGGACGTCGACCGCACGCCGGGCTGCCATCAGCGCACCGTCCGGACCGCGGTCATCCGAGATCCCGTGCAATGGTCCGGGTCCAGGAACGCTCGGCAAAGACGTCCGCACCGTCGTGACACACGAGTTCGATGCGTACGTCGAAATCCGTTGCGGTTACAGCGATTTCAACGGTTGCGTCGGTCCGGACCTCGACGTCCGCCCAACGCAGCCCGTAGCTCGCCCGGCTGGATACGTGTTGTTCGAATGATCGGGTGTCGACGCTCACCCGGCCCTGGTAGCGCTCGCTGCACGCGACGCCGTCCTCGTCGTACGACGACCCGTGGTCGACGACGCAGGCGGTCTCGCGGCGCAACACGTCGTGCTCGACCCGCCAGGTCACCTCGGTGGACTCATGCGGGACGTCCGAGCTCGGTGTCAGCACCGGTGCCGCGCACGAAGACGGTCCGGCGACCGTGGGCAGGTGAAGCATGCAGCCGTCCAGGTGCAACGTCAGTGTCACGGGTGCCGGCGGCGCAACCGTGTTCGGCCAGTCCGTGCCGCTGACGGACAACCGCAACCGGTGGCCGGGGTCGAACCGCCACGAGGTCGCCTCGAGCTCGACAGTCACGTCCACTGCCTGCCCGGGCGGGAGCGGTTCCGGGTGCTCGAGCCCGTTGCGGCGGGTGAGGTTGAGCACCCCGCGGGTGATGAGGGCCGAGCGACCGTCGGGAAACACGTCGCACAGCCGGACCGCGAGGCTCGCGACAGGGACGTCGGCGCTGACGCGAGCCGCCAGCCGCGGATGGCCCAGGATCTCGAGGTCGTCGGCCGGCCACTCCCAGGTCAGCGACTGCGCGTCGTCGCGACGTTGGTCGTACGGCTGGCCCCACGGCAGGTGCCCGGCGCAGGAGATCCAGCCCGCCGTGCCTGTATCCGGCAGCACGACATGCGTGGCGGTGCCGGTGCCGAGCGCACGGACGTCATCGGAGATCCGGTCGAGCGGCCAGCCGGGCTCGTTCCGCCACTCGCCGGCGACCACGTCGAGGTCCGGCTCGGGCAGGCTCGACCGCCGGGCGAACAGCGTGATCGGAGGCTCGTCCTCGATGCCGTTGCCGACGTCCCGCAGCCAGCGGTCCCACCAGCGGACCAGCTCCGGCACCAGGTCGATCCGCGGCCCGGGCAACGCACTACTGGTCGCCGCATGGCTCCAGGGACCGAGCAGCAGCCGATGCGGCACGCCCGCCGACGACAGCGCTTCGATGGTGCGGAAGGTGTTGTTGCGGTAGCCGTCGGCCCAGCCGCCGACCAGCATCGTGGGGATCCGGATCCGGTCATAACCGGGCCGCACCGAGCCTTGCCGCCAGTAGCCGCCGTCTCGTTGCTCCTCGAGCCAGCGCAGCAACCAGGGCTCGGTCCGCTCGATCCGTTCGCGCCACAGCTCGCGCCAGCCCTCACCCACCAGCTCGGGCACGGGGGGCAACGCATTCATCGCGATCATGTACGTCGGGTAGTCGACGATATCGAGCAAGCGCAGCAGGCCACCCATGTAGTGCACGTCGTCGGTGTAGCGGTCGTCGCTGGCATAGATCGCGATGACCGCCTTCAGCGCGGGCGGGTTCGTCGCGGCGAGGTGCAGCGAGTTGAAGCCGCTGTACGACGTGCCGTACATCCCCACTGCGCCCGTGCACCAGGGCTGGCCGGCAATCCACGCGATGACGTCGTTGAGGTCGTCCTGCTCCTGAGCGGGGTACTCATCGGTGGCGACGCCGGTCGAGGAGCCGGTGCCGCGAACGTCGACCCGCACGACGGCGTACCCGTGCTCGTCGCGAAGCCGCACGTACTCCGGCCGATAGCCGGCGGTCAGGTCGTCCTTGCGGTACGGCAGTGCCTCGAGGATGGCCGGGGCGGGGCCACCGCCGGGAAGGAAGAGTGAGGCCGCGAGGCGAGCGCCGTCCCGCATCGGGATCCAGACCCGATCGACGCGGCCGTCACCCATCGGCGGCTTCGGCGGCATGTGCCGCCACAACGAGCTCGCGGACGGCAGCGAAGGGCAGCGCGTACGACGTGTTGCCGTCGCGGCCGACGACGGTCCGGGCGGCGAGCATGCTGTTGAGTGCCGCTTCCTCGGTCGCGTCGACGACTGCCTCGAAGTAGGGATCGAGCATCCAGCCGGTGAGCGGGATGCCGGCCGGTGGTGCGCCGCGTTCCGCGCGAAGCCCGGTCGCGACCGCGAGGAAGATCTCGCCCGAGCCGTTAGACGCCGTGCTGCCGAGGCGGGCCAGGCCGAGCCCGCAGCGCCGGGCTAGCCGCTCGCATCCGATCGGGTCGATCGGCGCGTCCGTGACGACCACGACGATGCACGACCCGGCCGGCCGGGGCGGTCCGTCCGCGCCGGGATCCGGCAACAGCCTGCCGACCGGCACGCCGGCGACGGTCAGCCGGTGCCGATCGCCGAAGTTCGTCATGGTGAGCACCGCGACCGTGTTGCCGTCCGGCAGCCGTCGCGACGCAGTGCCGATGCCGCCCTTGTAGCCGAGCGCGCTCATGCCAGTGCCCGACCCGACGGCACCCTCGTTGAACGCTGATCCACCCGCTGACTCCCGGGAGGCGCGGAGTGCGGAGCGGACGTCGTCGATGGTGACGCGTACTCGCCGCGGGTCGGAAAGGAAGCTGTCGTCGCACTCGGCCACGACCGGGATCGTGACGTCATCGACGCCGATCAACGGCTCTTCCTCGACCAGCAGGGCGACCGCTGCGTCGTACACCCGGCCCATCTGCATGGTCGACGTGAGGAAGATCGGCGTCTCGATGCCGCCGCACTCTCGGATCGCGGTGATGCCCGTGCACTCGCCGCAGCCGTTGAGCACCGCAGCGCCGGCGGGGATGGGGTGGGTGAACGCGTTGCCGCCGATGTCGAGCACGGTGACCCCGGTACGAGCGACGCCGTCGCCGGCTGGCGGCGGTGGGTCGTCGCGCCAGATCGTGGCGTGGCCGAAACCGACACCTGGCACGTCGAGGACGGAGTTCGTCGGGCCAGTGGGCAGCTGGCCGATACTGATTCCCAAGTCAGCAACACGCACGCGCCCAGCATGCCGTCCGGAAGGGGTCGTTGACCATGACTGTGCGGGTTCCGGTGGTGAGCAGCGACGACTGCCTGCGCCATGACCCCGCGGCGGAGATCTGGGTGGGCGTTCGTACGCCGG
>Ga0335074_10013137_pt1 | contig 11632 bp, 10 predicted proteins | sample Lox_Sample_23_FD_206715 | JGI IMG/M metagenome (GOLD analysis project Ga0335074, IMG submission 206715) | Soil microbial communities from Loxahatchee National Wildlife Refuge, Florida, United States - Lox_Sample_2.3 | ecosystem: Environmental > Terrestrial > Soil > Wetlands | place: USA...
GCGCACCGCGGGTGCAGCTTCGGAGCGCGCAGCGCTGGCGCCTTCCGGGCGTCCGCCGTTCAGGACCCCTTCGCCCTCGATGGCCGAGGCGGCCTGCCCGTTGCCAGGGCTCTCCCCACCTTCACGCCGCCCGCGTCCGCGTCCGCGGCGCCGGCCCCGGCCGCTGCGCTCGGATTGCTCGCGCTCGGGGCGCTGAGCCTCGCCATTGCGACCCGACCCCTCGACCCGGCTCCCCCCGGCATCGTGGCGCGCGCCGGCCTCGCCGCGTTCCGTCGGGCGCGGTGCAACACCGGGCGCGGTGGCGCCGGATGCGGCTGCGCCCGAGGCCTCCGAGCGGCGCGGCTCGCCGCGATGATCGGCGCGGCCGTTCTCTCGCCCGTCCCCGCGCGGCCGCACGTCGCGGCGCGCATCGCGTGCACCTTCGCGTGAGCCCTCGCGTGAGCCCTCGCGCGCACCCTCGCGTGAGCCCTCGCGCCGGCCATCGCGGTCGCGATCACGGCCCCGATCGCGGTCACGGTTGCGCTCGCGATAGCGATCGTGGCGCGCCTCGCGATGTGCCGGCCGCTCGCGATGCGGCTGAGTGCCTGCGGCGGGCTCTGAGCTCGCCGCCCTCGGTGCCGGGGAGCCGAATAGCCAGCGCCACAGCCGAACGAACACGCCTGCCTGCGCAACGGCGGCCACCGGTGCGGCGACCGGCGGCTCCGCCGGCGGCGGGGGCTGCGGCATGGGCGAGGCCGAGGCGGGCAGGATGCTCGGCACCAGCGGAGCCTCGGTCTGCGGCTTCTTGTCGCGGTTGCCGATGTTGGAATCATCGAGCGTCGGCTGCTCGGCGATCTGATAGCTCACCGCATTGTTCTCCGGCAGCTCCTTCTCGTCGTCGCGGATGCGGCGCAGGTTGTAAGCCGGTGTCTGCAAGTGCGGATTCGGGACGATCACCAGCGATACCCTGTCGCGCGCCTCGATCTGGTTGAGCCACTCGCGCTTTTCGTTGATCAGATACGTCGCCACATCGACCGGCACCTGCGCGATGACACGTCCGGTACGCTCCTTGCGCGCTTCCTCGCCGATCAGCCGCAGCAGTGCGAGCGACATCGACTCGACGCCGCGGATGGTGCCCATGCCGCTGCAGCGCGGGCAGTTGATGTGAGTGGTCTCGCTCAGCGCGGGCCGCAGCCGCTGACGCGACATCTCCAGCAGGCCGAAGCGCGACAGGCGGCCGAGCTGGATGCGGGCACGGTCCATCTTGACCGCATCGCGCAGCATGTCCTCGACCGCGCGCTGATTGGCGGTGGATTCCATGTCGATGAAGTCGATCACGATCAGTCCGCCGATATCGCGCAACCTGAGCTGGCGGGCGATTTCCTCGGCCGCCTCGAGATTGGTGTTGCGCGCAGTCGCCTCGATATCGCCGCCGCGCGTCGAGCGCGCCGAGTTGATGTCGATCGACACCAGCGCCTCGGTGTGGTCGATGACCAGGCTCCCGCCCGAGGGCAGGATCACCTTGTGCGAGTACGCGGATTCGATCTGGCTCTCGATCTGATAGCGGGTGAAGAGCGGCACCGGATCCTGGTACAGCTTCAGCTTGCGCTGCGCCTCCGGCGGCATGAACCGCTGCATGTATTCCTGGGCCTTCTGGAAGGCCTCGGGCTGATCGATCAGGCATTCGCCGACGTCATCCGAGAAATAATCGCGCAGGCCGCGCGTCACGGCGTCGCTTTCCTGAAATATCAGGAAAGGCGCCGGGCGGCCGTCGTTCGCCTCGACGATGGCATCCCAGGCGCTCTTCAGGTTGTTCAGATCCCATTGCAGCTCTTCGGTCGAGCGGCCGACGCCCGCCGTGCGCACGATGGCGCCCATGCCGTCGGGGATCTGCAGGCCGCTCATGGCCTCGCGCATCTGATCCCGATCCTCGCCCTCGATGCGGCGCGATACGCCGCCGGCGCGAGGGTTGTTCGGCATGAGCACGAGAAAGCGCCCTGCCAGGCTGATGAAGGTGGTGAGCGCGGCGCCCTTGTTGCCGCGCTCCTCTTTCTCCACCTGCACGATGAGCTCCTGGCCTTCCTGCAGGAGGTCCTTGATGTTGAGCCGTCCGCCGGATCCGGGCTGCGAGCGGAAGTACTCCTTCGAGACCTCCTTCAGAGGCAGAAAGCCGTGGCGCTGCGCGCCGTAATCGACGAACGCCGCTTCGAGACTCGGCTCTACGCGGGTGATCCGGCCCTTATAGATGTTGGACTTTTTCTGTTCCCGGGATGGTATCTCGATCGATAGGTCGTAGAGTTTCTGGCCGTCGACGAGAGCGACTCGCAGTTCTTCTTCTTGAACTGCGTTGACGAGCATTCTTTTCATTTGCCCCAGCTAAGATAGTGGAGGCCGAGGAGGGCGGGAGAGTAGAAGCCTGGGCCGCGATGGTGGTCGTGGCAAAGAAGAGCGGGAGAGCGAACGCGAGCCAAGCGAACGGCATCCACTCCACCCAATTCTGCCAATCTGTGTACAGCAAGCCCGGGGCCTTGTTCTCGGTTAACCGCTAGTCAGACGCTTGAGCCTCGTGCGAGGGTGCTTTTTGCGTCCGTTTTCATCGGCCGAGCGATGGTCTGGAATTCCAGAGCCAACTAATATGCGGCGCTCCCGCACGGAGGGGAGCGTCGCCGAAACCGGTGTCCGCCTGGCACCGAACCCGAGGCATCTACACCCCGATGCAGCCAGTGCCAAAAGTAAACCGCGCGACACGGTATTGAAACAATATCACAGCAGCGCGCGAGGGTCAATGTAATCAATACGTTAGCGGAATGGTTGGCGTAAGATGCAGGCTGTGAAAGCCGCATCCCTCGCGCCGCGTCCGGCCGCTTCGCCCGCAACCGGCGCGAAGAGCGCCGTCGTCCTGCGCACGGTCTCCGATGAGGAGGCCGGGCAGAGAATCGACAATTTCCTCATGCGGCACTTCAGCACCGTGCCGCGCAGCCGCGTTTACCGCTTGCTGCGCAAGGGTGAGGTGCGCGTCAATCGCAAGCGCGTCGACGCGCAGTACCGCATCGCTGCGGGGGACGAGGTGCGCCTGCCGCCGGTGCGCATCGCTCCCACGGCCGAGCCCGGGCAGCCGTCGAGCCGCCTCCAGGAGCTCATCGAGCGCGCCGTGATCTTTCAGGACAAGCATCTGCTGGTGATCGACAAGCCGGCCGGGGTCGCCGTGCACGGCGGCAGCGGCATGAGCTTCGGGGTCATCGAGGCGCTGCGCGCCTCGCGCCCGCGCGAGAGCCTGGAGCTGGTGCACCGGCTCGATCGCGACACCAGCGGCTGCCTGTGCGTGGCGCGCGATCGAGCCACCTTGGTCGCGCTGCATGCGCTCATCCGCGAATCCGGCATGCACAAGACCTACCTCGCGCTGGTGTCGGGGAGCTGGCAGCTCGGCACCAAGCGGATCGATGCGCCGCTCGCGACCGACGAGCGCCGCCACGGCGAAAGGCACGTGCGCGTCGCTCCCCAGGGCAAGGCATCGGTGAGCGTGTTCACCCCGGTGCAATTCTTCGGCAAGCTCGCCACGCTGATGCAGGTGGACATACCCACGGGGCGCACTCACCAGATCCGGGTTCATGCCGCCTACGCCGGACACCCGCTTCTCGGGGACGAGAAGTACGGGGACCGCGAGCGCAATGCCGAGCTCAAGCGCGCCGGACTGAAGCGCACGTTCCTGCACGCCCAGTCGATCGCCTTCGACTCACCCGTCTCGGGGGCTCCCGTGCATGTCAGCGCGCCGCTCCCCGCGGACCTGGCCGCCGTCCTCGACGCCATCGCGCCCAGAAAGCGCACCTCGCCCAAGAGCGGCGCCGGCACGCGCCGCGCCCGCTGACGCGCGGGCCGACGTCACCGGGCGCCGCAGCGACTTTCTCCGATGATCAAGGAATCTCGAAACCCACCGAGCGCAGAATCTCGCACAGCCGGATGAGCGGCAGGCCGATGAGTGCGCTCGGATCGTCGCTGTCGATCGATTCGCACAGTGCGATTCCCAGACCCTCGCTCTTGAATCCTCCGGCACAGTCCAGGGGCGATTCGCGCGCCACGTAGCGCTCGATGGTGGCCTCATCCAGCGCTCGAAATGTCACGCGCGTGGTGTCGACGAATTCGTACGCACATCCGTCGCTGTGGCGTACCACGGCGACGGCGGTGAGATAGGCGACGGTGGAGCCCGAGCAGCTGCGCAGCGCCTGCATGCAGCGCGCGGCGGTGCCGGGCTTGCCGAGCACGATTTCATGGGGCAACGCGTTCATGAGCACGGCGGCCTGATCGGAGCCGATCACCCAGGCGTCGGGGTAGGCCGGCGCGACCGCCTGTGCCTTGGCGAGCGCGAGGCGGGTGACGAGCGCAAGACCCGTCTCGTGCTCGCGCCGGCTCTCCTCGACGCCGGGGGCGACGCACTCGAAGGCGCCATGCACCCGGGCCAGCAGCGCACGCCGATAGCTCGAGGTCGAGGCGAGGACCAGATCAGGCGGAGACTTCAAAAACAACGACTTGCACCACGTAACCTTTTGACAGGGCTGGCATCGAGCCCTATTATACGCGGCCCATGGCAGCGGGCTTGCCGGACCTCGTCGATTGCGCGCGCCTCGCCGAGGATGCCGCGGTGCTGGAACGCGTTTACGAGCTGCGCGATCTGCCCCGGCTCAAGGACGTGTTGGCGCAGCCCGAGGGCGTACTCCACGCGAAATTCGCTTTTTCGAAGGCAGCTTCGGGCGGCGCGGGCGCGCACGTTGCGGTTCGTGCCGTGCCGGTGCTGACGTGTCAACGCTGCCTGCAAGGCTTCGCGGTCGCGGTGCAGAGCGCGAGCGACGTGGAGTTCGCGGGCGACGAGTTGGCGGCGCCCTCCGATGCGCAGCGCGAGGTGTTCCGTGCCGAGGGAGGACGGGTGTCGCTGCGTGAGCTCGCGGAGGAGGAGCTGCTGCTGGCGTTGCCGATCGTGCCCGCATGCAGCACGCCGCTGACCTGCGGCAATGCGCCGCAGCGGCTCGTCGATGCATCGCCGCCCGAGGAGGCCGAGCGCCGGCCGTTCGGCGCTTTGCAGGATCTATTGAAGAAAACGTGACAGGATAAAGTACTCATGGCAGTTCAAAAAAGCAGAAAGACCCCATCGAAGCGCGGCATGCATCGCTCGCACTCGGCCCTGTCGACACCCGCCGTGTCGATCGAGTCGAAGAGTGGAGAGACTCATTCGCGGCACCGCATCTCGCGCGACGGCTTCTACCGGGGCAAGAAGGTGCTTAAGACCAAGGCGGACGCGGAAGCGACCGACGAGTAGATTCCGACGCTGCGGCAGCCGAGCCGCCGCTCCGCCCCTCGAGACGCACACCCCGTGTCGACGCTCCACATTGCCATCGACGTCATGAGCGGCGATTGCGGCCCGTCGGTCTGCGTGCCCGCTGCCCTGGCGGCGGCGCGCGAGTTCCCGGACGTGAAGTTCACCCTGATAGGCGCGCGCTCCGAGCTCGACGGCCGGCTCGGCGCGGCGCGGCTCGCGAACATCGGCTCCTCGTTCACCTCGCAAGTGGTGGAGATGACCGAGCATCCGCGCGAGGCCCTGCGGCGCAAGAGGGACTCCTCGATGCGCCGCGCCCTCGACATGGTGAAGGCGCATGATGCGCACGCCTGCGTGAGCGCCGGCAACACCGGGGCGCTCATGGCCATGGCGCACTTCGTGCTCAAGATGTTGCCCGGCGTGGAGCGGCCCGCCATCGTCTCGCTCATTCCTTCGCGCGGTGGGCACACCTACATGCTCGATCTGGGGGCAAACGCCTCCTGCACTCCGGAGCATCTGCGTCAGTTCGCCGTGATGGGGTCGGTGCTCGCCGCCGACCTCGAAGGCGCCCATGACGGACCGCGCGTCGGGCTCCTCAACATCGGCGAGGAGGAGATCAAGGGCAACGACACCGTGCGCAGCGCCCATGCGCTGATCGCGGCGAGCGGCATCAATTACGTCGGATTCGTCGAGGGTCATGACATCTTTTCGGGCAAGGTCGACGTCGTGGTCACCGATGGCTTTACCGGCAACGTGGCTCTCAAGACCATGGAGGGGGCGGCGCAGCTCATCACCGACGCGCTGCGCGAGGAGTTCACCCGCAACACCGTGCGCAAGCTCGGCGCCCTCGCCGCGCACGCCAGCCTCAGCGCTTTACGCGCCCGCCTCGACCCGAGACGATACAATGGCGCCACGATGGTCGGATTGAACGGCATCGTCATCAAGAGTCACGGAGGAGCCGACTTGTTCGGATTCCAGCGGGCCATCGAGGTGGCGGTGATCGAGGCGCGGAACGGCGTGCCGGACAAGATAGCCGAGCGGTTGGGCGCGGTGCCCCCGCCGGCCTTGGCCCGCTGACGCAAGGGTCGAGGGATCGCAATGTACTCACGCATCGCGGGCACCGGCAGCTACCTGCCGGAGAAGATATTGACCAACGCCGACCTGGAACACCTGGTCGACACCAGCGATGAGTGGATCCGTTCGCGCACCGGCATCGAGCGCCGCCACGTCGCGGCGCCGGGGGAGACCACCACGGATCTCGCCGAGCACGCCGCGCGCCGCGCGATGGCGGCGGCCGGCATCGGCGCGGCGGACATCGATCTCATCTGCGTCGGCACGACGACTCCGGATCTCGTCTTTCCGAACGTGGGCACGCTATTGCAGGAACGCCTCAAGGTGACCCGGGCGTGCCCGGCTTTCAGTCTCGAGGCCGCCTGCACGAGCTTCGTGTATGCCCTGAGCGTGGCGGACAAGTTCGTGCGGCTGGGGGATGCCAAATGCGCTCTGGTGGTCGGGGCCGAAACGCTGACGCGCATCGTCGATTGGAAGGACCGCGGCACCTGCGTGCTGTTCGCCGACGGGGCGGGGGCGGTGGTTCTGACGCCCTCGCAGGACCCCGGGATCATCAGCACACGCTTGCATTCGGATGGCCGTTACAAGGATCTGCTCCTGTATCCGGACGGGGTCTCGAAGGGGTTCGACCTCGTGCGCCAGGGCAAGGCAGGCGTGCAGATGAAGGGCAACGAGGTATACAAGGTCGCCGTCACGACGCTCGGTCAGCTGGTGATGGAGACCTTGAGCGCGCACGATATCTCCAAGTCCGAGCTCGACTGGCTGATTCCGCATCAGGCCAACATTCGCATCATCGAGGCGATCGCGCGGCGCCTGGACTTGCCCATGGAGCGGGTCATCGTCACCATCGCGGACCAGGGCAATACCTCGGCGGCGTCCGTGCCGCTCGCCCTGGACACGGGTATTCGCGACGGGCGCGTGAAGCGCGGCCAGCTGCTGCTGCTCGAGGCGTTCGGGGGCGGTTTCACCTGGGGATCGGCGCTCATCCGCTACTGACCGCAGCGAGCGGCCCTGGGCCGCCTGCGGGCGCCGGCATGCGGCTCGAGGGCGGCGAAAAAAAACGCCGCGGTGCCAACCGCGGCGTTCATTTGCGCATGAGTCCTCGAATTACTTCGATACGGACTTCTTGAACATGCGATCGATCTTCTCGTTGATCTGCTCAATCGCCTGCGAATTCTGCTGCGCCGTCGAGAGCGCCTGATTCGCCGTGCTCTGAGCACCCGAGGCAGCCGAAGAGGCACTTTGCGCAGCGCTCATCGCGGCCTGCGCATCGCTCTCGGCTTTCGCAGTGTCGCTCTGCAGCTTGGCAACCTGCGACTTGAGATCGTCGATCTGAGCTTGAATCGGCTTCAGGTCGGTGCATCCTGCGAAGGCAATTACGCAGGCCGCTGCAACTGAGGCCTTGAGAGTCGTGGAAAATGTCATAGATAGTCCCCTTGGGGTTGTTAATTCATTCGTTTCGGAACATCCGAAGTGTCCTCGCACGCACGAGTCCAATCCTTCATATCTGCCGGGCCCGAATGCGTCGCAACACAGTCGCACATGAAGCCAAATTCGCGCGTCGATTGCAACTGAAAAGCGTGTTAATGTCCAACATCGGGGCTGATTTTACCCGTTTTGGCCGCGCAAATTAAATCGCTGTAAGAAAAGTGCGCGTCCACCAAGAAAAATGCGCCATGTCAAGAACGCGAGCGCCGCTGCGCGAGGCTTGCGCCGCGCTTGCCGATCGCGCAAGGCGTGTAAGTTTTACAGATCCGCCCCCTCACCCGGCGCCGCGCGAGCGGCTCAAGCGGCTGAGTGCGCCAGCAGCTCCATGACCGCTCGATGGCCCTGATTGATCGCCGAGTCGGTATAAGCCGCGCCCCCCGCATCCGAATTGGCGATGGTGATCCTGCCGAAGCGCGCACGGCCGACGACGTGCGGCTGCTGCGGCTCGGGCAGCTCCGGATCGAACAGCGGGTTGTATTCCGGCGCATAGCCGTGCGGCCAGCGGTTGACGGTGATGGCGGTGATGTCGCGCGCCGGATCGAACCCGCCCCCGGCGAGCGTGCGGCCGAGCTGATCGCGGATGTTGCGCTCGAAGGTCTCGAACGAGGTGGTCAGCAGCTCCATGCGTCCGGCGCGATTTTGATCGTGCTCCGGCAAGCCCGCCTTGCAGGGCGTGCGCACCATGTGAACCAGCACCGGATCCTCGGGCGACAGGGCGCCGCGATAAGCGCCGATGGTGACGTGCGGATTCAGGTGGAAGTACGTGTGATAGCTCCCCGGCGCATACACGAAGCTGACCTTCAATCGATCGAAGGCACGCCAGTTTCGCAGCGCCACGCTGGTGTACACGAGCGGCGTTTTCACCAGGCTGTGCAGCGCCCGCCGCTGCTCGGCTGGCAGCTCCGGGCACAGGTAGGGAATCATCATGTTGTAGCAGGCGAGCACGACACCGCGCGCACGCACGCCGTAGCCCTTGCCCGCGCGCACGTAGCTGACCTCCACCTCGCTCGCCGCGGTCGGCTCGCCCAGGTGGCGCACGCGAACCGCGGTGCTGTTCAGGCGCAGGCGCAGCGCCCTGCCGGCGGTGTCGAGCTGCGAGTAATCGATGCGCGCGGTGACGATGTCCTCGGCGGCGCTCGCGGGATTGGATGCGCCGGCCACCGACTGCGGGATGAGGTCGCGCACCAGCAGCCGCGCGATGCTGGCGTTGCCGTCCGGGAAGTGCAGGCGGTAGGAGCCGCCCGTATCCTCGTAGCCCTTGGGTGTGAAGCCCATGCGCGCGATCGAGCCCTTGGCGAGCTTCATTCCTTGAAAGCCGGATATGCCGAAGCCCCAGCAGTCGAGCGCCGACACGGCGTCGGTCCCCACGCCCCACTCGCCCATGGTGGTGGCGTAATAGTACTTGAGCACCTCGGGCTCCACGCCCACCACGTCGCGCAGGAACGCCTGATAGCTGATGCGCGACAGGCGCTGCTTCTTCTCGTCGGAGGAAAGACCCGGCAGGTAGTCGATCTCACCGGTCTCGATCTGCACGATTTGCTCGCGCGCCCGTGCCGAGAGCGGCGCTTGCGCGAGCGCACGGGCGAGCGTCGCCTTGTCGGTGCCGACCACGAGCTGATCCGCGCCGAAGGTCTCGCGATCGAAGAAGGCGGCGCGTTCGAGTCCCAGGTGCTCGTAGAACCGCAGGTGCTGGGTGCTCTTCGCGAGCTTCGGCACATCGATGCCGAGCGTCTTCAGAAGTCCGGCGGCGACGGGCCCGTAGGGGCGCGGGCTGTCGATCTCGAGCGTGCCGCCGTTCAGCAGGTGCAGGCGGCCGCCCAGATGGAATTCATTGCGCTTGGCATGGCCGCCGAAGTCGTCGTGGTTGTCGAGGATCAGGATGCGGCTCTCCGGTCCTTTGTGGGCGCGATAAAAATGCGCCGCGGCGAGGCCGCTGATGCCGCCGCCCACGACGATGAGGTCGTAGCGCTCGCCGGTATCGGTCGGTGCCGGGGGGATCTTCCCGTCGCGCAGCGCATGCGCCGCCTCGAAGGATCCCGGGTGGCTGCCGCGCATGCCGGTGAGCAGCGGAGGGTAGTAGCCCGGTGCATCCTGGGCTGCGCTCGCGGCGTCGGCATCGGCATCGCGTGCGGGCGAGGCGCCGGGCTGCGCGGCGAGTCCCGGGACGGGCACGTCCGTGCAGGCGAGCGCAGCGGTTCCGATGGCGATGCCGTTCAAGAAATCGCGCCGGGTGATGGGGCGGTCGAGACCCAGGGCGTGGTCTCGCGATTTATCGTCTTTCTTCATGATTTCCTTGTAATTGTGGGTCCAAGAATGAGGTCCCTCTGAGATCCGGGCCAAGGCGCATGCAGCGCCTCGAGGTGCTTGCCAGCATGCCCAAACTGTATATAATGACAGTGTCTACATATACAGGTGCTCCATGACCGACCTTACGCCACGGCAAACCCAGATTCTACGGCTCATTCAATCCTCGATCGCTGAAAATGGAATGCCGCCCACCCGTGCGGAGATCGCACGCACGCTGGGCTTCAAGTCGCCCAATGCGGCCGAGGAACACTTGCGCGCCTTGCAGCGCAAAGGCGTGATCGACTTGATTCCCGGCGCCTCTCGCGGCATTCAGCTCAAGGATATTTTGCGCGAACAGCTCGGGCTGCCGCTCATCGGCCGCGTGGCTGCCGGCCGGCCGATCCTGGCCGAAGAGCACATCGAGAGACATTACCAAATCGATCCTCAATTATTTCACCCGCAGCCTCATTACCTCTTGAAAGTGCAGGGCATGAGTATGAAGAACGCGGGAATCTTGCACGGCGATCTCGTCGCCGTGCACCGCACCCCCGAAGTACGCAATCGCCAGATCGTCGTCGCCCGCCTGGAAAACGAGGTCACCGTCAAGCGCTATCGCCAAGAAGGCTCGATCGTGTGGCTGCTGCCCGAGAATACCGACTTCGAGCCCATTCGTGTCGATTTGAAGGCGCAGCCCATGATGATCGAAGGGGTGGTGGTCGGAGTGGTTCGTCGCGGTAAAGACGTGGATGCCGCGTGAGACAGCGCCGGGTGCCGCCGCATCGCTTGGCCATATCTTGGCCGATGCACGTGTCTTCAGGTTAAAAGACGCCTCGGCCAGCCACTCCTCGTCTCGTCCGGCGTGGTCCACCGGTCGACGCGCGCTCGACGCGCGCTTGCCGGGCGGCGGCTGGCCGAGGGCGTCGCTCATCGAGGTGCTCATCGATGCGCCGGGACTCGGAGAAATCCAGCTCTTCCTGCCGGCGCTGCTGGAGTGCCAGCGGGAGAGGGATGGGGATTGGGTCGTGTGGATCGCACCGCCTCACGAGCCGTTCGCGCCGGCTCTGGCTCAGCAAGGGATCGAGCTCAGCCGCTTGATCATCGTGCGGCCGGCGAGTGCCGTGGAGGCCTTGTGGGCGGCCGAGCAGGCGTTGAGCTCAGGGGTCTGTGCGGCGGTCTTGCTCTGGCTGAAAGGCACCGATGACCGCTGGCTGCGGCGTTTGAAGCTCGCGGCCGAATCGGGTGGTGCGCTCGGCGTGCTGTTCCGCCCCGAGCGGCACCGCTATGAATCATCGCCTGCCGCCCTGCGCTTGCTGTTGACTCAGGGAAACCGAGAGCCGCACCTCGAGCTTCTCAAGGTGCAAGGCGGCTACCCCGGACCCCTCGAGCCCGAGTCCTTCGAACTGGGGGCATGAGATGCCCCGCCCAGCGCTCGAATCCGCCACGGCGGATCTCTTCGCCGCCGCTCGTCCCGCCGCGCCCGCACCTGGGCCTGCGCTCGCGCCC
>Ga0335074_10013138_pt1 | contig 11632 bp, 10 predicted proteins | sample Lox_Sample_23_FD_206715 | JGI IMG/M metagenome (GOLD analysis project Ga0335074, IMG submission 206715) | Soil microbial communities from Loxahatchee National Wildlife Refuge, Florida, United States - Lox_Sample_2.3 | ecosystem: Environmental > Terrestrial > Soil > Wetlands | place: USA...
TATTGAGCTGCCGCGCCTATTCGCCCTGGCGTGCGCTCGCGGCTATCGTCCGGGCCAGGTCCTCCGGCCTGGCGAACTGCGGCCAGTGGCCGGTCGGCAGGATGATGTCCACGGCCCGAGGCTAAGACCGCGGCTCTGACACTCCGGTCACCGGAACTCAAGGCCGGTGAACTCGCCGGAGTTCCGCCACGCCGCCATGTGCTGGAAGTAGGCTGCGGCTCCCCTGGAGTAGCCGCCCGGAATCGCATACGGGCCCGGGTCCTGACCTTCGTTGTTGTAATAGCCCGGCGTGCACTGCGACAGGAACGACGTCATGACCGGGTTCGGTGCGAGCGCCTGCATCCAGGCGTCCTCGGCTTCTCTCGTGGCCTCCGTGACCTGCAGGCCGGCCGCCTTCACGTGCGCCACGACGGCGGCCACCGTTTTCGCGGCGTCGGTCAGGTTGTTCGGGACGTTCGGCAGGAAGTTGGCGTTCTGCCCGAGCTGCACGAGGAATGCGTTCGGGAAGCCGTGCACCTGAACGCCGTGCAGCGAGCGCATCCCCTCGGACCAGTACTCGGACAGCCGGACGCCGCCCCGTCCGGCGACGTCGAAGCCGTTGCGCCGCAGCGGGCTGGTGCCAACCTCGAACCCGGAGGCGAAGATGATGCAGTCCACGGGATACTCGTGGCCGTCGGCCACGACGCCGTCGGGCGTGATCCGCTCCACTCCGCGCCCGTCGGTATCGATGAGGCGCACCGACGGAAGGTTGTAGGCGGCCAGGTACTCGTCATGGAAGCACGGCCGCTTGCACAGCTGCCGGTACCAGGCCTTCAACGACTGCGCGGTGGCAGGGTCGGTGACGACCTGGTCCACCCGGGCGCGGATCTCGCTCATCTTCTCGAAGTCGGCGTTCTCGAAGTCGGCAAGCAGCTCGGTGAACGCGGCCGGGCCCGTGCGCGGCGCCGTGATCCGGCCGCGGATGCGCTTCGCCAGGTCGGTCCAGCCGTCGCTGACCAGGTCCTCGGCCGGGAACTCGGTCGCGGCCATATTCGCGATGAAGTTCTCCATCCAGCGGTCCTGCCAGCCCGGCGTGGCCACCTCGGCGAACCAGTCCGGATCCATCGGGCGATTGCCGCGGACGTCGACCGAGGACGGCGTGCGCTGGAAGACCAGCAGCTCGCGGCACGCTGTCGCGAGCTGCGGGACGCACTGCACCGCGGTCGCGCCAGTGCCGATGACCGCCACGCGCTTTTCCGCGAGCCGATCCATCGGAGCGCCCGCCGGGTCACCGCCGGTGTAGGCGTAGTCCCACCGGCTGGTGTGGAAGCAGTGCCCGCCGAAGGTGTCAATGCCCGGAATGCCTGGCAGCTTGGGGACATGCAGCGGGCCGGTGCCCATACCGACGAACTGGGCGGTGAACTCGTCGCCGCGGTCGGTCCGCACGATCCACCGGGACTGCCCCTCGTCCCACTCCAGGCCGGTGACCTGGGTGTGGAACAGGGCATCGTCGTGCAGCCCGTACTGCTTGCCGATCCGATCGCAGTGGTCGAGGATCTCCGGCGCGTGCGCGTAGAGCTCGGACGGCATGTGCCCGGTCTCCTCCAGCAGCGGCATGTAGATCATCGCCGCCGTGTCGCACTGGGCGCCGGGGTACCTGTTCCAGTACCAGGTGCCGCCGAAGCCGCCGGCTTTCTCGACGATGCGGACGTCGGACACTCCGGCCTCCTTCAGCCGCGCCGCAGTGACCAGCCCTGCGAACCCCCCGCCGATGAACGCGACGGTGACGTGGTCGCGTTTCGGCTCCCGCTCGGCCCGCTCGGTGTACGGGTCACGGAGCAGGTGGTCGAACCGGCCGGTGAGCCGGAGATACTGGTCGTTTCCGTCCGGGCGCAGTCGCTTGGCGCGCTCGGCCGCGTAGCGCTCACGCAGTTCGTCGGGGCTGGTGGGGTCGGCCATGAACTCACCGTACCGGCGAGTAGGCAGCCGCTGCGAGAGCCAGTTCCAGCTCCTGCTGGCCCGGCGGGCACCCTGCAGGCCTGGCGGAGCCAACCGGTAGCGTGGGCCGGGTGAGTCCCAGCATCGCTCTCGTGACCGGCGCCAACAAGGGCATTGGTTTCCACATCGCCCGCCAGCTCGCGGAGGCCGGGCTGACTGTCTACGTCGGGTCCCGCGACGCCGAGCGCGGCGAGGCCGCGGTGGCTGAGATCGGCGAGCGCGCGCGGCTGCTCGTGCTGGACGTGACGGACGCGGCCAGCGTTGCGGCGGCCGCCGAGAGCATCGACGCCCTCAACGTGCTGGTGAACAACGCGGGCATCGGTGACGACCTGAGCTCAGCGCCCGACACTGATCCGGAGACCTTCCGCCGTATCTTCGAGACGAACGTCTTCGGCGTCGTCGCGGTGACGAACGCCTTTCTCCCGCTGCTGCGCAGCGCCGCGGAGCCCCGGATCGTGAACATCTCCAGCGGGACGGGGTCGCTGACGCGGGCCTCCGCCGGCGGTCCGGCTGGCAGCCTGGCCGCGAGCAAGGGCGGGGCGGCGGCCTACCGCTCCTCGAAGACCGCGCTCAATGCGCTGACCGTGTTCTACGCCCAGGCGCTCGCGGACGACGGCATCAAGGTGAACGCAGTTGCGCCGGGCCTGCGCGCCACCGGCCTGAACGCGATGGCCTCGGCCAGCGATGCAGATCCTGCCGAGGGAGCAGCCGGCGCGGTCTGGCTGGCGCAGCTGCCGGAGGACGGTCCGACCGGCGGGTTCTTCTCCTTTGACGGCACCCCGATCCCATGGTGACCTGACGCGCCGTTGCGCCGACCTTGATCGTCGCGGAGTCTGGGCGGTTATAGCCGACCCAACTCCCCGGCCATGAGCTGGCCGCCGACCGCCCGGCAGGCCTAGGCCAGCTCGAGCAGGATGTCGGCGAGCTCGCCGGGCCGGTTCATCGGCACCAGGTGGTTGGTCGCGATCTCGCGGTAGTCCCACGCGGGCGACGACCGCGCGTGCCGGCCGGCGTTGACGAAGGCGTCCGGCCCCGGCTCCGCCGTGGCCTTGATGAACATGCGGCTGAACGGGTACTGCTCCAGCGGGTGCGGCAGGTGCACCGGCTCGGTGAAGCAGCCGACCGGATGCGGCGATCGGCGCAGGTCGGCGAACGCTGCGGCCTCCGGCTCCTCGTACTCGCGCGGCAGCGGCGACACGAGCCACTTCTCGCCGAGCCCGAGCACGCGGCCGCCCGTCTGGCCGGTCAGGTCATAGAGCGACTGCCCGTTGTGCGGCACGAACGCGTCCAGGTACACGAGATGGCGAATCCGGTCCGCGAGGTGGCTGACAGCCCCGGTGACGACCATGCCGCCGTAGGAGAACCCGAGCAGCACTACGTCGCTGAGGTCCTCGTACCAGACTGCGTTGACGACGTCCTGGATGTGCGTCGTGAGGTTCACCTGCGGGCTGGCCAGGTGCGATCGCTCCCCGATGCCGGTGAGGCTGGGCGTGAAGACTTCATGCCCGTGCGCAGCGAGCAGCGGCCGCACGAGCCGGAAGCCGTGCGCGCCGCCCCAGGCTCCGTGTACCAGGACGTATGTGGTCACACAGCCGTTGTACCACCTGTTGTGTCAGCAGACGGCAGTCTCAGGAGACGGCTGCGAACACCGCATACCCGCCGAGTGCCAGCAGGATGCCGCCGCAGATCCGGTTGATCCAGGCGGCAGGCAGCAGGCTGAGGCTCTTCGCGCCGATGTTCACGGCGATCGCGGCGGCCGCCCACAGCCCGAGTGTCGCCCCGGCAAACACCAGCACGGGGTTGTATCGCGCGCCCAGGTTCGCCGCCGCTATCTGCGTGACGTCGCCCCACTCGGCGAGAAAGATGACCGCGAACGCGGTGCCTGCCACCCGCAGGAACGAGGCGCCATCGCCGCTCTGCCCGGCCTCGTCGACGCTCTCGCGCGTGACCGGCCGGAAGCTGGTCACGAGGAGGTAGCCGCCCGCGGCAAGGAACAGCCCGGCGACGATCCAGGCGAGGACCTTGTGCGGGAGGAGGGTGAGCAACTGCCCGGCACTGACCGCGATGCCCATCTGCACGGCGAACGCGGTGGCCGCCCCGGCCCAGACCCAGGACGGGCGGTACCGGGTACCGAGCACCAGCGACGCGAACATCGACTTGTCCGGCAGTTCAGCCAGGAATGTCACCGCGAAGGCGATGCCGATCACCGCGAGCTCGGGCATGAATCAGCGTCCTCACCGCTTCGGTCCGGTCGCAGATTCTGCCTGGGCGCAGATCTTCGGCCGGAATGACTCAACAGCCGAAGGTCTCGCCCAGCACCGCGCGCTCGCGCGCTGCCCTGGCGGCCGGGTGCAAGCACCGTGATGACGGCACGCCAGCGAAGGACTACTCCCCTTCAAAGATCACTATACCGAACGGAAACGGAGCCGCCAGGGGCCAGTGCCGTCCGTCGCACGCGGCCGCGGGTGCCGGTCACCGGGGCCATCGGCCTGGCAACTCGGCACCCGTGCTGCGGACCAGCCACATTTCTTCTCGATTATGAGAGTCTTCTCAGAACTGAGACAAGTGAGCTAGGCTTAGCTCCGTGGTGGACTCGGCCGACCTCCTGCTGCATCCGGTGCGGCTGCGCATCGTGCAGGCGTTCCTCGGCGATCGCGCGCTCACGACCTCGCAGCTGAGCGGTGAGCTCGCGGACGTGCCCGCCGCGAGCCTGTACCGGCACGTGTCCCGCCTTGTCGATGCCGGCGTGCTCCAGGTCGTCGCCGAGCGGCGGGTGCGCGGCGCCGTGGAGCGGACCTACGTGCTCCGCCTCGCTGCCGCCCGGGTTCCGCTGGCCGACCTCGACGCTATGAGCACCGATGATCACCGGCAGATGTTCCTGGCGTTCGCGGCCGGGCTGATCGCCGGCTTCGACCGCTATCTGGCGCGCGGCGATATCGACCTGCTGCGCGACGGCGTGGCCTTCGGCATCGAGGGCCTGTGGCTGACCGACACCGAGTTCGCGGAGCTGATGCGGGACCTCTACCGGGTGCTCGAGCTGCGGCGGGCGAACGCCCCGAAGCCAGGCCGCCGACGCCGGCTGCTGGCGTCGGTGCTGCTGCCCGGCGACGAGGCCGTGGCGCCAGCTGAGGCTCGGGCGCCCGCCCGCAACTCGGACTCTGCCGCTGATGAGGAGATCGGGTGAGCGACGACAACATCAGCTTCGGTGCCACGGCGCGCCTGCAGCAGCATCGGGAGCCGTCATGAACGGCGCGCTGCTGGCCGCCGGCTCGGTGAACCCGGCGCGGCATCCCCTGCTGGGGCACCTGGCTATTCCGCTCGCGGCGCTCATTCCGGCGCTGGTGCTCATCGTCGGGCTTGACCTGTGCTGCCTGATCGACCTCGCCCGGGCCAGGTCCGTGCGGAACCTGCCCAAGGTGGCCTGGGTCGTCATCATCCTGCTCGTCAGCGCGCCGTTCGGGGCGCTGGCGTACCTGTTCTTCGGCGCCGACCGGAGTCAGCGTCGCGGTCGGCGCGGCGGGGCCGGGGAGCACGGCGAGCATGGCGGACGGCCGGACGGGCGACGGCTGACTGGACGACGGGCTGCTGCCCGGCGGCAGCGGCGGGCGGGAGGCAGCCTCCGGCATGCCCCCACTGCCCCGGCCCGCCGCGAGGTACCGGCCGACGACAGCATGATCGTCACTACGACCTGTCTGACCAGGGACTACGGCGGGACCGGGCTGTTCGATGTGGACCTGGCGGTGCCGCGCGGATCGGTGTACGGCCTCGTCGGCCTGAACGGCGCCGGCAAGACGACGCTGCTGTCCATCCTGTCCGGCATGCGCTACGCCGACGGGGGCAGCGTGGGCGTGGCGGTCGAACGGCAGCGCGTCGCCGTCTGCCCCGACGTGCCGGAATTCGACGGCTGGCTGACCGCTGTCGAGGTCGTGCAGCTGGCCAGGTCACTCGTCGTGCCGCGAGCGGGCGGCGCGGCGGACACCGACGCGCGGGAGGTTGCCGCGGCGCTGGGGACCGTCGGTCTTGCCGACGCGGCCGGCCGGCGAGTGGCCGGATTCTCGCGGGGCATGCTGCAGCGGCTCGGCCTGGCGTGCGCGCTGGCCGGCGATCCTGAGCTGCTGATCCTGGACGAGCCGACCGCGGCCCTGGACCCGGCCGGACGCGCCGAGCTGCTCGACCTGGTCGCGGCGATGCGCGGCACTCGCACGGTTATCTTCTCCAGCCATATCCTCGCCGACGTGCAGCGCGTTGCCGACCAGGTGGGCGTGCTGCGGGACGGCCGGCTGCTGTATCAGGGCAGCACGCAGGCGCTCATCGACGCCTCGCTGAGCCCGAGCTGGCTGGTCCGGATCGCCGGAGAGGCCGGACCGGTGACGGCGGCGCTGGCCGCGGCGAGCTGGGTCACCTCGGCAGCGCCGGCCGGCCCTGGCCTGATCCGGGTAGACGCGCGGAGTCTGGAGGCGGGCGAGCTGGGCATTCCGGCTGTCATCGCCGCGTGCGGAGCTCGTCAGGTGTCCTGCGAGCCCGCCGCGGCCGATCTGGAGTCGGCATTCCTCACCCTCACATCGCCGGTACGGGAGCTGTCATGACAAGCCCGGTCGGCCCGGCGAGCCCTGTCGGTCCCGTTGGCTCAGCCAGGCCGAGCCAGCCTCAGCCGAGCCAGCCGCAGCCGAGCCAGCCGCAGCCGAGCCAGCCGCAGCCGAGCCAGCTGCCCGCGGCCGGCGGCCGGCGGCCGGACGGCATTGACGTGACCGGACGCCGGATGAATCTGTGGCGGCTGGAGTGGCTCCGCCTCATCCGCACGCCGCGTGCGCTCGCGCTAGGCGCAGTGTTCCTCGCGACCGGTCTCATCGAGCCCGCCGTGACCAGGTACGCAAGCACGATCTTCGCGCACGTCGGCAACGGCGTGCACGTCTCGGCGCCGCCGCCGACGGCCGCCGACGGGCTCGGCAGCTACGTCAGCGAGATCGCGCTGGTGGGGCTCATCCTCGTGGTCATCATGGCGGCCAGCGTCTTCAGCTTTGACGCCCGGCCGGGCCTGGCCACGTTCCTGCGCACCAGAGTGTCGAGCAGCTGGCAGCTTGTCGCACCGCGCTTCGTGACCTACGCCATCGCGTCCGCGGCCGCCTACCTGCTCGGAACGCTGGCCGCCTGGTACGAGACCCGGGAACTCATCGGCTCACTTGCGGTGACTGCCGTATTCGGCGGTGTGCTGTGCGGCGCGGTGTACCTGGTGTTCGCGGTCGCGATCACCGCGCTGGCTGCCTCGACAGCCCGGTCGACGCTGGGGATCGCCGGCGTCGCGATCATTATCCTGCTGGCCCTGCCAGTGCTTGGCACCATCCGGTCCGTCAGCCGCTGGCTGCCGAGCGCGCTGGCCGGCGCACCCTACGATCTGGCCGACGGCGCGCACACGCTGCCCTATTTCCTGCCGCCGCTCGGCATCGCCCTGGCGGCCGCCGCGGCCGCACTAGTCCTTGCAGCGGCGCGGCTGCGAACCAGGGAGCTCTGAGCGCTCCGCCGAGCCGGTCGGGCCGCCTCTGTCGCCGGACCCAGGCGCCGTTAGCCTCGGCAACATGGCGTGACCGGCTTCCATCGCGTCACGATGAAGATCAGCCCGGCTGTGCCGGAACGACCGGACCAGGCGAGATGAAACGGAGCCGCGGATGCGCGACGAGACGCTCGGCACATTCCTGGACAAGCTGGCCGCGCGCGAGCCGGCGCCCGGCGGCGGCGCGACTGCCGCGCTGCACGCTGCGCAGGCCGCGGCCTTGCTGGCGATGGTGGCCCGCTACTCCGACGGGCCCAAGTACGCCGAGCACGCGGCGACCATCGGCGAGGTGCTCGCGGCCGCCGACGTCCTCAGGACGGAATGCCTTGATCTGGTCGCCGCCGACGCCGCGGCGTTCGGGTCGGTCGCCGCTGCGTATGCGCTGCCGAGGGACACCGACATTCGGAAGGCGGCGAGATCAGCTGCCATCGCCGCGGCGCTGATCACCGCAGCCCGGCCGCCGGCCGACGTGATCGCCGCCTCGGCCCGGCTTACTAACCTCGCCGAGATGCTGGCGCCGGTCGGCAACCGCAACGTGATTAGCGACGTCGCCGCTGCGGCCGAGGCGATCCGCGCCGCCGCCGCAACCGCCCGGATCAATGTCGAGGTCAATCTGGCGGGGATCACCGACGCGGCAGCCAGGGACGAGTACACCGCCGCGCTCGCAGGAGTCGACCAGCTGCTCGCGCGGGCCGACGCGGTCAGCGCCGCGGTGCGCACGGAACTGGCCCGATGAGCGAGCCGTCGCCGGCCGCGCGGTCGCTGAGCGGGCGCGACATCGCGGCTCGGCTCCGGGCCAGCGCAGCCGAGTCGGTCAGCGCGCTGGCCGTGGCGGGCGTGGCAGTGCGGCTTGCGATCGTGACCGCAACACAAGACGAGTCGTCTGCCTGGTATGTGCGCTCGATCGCGGCCGCGGCGGGCAAAGTCGGCATCGAGACCGAGATCGTCGATCTGACTCCGCAGGCAGGGCCGAGCCAGATCGAGGCGGCACTCGCCCGCCTGTCCGCCGAGGACGATGTGCATGGCATCATCCTGCAAACGCCGCTGCCAGTCGGTGCCAGGGCTGAGCAGCTGGCGCTGTCGATCGACCCGGCGAAAGACGTGGATGGCGCGAACCCGCTTTCGCTCGGGCGGCTGACGGTGGGCCTGACCTCGTTCGCGCCCGCGACCGCGCAGGCTGTGCTGCAGTTGCTGGACTTCCACGGCGTCGAGTTGGCCGGGAGCCGCGCGGTCGTCGTCGGCCGCTCGGCGGTCGTCGGCAAGCCGCTCCTGCAGCTGCTGCTGCGGCGCGACGCGACGGTGACGGTATGTCACTCACGGACCCGTGACCTGCCTGCCGTGACCCGCAAGGCTGATGTCCTCGTGGCCGCTGTCGGGCGGGCCGGCCTAATCACGGCGGACTACATCCGGCCGGGCGCTGTCGTCATCGATGTCGGCACGAATCCCACCGCCGGCGGCGGGCTGACCGGAGACGTCGACGCGCGGAGCGCGGCGCCGGTGGCCGGCGCCCTCTCCCCCGTGCCTGGCGGCGTCGGGCCGGTGACGACGGCTCAGCTGCTGCTGAACACCGCGACTGCCGCAATCCAGCGCTAGCGAACCGGTGAACGTGCCGGTCGGTGCCCCCGGGTACGGTTCCGCCATGGCTCTGGCCCGACTGGCATCAACCGCGCTCGACCGCTCAGATCCGGCCGCGCTGAGCCAGCCCGCGCCGGACCGGGGATCACGCTCTGTGCAGTTCGATGGTCCCGCCGATGATGCGTCCGCCGAAGCTCGTCAGCAGCGCGTGTGAGGCAACGTTGGTTGCGTCGGCCTCCGCCGAGACGGCCGGCTGACCCGCGGCCGCCAGTGGCGCGAACGCCTCGGCGATGAGCGCGCGGCCAAGCCCGCGACGACGGTAGCCGACCAGGACGCCGACGCAGCCGAGCCGTCCGTAACGGTGGCCTGGCGGTGGCTTCCACACTCTGGCCAGACCGATGTACGCGCCATCAGCCAGCGCGACCCGGTAGGTCTGCGGGTCGAAGAACGGTGAGTCGTACGTTTCCTCGCGGAACCAGACGGGGTCCGGCTGCCAGCCGGCTGAGCCGGGTATGTCAGCCCTGATCGCGCAGTCGAGCAGCATCAGCGGCTCGAGCTCAGTCCGGTCCGCGGTCACGATCTCGATGCCAGCGGGCACCGGCGCTGCAACCATGGTCACCGGGATCTCGTACTCGTTCTCCCGCCGCAGTTCGGTGAATCCGACGGCAGCCAGGGCCGTGAGCGCTGCTGTATCGGTCGCGTCCACGGTCGCGACGCACTCACCATCGACTGCGCCAGCGAGCGGCCCGTACGTGTCGGGCCGGCACTTGTCGTAATACAGCCGGAGCCTGCCGTCCGGCGAACGCCACGGATGCAGCAGGCCGACAACTGCCGGGCCGTCCCACGCCAGCCAGTGCTCGCGCTCGGAGCTGTGATAGTCCTCCTCAGCCCTGAGTTGGCGCTCGGGCTCGCCGGTCCAGGCCGCCAGCGCGGCAAACTGGCCGGCAAACCTCGTGACCGTCACCGTCATGGCCGCGAACGTAGCAGGACCAACCGGAGTCCATCGACGGGTTTTCAGCGCCCCGGGCGGGTGATTCGCTGTCCAGGGTGCGTGCGCGCTTATTTATCTGCTAACTGATCAGCAAAAGCTAAAAAGAACCCAGATATCCCCTTTCCTGTCGTTGCGGTCGACCATTGCATTCGTCACCAGCCAGATTTAACGTCGTTTGACGGAACCGCACATCGTGCGGCTCGTGGGAGCAGGGACGAACAAAGGAGAGGCGAGCAATGAAGCATGCCCGATTGTTAGCGCTAACTGCTTCAGCCGGACTGGTGGTGTCATTCGCTGCGGCCGGGACGGCCGTCGCGAGCGTGGCATCGACCAGCGGCCAACCGCACCGCATCATGCTGCACGGCTCGCTAGTGCCGGCAGCTGAGCGCGCACATCCGGCGGGCACCGTGCCGGCCGACAGCAGCGTGCGATTCGACCTCGTGCTGAAGCTCAGGAATCCGCGCGGGGCGGCTGCCTTCGTGCGCGCAGTCTCCAGCCCCGGGTCGGCGAAGTTCCACCACTACCTCAGCGATTCACAATGGGTGAATACGTACGGGCCATCGCACTCCGCACTGGCCAAGGCGAAGTCGTGGCTTCGCGCCAACTACTTCACCGTCAGGTCGGTACCGAAGGACCGCCTGTTTGTCACGGCGACGGGAACGGCGAGACGAGTCGAGCGCGTCTTCGGCGTAACACTCGGCTATTACACGGTGGCCGGACACAAGGTACGGCTCGCCAATGGCGCGCTGAGCATCCCCGCTTCAATGGCTGGCGTCATCAGCGGTGCCGCAGGCATCAACCAGTCCCTCGCGACGACAAGCCTGACGCAGATTGGGGCGACGAAGTCCGCCAAGCCGGCTCAAGAGCCCGCACCGCCAGCCGGCTTCCGCAATCCGCAGCCGTGCTCGAAGTACTGGGGCCAGAAGATCGACACCACCGACGCCGGCTCCCTGTACGCGCCGTACACCGCTCCGCTGCCCTATGACATCTGCGGCTACCAGCCGGCGCAGCTCCGCGGCGGCTACAACCTTAACCACCTGGTCAACACCGGCACCGACGGCAACGGCGTCACGCTTGCGATCGTGGACGCCTACGACTCGCCGACCCTGCTGTCAGACGCCCAGCTGTACTTCAGGCTGAACGACCCATCACATCCGCTCAGTGCAAGCCAGTTCACCAACATCCAGCCTCCGGCAGTCGACGACGTCGCAGAGTGCGGCGGGAGCGGCTGGTTCGACGAGCAGGCGCTCGACGTCGAGGCCTCGCACTCCATGGCGCCCGGTGCGAACATCCAGTTCGTCGGGGCTCAGGACTGCCAGGACATTAGCCTGCTCGCCGCCGAGCAGACCGCGATCACAAGTGGTGCCTCCGTGGTGAGCAATTCGTGGGGTGACACCATGGGTGACCTCTTCACAGACGCTGCCACGCATACCGCCTTCGACAACACGTTCATGCTCGCGGCCTCGACCGGCGTCAGCATCATGTTCTCGAGTGGCGACGATGGCGACAACTTCGCCGACTTCGGACTCGCGGTCCCGGAC
>Ga0335074_10013139_pt1 | contig 11632 bp, 7 predicted proteins | sample Lox_Sample_23_FD_206715 | JGI IMG/M metagenome (GOLD analysis project Ga0335074, IMG submission 206715) | Soil microbial communities from Loxahatchee National Wildlife Refuge, Florida, United States - Lox_Sample_2.3 | ecosystem: Environmental > Terrestrial > Soil > Wetlands | place: USA: Florida...
CCGGATGCTGCGGCCCAGCCAGGCCCGGGTGGCGATGCGGCGGCTGCCGCACGCGCGCTTCGTGCCGCTGCCCGGCTGCGGGCACGTGCCGATGACCGACGATCCCCGGCTCGTCGCCCGGGTGCTCCTGGAGGGCAGCGACCGGTAACTCGCGGATCGGCAGCCCCGCCGCCTGGTACGCGTCGTCGATCAGGCGCATGGTCGTGACCGCGCTTGCCGCGGTCGTCGGGAACGGCTCGCCGTCCAGCACCGCGGCGGCGAACGCGCGCAGCTGCCACGCGAACGTCGTGTCGGGCGCGGGGCTCACCCGGCCGGTTCCCGCTTCGGGCAGGTCGGCGCCGCGCTCATCGCTCACCACGGACCCGCCGCGGGTCACGGTCAGCCGTCCCTCCTGCGCCCGGATGAAGTTCTGCAGCCGCAGCGTTCCCTCGGACCCGATGACGTGCACGTCGGCGAGGAACTCCCCGTCCCTGGTAAAGGCGGACTCGAACCAGCCCGTCAGGCCGGCCGCGAACGCGACCCGCGCCGCCGTCGCCCGGTCCGTCACGCGATCGGGCATCGGGTCGGTGACCGCCGCGGGAACCGACGGGTCGCCCGCGCCGACGGCCGAGCCGACCAGCCGCAGGCAGTCGATCGCGTAGCAGCCGCCGTCCATCAGCGCGCCGCCGGCGAGCCCGTAGTCGTACCGGATGTCGCCAGGATCCTCGACCGGCCAGCGGGTCCACGCCTGCGCGTGCGACGGCTCCCCGATCGCGCCGTCCGCCAGCAGCGCGGCCATCCGGCGCACCAGCGGGTGGTACCGGTAGTGCATCGCCTCCATCACGACCAGGCCCGACCGCTCCGCGGTGGCCGCCACCGTCAGCGCCTCCGCAGCGTTCGACGCGAACGGCTTCTCGCACAGCACGTGCTTGCCCGCGTCGATCGCCCGCAGCGTCCACGGCGCGTGCAGCGAGTTCGGCAGCGGCACGTAGACCGCGTCGACATCAGGCGCGGCGAGCAGTTCCTCGTACGACCCGTACGAGGACGGAATCCCGTGCTGCAGCGCGAAGGTCCGCGCGCGTCCCGGGTCCCGCGTCGCGACGGCCGTCACCGCGACGGAAGGCAGCAGCCGCGCGGGCTCGAGCAGCGCGCTCCGCGCGATCCGCGCCGCCCCGAGCATCCCGATCCGCAGCACGTCGCTCATCGCCGGCTCCCAGGGGCCAGCTCTTCGAGCACCTCGCTCGCTCGCAGCACGGCCGCTCCTTCCTTGGCGGCCGGGTTGCCCACGGCCGGATCCCAGTTCAGGTCGTAGAACACCTCGGTCACCCCGCAGCTCTCCAGCCACGCGACGTCCGCGCGGATCTGCGGGTAGCTGCCCGACAGCAGCAGCCGCTGGCCCGACTCAGAGCGCTCTTCCTTCCCGGCCCTGACTACGCCCCGGCAGACGATCCGCACGGGCCCGCGCCCCGCCGCGGCGGCGGTCTCCTGGACGATCTTCGCGGCCTCCGCGATCCGCGACAGGTCGGCGCTGCTCGCGGTGACCCACCCGTCCGCGATCCGCCCGGCGCGTTCCATCGCCGGCCGGGACATGCCGCCGAGCAGGATCGGCGGACCTGGCCGCTGCACTGGCCGCGGGTCCTGCCGTCCAGGCGGGACCGTGTAATACGTGCCGGTGAAGCCCGCGTCGCCGGTCCACAGGGCGCGCAGCGCCGCGAGGTACTCCTCCGTCCGCGGGCCACGGCGCGCCATGGACGCATCGGACCCGGTGAACTCCTCGGGCAGCCAGCCGCTGCCGATGCCCAGGTCGAGCCGCCCGCCGGACAGCACGTCCACGGTCGTCGCCTGTTTGGCGAGCAGCAGCGGCGACGCGAACGGGTGGTTGACCACCGCCACCCCGAGCCGGATCGAGGACGTGGCGGCGGCGAGAAATCCCAGCGAGACCAGCGGGTCGAGCACGCTCTGGTACACCGGCGCCATCCGGGACCCGGCCGGGATCAGCAGCCGCTGGAACGTCCACAGCGACCGGTACCCGAGTCGTTCCGCTCGCCGGCCGAACTCCGTCAGGTTGCGGGGCGTCGCCCACACGCCCGCGATCGGCGCCCCGAACCCGATGTCCATGCCCCCACCCTAGTGACAGCCGGGACAATAGCGCTCACTCGGCTCGCAGCGCGGCGGCCGGGCGGATCCGGGCGGCGGCGACCGCCGGCCCCAGGGCGATGAGGTTCGCGACCGCGAATCCGATGTACCCGGCGAACAGGTCCCAGCCGAGCCGCCCGGCGGCGATGCCGAGCGGCAGCCCGACGATCAGCCCGGCCACCGCGACGGTCGTGGTCTGCCACGACATGGCGAACGCCGTCTGGCGACGGACGGACCCGAGCACCTTGAGCAGCCCGGTCTCCCGGCGGCGCCTGCCAACGCTCACCACGAGGGCGTGCACCAGCGTGGCCGCACCGAACACCGCCACCGCCAGCCCGAACAGCAGCGGGAAGTTCACCTCACCGAAGTTGACCAGGCTGGTCGGGGGATAGGGAAGGGTGATCTCCGCCGGGTAGGCCCGGGCGAGCCTGGCGATGTCGGCCTGGCCGCGCGGCCCGGGCACGGCCGTGACCAGGACGTCACCGCCGACGCTGAAGACGGTGCGCAGCCGGCACGCGTTCTGGGCGGTGCCGGCCGGGAGCCGCCCGCACTGCGGGCTCAGCAGGCCGTCGAGGGTGAAGACCGCCCCCGTGCCGAGGCCGCCAGTGCCGTCGCTGGGCGCGAACACCACGGTCCCGGTCACCAGGTAGGAGGAGGTGCGGCTGCCGCCCGCGGGCTGCTGCGCCGTCACCCGCACCTTCGACCCGACATGCGCGCCGAGCTGGCGCAGGGTGGTCGCGCCGAGCGCGACCTCAGACGTGGTGTGCGGCAGCCGCCCGCCGGACGTCACGAGGGGAAGCGGACCGCGGAGCCCCGCGCCCGCCAGCGCGCTGATGACGCGCCCGTCGATCATGACGCCACCGCCGCCGCCGATGGCGATATCCGTGATGTCCGGATCACGTTCCAGGGTGGTCACGAGCGCGGCGAACTGGGCCGCGCTCGCCGCGTTTCCTGAGCCGCTCGGCGAGAACCACGCGTCGTACGGCTGCCCGTAGAGGGCGGGCGTGCTGGTCAGATGCCCGAGGCTGGCGCCGAAAACGACCGCCGCCGACAGCGCCGTCACGGCGAGCACCGCCCCGAGCAGCGCGGTCCGTGCCGGTACGGCGGCCCGCCCGTGGCCGCGCTCGAGCGCCCGCCTGACCCCGGGCGCGGAGCAGCAAGCCCAGCGCGTCCACCATGACCTCCCAACGGCAGCGTGCCCGCGGCACGCCCGCGGGCACCAGGATGCCACCCGGCCGGACAAATGTGGTGATAGCACCATGGGGACGTCCGGCCGTACGGTGGGGCCATGCCTGCTACGACGAGATCCGTCACGACCGACTTCTGCGCGGCGCTGCTGGACGCCGCGGCCAGCCCGCTGCCGCCGGACGTGTCCCGCGCGGCGCGCCGCACGCTGCTCAACGTGCTCGGCACCGCCGCCTCGGCGGCCGGGTCGCCGGCCGTGACGGTCCTGCTCGCCGCCGCGGCGGAGCAGGGGAGCGCCGGCGACGTCCGGGTCCCGGGCCTGGCGGGCACGCTGGACCCGTACTGGGGCGCGCTGGTCACCGGCACCGCGGCGCACCTGGACGACTTCGACGACACGCACCTGGCGACGGTCATCCACCCGGGCGCGGCGACGCTGGCGACGGTGCTGTCGCTGGTCCCGGAGACGGCGCCGTCAGGAGCCGCGTTCCTCGGCGCGTTCGCGGCCGGCTGTGAGGCGCAGCTGCGGATCGGCAACGCGATCTCACCCGCGCACTACGACCACGGCTGGCACATCACCGGGACCTGCGGCGTGTTCGGCGCCGCGGTCGCCGCGTCAGCGCTGCTCGGCCTGGACGCCGGAGCGGCCAGCCGGGCACTGTCGCTGGCCGCGACGATGACGCTCGGGCACCGCGAGGCGTTCGGCTCCATGGCCAAGCCGCTGCACGCGGGGAAGGCGGCCGCGAACGGCGTGCTCGCGGCGCGGCTGGCGGCCGCCGGGCTGTCGGCGCCGCCCGATCCGCTGGGCCCGGGCGGCGTTCTCGAGGTGCTGGCCGCCACCGTGGACCGCGACGCGCTCGGCCGCGGCTGGGAGCTCGAGCTCAACACCTTCAAGACCTATCCGTGCGGCGTGGTCGCGCACCCCGCGATGGACGGGGCGATCGCGGTGTCGGCCCGGATCGACCCGGCGCAGATCACCGCGGTCACGCTGCGCTGCCATCCCCTCGTCCCTGAACTCATGGGCACCCTCCACCCCGCCGACGGCCTGCGGTCGAGGTTCAGCGCCCGGCACGGCGTGGCGGCCGGCCTGCTGTTCGGCCGTGCCGGGCTGCCGGAGTTCAGCGACGCGGCCGCCACGGCCCCAGAGGTAGCCAGGCTCCGCGGCCTGATCACCCTGGACCCGGACCCGGGAGTGGCGCGCGACGCGGCGATCCTGCGAATCGAAACCCGCTCGGCCGAGCCCGTGGAAGTCCGCGTCGAGCACTCGCGCGGCAGCATCGCCCGCCCGCTCACGGACGGCGAACTCCAGGACAAGGTCCAGGCGCTGGTGACTCCGGTCCTGGGCGACGGCGCGGCGGACCGCGTCCGCACGGCGATCGACAACCTGCCCGCCGCTAGCGATGTGTCCGGACTGCTCATTGCTTTGCGTCCGCCTGGGCTTGGGGGTGTTCACCGCGTCCAGTCGGCGCCCACCGGGGCACCGAACGACGCGGCGTCACACCCCCGGCGCCACGCGCCTGCCCCGGCGCAAGGCACCGCCACCGACCAATTGCTCGTACTAGCGGCGCGTCCCGCGCCCACGCCGGAGGCCGTGACGGCCCTGAGCCGGTTCACCGCCGCGGTCACCACGCAGCAGGGCATAGCCACCGCCGGCACCCTGCGGCGTACGCTGCACCCGGTAGCCGCCGACGCCGCAGCGCCAGCCCAGGCGGGAGGCCCGGCGCTGACGGCGTGGGTGACGGGTGCCGCGGCGTCCGCCGCGCCAGCGCCGGACGATCCGACGGTGGCGATGGTCGTCTGCGCTGCCGCGAGGGCACTGGGGGATGACTGTCTCGCGGCCGTCACGGCGGGACTTGCGGCCGCGGCGATTGTCGAGTCGGGGCTGGACGGGGTCGCCCGGGCCGGATGGTCGGTGCCGACGGTGGCGGCCGGCGTTGGCGCCGGGCTGGCGGCCGGAGTGATGCTCGGGCTGCCGGAAGACCAGTTGCGTAACGCCCTTGGCGTCTGCGCTACCCAGGCGGCGGGGCTAAGCGCGGTGGCCGGCACCGATGCCGGGCCGCTCCAGGCCGGTAAGGCCGCCTTTAACGCGGTCGAGGCCGCGCTGCTCGCCCGGGCCGGCTTCACGGGGTCCGCCGAGCCGCTCGACGGGCGCCGCGGGCTGTTCGCGCTGTTCCGCGACAGCTAGCTCGCCCTGACCGAGAAGTCGCTGACCGAGAAGTCGCCGACCGGGAAGTCGCTGGACGAGAAGGTCGCGGGCGCGTTTCGTCGGTGCCGGGCCGGTCAGTCGGTGCCGGACTCCATCGCGGCGCGGTCGAGCATCTCGTCGGCGTCGGCCGCCCGGTCGAGGGCGGCGATCGCGTCGGCGCCGCCCTCGGGCAGCGCGCCGATCAGCCCGGTCGAGGCCGCCTGCGCCGCGCCGACGGACGCCGGATGCGGGGTGCCGATCATGCCGATCGCGACGAACTGCTCGAGCTTCGCCCGCGAGTCGGCGATGTCGAGGTTGCGCATGGTCAGCTGGCCGATCCGGTCGGCGGGCCCGAACGCGGGGGCCTCGGTCCGCTCCATGGACAGCTTGGCCGGGTGGTAGCTGAACGCCGGTCCCGTGGTGCCGAGGACGGAGTAGTCCTCGCCGCGCCGCAGCCGCAGCGTCACCTCGCCGGTGATCGCCGTGCCGACCCAGCGCTGCAGCGACTCGCGCAGCATCAGCGCCTGCGGGTCCAGCCAGCGGCCCTCGTAGAGCAGCCTGCCGAGCCGCCGCCCCTCGTTGTGATAGCTGGCGATGGTGTCCTCGTTGTGGATGGCGTTCACCAGCCGCTCGTACGCCGCGTGCAGCAGCGCCATGCCGGGCGCCTCGTAGATGCCCCGGCTCTTGGCCTCGATGATCCGGTTCTCGATCTGGTCCGACATGCCAAGGCCGTGCCGGCCGCTGATCGCGTTGGCCTCCTGGACGAGGTCGACGGCCGAGCCGAACGGCTTGCCGTTGATCGTCACCGGCCGCCCCTGCTCGAAGCCGATCTCGACATCCTCGGCGGGTATCTCGACCGCGGGGTCCCAGAACCGCACGCCCATGATCGGCTCGACGATCTCGATGCTCGCGTCGAGGTGCTCGAGCGACTTGGCCTCGTGGGTGGCACCCCAGATGTTCGCGTCGGTCGAGTACGCCTTGTCGGTACTCGCCCGGTACGGCAGGCCGCGGTCGAGCAGCCACTCGGACATCTCCTTGCGGCCGCCGAGCTCCCTGACGAAGTCGGCGTCCAGCCACGGCTTGTAGATCCGCAGGCTGGGGTTGGCGAGCAGGCCGTACCGGTAGAACCGCTCGATGTCGTTGCCCTTGAAGGTGGAGCCGTCTCCCCAGATCTGCACGCCGTCCTCGAGCATCGCGCGCACCAGCAGGGTGCCGGTGACGGCCCGCCCGAGCGGGGTGGTGTTGAAGTAGGCACGGCCGCCGGACCGGATGTGGAACGCGCCGCAGGCCAGTGCGGCGAGCCCTTCCTCGACGAGCGCCTCACGGCAGTCCACCAGGCGGGCCAGCTCCGCTCCGTACTCCGCCGCGCGCCCGGGCACCGACTCGATGTCAGGCTCGTCGTACTGGCCGATGTCGGCGGTGTAGGTGTACGGCACGGCGCCCTTCTCGCGCATCCACGCGACCGCCACCGAGGTGTCGAGGCCGCCGGAGAAGGCGATCCCGACCCGTTCACCGACAGGGAGAGAGTTCAGTACCTTAGACACATTGAAAGTATATGCATACTATTGCATGATCATGCAACCCGCTAAGGTGAGGTCGCGTGATGATCTTCAGGGACGCGCGGCGGGACGAGGTACCGCGGATCGTGGCGCTGCTGGCCGACGATGAGCTCGGTGCGGGCCGGGAGACCGGGGTCGACGACGCGTACCTGGGCGCTTTCGACGACATCGCCGCCGATCCGCGCAGCCGGCTGATCGTCGCTGACGTCGACGGTCAGGTCGCCGGCACCCTGCAGCTGACCGTGCTGCCGGGGCTGAGCAGGCACGGCATGCGCCGGGCCCAGATCGAGGGCGTCCGGGTCGCGGCGCCGTCGCGGGGCCAGGGGCTGGGCCGGGCGATGCTCGGGTGGGCGATCGAGGCGGCCCGCCAGGACGGCTGCGGCCTTGTCCAGCTGACCTCAGACAAGCGCCGTGCCGACGCCATCCGGTTCTATGAGTCCCTCGGCTTCGAAGCCTCCCATGAGGGCCTTAAGCTGCCGCTGGAGCCGAGCGCGAGCCGAGCCGGCCCTAGTGGACAGCGTTATCCGTGGGACACTTCCACAATGACCGACTTGGCTGTGCCGGGAGTGCCGTTCCCGCTTGAGCCCTCTGGGAACCCGGCCTGCCAGGTGACCGTCTCCGGCGGCAGCCTCACCCTGATCAGCGGGCCGAAGTCCGACCTGTTCATGGACCCGGCGGGCGAGGAGGCGGCCAGGCCGGACGCTGGCCGGCTGACGGGGCTGCCCGGCGACGTGGACTTCACGCTGTCCGCGCAGGTCACCGTGCAGTTCGGCAGCGTCTTCGATGCGGGCGTGCTGCTGCTCTACCTGTCAGAACGGCGCTGGGCCAAGCTCTGCTACGAGCTGTCACCGCAGCGTCGGCCGACCGCGGTCACCGTGGTGACCCACGGCACCTCCGACGACAGCAACTCATTCGAGACCGCCGGCGGTCCGCTCTGGCTGCGGATCACCAGGTCCGGCCGGGTGTGGGCCTTCCATGCGTCGGAAAACGGCACTTGGTGGCGGCTGCTGCGCTACTTCACGCTCGGCGAGGCGTCCGGCGCCCGGGTCGGCTTCCTCGCCCAGTCGCCCACCGGGCCCGGCTGCACCGCCGTCTTCGACGAGATCGCCTACAAGCCAGGCGCCCCTGCCGACCTGCGCGACGGCAGCTAGCCGATCGCCAGGCCGGAGCCTGCCTGCTGCCGGTGCCGCCGCCACTGCCGCACCGCATGGTACAAGGCGAACAGGATGAGCACAGCGAACCCGTCGAACAGGACGCCGAGGATGATGTAAGTGATCGCGCTCCCGTCGCCGTTGATCAGCTGAGCGCCGAAACCCCAGTTCCAGAGAGGCTGCCGCACGGTGAACGGCACGGCGATCGGTACCTGGCCCGTCCAGGTCGCGGGGGCGCCTCCCGCGGAGGTGCCCAGGTGGCCGTAGGTGATCGTCGAGCATCCGCCACGGCCGCAGATCTGGCCGTACGACGTGGGGAAGAAGGTGACGGTATTCTCCGCCCCCGCGAGATAAGCCACGCCGTCGACCAGCGCGGGCAGCGTCGCCACCCCGAGTCCCAGCAGGATCGCCATCACCAGCCAGCTGAACACCCAGGTCCACCGGTGCCGCGGCGGGTACCGGTAGGCGTGCGCGCGGACCGGGTGGTGAGCGGTCCTTGGCGCGGCCTGCGCCCGGACGCCGGGATCCAGCCGGTGCAGCCGCACGGTGTCGGTGATGGAGGCGACCAGGCCCACCACGGCCAGGGCGCCCAGCAGCAGGATGAATACCGAGGCCACCGCGATACCCGCCCCGCTGCCGTTCGGGGCGCGCGCGCCGAGCAGGCCGCAGGCCACCAGGAACGCGACCACGCTGATCACCGTCGCCCAGACCCAGCCCCGGCGCCGGTGCATCAGCCGGACGGCGGCGGCGACAGCCGGATCGGGCGCTGTCGCGGCGGAATCTGGTGGTTTCACGGGGCAAGCGTAGTCCTGTTCGCCGCCGTGCCCGGCACGTTGTGTTGGACAGTGCGCGATTCCGTTCGGCGGTAAGTTACCGGTGCGTCAACGATTGGCTAGCGAACGGCAAGCTGCTGCCTCTACGCTCAGTCCACCGATGTCAGCGGGTTGCGTTCCACCCAGTGCAGGACCCCCAGTACAGGGAGAGGCCAGTGACCGAGCAGGACGACCCAGAGCAGAGCGGCAACGCCGGCGATCCGGCGAAGCACCGGACGACCAGGCGCGCGTTCATGGTGGGCGGCACGGCGGCGGCGTTCGGCGCGGCGGTCGCCGGCCGGGCGGGCGGGCAGCACTCGATCACCGGCGACCAGGCCAGGCTCATCGACAAGGTGACCGCTTCCGCGACCGCGAACGCGAGCCTCAGCGACGTGAAGCACGTCGTGATCCTGATGCAGGAGAACCGGTCGTTCGACCACTACTTCGGCACGCTGTCCGGGGTGCGCGGGTTCTCCGACCCGACTGTTCTCAAGAACGCCAACGGGACCCCGGTGTTCGACCAGTACGGCTACCAGCCAGGCACCGGCGTCGACGCGGCCGGCTACCTGCAGCCGTTCAACCTGCTGAACAAGCCGCCGGCGGAGAACGGCGAGGACACAAACGACATCGCGCACGACTGGGTGACCCAGCACCACAGCTGGAACGGGGGCAAGATGGACTCGTTCATCAAGGCCCACCTGACCGCCGACGGCACTTCTAACGGCCCGGTCACCATGGGCTATTTCGACCGCTCCGAGCTCGCCTTCTACTACGCGCTCGCGGACGCGTTCACGGTGTGCGACAACTACTTCTGCTCGGTGCTCGGCCCGACCGACCCGAACCGGCTGATGACGTTCTCCGCCTCGATCGACCCCAGCGGCGCGCACGGCGGTCCGGTGATCACCACCGCGACCGACCGCGTCGCCATGACCGGCAAGCTGAACTGGGAGACGATGCCCGAGGCGCTGCTCAAGGCCGGGGTGAGCTGGAAGGTCTACAACGACCCCACCGGCATCCTGGGACTCGGCGTGCTGTCCTATTTCAAGAACTATACCGACCCGTTCTCCATCACGGACCTTGAGCTGATCGACAAGGGCCTGGCGCCCACCTACCCGGGCGACTTCCACAGCGACGTCAAGAACGGCACGCTGCCCAGCGTCTCCTGGATCGTCCCGCCGCTCGCCGAGTGCGAGCACCCGGCCGCGCCGCCGGAGTGGGGCGAGTACCTCGTCCAGCAGGTCCTGAACATCCTCGTCTCCAACCCCGCTGTCTGGGCGCAGACCGTGTTCATCGTGAACTACGACGAGAACGGCGGCTTCTTCGACCACGTGCCGCCGCCCACCGCGCCCGCCGGGACGGCGGGGGAGTACCTGACCACGCTGCCGAGCAGCGCCGGCGGCATCGCCGGCCCGATCGGCCTGGGCTTCCGCACCCCGTGCCTGGTCATCTCCCCGTTCACCGCCGGCGGGTACAAGTACTCCGGTGTCCTGGACCACACCTCGACGCTGCGCCTCATCGAGAAGAGGTTCGGCGTCACCGTGCCGAACCTGACCGCCTGGCGCCGCTCCGTCACCGGCGACTTCACCGGCGCCCTGAACCTCGTCAGCCCCCCGGTGACCAAGGTCCCGTCGCTGCCGTCCACCTCGATCGGCAGCAACCTCACGGTCGTCGAGGAGGCGGTCCTCAACGCCCTGACCGGCACCCTGGACGTCGGCATCCCCTACCCGCTCCCTACGAGCAACAAGATGCCGTCCCAGGAGACCACCCCGTCCCGCCCGCCTGTCCCGTAGCCGCCGGGTCGGCCCCACCGACCCGGCATCCACCTACCTTACGTTCGGTAACCTCATGTTACTCTTCGTCTTCACATCAGTTTCGGTCCTTTTGAAACGGTTAAACAGCTCGAAACGGGGCCAAAAGTGATGTGAAGATGAGCTGCGACCGCGGCGACGACCCACACAGATCACAGAACGTTACCGCTGTACCAGCCCACGGAAGCAAAGCAGACGGAAAGCCCGAACGGTCGGCGCCCGCGGCACCTCCGCGAGCGCCGGGTCCGGCGAGCCGCGCCGGCGGGTAGCGCTCCTAGGCGGTCGTTCCGGTGAGGACCGCGTCGGTGAGGTCGCGGGCGCAGCCCCAGGAGGTCGACACGCCGCCGCCGCCGTGCCCGTAGTTGTGCCACAGCACGCGGCCGCCGGGCAGCGACTCCGCCTCCAGCCGCACCGTGGGCCGGTACGGGCGCAGCCCGACCCGTTCCGCCACCACTTCGGCCCCGTTCAGTTGCGGGAACACCGCCGCGGTGTCGCGCAGGATCCGCGCGGAGACCTCGGGCCGCGGCGGCAAGTCCCACGCCTCCTCCTCGGCGGTGCCGCCGAGGAGGACCAGGTCGCCGTGCGGGAACAGGTAGACGTAGTCGTAGCCGTGCAGCGCGTGGTTGATGTAGAACTCGTCGATGCCGGGGTTGCGCACGACGACGACCTGCCCGCGCACCGGCACCACCGACGGATCTCCCGCGAGCTTCCGCGCGCCGACTCCGGTGCAGTTCACGACGACCGGAGCGCCGACCGCGGACAGCGAGCTGACCGTCTCGATCTCGATCGAGCCGCCCACGGCCGCGTAGCGCGCGAGCAG
>Ga0335074_10013140_pt1 | contig 11632 bp, 9 predicted proteins | sample Lox_Sample_23_FD_206715 | JGI IMG/M metagenome (GOLD analysis project Ga0335074, IMG submission 206715) | Soil microbial communities from Loxahatchee National Wildlife Refuge, Florida, United States - Lox_Sample_2.3 | ecosystem: Environmental > Terrestrial > Soil > Wetlands | place: USA: Florida...
CTGCCGGTCGCCGTCGCGGTGGTGGCGGGCGACTCGATCGCGGGCGAGGCGTCCGCGGGGACGCTGCGCTACCTGCTGGCCCGCCCGGTCGGGCGGACGAAGCTGCTGGTCGCCAAGCTGGTCGCGGTCATCACGTTCGCGGTGCTCGCCGTCGTCGCTGTCACGGTTACCTCGTACGCCACCGGGGTCCTGATCCTCGGCCCGTCCCGCGCCGCGGCCGTCGGCACCACGCCGGGCGGGCTGGCGCCCGGGTCGATCGCGCCGGGCGCCGGCGGCGCGCCCACCGCCGGGCTGCAGCCTGGCGCGGCCATCACGTCGCTGTCCGGCACCCCGCTGACCACCCTGCAGCTCATTGAGCGTGTCCTCGGCGCCATGTCGTTCATCACGGTCTCGATGCTCGGCGTCGCGGCGATCGCGCTGTTCCTGTCCACGCTGACCAACTCCGCGATCGGCGCCGCGATGGGCTCGCTGGCCGCGCTGGTCATCAGCGAGATCCTGGTCACGCTGAACGCCGCGAGCGCGGTGCAGCCCTACCTGCCGACCCGGTACTGGCTGGCGTGGATCGACTTCTTCCGGGATCCCATCCTCTGGCGGGACATCCAGCGCGGGTTCGCCATCCAGGCGGTGTACGTGGTGGTGTTCCTGGCGGCCGCCTGGGCCAACTTCGCCACGCGGGACGTCACGACCTGAACGTGCGGCCGGCGATCCGGTTTCGCGGTCAGCGCCCGAGCGACTCCAGGGCCGCGCAATCGCCGGGAGCGGGGGCGGTGACCCGGCCGGCGGACAACGTGCGCAGGACAAGGCCGACGACGAGCGGGGCCGAGGGCAGCTGGCTGTGCTGGACGGTCACGCCCGGGCAGACGGACTGGAGCGGGACGTTCACCGCGCCGGGCAGCCGGGCGGAGTCCGGCGGCTGCACGGTCTGGTCGTCGGCGCTCCACAGCGACAGCCAGGGCGGCCGCGGCTGCGCCGACTGCTGCAGCCTTGTCAGCAGCGCGCTGCCCGGCGCGAGCTGCTGGCAGGCGACGGGGCACAGCCCCGGGTCGTACGCGGTGCCCACGGCGGCGATCCGCGCGCCGTGCAGCGGCGACCCCAGGGTGATGATCGCGCCCGTCCGTCCCGCGCCGCCGTAGTCGACGTACCAGAGCCAGGCCACGACGCCGCCCGCCGAGTACCCGATCACGGTGACCGGCCCGGATCCGGCGGCGAGCGCCGAGTTCACGTACCCGTTGAGCATCCGGGCCTGCACCGTCAGGTCGCCCGTGCCGTCACCCGCCGGCGGCACCACGACGGCGGTCCGGCCGGTGCTCCTGATCCGCGCGGCCAGCCCGTCCAGCGACGTGGTGGACCCGCCGTAGCCCGGAACGAGGAGCACCGCGCCCGGCCGGCCGGCCACCGGTTCCGGCTGCCCGGCCGAGACCCGCACCCCGGCGACCACGGCAACCGCGGCCACCACCAGGGCGAGTCCCCCGAGCAGGATCCGGCGCCGCGGGCTGAGCCCGGTCCACCAGCGGAGAGGGGAACGCACGCATCCCATCATGCGTCCCCGAGCGCCAAGATCTTGACGGTGGAGCCGAATCGGGCGTCTCTTCGGCGATCTTTCGCCGGCGTGTCATGAGCTGGCAGGGCGTTCGGCTCGGGCACAATAGAACAAGGCCCCCTCCATTTATGGGATGGAGGGGGCCTTGCGCGACCTGCCGCACCAGCCTGGCCAGTTGCCCAGCCCGCCCGGCAAAGCCGACCGCCCCGTCAGGGCCAGTCACCCGCGCGATTTACCGGTTTCCCGGCTCCTCCCACGTCCCCTGAGTTTCCTCTGGGGTGGTGCCCGTTTCTGGCGGTGAAAGCATTTCTACGCCCTAGCCGGGCCGCGGCGCAAGGGGTTGAGGCCAATAAATTGAGAGCTTTTTTCGTTGTCCACAGAGCGGCGGCGGTTATCCGCAATTAAGTGCGGTTATCCACCGCGCCATTCACAAGCTGTCCACAGAATGCGCTTGGCGTGATGGCCTGGATACTGGGCGCGAGCGTCCACGGGAAGCGGCCCTGGGGCAGGCACACGATGCCGGCGTGTCGTGAGTTGGGTGAAGACGCCCGGCTCGGGCACAATAGAACAAGGCCCCCTCCATTTATGGGATGGAGGGGGCCTTGCGCGACCTGCCGCACCAGGCTGGCCAGTTGCCCAGCTCACCCGGCGGCGACTGCCGCCCCGCCAGGGCCAGACACCCGCGCGATTCACCGGTTTCCCGGCTCCTCCCACGTCCCCGGGTTACCCCCGAGTGGTGCCCGTTTCCGACGGTGAAAGCATTTCTATGCCCTAGCCCGGCCGCGGCGCAAGGGGTGGAAGCCAATAATTGAGAGCTTTTTTCGTTGTCCACAGAGCGGTGGCGGTTATCCGCAATCGAATGCGGTTATCCACCGCATCATTCACAGGCTATCCACAGGTCGCGTCCTGTTTACCGGCCGCGGGGACGGGTGCTCGCGCACCGGATGACCGGGCGAGGCTGCCTGTGGGCGCGAGCCCCGCGGGCGCGGCGCCGGAGGGCCCCCGCAACGCCGCCGGCCGTCCCCGGGACGAAATTCTCTGGCTCAACTACTACGCGAGAGAATACTTCTGGAGTATTCTCTCGGTTATGAGCGTTCCGCTGACACTGCTCGGGCTCCTTGAACGGGGGCCGAGCCACGGCTATGACCTGAAGCGTGACTACGACATGTTCTTCGGCCGGGGCAAACCGGTGCGGTACAGCCAGGTGTACGCCACGCTGTCGCGGCTGGCCAGAGACGGGAAGGCGGTCGCCGGGCCCGTTGAGCAAGGCGCCGGGCCCGAACGCCGACGGTACGTGATCACCGATGACGGCATCGGCGACGTCGAGCGGTGGCTGACCGAGCCGGCCCCGCCAGAGCCTGACCTGCAAAGCGAGCTCTTCGCCAAGGTGGTGCTCGCCCTGCTGCTCGACCGCCCGGCCGACCAGTACCTCGACATACAGCGGGCAGCGCATCTGGAGCGCATGCGCGCGCTGACCGAGCTGAAGCGGTGCGGCGGCACTCTCGACCTGCTGCTCGCTGACCATTCCATCTACCGGCTGGAGGCTGACTTGCGCTGGATGGACCACACCGCGGCCCGGCTCGACATGCTCAAGCAGGAGGTCGGGCGATGAGCGGGGGCATCCAGCCGGCCAGCGCGGGCCAGGCCGCGGGCACCACCGCGCTGGTGAAGATCATCGAGGCGCGGAACCTCGCCAAGTCCTTCGGGGAGACGCCAGCGCTGCGCGGCGCCTCGCTACGGGTAAGCCCAGGCGAGATCGTGGCGGTCATGGGGCCGAGCGGATCGGGCAAGTCCACCTTGCTGCACTGCCTGGCGGGGATCCTGGTCCCCGACGAGGGCGAGGTGTGGTTCGGCGGACAGCGGCTCGACACCCTGAGCGACGACCGGCGCAGCACGCTGCGCCGGGACCGGTTCGGTTTCGTGTTCCAGTCCGGCCAGCTGGTCCCCGAGCTGACCGCCGAGGAGAACGTCGCGCTGCCGCTACTGCTGTCCGGCACCCGCCGCGGCACGGCGATGACGGCTGCCAGGAAGTGGTTTCCCGTGCTCGGCATCGACGGGCTCGAGGGCCGCCGGTCCGGTGAGCTGTCCGGCGGGCAGGCGCAGCGCGTCGCGCTGGCCCGCGGCCTGGTCGCCGACCCCGAGATCCTGTTCGCCGACGAGCCGACAGGATCGCTTGACTCCCTGTCAGGGGAGATGGTGATGAACCTGCTCACCGCCGCCGCGCGCGAGCACGGCACCACCGTCATCCTGGTCACCCACGACGCGCGGGTCGCCGCCTACGCCGACCGCGAGGTCATCGTCAGGGACGGCAAGGTCAGCACGCTCACCGGGTCCGAGCCGTGATCCCCCTCGGGCTGCGGCTGGCGGTCAGCGGCGGCCGCGAAGCGATCACCCGGCTGGTCATCCTGACCATCGCGGTCGGCCTCGGCGTCGGCCTCCTGTTGACGGCCGTGGCCGCCACCAACGCGGCTACCACTTGGAACAACCGCCACGGCTGGTGGTATACCGGCACGGCGTACGTGCCCGCCAGCACGGCGGCGGGCGTCGCCCCGCTGTGGTGGCACCCAAGCGGCGACACCTTCGACGGCCAGCAGATCAACCGCTTCGACGTGGCCGCCACCGGCGCTTCGTCGCCGGTGCCGCCGGGCATCTCCCGTGACCCGGCCCCGGGCCAGTACTACGCCTCACCCGCGCTGATCGCGCTGCTGCGCAGCACCCCGGCGGACCAGCTGGCCGACCGCTACCCCGGCCACCTGGCCGGCGCGATCGGCGACGCCGGACTGCCGTCCCCGAACTCGCTGGTCATCATCGTCGGGCGCACTCCGGCGCAGCTGGCGGCCACGCCCTACAGCGTGCAGGTGACGTCGATCGCCACGACGGGCTTCGGGCGCCCGGTGAACCCCCAGGGGCTGCTCTATGACCCGCCCGACGGTGGCGGCCCGGGGAGTACCATCGACCTCATCCTGTCCGTGGTGGCGCTGGCCATCCTGGCCCCGGTGCTGATCTTCATCACTACCGCGACCCGGCTGTCGGCCGCCCGCCGCGAGCAGCGGTTCGCGGCGATGCGCCTGGCCGGCGCGACCCGCAAGCAGATCTCCCTGCTCGCCGCCACCGAATCGACGGTGGCCGCGGTCCTGGGGGTCGCCCTCGGCTTCGGGATCTTCTTCCTGCTGCGCGCCCCGGTAGCGGGCATCCCGTTCGTCGGCCAGCCGTTCTTCCCCGCCGAACTGACGCTCAGCTTGCCGGACGTCCTCGTGGTCGCGGTCGGCGTGCCTGTGGCCGCTGCCGCGGCCGCGCGGCTGGCGCTGCAGCGGGTGCATATCTCCCCGCTGGGCGTCGCCCGCCGCCAGACGCCGAAGCCGCCGCGGGCCTGGCGGGTGCTGCCGCTGCTGGCAGGCTTCGCCGGCCTTGGCTTCTTCATCGTGCACGGTAAGCCAGCGAGCCCTTCGGCGCAGGTCCTGGCGTTCGTGCCCGGCTACCTGCTCATCATTGTCGGCCTGGTCATCGCGGGCCCGTGGCTCACCATGGCCGCGGCCAGGATCATGGCCCGGCGGACCAGCCGCCCCAGTACGCTGATCGCCGCCCGCCGGCTCGCCGACGACCCGAGGGCCGCCTTCCGCGCCGTCAGCGGCCTGGTGCTCGCCTTGCTCATTACCACCGCCGCCGTGGTGGCCATCGCCACGCAGGACACCAAGGACGTCACCCGGTGGGGCAACCCCGCCGCAGCGAACGTGCTGACGAACCAGCTGGCGGACCAGAACTTCGGCAACGTCGTCTACTCATCAAGCGTCACCACGAAAGGCGCGGGGGCGGCGGCGTCCGCCGCGCCTGTCGTCTACTCATCAAGGCCCACCACGACAGGCGCGGGGCCGGCGGCGTCCGCCGCGCCGCTGACGGCACAGCTGAGGGCGATTCCCGGCGTCCAGGGGGTGATGGTGGTCCGCGCCGTCCCGAGGCTGACCATCCCCGCGACCTTCCACGACCTCGGTATCAGTCCGTTCGGGCCTCCTGCCCCGGTTCCGGCGGGCGTGGTGTCCTGCGCGCAGCTCGCGACCGTTCCTGCCCTCGGCCGCTGCCCGGCCGGGGCGGCAGCGGCGGCGTTCCCGGAGGGCGGGCTGGACGGCCCCCTGTACAGCGGCCTGGACTTCAGCAGCTACACCTGGCCAGCCGTGCACCTCCGGGTCACCCAGTTGGACAGTCTCGGCGTGGACGCCGTCAACGTGGCGACGGACGGGTCCGTGCCGACGGTCGAACGGGCGAGGACGGTGCTTGAGAACGCGTACGGGAATGCCAGCGTCAACGGGCCGTCCACCCTCAGCGAGCTGACCGCGGCGGATGATTCCACTAATAACGCCTACCAGCAGCTCGCGAACGTGGTGATCCTGGTCAGCCTGCCGATCGCCGGCTGCACTCTTGCCGCGGGCATCGCGGCCGGGCTCGCGGACCGCAAGCGGCCGTTCAGCCTGCTGCGGCTTACCGGCGCCCGGCTCGCCACGCTGCGCCGCGTCGTCGCGCTGGAAGGCGCCGTCCCGCTGCTCGCCGTCTCCGCCGTCGCGATCGGCACCGGCTTCGGCGCCGCCGCGATGAACGCATCCCTGCAGCAGGGGCGCCCGATCGTGGCGCCCGGCGCGGTGTACTACCTCCTCACCGCGGGCGGGATCCTGGTGTCCCTCGCGATCATCGCGGCCACCTTCCCGCTCCTGGCCGGCATTACCGGGCCTGAGGTCGCGAGAAACGACTAGCCGTTCGGGGAGCGGGCGGTCTGTCACACCCGGCCTAGGTACTCCCACACGTAGAAGACGGTGCTTCCGGAGGGTACCTTCGCCGCGAGCCGGTAGCCGCCGGCCGAATACAGGTCAAGAGCTATCTGGTAGTCCATTGCCGGCGTCTGGTTAAAGCCGAGGATGACCAGCGAGAAGTAGTGCCGCGCGATCGCCTGCCTGTAGTACTCGGGGCTACCCACCGTGTTCGACCACTGCCGCCACGACGTGTTCGGCAGGTAGTACTGCAGAACGTCGGTGGTTTCCACCAGGAAGCGCCCGCCCTGCGCGGTCATCGGCCGGACGACCTTGACGAGCGCTGTCACGTCCGGCCAGTCGGTCATGTCGCGTGCCTGCGCCATCCCCATCGAGGTAACCGGGATGAGGGCGGCCAGCGACACCGCCAGGACAAGGCGCCTGCGGGGCAAGCAGCTGAGCAGGTAGCCGGCCGCGATCGCGGCGAACCAGGCACCGAAGTCGACGTGCTTGTCGAGCGATGTCCCGGTCTGAATGCGCGCCTGGTCAGCCGGCGCCAGCAGTGCCGACAGCGCGAGCACGGCCAGCAGCAGCGCTTGCGGCCACCGCCGGCGCACCGCGCAGGCGGCGACCGCGCCGGCGGCCGGGACCAGCACTACGGCAGTCCACGACCAGGCCTCCGCGAACACCAGTGAGGCGGCTACGGTTCCGTGGGCGCGCCCGGTCGTGGTCAGCCGGATTCCGGCGAGATAGCCGGGGCCGCCGAGCGCGAGCAGCACGCCGAGGACAGCCGCCGCGATTCCAGCGAGGAGGGCCGCACGCCGAAGAGCTGCCCGCCACCCGGCGTCCGGCCACGAGCTCAGGAAGGCGACGCAGAGCACGGTGGGGTCGTACAGGGCCGTCGCGTACTTCGTCGCGTTGGCCAGCGCGAGGAGGATCCCCGCCGCGATCAGCCATCGTGCGGAGTGGTGACCGCTCGGGGCTCCGGCGGCGCACCAGGTCGCGGCGGCCAGCAGCAGCAACGCCAGAGCGTCGTAGGTCGCGAACGAGCCCAGGTGCAACGTCGGCGCCAGCACGGCGAAGAGCGCGGCGGTGAAGAAGGCGGCGCGTTCGTCCCGCAGCAACCGGGTCGCCGTGCACCACGCGAGCGACGTCACGCCGAGCATGAAGACGAGGGACAGCAGCCGCGCCGCGGTCAGCCCCCCGAGGCTGTCGGCGACGGCCCCGATCGGCGGGTAGATTACCGGCGCGCCGGAAAACCAGGTCTGGTAATCCGGGATCTGGGTGCCGTGCAGCCAGTGCGACCACTCCAGGTGCCCGGCATTGAGGTACAGCGCCTCATCGCCGAACGCGGTCCTGGCCCGGACCATGCTGACCGAGAGCGCCGTCTGGACCCCCAGTACCGCGAGCAGCGGCCATGGTATCCGCCCCGGGGTTACCTGCACCTTCGGAGAGTAGGCACGTTCCGGCACCATATCGGGCCGTTTTGAACATCCTTTCAGGCAACCCACACCTATCCCGAAGGCGCCCGGCGCGACCCGGGCGCGGCGAACGCGTGCAGCCCGGTGTCGAGGAGCCGGGCGGCGCGGCGGACGTCGGCGCTCACCAGCTCGTAGAGCCGGGTAGGCGTGGGAGCGGCGTCGAGGTGCCTGCGCAGGCTGTCGGCCTGGACACGCCACAGTCCCAGCAGCGCCTTAGCGGCTATCTGCGGCTCTGGGTCAGCCGCGGTCAGGCCGGCCCGCGCGGCCAGGACCTCGGTAACCGCGGTGGCCGCCTGGTCCATCACGTCGGCCTGGTAGGCGCGCAGTGAGGGCGTGGCGCGGATCAGGTCGCCGAACCGCCGGATCAACGCGCGGCCCCGACTGGCGTCCTCATGGGATGCGAGTTGCGCGGTCAGGGCGCCCAGTTCCCCTTCGAGGATCAGCAGTACAGCCTGGACCGGCGTGAGCGCCGGGTCGGCGAGCGCGGTGCGCAGGGCGGCCTGGATGGACTCCAGCCGATCCATGACCAGGGCTTCCTTGACCGGGAAGTAGTTGAAGACGGTCTTCTCCGACACGCCGCACTCGCATGCGACGTCGGCCACCCGAACGGCGTCGAAGCCGCGCTCAAGGAACATCGCGGTCGCGGTGTCAGACAACTGCTGGCGCATCAGGCGCTTCTTGCGATCGCGCAGTCCCTCGGCCGACGGGCCTGACGCCTCTCCGGCTGCCTGCTCCACTGCCCGTCCCCTCATGGCCTCAGCCTAGTACATCTTTACAGTTGCAATAAATTTCTAGCTACTATATTTTTTTAGTCACAGAACTTTACGATGGCAGGAGGCATCCGTGAGTGAGATCCGCATCGTCCGCGACTACGCGCACCCGGTCACCAGGGTCTGGCGCGCCCTGACCGACAGCGACCTGGTCCCGCTGTGGACCGCGACCGGCGCAGGCGGGCGCCCGGAGGGCTTCGCGCCGGTTCCCGGCACCAGATTCCGATTCGTGGCCAAGCCCAAGCCCGGCTGGAACGGCATCGTCAACTGCGAGGTGGTGGAGGCGAGGGAGCCGACCCTGCTCCGCTACACCTGGACGGACGACGCCGGGGGCGACACCACCGTGGTCACCTACAGCCTTGAGCCGGCCGGCGACGGTACCCGCTTTACCTACGAGCACACCGGGTTCGCCGGCATCTCCGGCCTGTTCATGGCCCGGATGCTGGGCCGGATCCGCCGCAAGATGCTCACTGACGGGCTGCCCGCTGTCCTCGCCGATATGGGCGACGACGGCCGGCTTCGCCCGGGAAGCACGCTGCGAGCCAGATCCTTAGCCGGCCAGTGTCCCAGTCAGCACGTGGGGGTGGCGTTAGGGGGCGAGGCCTGGAGGCGGGCTTCCGGCTCGGCATTCAGCTCACCAGCGGCCCGGCTGGAAGGGGCGTGGGCGGACGTCGCGGACGCCACCGGGCGGGTGGTGCGCGGTGCTGGCGGTGGCGTGGCCGAGGGTTCCAGCGCTGGCCCCGTCGTCGCGCCAGCGCCGTACATCCACGTCCCGGTGCCCTGAGTCACGCCCGGACTGAGCGCGACATCCTCCAGCGTCGCCACGTGCCCCTGGGTGTCGGTGAGCCGCACGGTGAACGGCCCGGCGCGAGCGCCTGACTGCGCGACCCAGTAGTTGTAGCTGGCCTGGACGAGGTTGTACCAGCCGCCGCCCGACTCGCTTTGCACCTGGACCGAGGCCAGCGGGTTCCCGGTGTTCATCGCCAGCAACGCCAGCCAGTACTGCGACGAGCCCTGCTTGACGAGCAGCGAGACGGGACCCGGCAGCGACGGGTTGACGAGCGGCTGGTAAGTGACGTTGACCTGGCCCGCGTTCAGCGGCGCGATGGCCGAGAACGCCGCCTCACTCAGGTCGATATGCCCAGCCGCGCAGCCCGGGCACTGGTCGATCACCTCGGCGCGAACCGAGCCGTCCGGACCATGGACCTCAAGGTAGCCGCCGCACGCGGCGGCGTTGTCGTACTCGCCCGGCGGCAGCGCCACGAACAGCCCGTCGGCTGGGGGTGACGGGTAAGAGCAGTTGGGCAGGGACTGCAGCACGTAGTGGGTTGCGATGCCCGAGACCTCGCCGGCCTGCTGCGCCTGTCCGGCCGGGAGCACGGCCGCGCACGCCCGGGTGCCCATGGCCTGGCTCATGCCGACCGCCAGGGCGACCACTGCCGCCGCGACCGCGATGCCGCCCAACCCGAACCCCAGCACTGGCCAGCGCCTGTTCCGGCGGCGGTGTCGGTGGGGGGCGGGAGCCACGAGGGAAACGGTACGGATGGCGGTCGTCGGGCGTCCGGCGAACCCGGCAATCGGTAAGAACATCGTCCACCGGGTGACCCCGCCCGTCCATTGCCATCGATGAAAGGATGCGCCTGCTCGAACTCGTTGTGGAGCCGGGGCCTGCCGGCTGTCAGGCTGGTGCTGCCCGTTCCGTGGGCGGTTCAGGCCGTTCCCCCGCACCGTGACCCGCCCTCAGGTGGCCGGCCTGGGATAGCCGCAGCGGCTGGAACGGCCCGGCAGCCAGCGCGGCGACGGGCTCGGTGGTCAGGCAGACATGGTCGCCGCCCTCGTCAAGCAGCGCTATGCGGCGTACCGCCAGCCAGTTAGGGCACTGCCGGAGCACCGGCGCGCCGCCGGGCCCCGAATCCACCGGAAGGCCGGCGAACTTGTCGACGGTATCCCCGGTCTGGGTGCCGAACAGCTCGGCGAGCGGCACATCGTCCGCGGACAGGAAGTGAATGACCAAGTGGCTGGAGTTCAGCGCCACCCGGTAGGTGTAGTTGGCCTTGGACAGCCATACGCAGTACCGCCGCGGCTCGATGCTCGACTGGCCGTGGAACTCGACCAGGCAGCCCGCTCGCTCCCGGTCGTCGGCGGTGGTAACGACGATCAGCGGACTGTCCAGCGCGGTCATCAGGGTAGTGAAGTCGTGCTCTGCCATCAGCGCCCCGTTTCCCGGCCACGGCGGGCGATTTCCGGCGCGCCCGCCATGCCGATCGGCCGATACTAAGGGTACGGCGCCTACGGTACCGGGGAAGTGCACTTATCCGGGGTGTGCAGTATTCCCGTGTTCATCGCTCAGCGCCGCCGCGCATGCGGCGAGGTCCGCGCACAGCCGGCGTTCTGCCTCCTGGGTCAACCCGGCCAGCATTCGCTTTTCCACGGCGCGCACTACTCGGCTGGCAGCGAGCAGCTGTTCGCGGCCGGCGGGAGTCAATTCGGTCGGCAGCGCTTTGCCGTGATCGGGAACTGCCGGCCGGGTCAGCAGCCCGCGACGCTCCAGGCCTCTCAGCACCAGGCTCATCGACTGCCTGGTGACAAACACGGCCCGGGCCAGCTCCGATCCGGACAGACCTGGGCGCTGCCCAAGGACCTCGAGACAGGAATACTGCGGAACTGTCAGGTCCAGCGGGCGCAACGCGTTATCCATGGCCGCGCGCAGCGCGGTCGCAGCCTTCTTAAGCACGTACCCCACAGCCTCGTCGACCGGGCCTACCGTCTCCACTTGACTCATGTCAACATTCTGACATAGATTCCACATGTCAATGTACTGACACGATGTCTACGGGAGACTTCATGACCGTCACCGGGCCCGACTTCATCGCCCTTCAAGTCCGTGACCTGGAGAAGGCCGCCGCCTTCTACGAGACTCGCCTCGGACTCAAGCGGGCACCCGTCGCCCCGCCCCACGCCGTCGTCTTCGCAACCACGCCCTGCTCCTTCGCCGTGCGCGAGCCACTGCCCGGCATCGACCTGGACGCCACGCCCAGCCCTGGGACCGGAGTAGCACTGTGGCTGCACGCCGACGATGCCCAGGCGCTGCACGACAGCCTCGCC